>ERZ1106929.33-NODE-33-length-135564-cov-31.196504_pt1 | contig 135564 bp, 116 predicted proteins | sample MGYA00403662_ERZ1106929 | MGnify/ENA primary metagenome ERZ1106929 (study PRJEB35170, sample SAMEA104062442) | human gut metagenome | biome: human gut; feature: human-associated habitat; material: faeces | place: Denmark | collected 2013-02-20 ... | reverse complement strand
TACCTCCTCATATGAATTTTAATGAAATAAATTTACTAAATTAATTATGTCATAGATCCTCCTTATATTTCTTACTTAAAATTACCCTCCCTTATAATAAAGAGGCGAAAAATGCGAATTTTTTTAATTTTTCTTTCATTTTGTTATGTGAAAACGTTTGCATAGAGATGATAAAAAGCCTAAATTTGGCAAATACCAGCATTATTAATGATAAGGTTTACTTTTAAAATTAACTTTGATTAATTTTTTTTAAAAAAATCTTGACAATATCTTGCATTGTTGATAAAATATATAAGCACGTGTGTGTAATGACACGTCCATAGTGGGAGGATCAATAATCCACTATATACCACATTTATGAAAGTAAGGAGGAATTATCGTGGCTAAGAAACTTGTAAAAGTTGTAAAGTTACAAATCCAAGCAGGTAAGGCTAATCCAGCTCCACCAGTAGGACCAGCACTAGGTCAAGCAGGTGTTAATATCCCTGGTTTCTGTACTCAATTCAATGAGCAAACTAAGGATAAGATTGGATATATTTTACCAGTAGTAATCTCTGTTTTTGATGACCGTTCATTTACATTTGTTGTAAAGACACCACCAGCTTCTGATTTATTAAAGAAGGCTGCCGGAGTTCAAAGCGGTGCAGGCAATCCAAAGACTACAAAAGTTGGTTCTATTTCTCAAGCAAAATTAAAAGAAATTGCTGAAATGAAGATGCCAGACTTAAACGCAAACGATGTTGAAGCTGCTATGCGCATTATTGCTGGTACAGCTAGAAACATGGGTATTGCAATTGAAGACTAAGTTTAGGATCCATTTATTACGATCTAAAAACTTGTGGGAGGAAATCCCGTTTATACCACATTTTTAGGAGGATACATATGAAGAGAGGAAAAAAATACGTTGAAGCTGCTAAGCTTGTAGATACAACTAAGAAGTATGATTTTGTAGAAGCATTAGATCTTGCTTGCAAAACATCTACAACTAAGTTCGACGCTACTGTTGAAGTTGCATTCCGTCTAAACCTAGACCCTCGTAAGGCTGAACAAAACCTTCGTGGAGCTATCGTTTTACCTAACGGTACAGGAAAGACTCGTAAGGTTTTAGTACTTTGCCGTGGAGCTAAGGCTCAAGAAGCAACTGCTGCAGGAGCTGATTATGTTGGTGATTCAGATATGATCAACAAGATTAACCAAGGATGGTTTGATTTTGATGTAATCGTTGCAACACCTGACATGATGGGTGAACTAGGACGTCTTGGACGTGTACTTGGACCTAAGGGTTTAATGCCAAACCCTAAGACTGGTACTGTAACAATGAACGTTGCAAATGCTGTAAAGGAAATCAAGGCTGGTAAGGTTGAATACCGTTGCGATAAGACAGGTCAAATTCAATGTTTACTTGGTAAGGTTTCATTTGGCGCTGAAAAGTTAGCTGAAAACTTTAAGACAATTTACTCAGTGTTAGTAAAATCTCGCCCTACAACTGTTAAGGGTACATACGTTAAGAATATCGCCGTTTCTACAACTATGGGACCTGGCGTTAAGGTTAACGAAGACACTGCTCTATAATAATCGCTGATTATTCTAGATAAAAAAATCAAATATATGCCGAAGAAAGTAGGCGTGCATTTGGCACTTAATTTCTACCGAGGTATAGTAAAAGAAACTAAAGTCTTTTCTATGCAGGTAGGAGAGACTTTTAATTATTATTAGAATTTTAACGGAGGTAATACTATGGCAAAAGAAGTTATTCTTAAGAAGCAAGAAGCTGTTAGCGCTGCTGTTGAGAAGTTCCAAAAGGCAAAGACAATTATTGCATTTGACTACCAAGGACTTACAGTTGCTGCTTTCATGCAATTAAGACGTAATTTACTTAAGAGTGGTTGCGAAATCTGCGTTTTAAAGAATAATATCAGCCGTCGTGCTGCAGAGGCTGCAGGATATACGACTTTCGCTGAGACTTTAACAGGTCCTAAAGCTATTTGTTTCTCATATGAGGATGAAGTAGCTCCTGCTAAGGAATTATTCAATTTCGCAAAAGACAATGATAAAGTTAAAGTTGCTAGTGGTGTTGTGTCTGGTAAGGAATTTGATTTTGATCAATTAAAGACATTATCAACATTACCATCATACGAAACATTATTAACTCAACTTGCTGCTGGTATGTTAGGAACTCTTACTCAATTATCAATTGGTCTTAACATGTTAACAGAAGAAAAAGAAGCCTAATTAAACATTAAAAAAATAAAATATATTATACGGAGGAAAATTAAAATGGCTAAGTTAGACAAAGTTACATTTATTGAATCATTAAAAGAAATGACTATTCTTGAAATCAAAGAATTAGTTGACGCTATGAAGGAAGAATTCGGTATTGACCCAACTGCAGTTGCTGCTGCTCCTGCTGCTGGTGCTGCTGAGGCTGCTGCTGAGCAAACTGAGTTCGATGTTGTACTTGCTAATGCAGGTGCTCAAAAGATCGCTGTTATCAAGGTTGTTAAGGAAATCACTGGTCTTGGACTAATGGAAGCTAAGGCAATCGTTGAAGGCGCTCCTAAGGCTGTTAAGGAAAAGGTATCAAAGGCTGAAGCTGAAGACCTTAAGGCTAAGTTAGAAGCTGCTGGTGCTGCTGTTGAAATTAAGTAATAATTAAAAGAAAATCCTATAACCCGAGTTTAACTGAGCTCGGGTTTTAGTTTTATTAAAGGTATATAGAAAAAATATGGCATATCATTACTATAGTGAAACACAGGAAAATTTAAAAAGTGATCCTAATACATATACTTTTTTCTTTAGAAATAATAAGCTTTTATTTACATCCGATATTGGTGTCTTTTCTAAAAAATATATTGATTTTGGTTCTTATACCTTAATTGATACATTCATACCAAATTCAACTAAAAAAAGCTTGTTAGATGTAGGTTGTGGCTATGGTCCAATTGGTATTACAATTGCTAAGCTATACCCTTATCTTAATATAAAAATGATAGATATTAATGAAAGAGCAATATCCCTTGCTAAGAAAAATGTCGAACAAAATAAAGCACAAAATGTTACCGTTTTAAAAAGTAATATCTATGAAAATATTAAGGAAGAAGAAAGCTTTGATTATATTTTAACTAATCCACCTATTAGGGCTGGAAAAAAAGTCATATATGAAATATATGATGGTGCAATTAAACATTTAAACCAAAACGGGGAGCTTTGGGTTGTAATTCAAAAGAAACAGGGGGCTCCGTCTACAATTGACCACTTGAATGCCATTTTTGGCAATTGTGAGATTGTAACTAAAGAAAAAGGCTATTTTATCTTAAAATCGGTCTATAGAGGCCTTGACAAATAGAACGAAGTAGTATATAATGTTAAAATGCTTATAATAGCGTTTTGTGCTTAAATTTTTGCAAAAATAAATACACAAGGGGTGACTTTAATGAGTTACAAAAACGTAAACTATGGAAAGAAGTCTGTAAGAAGAAACTACTCAAAGGTGCGTACTGATGTTGCACTTCCAAATTTGATTGAAATTCAAACAAAGTCTTTTGATTGGTTCGTTACAGAAGGATTAAAGGAATTATTTAGGGATGTATCCCCAATTAAATCCTATGACGGAAATAATCTTGAAATCTACTTTGGAGATTTCCGTTTTGAGGACCCAAAATTTGATGTCGTAGATTGCAAGCTACGTGATATCAATTATTCACGTCCTTTAAAGGTTAAAGTTCGTTTAAATAATAACGTAACTGGTGAACAAAAGGAAAAGGAGTTATTTATGGGAGACGTTCCATATATGACTCCAGTAGGAACATTCATCATCAATGGTGCTGAGCGTGTTGTTATTTCTCAAATTGTTCGTTCAGCTGGTGTTTATTATGCTAACGAAATTGATAAGAAAAGTGGACAGGTTAAGTATACAGGTCAGGTAATCCCAACACGTGGTGCTTGGATTGAATATGAAACTGGTTCAAGAGACGTTTGGTATGGTAAGTTAGACCGTTCTAAGAAGATTCCTATTACAACACTTTTACGTGCATTTGGTTTATCTTCTAATGAACAAATTACCGCTTTATATGGTGAATCTCCATATATGACTGCCACATTTGAGAAGGATACTTCAACAAATAGTGAAGATGCTGCGGTTGAAGTTTATGCTAAGCTTCGTCAAGGTGAAAAAGTTCCAGTAGATGGTGCTCGTTCATTTATTGCTTCACGCTTATTTGAAGATCGCCGCTATGATCTTCAAAAGGTTGGTCGTTATAAGTATAATCTTAAGCTTGATGTTCTTGATCGTGCTAAGGGTCATGTTCTTAATAATGATATTATTGCTAATGATGATATTTTTGATGATGTAACAGGTGAACTTGCTTTTGCAAATGGTGATGTTATCGCTCCTAAGGGTGCTGTAATCGAGGGTGAGGTTCTTGAAAACCTTAAAAAGGGTCGTCAAGCCTTCCGCCAGATTGTTGATCTTGGTGGCGTTTTAGGTCAAGAAAATCCTGAATGTGAAATTCTTGAATGTCTTGTTACTATCGGAGATACAACTGAGCTTGTTAAGATGATTGGTAATGACCAAAGAGAAGAATCTTTACATATCACATTATCTGATATTTTAGCTGCTACAAGTTATTATTTTAATCTATATGATGGTGTAGGTTCTCTTGATGATATTGACCATCTAGGAAATCGTCGTCTACGTTTAATTGGTGAACTTTTAAAGAACCAATTCCGCATTGGCTTCGCTCATCTTGAAAAGAATATTGTTGAGCGTATGTCAACTGTTGATATTCATGAGGCTACTCCTGAAAATTTAATTAATGTTAAACCACTATCTTCTGCACTAAGGGAATTCTTTGGTTCATCACAGTTATCACAGTTTATGGATCAAATTAATCCTCTTGCCGAAATTACTCAAAAACGTCGTGTATCTGCATTAGGTACTGGTGGTATTGCCCGTGATCGTGCCGGTGTAGAGGTTCGTGACGTTCACAATTCACATTATGGTAGAATGTGTCCTATCGAGACACCAGAAGGTCCATCTTGTGGTCTTATTACATCTCTTGCAACATATGCACGTGTGAATGACTTTGGTTTCATTGAAACTCCATATTTAGTTGCTAAAGTTGATGAAAATGGTAAGAAGTATATTTCTGAGGATATTGAATATCTATCAGCTGATAGAGAAAATGGTGTTGTAATTGCATCTGCTTCAACTAAGCTTGATAGTGAGGGACATATCATTGAAGAAAAGGTTATTGGTCGTCGTGATGGTGAAACAGAAATCGTTTCTCCAGATTCAGTTGACTATATGGACGTTTCTCCAAAACAAGTAGTATCTGTTGCTGCTTCATGTATTCCATTCCTTGAGCACGACGATGCGACTCGTGCACTAATGGGTGCTAACATGCAACGTCAAGCTGTTCCAATTATTGCTCCTGAGGCTCCAATTGTAGGTACAGGTATGGAGTACTTTGCAGCTAAGGATTCTGGTTCTGCTTGTGTAGCTACTATGGGTGGTATCGTTGAATATGTAGATGCAAAGAAGATTGTTGTTCGTGAAGATGATGGAAATCTTCATACATATAAGATGTATCAATTCTTACGTTCAAACTCATCTACAACAATTTGGCAACGTCCAATTGTTAAACCAGGTGAAAGAATTGATCGTGGCGATGTAATTGCTGATGGTCAGTCAATGAAAAATGGTGAATTAGCACTAGGACGTAATGTTCGTGTTGGTTTCATGACCTGGGAAGGATATAACTACGAGGACGCCGTTATTATGAACGAGCAGCTTGTAATTAATGATATTTATACTTCTGTACATATTGAAGAGTATACAATTGAATCTCGTGATACAAAGCTTGGAAAGGAAGAAATTACTCGTGATATTCCAGGTGTTGGTGAAGAGATGACTAAGTATCTTGATGAAAATGGTATAATTATACCTGGTACTGAAGTTAAAGAAGGAGATATTCTTGTTGGTAAGATTACTCCTAAGGGCCAAACTGACCCAACACCAGAGGAAAGATTATTACTTGCTATTTTCGGAGATAAGTCTCGTGATAGCCGTGATACATCATTAAAGGTTCCTCATGGTGGTTCTGGTGTTGTTCAATCTGTTCAACACTTCTCTAAGAAAAATGGTGATGACCTTAATCCAGGCGTAAATGATGTTGTACGTGTATACATTATTCAAAAGCGTAAGATTGGTGTCGGAGATAAGATGTCAGGACGTCACGGAAATAAGGGTGTTATTTCTAATGTTCTTCCACAGGAGGATATGCCATATTCTTCAGATGGTCGTCCACTAGATATTGTTCTTAACCCACAAGGTGTACCTTCTCGTATGAACATTGGACAGGTACTAGAACTACACTTAGGATTAGCTGCTAAGAAGCTTGGTGTTAAGATTGCAACTCCAGTATTTGATGGTCTTTCTTACGAAGACTTAATGGATATTATGAAGGAAGCAGATGTTCCAACTGATGGAAAAATTACCCTTTATGATGGACGTACTGGTGAACCATTTGAAAATAAGGTTAACGTTGGTATTATGTACTTTATCAAGCTAGACCACATGGTTGATGATAAACTACATGCTCGTTCAGTTGGACCTTATACTTTAGTTACACAACAACCAATGGGTGGTAAAGCTCAAAATGGTGGTCAACGTTTCGGAGAAATGGAAGTATGGGCACTAGAAGCCTATGGTGCTGCTCATACACTTCAAGAAATGCTTACTGTTAAATCAGATGACCTTGTTGGACGTAACAATGTCTTCCACGCAATTGTTGATGGAAGGCCTATCCCAGATGCAAGTATTCCAGAATCATTCAGAGTACTTGGCCGTGAGCTTCAAGCTTTAGGTATTCATGTTGAATTAATTTCTGAGGATGGAACAAATGAAATTAATAAATCAATCGTTGATGAAAATGATGATGACTATATTAGTAAATTCGGTATGTAAGGAGGGGCCAATTTTATGAGCAACAAATATAAATACATGCGTATTCGCCTTGCATCTCCAGAGGAAATCCTTTCTTGGAGTCATGGAGAAGTAAAGACTCATGAAACAATTAATTATCGTACACTTAAACCAGAGCCAGGTGGACTTTTCTGTGAAAAGATCTTCGGACCTACTAAGGATTATCAATGTGCTTGTGGCAAATCTAAGCGTAATGATGTTAAGGGTAAGGTTTGTGAAAAGTGTGGAGTAGAAATTACTTCATCTAAGGTACGTCGTGAGCGTATGGGTCACATTCGTCTTGCTAGCCCTGTAGTTCATACATGGTTTCTAAGAAACAGCCCTTCACGTCTTGCTATTTTACTAGATTTAAAGGCAAAGGATCTTGAAGAGGTTGTTTACCTTGCTTCTTATATTGTAATTAATCCTGGTAAAGTACCTGGACTTACAAAGAAGCAAATTCTTACTGAAGGAGAATATTCAGATTTTACTGAAAGATATCCTAAGCAATTTGAAGCTTTAACAGGTGCTGAGGCTGTTAAGAAGTTATTACAAGAGATTGATCTTAATAAAGAGGTTGAATCTTTACGTAAGAAGCTTAAGACTTCATCTAAGCAAAAACGTGATCGTGTTATTAAGCGTCTAGAAGTCGTAGAATCATTTAATAATTCAGATAATAAGCCAGAATGGATGGTACTTGATGTTCTTCCTGTTATTCCACCTGATTTACGTCCTATGGTTCAGCTTGATGGTGGACGTTTCGCCACAACTGACTTAAATGATTTATACCGTCGTATTTTAAACCGTAATAATCGTTTAAAGAGACAGTATGAGCAAAATGCTCCTCATTTAATTGTAAAAAACGAAAAGCGTATGCTTCAAGAGGCTGTTGATGCTTTAATCGACAACTCTAAGCGTGGTAAAAAGGCTGCTGTTGAGAAGAATCATCATCTTAAGAGCTTATCTGACTTACTTCGTGGTAAGCAAGGACGCTTCCGTCAAAACCTACTTGGTAAGCGTGTTGACTATTCAGGTCGTTCTGTTATCGTTGTAGGTCCAAGCCTAAAGATGTACCAATGCGGTCTTCCAAAGGAAATGGCACTTACATTATTTAAGCCATTTGTTATTCGTCAATTAACTGAAAAGGGATTTGCAATTGGTGCTGCAAAGCGTCTTTGTGAACGTCAAGATGACCAAGTATGGCCAATCCTTGAAAGTGTTATTCGTGAGCACCCAATTTTACTTAACCGTGCTCCTACTCTTCATAGACTTGGTATTCAAGCATTCGAACCAATTCTAATTGAAGGTAAAGCAATTCGTCTTCACCCTCTAGTATGTACAGCCTTCAATGCTGACTTCGATGGTGACCAGATGGCTGTTCACGTACCTCTATCTCAAGAGGCACAAGCAGAAGCACGTCTTCTTATGATAGCTTCAAATAATATTCTAAACCCTAAGGATGGTAAACCCGTTGTTACACCTTCACAGGATATGATTCTAGGAAACTATTATCTATCTCTTGAACGTGCAGGTGAAAAGAACGAAGGTCATTTCTTTAAGGATTTTGATGAAGCTTATATGGCCTATAAGAATAACGAGGTTACTTTACATACTCGTGTATTCGTGGATCCAAAATCATATCCAACTAAAAAATTTGCTGGTAAGGATTTAACTGGAAAGTATTTATTTACTACCGTTGGTAAGATGATTTTTAATACAATCTTACCAGATGAGTTCCCATATATTAATGAACCTACTAAATATAATTTACAAAATGAAACTCCAGATTGCTATTTCTTAGATGTAAAGAAGAACACTGTTGAGGAGATGCTTGCACGTCCTGAGACGGCGCCATTCATTAAGAAGACTCTTTCTATGATTATTGCGGAAGTATTTGATCGCTTCAAAACAACCGAAACATCTATTATGCTTGACCGCCTAAAGGATCAAGGATTTAAATATTCTACAATTTCAGGTATTTCTATTTCAATTGCTGATATTGAAGTTTATGAGCATAAGGAAGATGAAATTAAGGCTGCAGAGGCTAAGGTTGACCAAATTCATGAAATGTGTGATATGGGTCTTTTAACTGAAAAAGAACGTTATCAAAAGGTATGTGCTGTTTGGAGTAAGACTCGTGATAACATTGAATCTGGACTTTGGGATAATCTAAAACAAAAGAAGGATAACTCAATTTTCATGATGGCTGATTCTGGTTCCCGTGGATCTCGTTCTAACTTCGCTCAGCTTGCTGGTATGCGTGGTTTGATGGCTAATACTAATGGTCAGGCTATTGAGGTTCCCGTTAAGGCAAACTTCTTCCAAGGACTTAATGTATCAGAATTCTTTATTTCTTCCCATGGTTCTCGAAAGGGTTCTACCGATACAGCCTTAAAGACAGCTGAATCAGGTTATTTAACACGTCGTCTTGTCGACGTTTCACAAGATATTATTGTAACTTGTGAAGATTGCGGTTCTGAAAAGGGCTTCAAGATGGAAGACATTGTATCTGATGATGGTAAGGTTGTACTTTCACTTGCAGATCGTCTTCTTGGTAGATATCTTGCTAAGGATATTGTAAATGAAGAAACTGGTGAGATTTTGGCTCGTCGTAATGACTTTGTTGATGAGGCTTTAGCTAGTAAGCTTGATAAAGCAGGTATAAAGGTTGCATATATTCGTTCTAATCTTACATGTAATGCTAAATCAGGCGTATGTATGAAGTGTTACGGTCGTAACCTTGCAACAAACGAAATCGTTGAAGTTGGAGAAGCTGTTGGTGTAATTGCTGCTCAATCAATTGGTGAGCCAGGTACACAGTTAACCATGAGAACATTCCACAATGGTGGTGTTGCCTCTGGTGGCGATATTACGCAAGGTCTTCCACGTGTTCAGGAACTTTTCGAGGCACGTAAGCCAAAAGGAAAGGCTACTCTTTCTGAAATTGATGGTATTGTTAAGGATATCCAAAAAACTAAAGCCGGTGTTGTTGTATCAATTGCCAATGCTATTGATCCTGAAGATGAGGATTTAGTTAAGAATTATACAGTTGAAGCTACTGCTGAATTAATCGTGAAGAAGGGCGATGCGATTAAGCGTGGTCAGAAACTAATGAAGGGTTCTATTCATCCAAAAGAGTTACTTCGTATTACAGATGCATATACAACTCAAAAGTATATTATTGAGGAAGTTCAAAAGGTATATCGTTCTCAAGGTGTAGAAATTTCTGATAAGCATATTGAAATTATTGTTCACCAAATGATGAGAAGATTATCTGTTGTTCAAGAAGGATGTTCAAATCTTCTTCCAGGATTTGAAGTATCAGTTAACCAATTCAGAGAGGCTTGTCAAAATGCGATTAAGCAACAAGGTACATTGCCAATTGCTAAGCCATTAATTCTTGGTATTACTAAGGCTGCTCTTGGTAGTGATTCATTCTTATCTGCTTGTTCATTCCAGGAAACAACTCGTGTTCTTACAGATGCAGCAATTAAGGGTAAGAAAGATGATCTTGTAGGTCTTAAGGAAAATGTTATCATTGGTGGCTTAATTCCTGCTGGTACTGGTATTCTTGAAGAAACTTCATTTGAATGTGAGCATAAGCCATATGATCCTGAAGATGACCTTAATAATGAAGAATCAGAAGAAAACGTTAATTCAACGGAAGAGGCTGATGGTGAAAATCTAGAAGCTGAAGAGGAACAAGATGATTCTTATGTTGATGATACTTCTTCTGATTTAGCAAATGCTAATATTTAATAATTAATAAGTGAAGTGGTGTAATACCACTTCCTTTTTTCATTTGTAAATTAAATTGTTTTACTTTAGTGTGTATTTAACATATAATTAAATAAACGGAGGTGTTAAAATGTTTGAAGAGGAGCTTAAATATGTCCAAGATTATTTGATTTCTCATAATGGTGATAATTCCCCACGTATAAATGAAACATTTCGTCATCGTTCAAAGCATGTTAATAATGTATTTCGTTGGGCATTAAGAATATATAATGAATTAGATTATCTTTTACAAGCTAAGATTGATCAAAATGCCCTATATTTAGCGTGTATTTTTCATGATGTTGGCTATGGATCTGAGCATTTTCATAATTCACATCCTATTGAAGGAGCTGATATATGGAAAGAGTATGCTATTTCTAAGCATTTTGATACGGAATTAATAGATTATGTTTACTATCTTATAAGAATGCATTCTAATAAAGAATTACTTCAAAATAAAAATACTCCTTTAGAGCTTGTTATATTAATGGAAGCTGATTGGTTAGATGAAGAAGGTGCAATGTCTATTTGCTGGGACTTAATAACGCTTGGGCATGAAAATCCTAAAGCATATGATGATGCTTTGAATAAGCTTGAAAAATATTCGGCACATATTTTAAATACCAATCCTTTAGTGACTATTCCTGGTAGAAAGTTTTGGTCAGAAAAGCAAGCTTTAGTTGCTAATTTTATTAAGGAGTTAAAATATGACTTATTTTTGTAATTAAATATATTAGTTTTGACAGTTTTATAGTTGTATTATATAATATAGTTAGATGAAACTAACTGGAGGTTTTATTATGCAAATTATAATCGGAATTTTAATACCCTTTTTAGGTACCACCTTAGGTGCATTATTAGTATTTTTATTAAGAGGGAAGCTTAATGCGAAAATTGAAAAAATGTTACTTGGTTTTGCAGCGGGAGTTATGCTTGCGGCTTCGATATGGTCTTTAATTGATCCGGCTATTTCGATGAGTGAAAATTTGGGAAAATTCGCTTTTTTACCAGCAGCTGTGGGATTTATGATTGGTATTTTGTTTATGTATTTATTGGATATTTTGGTTCCTCATACCCACATAAAGACTGACGAAGAAGAAGGTCTTAAAAGTAATTTAAAAAAGACTACTAAAATGATGTTTGCAGTAACATTACATAATATTCCTGAGGGAATGGCGGTAGGTGTTGTCCTTGCAGGAACATTGTATGGTAACAATATTTTAAGTATATCTTCGGCATTAAGCTTATCAATAGGTATTGCTATCCAAAATTTTCCCGAAGGAGCTATTATTTCTCTTCCTTTATATCAAGAGGGAATGAGTAAACCTCGATCATTTGTGATGGGAGTATTATCTGGTGTTGTAGAACCAATTGCAGCAATAATTACTATTTTTTTAGTTAAGTATATTTCACCTGTACTTCCTTATGTTTTAGCTTTTGCGGCAGGTGCCATGATATATGTAGTTGTTGAAGAATTAATTCCTGAATTTCAAGCAAATGGGCACTCTAATTTGGCTACGATAGCCTTGGCAATTGGTTTTATTATGATGATGATTTTGGATGTTACTTTATCATGAAAAAGTGACATTAAGTTTAATATAAATTGACAAATTTAATATAATATGTTATATTCATTTTGCAAATTTATTATCAATTCTAATGGCAAAGCAGTAGTGATATTGTGACGCAAAACTAAAGGGTCTTATTCAAGATAGCCAGCTGCAACTAGGCTATCTTTTTTTATCTTTTAGGAGGTGGTATTATGAAGACTAAGCTAATTAAGTCAGTGGTTTTTTTAAGCTTAACATTAATGCTATTTATTTCAACCTTATATGCTTGGTATATTTCTAATACCACTGTAGACGCAAACAATATTACTGGCAGTGTTATAGAGGCTGAAGGTGGTGGCGTTGAGATTCTTGAATCTTCAATCGCGGATAATCCTTATTCTTTATATCCATATCAAGATATAACATTCAAGCTAAAAGCGACACGAAATATAAAAAATCTAGTTGTTGAATTTGATGTAACTATGCTTGAGGAAGCTGAGTATAAAAATGCATTTACTAATCATCCGGAATATACAACGGCTAATTATCAAATGAAAATAAATGAACATTTTTATAGCTATGAGCCTTCTAATAAGGTTGATATGCTATGGCAAATGGCTAGTTTAAATAATATTGCTGACTATTTTACAGGAAGAATTGCTTTTGAAAATAGAACAATTCCTCTAGAGAGTAGAGATTCTCTATATTCCTTTAATGGCATAGAAGCACATACTGGAGATATATTTACTATAAAATATTATGCTCGGTAATTTTGAAAATGAAAAATATCCGCAAATTGATTATGAGAATTATTCTATTCTAGCTCAAAATTTTAATTGTTATATGTTAGGCACAAGCGTTAAACTATTCTTTACAGTGGAGGGAAAATAGGATGAAGAAGAAAAAAATAATTTTACTTTCGATAATTATATCTACAATCTTAGTTTTAACTGTAAGCTCTTATGCTGTTTTCCAAGCGGTTTATAAAAAATATCCAGCCACTATTACGACTACAAATGTATCATTTATATATAATGGAAAAAACTATCTTTCTGAAATAGAAACAAAGGATATTACATTAAATAAAGGTGATTATACTGACCTTGAAATGAGTGTAGAAACAATTGGATCAGAGCGTATTATTGTTGATTATATTATTTCTTTTTCGGTTTTAGAAACAGAAAATGATAAGCAGGTAGAAGATATGCTTCTAGCTAATGTTATTGATGTTTATTATTATAATGGCTATCGCTATGAATATATTGATAATCTTGCAAATTTCAATACCTTAGATGCACCTTTTCAAGGGAAAATAATTAGTAATAATTTATGTAAAATTAAATTAAGACTTCAATATAGCGATACTACCTTTGATGAATATGATTCCTTGTGTCAAAATAGAAATGTTAAAATTAAAACCGCTGCTTCGGGTGTCATTTCTACCTCACAGGTTAATTATAAATTTGTAGGCACAGAGGACGAATTGAAAAAAGCACTTTTAGCAACTACATCGACCCAAATATATTTGACTAATGATATTGAGCTTAATTCTGAAATTACCACTATTACTAAGCATGGTATTGATATCAATGGACATATATTAACCTTAAATAAAAATATTAATTTTAATTATTTAAAAACCGTTTCAGATGGATTTAAAGATAATCTTTATATTGGTTCATCATCAGATGGTGTAATTAATCCAAATGGTGGAAATATTAATATTGATAGTGATGATATCTTTTTAATTAATAATGATTATATTTCCTCTGTTAGCTTAGGAAATACAAATCCTTATAATAATTTAAAAGCATTATTAGTTAAGAGAATGAATGAAATAAATGGAAAGAAAGAATATCAAGCCGGGGATGAGCTTTCTCTTTTAGATGGAATATGGATTTATAAAAATTATATTAACAAGGATGCTTCATCTAATCTTCTTGAAATTAACTTTATTGATAAAACTATCAAAATAAGTAATAATGCTTTAACTACTAATAGTTTTAGTATATATCTTAGTCTTAATGCTCAGGGTGCAGTTGAACGTGTTTATAGTGAACTTTTAATTAAAGGAAATTCTTTAGATTCCATTTTTACAGCGTTAAAGGATAGTATAAAGGAGAAGAATGTTTCTTCAACAATAAATCTTAAAGCCTACGATAATGCGACTAATACACACATTGAATATGTAATTGATGATGGTTTTAATGGCTCAGTTTTAAATAATAAAGGAATCTATCAAAGTGATGGAATATCTTTTGTAGGTAAGATGTCAAAGCTTAATGTTATAAGGCCTAAAATCAGTGTAAAGCTATCTCGTGGTAATGAAACTAAATATTATACTATTGAAACAGCTGAGTCCTTTATCGTTTTTCCTTTGACTAATGAGCAAATCGGATCATTACTGATTAATAATTCATCCTTAAGCTTTGTATCAGATACGGATGCTTTATCATTTGATACCTTACTTACAAGCTTTAAGGATAAGCTTGCAAATGTTAGTATAACTGAAATTAGTATCAATGATAATAAATATCAAAACTATTTAAATAAGATTGATAATACTATTTCCTTTGTAGGATTAAGTGCAAATGCAATTTATGATACATCATTTACAATTAAGCTAGATGTTCTAGTTTCCGAAGGTTATAGTATAACAATTTCTAAAAAGGTAAATGCTACCCTTCTTGGTAAAGAATCATATGTTACAAAATATGATATAAAGAATCGTTTAAGCTCTAAATTCAATGAGAATGATTATATTAATGGTAATACCTATTCCTTTAATGTTTATGGAGCACTTGCACCAACTGTTAGTGGAAATAAGAAGATTATCTATATTAAATATAATATTCCTTCAGAAAGCCAAAGCTATGTTTCAATCATTTATAAATATGCTACTAATTCACAAATCGAATCACAGGTTGCGTATTTTTTAAATAATAATGATAGCTATGAATTTATTGATATTGATGAAAGAACAACAAAAATTACAAGTTTAAATGGTAATGATACTTTATTTGTATTATTGTCTGATGGTGATCATTATAGTGGAACTAAATATACAATCGATGCTACAGGTGTTAAGGAATCTAGTACTGGCAATTATGCTATATTATATAGTTTAGTAGGTAATGTTAATATCTTAAGCAATAAAGTTCCTCAGGATGAGGTTACAAATGTTAATGTTAAAGCTGAGCTTTATGAATATAGTGATTTTTCAGGGAATGTATATAATGGTTTAACTTATAGCTTTAACTTTCCTGTGGAAGGTATTATTCACTATGGTAATGATAACGGAAATGTAAAGAATAATTTATTTTATAATGCTTTACAGGATATTTTTGATGCTAATAATGATAATATGATTACCTATAGTGAGGCTCATGCAACTTTATCTAGTGTCAAATCTACACTTGAGGCTAAAGGACTTTTATCGAAATATTTAGCAGTTGATACTAAATATAATTTAGAGTATTTAAAATTTGATGGAATTAGTATTGATTATCTTGATGGCTTAGAAAACTTCAGTAATATTTCGGGCTTTTCCTTTAATTCATGTGGATTTACTGATTTGTCAAGGCTTAGAAGGCTTCATAATTTAACTTATTTTTCGGCTACAAACAATCGTATTACCAATATCGAGCCTTTAAATTTACTTGATAATTTAATTTATCTTAATTTATCAAATAATAGTATTACAAGTATTGCTGATATTGCTTATTTAAGTAGTCTTTCATATCTTAATTTTGATAGTAATAAGATTACCGATTTTGAAGCTCTTGAAAATATGACGACAATTAAAGAACTATATTTAAGAAATATGACTAAGAATGGAACAGAATTTCCTAATGATTTTAGTATTGCTTATCAGCTTACCCTTGTAATGGTAAACTGTGCTTCAAATAATGCTTATCCAACTATTAAAACGGGAAGCGGTAGTGGAGTTGTATTTAATGTGGATTCTACAAAAATTGCGGCCGTTGAGGTACTTAAGCAGCTAGAGACTATCAATCGTGTTTCTAAAATATTATATTTGCCAACAAGCTATATTGATGCAAATGGTACATCTCATACTATTTCATGGAGCACAAGCAATTATAAAGTAATTAATATTTTAAATGAAACAGATCAATATGGCTCTCAGGTTTATAAAATTAATAGCCCTATTATTGATACTCCAATGGATATGATTGCCCAAGTTGATGGTCAATCATTCCAAAGAAGAATCAGGGTTACAGTTATAAAATCGGATGATTCACATATTTTCTTATATTCTAATGGTAATTATTATGATTTAACGGCCAATCCAGATTTAATCCCTGATGCTAGCCTTATAAATGCTTTTTTTACAAGCTTTAATAATAATACTGCGGATGAAATTTCATTCACTGATTCAAATGGGAATGTAATTACTACAAGTGAAAAATATGTTATTTCTAAAGCTGATTACGAACATGCAATATCTGCGGAGGTTATTTCTACGATTGACTGGTCAAATTATGGTATTGAATCATTAACCGGAATGGTATATTTGGCTCCATATTTCAAAACTGGATCTGGTCAGGCTAAATCTTTGAATCTTGAGGGCAATCCTTTGGATAGTCTAGTTAATCTAAAGTACTTAACGGAAATTACGGAGCTTCGTCTTGGTGGAAGTCAGTTTGATTTTAATGAATTAATTGATGTACAAATAAGCGCTACGGGGACAAGCTATTCAACCCCTTTAAATATAACAAACTTTTATGTGTCAAAATGCTACCGTCTTGATAATGATGATGTTTTAGCAGGATTATTTAAAATTTATTATTATGCAAATAAGAGTCTTAATATCTATATTGATGAAACTACAACTGCTTGGAATCCTTATGAAAAGCTAATTAATAAGAAAATGTCTTATTTACCGTCTATAATTAGCTTTAATGAATTGGGCTCATATGATTTATTTAATACAAAAGGTATTTATACATCATCTTCTGGATTTGAGATATATTTTTATGGAATAAAACATATTTTTAAAGCGTCTAGTTCAAAAATTTATACACGATTTACTAATAAGTATAGTTGGCAAAATAATAATGATTATTTTGATATAACAAATGGTACAATTAATTATAAAAAGCTAATCGCTTCTAATGAAACATCATATTTAGTTTCTAATTTAACCTATTCTAATAGTAAAGGTGTTAGCCTGAACTATGAATATATTTTACAAATTAATTGTGAGGATCGCTCAAACTATGTTGTCGTTTATGATAAAGATAGAACTCTTTTAGGAAATAAATCTGAGGAGACATTATCGAATCTATTCGGTTCAAAGGAGCTAAAGGAAGATATATTAACGAAGCTTCATAATAGCTTTATAAATGAAACTGCTGTAACTTCTTTAGAGTCGTTAACAGATTCTAATTATGCACTTATTGACAATACATATTATATTTCTCTTAATCATCTTAAAGGAATTTCATTCAATAACAATTCTTTTAGTTTTTCAAGTATGACCTCAAATGATTATGATTTCCTTTATGGATTAAGATATTTGCCTAATATTAAATCAATCTTTGTTAAGATGGATTTTAATGCTGGTGATGGTGCTGATTTGATAAATCTTGAATCTATTTCAACTCAATGGTCTTATATAGATTTTTCTAATTTAACTACTAGGCTTTCTAATCTTAAAACCATTAACATTAAAGAATTTAATGGCTTCGTTATAAACGATGATATTGGATCAAATATGCCGAATTTATCATCATTGACCTTAAATCAAACGAATAATAAAACCTCGGATTATGAATATTTTGATTTGAATAATTTAAGATATTTTATTTCGAATGGAAAATGCAGCCTAGAATATTTATATTTAAATGGTGTAACCTATAGTAATGGTTCTAATCCAGGATTTTCTAATCCTCAAACAAGGATTTTGATTGATATAAGAAATGCCTATAAGGCTTCCGTAAGCGGGGCTTATAAAGAACCATCCTATTATATTGGTACACCGACATCTAATAAATTTTCAAGCTCAAGTAAGTTATTATTTAATCTTACTGCTGATGGTGTTGTTGATTATGTTTATATTGATTCTAATACAAAGTGGTCGGCATCAGGAGCATCATCAAGTAATACAAAGATAGATGAATTTGATTCCGGATTTGAAGATAAATTATTATCAAATATGAAATATTCCGATTTAGGGCTCTCAATTAATGATAATAGATGGTCTAGCCTTAATGAAGATGCTAAGGTCAATTTGGGCTTGGATACAAAGCTAACACTTCCAACTAAATCAGGAAAAATCTTCTTTGGTATTAGTAATACTGAGGACGGTACTAATTTAAAAAATAACTATAATATCGATTGGTATTTATGGAAAATTAGTAGTAATAATAATTTCACAAGCAAGACTAAATTAAATAGTACTAATGGTGATGATTATATTTATACTTGTAGCGAGGATGGATATTTAGTTTTAGTAGGTATTTTAAATAATAAATATTTCTTCATTTATCAATTTGTTGTTGGTAATGGAGATGGCGTTTATAGTATTATTAGCAATAATAATTTAAGATTATGGGCTTTTGTTAATGCTGAGGTCTCAAATTCAAAAGCTTTGACTATGAATCAATCATTAGTTGATTATGTAAGCGTGTTAATGGGTAAAAGCTATAGCTTTAATTCTTCATATAGTTCTGATATTACTATTTCAAGTATTGATGATTTAGCAAATAGTACAATAAAAAAATATTTAATTTCGAAGCTTCAGGATAGAATAACGACATTAAATCTTAATAGTTCTAATTATACTGATTTTAGCTTCTTTGAAGGCTTAACTAGTATTAAAAACTTAAATATATCAAGCAGCGCCTTTATTATTAAGGATTTAAGTATGTTTACATCTTTAGTGAAGGCGGATTTAAGTAATAATAAAAATATAAAGCCTACTATTATTACTAATCTTTCTCAAAGTGTTACGGAATTAAATTTGCAAAATACTAAATGCGATTATAATTTAGATACATTTACATATCTTAAGGAATGGTTTAATAGTGCATCAGCTTCTACCTTAAAACTATCAATTAATAGTACTAGTAGTTCTATTACATCTAGTAATGTTGCTGATTATTTAAGTAGAGTAGAAGAAATTACAGCCAAGGAATATGACATCACATCCCAAGGAAATGAATTTTATAATTTATACACATCAGGCAGTGTTTCAACAAATATTTATAAAATTAATTGGGATTTTTATAAAACCTTCCAGTCAACAATTGGCAATTACGCCTTTGTACCAAATACTGTCACAACTGTGTATGTATCATATAGTCAAACTGGTACAGTGTTTAGTAATATTGCAATTCCCCTTAAAGTAATGGGAAGTACAGCGTCTGTTCCTAGGTTTAGGTCAAGTAAGAATGCCAATGGATTAGGTATTAACGATTTAAACTATGAACTAATAAGCTATGCGATTAATCAAAATGCATTTATATATCAGAATGGAATGTTTGAACTAAAAGATAATGTTGAAATATATTGGTCAGATACGTTATTTAAATCATTATCACCAAGAAATTTTGATAATTTTATTACCAAGGTTGAGGGAAATAATTTTATGTTTTATCTAGTTGATGGAGGAAAGTGTATTATAATACACTTGGATCAAGATTATTATAATTTATATTCCATTGATGATTTTAAGCCAAGCTATACGAAAAGCTCAGATACAAAACTTGATATTATAAATAGCCAAGATTTGCTTAGTAACATTAAATTTGAATTTGATAACTTAAGTTATGAATATTATAACGAAAATATTGATGATAATAACGTTTATTTAAATGTTAAAATGCCTGGTTATATCTTTATTGATGGGGTTCCATATAAAATTTCAATTAAAACAGAAAAGAATGATCATAGTGAGCTTATATATAATGGCTTAAATCCTTCCCAAATTATTATTGATTCAAGTACTTTAGTTTCTAATAAAGTATTTAATGAAGGATCTACAACAACTATTAAATTCCAGCTTTATCTAGACGACTTAAATATTATTCTTGGAAACAAAAAGAATGTTATGTCGATTTCGATTTATCATGGTCAATCAACAGATGTATTAATTGATTCATATGATTTATATGTTGAGGCCTTAAAAGATGATGTGGGGTATTATATTACTTCAGGTGTAAACAAAACAAAGGAATATGTTAGCGAAAGTAAAATCGTTTTTGCAACTAAAGAAAATAATACGCGCTATAATTTAGATACAAGTGGTAATATTTATTTAATCCGTGGTAGTGAGCTATTTGTATCAGGACGTTTTCAAATTGCTCTTATTAAAATGTTTAAGAATTATTCACTTTATGAAGGAGAAGCTAGTACTCATAGGCTTGGCGTTGTAATTTCAACTTCATCTCGTGAAGGAACAACAAAATTTGCAAATGGTTCTAGTAGTGGTCAATCAGACGCCGTATCTTCGATTGAAGGAATTCAATATTTTTGTAATTTAAGGGAATTTGATGTTGCAGGTGGAATATTCCAAAGTATTGAGCCTTTAAGATCTCTAAGTCTTACTAAGTTTTTATATCGAACATCAGATACTAATACCTATACAATGGTAGAGGATTTCTCTCCATTACTTGCTGGCTCTTTAAATTCACTCATTGAATTTCAATATGCATCAAGATCTAATACCTTTGTTAATGATTTTTCATTCTTATTAAAATTTAATAAATTAAAATATGTTTATATGTTTAGTGTAGGAGTTCAAAACGGTAGTCAAACAAGCAATGGACCTGGAGATTCTAAAGCTTATAAGCATATGTCACTTTCAAGCTTTGCTTATTTAGTTGATGCACTTAATAATAAGAATATTGAGGTTATCATTAATAAAAATATTTTAGGTTCAAATCCTTATCTTGAGGCTGTAACGCAAAAATGGTCATCTAGTCCTGAATATACTGTAAGGGTTAAGGCTGGGTATAAGGAAGCTATAAGGCTTTTAAATCTTTATGAAACCTCATCAGTATTTGATATGAGTCCGACGATTAGTAATAATTATATTTTAAATGTAGGAATATCTGATAACTATGTTTATCTTCCTGCAACATTAAATGATGGTGGAAACCTATATTTGATTAATTATCAAGGAGCATCAGCTTTACTCGGTGAATTTAAGTATATCTTAAAAACAAGTTCGGGTGAAGAAGAGCTTACAGGTGATGAGGCGCTTTCACTAATTAAAACAGTAGATTTTTATACTAAACAAATTGCCAAAGAAGCGGTTCTTTATGTTAAAATAAAGATAGCATCTAATACAATAAAGGATAAATTTATTGATTGTGGTTACATGAAGGTAAATATGCGTATATTAGTTGGTAGTGGTGAATCGAAATATTATACGGAAAGAGTTTTAACCTTAAGCTTTAACTAGAAATGGAGGTGTATCGATTATGAAGAAGAAAAAAATAATCATTTTAATTATATGCATAAGTGCTTTTCTTGCAATTGGAGGATTTATGACTTATGCGATTAATGTAAAAATTGAATATAATTATAATTTAACAGTTGATGCACCTCGTATTAGCTCTAGGTGCGACGGTAATTCTCTTGAAATTAGCTATGCTAGTGATATTGATACCCCATCAACAATTGATATTGTTCTTCCAATATCTACCAAAATTAATAATTTAGAGCCTACGCATATATCAAATTATTATAATATTTACACTAATTTAGGTATATCAAGCAGTTATATCTTAACTAGTATTCCGGACAAGTATTATATATATGCTAATAATATTTTTTATATTAATAAGACCAATGTCTTATATCAAAACGAATATATTGATTCATATGATAGTTTAGTTCAAGCTAATTATAGTAGCTACTATAATAATCTATTTGATTATTTAAATAATAAAAATAAACTATATAGAGCTAGATATATTATGGTTGATGACATAAAAATTGAAGATGATTATACTATTACAAGACCAATATCCTTAGACATTTTGGCTAATTGCAATTTGAGTTTAAATGGGAATTTAATTATTAATAATTTTAATTCGGGTAATTATTATTTAAATAATTGGGGAAAAATTAATTCTAGCACTAGTAATATTATTTTAAATCATCAAAAAAACAATTATGAAATTAAGGATAATATTAAAGCATATGTTATTGTTAATGAGGATTTAAATGCTAATGATGCTAAAAATTTTATTTTGAATTATATCCCATCATATATTACAAATGAAATATATTTACCAAAATATTATATGTCATCTAAAATCAGCTTTAAATATGAGATTGGTTCTGATGATGTAAAGGAAGAATTTAATGGCATTGTTAGTTCAAGTAGAAAAACTAAGCTTTTTATTACGATTAGCGATGGCCAAGAAGAATATATTGTATCTAAGGATGTTATTTTAGGTGATAGTGATGAGTCAGTATTAAATATTTTAAAATTAGAACTTTCATCTAATAATTTATTTAAAGATTATGATTTATTAAAGCTACTTACTTCATTAGGAATTAAAAGAGATATTGAAATTACGCTTGGTGATAATGCTTATCTTGTTTATAATGAAATTAATTCTCTTTCTAGTATAAGATTAACTTATAATGATGGCTATTATTATGAAAATAAACAGGTTAATGGGCTTACTATTAGACGTGGTCTTTCTTCAAGTAATAATTTTGATTTAACAATTGGTAGCCTTTCATCATCTATTTACTTAGGTGATATTTCCCTTGAAGAAAAGGTTTCTTATCTTAAGGAATATTTTCATACATATGTCGTAACTAAAAATAATTTACCATATGATATTATATATCAAATCGATAATAAAACCTATTTGGGTAATAATATTATTTATGATGGAATTTTATTTGATAATTTAAATTATAAAATTATTGACGCAAAGGGCATTGATTTTACTGATTATAATGTAGCAAATGGTGCGATTACCTTTAATCAACCTGATAACGAATTTGATAAATTATATTTAGTTTATTTTAATGATAATGATGAATTGTTTAGAATTGATATTAGGCGTTCCTTAAATGGTAGTTCGGGTGAAAGTAGCGATTTTGAAAGTAACAATCCCTTTGATATTTTGTTTACTGATGATACCAATTGGCTTAAAACTAATACATTTATAATGCCTGCATCATATAGTGATTTTTATGCTAATATTTCTATTATATCAATTAATGGTGAGGCTTATAATTATGATAATTATTTAGGACAAAAAACTGTAAGAGGAGTTACCTATTCAAATATTAAGCTTCATAATATGATTTATATTTCTAAGAATAAAGTATATGGCACATCAAACTATGCTAAAGAAATCAACATTAATATTGATCCTAATTATATTCCTGATTCTAATTCAGTTGTAGCAATACGCTGTGAGCTTTATAATCTAGGTGCTGGTGAGGTAACAGCTGTTCATAATTATACCTTGACCATTCCTGGTATTTTGAAGTGCGGACGTGAGGCTTTAGATGGATATTTCCCTAATATATTTGTGGATAACACCTTTTATGATGCAATCATTGCTCATCTTAAAAATAATAATGAAGTTGATTATTATAAGGATGTAGATGATAAAAGCTATTTACTTGCGAATATTAGATATTTGACTAACTTTAATTTGGGTATTAAAAGTGATACTGAAATTGATATTTCGGGTATTGAAACCTTAACAAATACTAATTCAATTGTGCTTGATAATATCAATATTAAAAGCCTAAGCCCCTTTAAGTATTATAATTTTGATGAGCTTGAGGTTTTAAGCCTTAAGAATTGTCAAATTGATAAATCAAAGTTATATGATGATTCATCATGCTTATATTCATTATCAGTAATATCACTTGATTTAAGCTATAATAATTTGAGTGCTGTAACATCATTTAAGCACATGTTTTTTAGAACGGTTGAAACTCTTAATTTAGATAATACTGGACTAAAAACTATTTCTGGTATATCTGATGTAATTAATCTTAAGGTATTATATTTGAGAAATAATGGAATCGAAAATTTTGAGGCTTTAAAATATTTGAAGAACATTTCAACTGTTTATCTTGAGAATAATGCATCATCAAGTATTTATTACGGAAACGAAGGCTTAGCTAATCTTTGTGTCTACTATTGGGTATTTAAAACATATAAAGCTAATATTTATATAACGAATGATACTATTTTTAGTCTTACTAATTATGAAAAGATTGAGAATATGATTTTAGCTCTTAATGCCTTTGTTTTGCCAACAAGGATCAGTAATGGTGAGCATGATAGAATATCTAAAATCATTTTTGGATATAATGTTGATGGTATTACATTTAGTATTGAATCATTTATAAATGGTAAAATATTGGTCAAGGCTGTAAGTGGAGATCTTACGTGCTACCGTGAATTTTATTATGAGGAGGCTTAGAATGAAGAGCAAGCGACTTTATCTAATTGCAAGTATTACTATTTTATCAATTGTTTTAATTGGATTTGGAATAACATATGCTTGGTTTTTACCTAAGGCTAACTCTAGCGTTATTAAATCAGGTGATATTTCCCTTAATATAACAGGATATGTTAATCAAACAGAGGGTGATGATAATACAATTTGTCAGAATTATCCTAAAGCCTTGAAGAATGACACTATTGATTTGAATCTTAATTTTTTTGATAATACTCTAACATTCGGCTTTGTAATTGAAAATACATCTAAGGCTGATGCGAATGTAGAAATTAAGCTTTCTGATTTTTCTAAATATATTTTTGAATCATATGGTAATGAAATTACAACAGCATTAAAGAAAAAGGCTGCCTTATATAATTCTAAATTTTTCCTTTATTTTGATAGAGCTAAGCTTGTTGATGGTAGTGATATATCAATAAATGATGGGAAAATTACATTTAATGATAGTGTGGGAGAAAATATTGAACTTCTAAGCCCTGATTTTGTTTGTGAGGATAAAACTTTGTTTTTATGGAAATATAGTAATAATAATCCGTTTATAAATTTTAATGTTAATATTGGCGAAACAAAAACAATTTATATTTCTTTAAAAAATTCACAATCATCTACTTCAATAAAGGTTGATTACTTAAATTGGCTTTATAGTTATGGAATTAATTATATAAAAGATATAAAGAATATCACAGATGAGGAAGCAATTAAAATATATCTTAAAAGGTATTATGATGAAGAGGTTTCGACACTTTTAAGTGATGGAGATCAGGTTGTCTTGCCTGATACCATATTTAATTTAGATTATTTTGAGTTTGTAGCAAGTACTAAAAAAATTAAAATACAATAAAGAGGAACAATTTAATTTTGTTCCTCTTTATTGTATATTTGCAAAAAAAATTATTTTTTTTAAATTTCATTTTTATCTAAGCTTTTGTCTTCATCCCCAAAACTACATTTTTAATTGACATTTACAGCTTAAGTATTGATTTTCGTTTTATTCTCATATCAGTACCAACTTTCAATGTCATTAGTATATCAAATAATGTAAGTATTAACAATAATTGTGTTAAATGATAACATTTTATTTGTTAATATATGTAAAATTATATATAAATTTTGTCATAAAAATGAAATGACAAAATTCGATAAAATGATGAGAAAAAAAGTAAAATCATGTCGATTATTGTTGAAATGAATTTAATATTTCTTTTTTTTGTAAAAAGTTTTACAAAAAAAGATTGAATGATTTAATTTATTTTTATATACTATGTTAAAGCTTATAAAAATGGGGTGAGTAGATAAATGAAAATGTTTAAAACTATTATTTTCTTTTTTGTTTCATTAGTTGCTGTTTCAAGCTTGTTAATGATTACATTATTTCATTATTCTTCAAAATTTAATAGAAATCTTTTTAATATGGCTTCAAATAATTTAGAATCAACATATGATGCGGTTAGTCAAATTTTTTCACGTCAAATTGAAGAGAAGAATAATGATTTAAAGATGATTAACTTATATTTAAATGACGAAAAGGATGAAGTTACAATCAAAAAGTATTTGAAGTCGGTTATAACAAAGTCAGATATTGATAATTTTTATTTTGTAAATGATAATGACTTTTATAATGTTGATTGCAAAGCTATATTTAATGAGGCTTCTTTTAGTTCTTATGGCATGGATGAAAATTTTAGATTTGACGGACAAACATTTTATTTTATATTGAATGTTGAAGAAAAAAATTATCACAATATTAAATATAATAAAATAGCTATAACCTATGATGAGGATAATTTTTTATCAAATGTTTCAATTAAAGCTTATAGACAAGAATGTAATTCAGGTATTTTTTTAAATGACGGTAGGCTTTTATCTAATCTTGAGAATGATTTTTGGGATTATGATAATATATTTGAATTGTTAGATCAATTTGAATTTAAGCATAATGACATATCGTTTGCTAAAGATATAAATTCAAAAAAATATGGTACTTATGAACTTAGGTATAATAATAAAGATTATTATTTACATTTTAAAAAAACAATAATTGATGGTGTTATATTAATTGGACTTATTCCACGGCAAGCAATGCATTTGACAGTGAGTAAAATTCAAACGGATACAATTATTATGTTAAGTGGTTTTGGAGGAATTATTTTGAGTTGTATTTCTTTGAATGTTTTTCTATATTATAAGAAAAAATTAAAAATTAAAAACAAGGAACTGACTACGCAAAATATTTTGTTTCAAACATTATCAGAAAATATGGATGATATATTTGTACTATTAGATAAAAAACTAAAGCCTGTATATGTAAGCCCTAATTCACTAAGGTTAATTGGAGTTTCACCAATTGAAATAAAAGCCGATATTAATAAAATGTTTGAATGTGATGCTTCTAATGTTAATCCCTTAATAAATAATGCCAAAAATCTTAAAATTGGCCAAAGTATTGAAGTTGAAAGAAGACTTAGAAATAATGCTACGGGAGAGACTTATTGGTGTTTAGATAAACTATATCATTTAAGAGAAAAGAATGATGATATTTATATTTGTATATTATCTGATAGAACGAAGGAAAAGAAAAACTATGAGCAAATTGAAACTGCCCTTGACGTGGCTAAGCAGGCTAATTATGCTAAGACATCTTTTTTAGCAAATATGTCTCATGACTTAAGGACTCCAATGAATGCTATTTTAGGATTTTCTAACCTTTTACTTGAATGTGACGATGAGACTAAAGCAAAAGAATATGCTTCTAAAATTAATTCCTCTAGTAAAATTCTAATGGACATAATAAATGATATATTGGATTTGTCTAAAATTGAAGCTGGTAAACAAACTATTAATATTTCAAATATTAAAATTGATGATGTTTTGAAAAAAATTGAAATGGTTATTAAGCCTCTAGCTAATAAGAAAAATATTACATTTAATATATATAAGAAAAACATAATACATAATGATATTGAAACAGATAGATTAAAGCTTGTTCAGGTTTTTACTAATGTTATATCAAACTCAGTTAAATATACAAATGATGGGGGACTTGTGACCTTTTTAATTAAAGAACTTCCAAGTGAATCAACAAGAGTAGGTAAATATGAATTTATTATTGAAGATAATGGCATTGGCATGAGTAAGGATTTTTTAAATGATATTTTTTTACCATTTGCTAGAGAAAAAGATAAAGTAAAGGATATTCAAGGAACTGGGTTAGGTATGCCAATTGCTAAAAATATTATTGATCTTCTTGGGGGAACAATAGATGTCGAAAGTGAAGAAAATAAGGGGACAAAATTTACAATTAGATTTGATTTTGGAATTGTTAATGATACGGTTAAAGTAGTGACTCAAGATACATCTATGGACAATGATTTAGATTTAGGCGGAAAAAGAGTATTAGTTGTAGAGGATAATGAAATAAATGTAATTCTTATAACGGAAATTCTTAAAAAAATTAATATAATTGTAGATGTTGCATGTAATGGAGAAGAGGGGGTTAATAAAGTAAGATTAAATCATAATTATGATTGTATTCTTATGGATGTGGTAATGCCAGTAATGAATGGATATGAAGCCACAAGAAAAATAAGAAATCTAAATTCAGATTATGCTAAGAATGTTCCGATAATTGCAATGACTGCAAATGCTTTTTTAACCGATGTTGATGATGCGATAAAGTCAGGTATGAATCAACATATATCAAAGCCAATTGATTTTAAAAAATTGTTTTCTTTGCTTAAAAAAGTAATTAAATAGCATTGTAATCAAAAAAATATATCACGAATGATAAAATTATATTAAAATAAAAAGAAAAAAGTTAGAATTTTATTCAAAAAATGTTAATAATTTTTAATAATTATATTGCATCATTAAAATAAAAGTTGTATAATGTAGGAAATTCAAAAGAATATTCGAAATAATAAACAATATTTTTAGGAATTGAGTTAAGTATATTTTATGAGGTGAGTTTGATTATGAAGAAAAAATTATTAGTATTAAGTGTGTTAGCTTTAAGTGGAATATCAGCTGCAACTTTAGCATCTTGTGATAAGTTTGTTGGAGGCTCAACGACAACATCAACTCCTAGTGAGTCTGTTCCTCGTACAGTAACAGGAATTAGTGTGACGGGACAAAATACTGTGTATGGTATTGGCGATTCTATTGCTCCAGGTGCAAGTGCAAGAGTTGCTATTAATTATTCAGATGGTACATCTTCAGATTCTACATCAACTGCTAAATTTGATTTTAGTGCTGTAGATGCGTCTAAGGCAGGTAAGTATACTGTTAAGGTTACATGTCAAGGTAAGGAAACTTCTTATGAGGTTGAGGTTAAAGAATATGTATTTACTGGTATTGAAGCAGATACATCTAAGGCTGATTTAAATTATCATTTGTATACAGTATATAATTTTGATGATGTCGTAATTAGTGCTTTATATAAGCACCCAGTTACAAATGAGGTTACTAAAAAGGTTTTAAATAATGCGGATGTTGCATTTAAGGTAACTGATAGTAATAACACTGAAATTGGTACTCAATTCCCAGCTATTGGCGATTATAATGTTGAGGCGTCATATAATGATGCTAAGTGCAATTTTGCAGTAAAATGTGTGCCAGTAGATGCTAAAACAATTGCAGAAGCAATGGAAGTAGCAAGCAAGACTGAGTCTTCAATTTCATCAGGAAGTGCAGTTTATACATCTACATATGGCATTGGTTCCGAAAGTGGAGATTCATATGAAACTCATACTGATTCATATGACTATGTATATGGTAACAGCTTTGTAAAAGTTAAAAAGGAAAATTCATATAATGGTGAAAAGCGAAATCTATATTATTCATTAAAGTCAAATGGTGAGCCATTTGTTGTGGCAGTAGATTTGGATGAAAACGGTAATGAAACAGGAACTCCTTATATTCCTACTGATTTGGAATTTAATCCAAAGGCTATTGATGCACAATATTTACCATTAAATATATTTAAAGATGGAACTAAATATAACGGAGTATATAATACTATTAATGCATTATATAAAGAATTAGAAGGAGTTGTTGGTGATCCATATCAAGAATTGGGCGAATGCTCTCATCTTGATAATGCAACAGGATTCAAATTTGGATATAATAGATTAAGATCGGCTTATAATAGATGGTATTATGAAAGGGTTACAGTTGAATTTACTTTAACTGAGGCGGGAGCAATTAATAAAGCTTATATTAATATTGATAAATATATTAGTGAAGAAAATCCGGCTTATGGTGAGACAGATTATGAAGCTGGAACAGCATTACCTTCTGACCTACCTATTGAAATAAAAGAAAAGCAAGATGAAGCAGGCTTGACAAAGAAGTACTTTGTATTTAAAGATGGCGCAGACACTACTCCTTCTGATTCAAGTAATTGGAAATTTAATCAGGAGTCTGGCGTTAAGGCTTCAGATGATGAAAATCCATATCTAGCAAGTAAGATTACTGTTTCTGATTTTAAGATTTTTGATGCAAATAATAAAGAGCTTAACGATGGTGAAAGAATTTCCTTAGACCTAGATAATGGTAATAGTGTTAAGGACGAAGGAAATCATAGATTTGAATTAACATTCTCTATTGGTAATGTCTTACCTGAAACTGCAAATATTGATCTAGATGCAATAGATGTTGAAGTATCTGGTGTTGGTAAAGATGGGCATATTGTAGGAGATTTTGATTATAAATATGCAACTGTAAGTAATTATGATGGAAGTATTACTTTACGTTTTAATAGACCAGGTGATTATGATGTTACATTTAAAACATCTAGTGTAACAAAGACGATACATTATAGTGTTGATTATGAAGCACCACTTACTATCGAGGGTACAGTTCATAATGGTGAAAAGGATTCTTCATTTAGTCCTGAAAGCTCTTTTGCAATGTATAAGTCAAATAAGATTTATATTGGTGCAAATATTGGTGACAATAATGGTGGAAACGGAGATGCATTCGAACCTGGATTTACTGCTGTAGTTGATAAGACAACTGCAAAGCTTGAAAAGACTACTTTAAATGTAAATGGTAAGGATGTTGAGTGCTATGCATTTACAGCAACAGAAGCAGGCGACTATGTTATTACCATAACAGGTGCAAAACCAGATTCTGATAGAGCTGCAGCAACTTCGACATTGAAAATTAATGTTGCTGATAACCCAACTTTGGCTAGTATTTTAGCTAAGTATGATAATAAGTATGAAGCAGTAGTTTCAGAAGATGAAATATATTCTTTAGAATTTACTGATAATAAATTTACTGTTTATAACAAATATGACCATACAAAGTATGCAGAGTATAATTATACTTATGATGCAGAAACAAGAACCTTTGTTTGTATTCCAGGAGGAAATGCTTCAGGTATTGATAAGAATTTTGAACTTACAATGAGCAACTACTATGTATTATCCTTAGTTGATGTTGATACAAAAGCAAGTTATATTCTTAAGAAGCCTACAAGTGATATTACAGATGAGGATTTAGCTTTATTAAAAGGTAAATATACAGGAGCATTGGCGACATATGGTTATTCTTGGACATTTGCATTTGTACCTGGCGAAGAAAAAGGTACAGGATCACTTGTAGTAACTGAAAACAATGGCTGGGATGATGTTGATTATACATATACATATGAATTTGATACTAAAACTAGAAAGCTTGTACCTACATATACTGGTACTAGTAAAAATCATCCGTTAAAATCTGGGGTTGTGTCAATAAATAATGATTCACAACTTGTATTTACATATGCTAATGCTAATATTGTTCTTGAAAGTCAAAATGCAGATTATTCACAGGTGTTCAATGGAACATATGAGACAACAGCAGAAAACAATGGAATAAGTCAAGTATTTGAATTCCAATTTACGGCAAATTCTGATGATGCTAAGACAGGTACACTTGTATGTATTACGGATGGTGATTCATCTAAGTCTGGTACTTATACATATAGTTTAGATGAGGCAACTGGTGCTATAAAGGTTACAAAGATTTCTGGAAAAAAGAAATATATTGAAGATTGCTTGTCATTTGTTGATGGGAAGTTATATTTAACAAAATACAATAATAATTTCGAACTTTCTAAAAAAGGTGGTAATGAAACACCTGACAAATTTGAAATTCCAAAAGAAATGTATGGAACATGGTCAACAACTCAAGAGGGCGGATATGATCCAATAACAATTTCAGAAAATGGTGTACAATTTGCTAATTATGGTTATGATGAAACCCCAATCGTATCAATAAATGGCAATACAATAGTTGTAAATGATAGTTATTATCAAGAAGTAACTATAACTCTTATTGATTCAAAAACATTGAATGTTGTTATTTATGGTAGTACAGTAGTATATACAAAGGACGATGTTGAAGGTGTATTAGAAGTTCCAACTGAACTTCAAGGAACTTATGTTGGATTCAATCCAAATTCATCTGGAAATGTTACTATTGAAGTTGGTGAAAAAACTGTTAAATGTGGTGAATATACTTATACAATTAGTAGTGTTGAAGATGGAACCTATAAGTTTGTAAATGAAACTGCTCCTGATTGCTTTGTTTTGCTTGTAGTTGGTGCAGATCAAAAAATAACATTTACAACAGAGACGACTGATACATTTGAAATTCATCTTAAAGGTTCATCTACAGTTGTAGAGATTGATGAATCACTTCAAGGCACGTGGAAAGATGAAACTAATAACATTACATTAGTTATTAGTGCATCAAGTGTTAATTGGAATGATATTGAATGTACAGGTGTAGCTTATAGTGAAGGAAATTTATCATTCACTTATAATGATGCTGAGTATATTGGTGGTATTAATACGACTACTAATAAGCTTGAAATCAGAAAAGGAACTACTGAATGGTATACTTTTTCAAAGCAAACACCAAGTGAAAGCAATGGTGAAGTTGATTTATCATCATATGCTGGATGGTATGTAAATGGTAATGATCAAATTGCTGTTATTTCTAATGGAATTCTAATTGGAAAAGATACCTATACGATTGATAGCAAATCCTTAGTAGATGGTGTTCTTACAATTGAAGCATCTTTAAATTCTACAAGTATCTCTATTACAATTACAGGTAATTCATTAGTATATAATGAAGTTACTTATACAAAACAAGTTGACTAAGAAAATTAGATAAATAAGGTAAAAGATCGATAATTATATCGGTCTTTTATCATGTAAATAGTAAGTATCAAGTTTCTTTAGTTGAAAAATATAATAGTATAAGAAAAATGCGAATATATTTCGAATAATATTCGAAAATATTGTCGAAAATTATTGATTTTATATTGATTTTATATGTATAATGTAATAGAATAATAACATAATGTTTAAAATTTCAATTATTTTGTTATTCTAAACAAGATGAGGAGGAAAATGTATGAATGAGGGATTTATAAGTTTTAAAAAGAAAATCTTAAAGGAACATTTAACTAAATGCTTAATACTATCTATTTCTCTTGGTCTTATAGTCTTTGGTGGATTATTTCTTTTGTGGAAATTACAAGCTATTTCTCTTCCAATTTGGATGGTAATAATTATTCCCGTAGCTTGCTTTATTATTAGCTTTTGTGGACCATACTTTTTATTAAAGCCATGTGACAAGAGAATTGCAAAGCGTTTAGACCATGAGCTTAAGCTTAATGAAAAAGTTCAAACTATGGTGGATTATAAAGATAGTGATGAATTTATCGCATGTCTTCAAAGAGAAGATACAGAAAATAAATTAAAAGCCATTTCTTTAAAAGCCTTAAAATTTAATTTACCAATCGCTTTAATTGTACTTGGTGTAATCGGTGTTGCATCTACAACTACGGCTGTTTCAATCCCTATGAAACACGAGCAAAGTCCTGTTGAGCCTGAAAAGCCATTTACTCTAACTGAGCTTCAAATTAAAAGAATTGAAGAGATTATTGCAAAGGTTAAGGAATCTAATATTAATTCTGAGCTAACTTCAAGCTATGAGAATGAATTGAATGCATTAATAGAAAAGCTTAAAGTAATAACTAAGCAAGACACAGTAAATGAAGAAGTGCTAAAAACGATTGAAAAAATAACTAAGGAAATGAACGATACTAATAAGAACAAAGCTATTGGTAAAGCTTTAAATAGTATTGAGAGCACATTTTATGATGATAATGGTAAATTTAAGCCTGTTTCTTCAAGAAAAAATGCTTTTGTTGGTAAGTGGATGACAAAGGATGAACAGAAAAAAACAATAACAATTACAAAAACATTAGTAAATGCCAATGGAAAATCATATGCCTTTGAAAAGGAATTAGCGTCAGGTAATTATAAGCCAGGTGATACTATTACGGGATTTATTCCTGGTAGTAAGACTGAAAGCTGTGAAATCATTATGGGAAATGACTATATTACATACAATAAAGAAAATTATTATTTGTATGAAGGATATACAAAAATTAGAGATTTAGGTCGAGCAATTTATAATTTTGAAAGTAATTTAAACAATTATTTTCAAGGAATTAAAAATGATTATTCTGAGCTTTCAAGCGGATTATATGGTTGGCAATATACATATGCAAAAACAGTTGCTGATTCAACTGCGATAAAGACGGCAATTGAATCAACAAATCTAGTAGAAAATGATTATTATAAAGCTTTTATTGAGTATAGTGATACCATTAACACTGTACAAAATACATCAGTATCAAAGGTTTTAGATTTAATTAATGAAGCAGTAGATACTCTTGAGAAAAATATTACAAAATTAGTTAATCTAGAAATGAAAAATCGAGATACAGTTTATTATATTGAGGATGAATTAAGAGATATATTTGGTTTAGATCCTGCAAGTAGAATTGATGACAAGCTTGAAGAAGATAAAGGTATTTCAAGTGATGACGATTCAAATAAATCAACAGCTGATAAAGTTAGTGGTGGTGGATATGGTGAAGGTGAGACAAAGTATGCTCACGATGATTATTTCTTCCATTATGACCCTTCAACAGGTGAGTCTACATTCTATGCATATGGGAAATTCTATACAACATATCAAGGCTATTTTGAAGCCTTATTAAATGAGGGTGTTTTAACTGATGAAATGCGTGAATTTATTGAAAGCTATTTTAACAAGTTAAATACTGGCCTTGATAGCGAAAAAAATAAAAATTAGGAGAATAATATGGAAAACATTGAAAAAGTAAAAAAGTTTAGTGAAACAATTAAAACAATTAAAGCTGAGATTCATAAGGACGTAGTAGGACAAGAAGACATTGTTGACAATGTTATTATTGCGATTATTTCTGGTGGTAATGTACTTCTTGAAGGTGTACCAGGTGTTGGTAAAACAAGATTAGTACGTACTTTAGGAAAAACATTGTCATTACCGTTCTCAAGAATTCAATTTACACCAGATTTAATGCCATCTGATGTTACTGGTACTAATATTATTCAAAAGGATGAAACTGGTAAAATGAAGATGGTTTTTCAAAAGGGACCTATTTTTGCCAATTTAGTACTTGCTGATGAAATTAACCGTGCAACTCCAAAAACACAATCAGCCATGCTTGAGGTAATGCAAGAGCACAAGGTTACTATTGCAAATCAAACATACAAGATGGCAGAGCCATTCTTTGTCCTTGCAACACAAAATCCAATTGAACAAGATGGTACATATCCTCTTCCAGAGGCTCAAATGGACCGCTTTATGTTTAAATTAGTTATGAATTTCCCAACAATTGAGGAATTAAAAGATATTGTAAATATGACACAAATTACTCTTGAAGAAACTGCAAATGCAGTTGTTGATGGACCAACAATTCTTGAAATGCGTGAGCTTTCAAAGACTGTTCCTGTTATTGATGATGTACTTAATTTTGCAATGACTTTAGTTTCAATTTCTCACCCAGAACTTCCAAATACATCTGAAACTGCAAGAAAGTATATTAAATATGGAGTTTCTCCTCGTGCTGGACAAGCTTTAATTACAGCTGCTAAGGTTCGTGCATTAATAAATGGTAACTTTAATGTATCTATTGAAGATATTGAAACATTAGCTTATCCTGTATTAAGACACAGAATTAAGATTAATTATACTGCAATCAATGAACATTTATCAGTTGATGATGTTATTGGTTTATTAATCAGTGAAACTAAAAGGTACTGCAAATAATTATGGCAAAGTATGCAATTAATGAAGATTTTTTGCAACAACTTGAAACATTAGAATTAATTTTAAAAAATAATGTAGCCGGAGTATTTGGTGGTAATCATCAAAGTAAAAGCTTCGGCTCATCTTGTGAATTCGCCGATTATAGAGATTATATTCCAGGCGATGATATTACTAAAATTGATTGGAATGCATATGCTCGTTTTGAACATTTATATCTAAAGCAGTATTTAGATGAAAGACGACTTCATACTAAAATATATTTAGATGCTAGCCGTTCAATGGATTATAACAAGAGTAACAAGGCGGTAAAAGCATTACAGGTTGCTGCAGCTTTTGCCTATCTATCAGTTGTTATGACGGATAAGGTTTCGATTTATTATATTAAAGATGATTATGTATATGACCTTGCATTAAATATTGCAAATAAAGACCAATTTTTTAATAACATTCAGAAGCTTAATGAAATTGATTTTGATGGTGATTTCAATTTTAGTGAAGCAGTCTTACCAACTAATGTTGGCTATGGAGATGGTATTTCAATTGTAGTTTCTGATTTTTTGACGGAAAATGATTTTGAGCGTGGTATTGATTATTTAATTAGTAAAAAACGTGATGTATTATGCTGTCAGGTTCTTGCAAGTGATGAAATGCGACCAATGTTTAATGGAAAGATACATTTATTTGATTCTGAAAATGCGCTTAATGATTATAGGAAAAACATTAATAAGGATGTACTTAATGCTTATAGAGCTGCTTTAAGTTATATTATTGACTCTATGACTGATTTTTGTGCATCTCGTGGTGCAACATATCTTCTTTGTGAAGAGAAGAAATCTATTAATGATATTTTCTTAAATGAGTTAATTGAGAAGGGGGTACTTAAATAATGAGTTTTCTTTATCCTCTTGGATTATTAGGTTTAATTGGAATCCCTATTCTAATTATCATTTATATTATTAAAAATAAATATACTGAGCAAACAATTGCTAGTACATATATTTGGAAACTTAGTGAACGCTTTTTAAAAAGAAAAAAGCCTATTTCTAAGCTAAGGGGCTTAATTAGTCTTATTTTACAATGCTTAATTGTTCTTTTTCTTTCCTTTTTAATTTCAAGTCCATCATTAATAATTAAGGGTGGAGCAAGTGATTATTGCTTTATCGTCGATGGTAGTGCTTCAATGAATAAGAAAGAAAACGGAAATACAAGATTTAATCTTGCTAAGGATGAAGTTGAAAAGCTAATTAGCGAATCTAAAAATGGTAGTTCATATACAATTATTTTTATTGGAAATGATACGCAAATTCTTTGTGAAGGTCTTGAAAATAAGAAGAAGGCTATTGAAATTTTATCGGAGCTTAAGGCTACAAATATTGCCAGTGATACAGTAGATGCTATTTCATATGCTCAAGCATATTTTAATGATAATGCTTCAATTAAGACGTATTTAATTAGTGATAAAGCCTATACAACAAAAAATGTTGAGCTTGTTAATGTTGCAAGCACTGATGTTAATTATTCAATATTAAATTGTAATTATAAGCTTCATGCTGCAACTTATAATGAAGATGGTACAGTCAATACACCTGCAAAGCTTCAAATTACAGGTGAAGTTATGGCCTATAACGATAATACGGATTTAAATCTTGAGCTTAAGGTAAATGACTCTGCTGCAGCTACGCAAAGTGTTAGAGCTTTTGATAATAATGCTAGTAGCTTTACTTTTGAAGTTGAAAGAGAATCTTTCAATAGCTTAGAAGTATCTATTTTAAATGAAGATAATCTTGATTTAGATAATCATTATATTGTGTATGATTTAGTATCTGAACATAATTATAAAGCATTAATTGTCAGTGAAAATCCCTTCTATATTGCAGCTACATTAGAGGCATACGGTAAGATTGATACAATTGATGTAAAAAATTACGAAGAGTATGAGCTTGATACTCCTACAGGTTATGGGCTTTACATTTTTGATTCTAATTGTACCCCTGATGTTTTGCCAACTGATGGTACAATTTGGATGTTTAACCCAACAAAGAGTATTTCTGGATCTGGGTTTGCTGTTTTAAATGCAAATAAAGAGATTTCATCTGCTACTTTAGAGCGTTCTAATGTATATGGTGAGGAAAAGAACCTAGTTGAAGGTTATATTGATTCTGAAAACTATAAGCTTGTTGTTAAGCGTTATACAGAATATTCAATAAGTCGTAATTTTCAGACTTTATTTACATGTGATGGAAAACCTGCTATTTTTACAGGTACTACAACTGGCAAGTCTAAGAATCGCGAAATAGTATTCAGCTTTGATCTTCATTATTCTAATTTAGCGATGAGTGTAAATGCTTTAAGATTATTTAGTAATATGCTAGATTTCTCATTCCCTACTGTTATCAGTTCATCTAACATTATTTCTGGTGATGAGTTAAGCTATAGTGTTTTACCACAAACAAAAAATATGCGTCTTATTGCTCCATCTGGTACGTCATCATATTTAGATTGTAGTGGAAGTGCAGGAACAGTTAAGATTACTGAAGTAGGAACCTATGAGCTTGTGGTTTCTTTAGAAAATGGAACGGAGAAGAAGTTTAGTATCTATTCGAATTATCCTGAAGATGAGAACAAAAATGATGTTACAGTAGCCTCTATTGAAGGTGTTTCGGAAAATAATAATAGAAATGGTTCATTTAGTTTAATGATAATTCTATATATTTGTGTTGCGCTATTTTTTGTAGCAGATTGGATGGTGTATTGTTATGAACAGCATCAGCTTTACTAATCCTTATTTATTATTTGTTGGTATTGCCTTACTAGCTGTTGTGCTTGTTCCTTTCTTTCTATCAATTAAGAAAATAGGATTTAATTTTCATAATATTACATCACTTGTAATACATGGTGTACTAGCAGTTTTAGTTACACTTGCTCTCGCAGGAATGACTTTAACTTTAGTGATGACAGAAACAGATGTATATGTTCTTGCTGACTGTTCATATTCCTCAATTAAAAATTTGGACACAGTTGATACATATATAAAGGATTTAAATAAAAATTTACCCGATAATTCTAAATTAGGTATTATTTGTTATGGTAAGGATTATGAGGTCCTAACTAATTTGGGTGAAAAAATTAAAAGTGTATCAGAAAATAATATTGATGATACCCAAACTAATATTAGACCGGCTCTTGAATATACAACAACATTGTTTAATGATGATGCGATTAAAAGAATCGTTATTATCTCAGATGGTGGTGAAACCAATCAAAAGAGTATTTCAGGTCTTATAAGTGATTATGAGGAAAGAAATATTCATATTGATGCAATTTTCCTTGATAATAATTTAAAGGAAGACGCCGACGAATTCCAAATTTCTGATGTATCATATAATCCTAAAACTTATATTGGTAAGGATGAAAATGTAACTATTACTGTTGACTCTAATAAGAAGGTAATGACGGCAAACTTAAATTTATATCATAATAATGAAGTTGTAAGTAATCAAACAGTAAGACTTGAAAAAGGATCTAATCAATTTAAAATTAATCTTGATACAAGTGTGGCTGGTACCCAGTCCTTCCGGGCTGAAATATCAGAATATACTGATGATGAACACCGTGATAAAACGGATACAAATCCATACAATAATGTTTATTATTTTGATCAAGATGTAACTGATGAAATAAGCATTTTATACCTTTCAAATTCGACAGATAATGGCAGTGCTGAATATAATACATTTAAGGCTATTTATGGTGATGAATCTAAATATAAGGTTACAAAGTTTATTAATGATGATACAAATATTCCTGTAACGCTTACGGATTTAGCTAAATATGATGAAATTGTATTAAACAATTTTAATGTCAATAGTGAAAATTTTAAACAAAATTCAGATATGTTTGTTAATAATTTAAGTACTATTGTATCCGAATATGGCAAAAGTGTTGTTACAATTGGTAATACTTATGTTCAAGGTTCAACCGGAGATGACGCTTATAAAACTTTAAGCACAATGCTTCCTGTAAATTTTGATAAGGATGCCAATCAAAATCGTTCATATATTATATTACTTGATATTTCTAAGAGTATGTTCCAAGCTGGACATATTTTAGCGGCAAAACAAGTTGCATATAATTTGCTAGACCTATTAACTGAAAAAGATCAATTTACAGTTATTCCTTTTTATGGGGATAATATGGAGCTTTTTTCAGGTAAGGCTACAAAGAAAAACATTGATTACGTTAAGGAAGAGATTAAAAATCTTACAGGTAGACAAGCAACAAATATAAGTGCAGCCTTAAATGTTGCATATAATAAATTGGTCAATGCTAACTATAAGACTAAACAAGTAATGCTTATATCAGATGGACGTTCTTTTAGTCAAGATGAAACAAGTATTAAAGAAGCAATAAGTAAAATGAAATGGGCTAACATTAATGTTGATTGGGTATGTGTAAATGAAGAATATCATGATGCAGAAATCCCTGGATTTAGTACATTAAAGAGCTCAATTGAAAGTAACGAAAATAATATTATAGGAAAATTTACAAGAATTACGAGAGAAGAAGATGCATCTAGTGCCGTATTTTCAGAAATTGCAGATAAGGTAACTAATATTCATCGAGATGAAGGTAATTATGCGGTAAATGTTGCCATTAAAGATCATGAAGTATTGACTAACGTTTCAGGTATATCTAAAAAAATAAAGGATTTTTATGCTGGAGTAGAAAAAACATCAGCGAATACAATTCTTGAAACAGTTGATAAGAAAGTTAATTATCCATTATATGCCACATGGAATTTTGGTGATGGTAAAGTGACATCTTTAGCAACTAGCTTAAATAACGTTCTAAGTGGTGAAGGGTCTAATGAAAATATTTTCCTATCAAATATTGTTACATCTTCGACACCTAATAATCAAAATTATTCATCATATAAAGTGACATGTGAAAAAAATGGTGATCAAATGCGAATTACAGTTATTCCACAAACTGTTAATCCAAATGCAAATGTTGTGTTAAGTGTAATTGATCCTTCTGGTAATACTACAGAATATAAGATGAATATTAGTTCAAATAATTATTATTATGATTATAATATTAATTTAATAGGTTCATATAAACTTGTTGCTAAATATAATGATGTAGAAATAATTGAAAGATTTAATTTTTCATATTATTCAGAATATGATTCCTTTACTTCATATGATTCAGCTTATTTATATAACTTGATTACTAGTGATGGACAGGTTTCTGAGGATGGTAAACTGATTGTATCAAATGATAATCTACCTATTACAACGTACACATATGAATTTACACCATTATTTATGATTATATCATGTGCATTATTTGTATGTGATATTGCTATTAGAAAACTAAGATGGCAAGATATTAAAGATATTTTTACAAGAAAGAAGAAGGTGAACTAATATGAAAAGAAGAATTGGAAATCTTTTACTTATTGGATCCCTATCTTTACTTGCAAGCTGTGGGGAAATTAATGGGGGAACATCAATTGCTAAGCCAAGTGTTGCTCCTTCAACTTCAACAACGCCAAAACCTAATGAGAATTTAACTTTTTCTGCAACTCTTAATCTTAATGGGAACCCATTTTATTTAACAGATCCGGAAATAGAAGCAATTTGGCAAAATAACACAACTACGGTACAAGCTCCTTTTAATGATGATTCAGTTGCTACAACTCAAGGATTAGATGGGGAGTATTATGTGCATTTAACTAAAAGCCCTAAAAATTATACATATGATCCAAATTCGACAATTGTTACAACGAATAATCCTAATTGTAGCATTGAATTAATGCGTTTAGCTAAACCATCTGGTGGTTCGGGTAAAGATTTATTTGACAAAATTTATAATATTTCGGACATAAAACCAAATGCGGTTGGAAAAAGTTATGCATTTGAGGCTACAATAAATAGTGCAAATGATGTTGTATATTATCAATTTGTTCCTAAGGTTGCTGGGTCTTACACGATAGAATCAATGGTTGATATGTTCGATAATAAAGTCAATCCGAAAGTATTAACGTTTTATACAGGCTCTTCGACTACTGCTCAGTTTGATCAAGAAGTAAATAGTGGTGGTGCTTATTTAGATGGTGGTTATACTAGAAATTTTAAATTTCAAGTTGATTTTACGGACAGAGCATTAGGTGGCGTTGCAAAATTTGGTATCAAAGCCGAAATAAATGATAGTATATCATATCCCGTAACTGTTCCATTTAAGATTACTTATCAAGGTGAATATAATGTTTCAATGGTTAATAATAAAGTAATGTATGCCGAAGAAATGTATTATAAGCGTGATAATGATGGAAATTATATAGTTGATGAAAATGGAAATTATGTACTTAATTATGTAAAAATGGCTCCTGGTGAGGAAAGCTATGATTATGATTTTGGTGCAGGAGGTAGTCATAATTCAACCTTCTATAATCAATTAATAGATCCAAGCTATGTATATGATGGTGTTCATAATAAATATTTAAGGAGAAGATTTAAGCTTGTTAATGGTGAGTATATTTCAGCGCCAGATGGTGATTATATATTAAAAAGTACAATTGCAAGCGTCGAGCGAAAATCATCTTATCATAATTTTATTTCATATTCAGCATTCCAAAATGGCTCTTCACTCATTTTAAATCAAAAAAATTTGGTATATAATGCGGAAGATGGATATTATCATTATATAAAAAATGGCGAAGATAACATAGTGTGTGCTAATTTAACGAATGTCATAGACATTCTAGGGGTAAGTATTGTCGGTGTTGAAGACGATGGAAAGCTATGGATCACTAAAATGGGAACTAATCAGTATGATGAAAACGGATTAAGAATTATTGAAAATTATAAATATTTCTTAGACGCTGAATATATTGGTTGTGTCAATAGTGATGGTATGATTTATGTTACAAAAGAATTAGTGACATTCTTACAAAAATTATGTAATTCAACTAGTTATTTCTTTGATGGATATGGCTGGCTAGAAACAGAGGGAAATATTTATGCAGCTGATGGTAGTGAATGGATGTTTGCCTGTGGTTTCTATTCAAATCAATAATTAAAATAATATTCTAAAAATGCAATATATTGAAAAAATATATTGCATTTTCTTGAAAATAAAGATATAATTCTTTCGTAATAGTTTAAAGAATGAATATAATTAGACTAATTTTATAAATTATTAAATTTTTAGGAGGAAATAAAATGAAGAAAATCGTTAAGATTTTGTCAGCATTATCACTTGTAAGTATCAGCATTGCTGGTTTAGCTTCTTGTGGTAAGATTGAAAGTAGTACGCCTACTACTGGTTCTGAAGCTACTGGAAGTAGTGGAACTACTGGAACTAGTGGGACAACTACTAGTGGAGCATCTACTACTGTTCCAGTTGATTACGTTACATATAATGTTAAAACTCAATCAATCAGTGGAAAGCCAATATCAAATGCTTACGTTACATTAAAAGGAAGAAATGGTGAGTATTCTGGTTTCTCTGATTCAAATGGACAGGCCTCAATAAAAGCACCTGCTGGAACGTATGAAGTTCAATGTGAAGATATGGAAAGTGAAGGCTATGTTGTTGATTCATCGTCTGATGGAATTCAAATTGACGATTCAGGTGAAGAAATAATTGTTAAATTTCAACCACAATTGATTCAAGAACAAATGCCAGAAAACACAAAATACGCTGAAAATGATCAGGCATATGATTATACATTTGAAGGTTATGATTTTGGTAGTAAGACTAATTTTGGTGAAAAAGTGACATGGACATTGTCAGATTTACTTGAGGATAATGAACTTGTCGTTTTAAATTTCTGGTATACAACCTGCTCATGGTGTGTACGTGAATTCCCATTTTTAGTTGACTCATATTCAGCATACACGGATAAGGTTAAGGTTATCGGTATTAACCCAGGTGAAAGCTATAATGATACAGTAGATACTGTTAAAACATTTGCTAGTGAACAAAAGCTTAATATCATGTCAACAGTTGGCGATACATCTTTAATTGCTCCATTTGGTGTTACGGGTTTCCCAACATCAGTATTTATTGATCGTTATGGTACTATAACGATGATAGAAGGTGGAGCAATTACAACCAAGGATAAATGGGACGGTCTATTTGCAAAATATACTGGTGACAATTATGTTCCTACATATGAAGCATCAGGTTCTGATGTTGTTCCTGATGTTGAATTCCCAGGCTCAGCAGTATTAGAGAAAGCAGCATTAGCTAAAAATGTATCTGCTACATTTAAAGAAGAAGATCGTGAAACTTATAAGAATATTTGGCCTTGGGTTGCTACTGAAGATGGCACAGCAATCAAGCCTTCAAATAAAGGCGTTAATAGTTCATATTCTATAGCTTGGATGGATATTACGGTTCCTGCTAATAAGGTACTTGCTATTGACTATAAAGCATCTTGTGAAGATGGCGATATGTTAGGTATATTCCTTGATGGTAAGCGCTTATGTCAAATGTCTGGTAATGATAAGGAATTTAAAACAAAGTATTTATATGTTGCAGGTAATACTGATGAAAAGATTTCTGTTGAATTCTTCTTCTATAAGGATTCAAAAACAGCAATGTTTGATGATACTGTGTATATAAATAATGTTAGATTTATGGAACAATCAGAATTGACAAGTAAGTTCCAAGTTATTCGTCAAGCTGCATCTGGTGAAATTAATCCATTTACTTTAAAATGGTCAAACTATATAACTCCAGTATTTAATGAAAATGATGGCTACTATCACGTAGGTAGTGAAGATGGACCTCTTCTACTTGCAGCATTAAATGATTCAAATACTCATTTTTCTAATAATTCAATTGTTACTTTCTTAGCTGAAAATCCTGAGTTATTTGTTGATAAGACTGATCCTAAAAATCCAATTGATTATGGTAAAATTATTAGTCAATATGCAAATTATGGTGATAATTCTTCAATCACAATGCTTGATTTACCAACTAATGGTTTAACTTCAATTACTAAAGATCTTGCAGCTGCATTACAGTTCGTTGCTAGAGAATTAGGTGATGAAAAATTAAAGGATTTTGATTTACAATGGCTTGAAATGTGTGTTTATATCAGTGAGTACAATACTCCAAAAGGTGAAGAAATTGGCGACCCTATTAAAGGACTTGCAACATTTAACGCCCTTGAAGCTCAAATTACAAATCCTGAAGATAGTCTAGAGGATCACTATAACTATATTAAATTTGATTTCCCTTTAGTTCCACGTGGATATTTATTCAAGTTTACTCCTGAAAAATCTGGTATATATCATCTTTATGGTATAAGTGGACAATCTACTGAATGTTTCTTCTATGGAACTGGCTCTGAAAGACAAGAAGATTCAAGAGCGTATGTATCTCGTGATAACTTCATAAGATATGACAATAATGTGAAATATGCGGAAGATTTTGATCAATATATGTATTATGAAGCTGGGCAAACATATTACGTTGCACCTGTATTCTTTGATATTGATGATACTGAGCATTTATTAAGATTCCGTATTGATTACTATGGTACATATAAGGAATATTTAGCTCAAGCATCAGATGGAACATTCACATATAATGAAAATGCTGATGGTTCAATTGGTAATATAATTTCAATTTCTAATATTAAAGTAGCTCTTGGAAATGATGGATTCTATCATCCAACTGATAATAATGGTAATGTTATTAATGATGAGTATATTTATGCTGATTTCAAATATACTACAGGTGTATTCTCTTCAAATTCACTAGAACAAATCATTGAAAAAGGTGGATTTAATTTTAGTAAAGATGAAAATGGAAATGCTGTTGCAGGTAGTGATGAAACTAGTACAATTAAGCAATATTTGGCTCAAATGGATACTGATGTAAATTCTGTAACATATGGTACTGTTAAAGTTAATTTAGGCTTAATGGGATTACTTCAAAAGCTAATGGATAAGTATACATTTAAGGATGTAGCTGATTCATGGTTGAAAGTTTGCTACTTCAAGGTTACTTTAGGTAGTAAGTAAAAAAATAAAAGTGATTAAATGGTACAGGATGACCTCTTGTACCATTAATTCATATTTAAATAGGAGGTGTTAAATTTGAAGAATAAGGATAAATTTGCTAGAAATTTAATTTGGATCTTAATTTCATTTCAAACAATTCTTACAGGTATTTTCCTTGTTGTACAGGTTTTACGAATTTATTTTGGTAGAGTCGATGGAGAAGAAATTTTCACAAGAGAAAAGGTCGGTCAATATTTACTTCAAATTTTAGTTCTTATTATTATTTGGGTTTTAGTTGTTGTTGTGGGAATTATAATGTCATTTATAAAAAAAATGGATTACAACAATAAGGCTAAAAATAGTAATATTGTTAAGCTTAAAGCAATTACATGTATCTTACCTTATGATAAGATAGAAGAAACAGATGAGGATTATATTTTACTTAAAAGCTATGATAAAAATCGTAAAATTGCATATTTGATTTTTTCTATGATATGTTTAGGACTTGCAGTATTTCCTTTTATGTATCTATTTAATCCTAATCATTTTGTTGCTAATGGTCATGCAACAGGACAAGTTATCGATATGATCCTTCATATTTTACCATTTGTGGTTATAGGTTTTGTATGCTTTATTGCCACAGTACTTTATGAAAATTATAGTGCAAATAATTCAATTATCGTTGCTAAAAAGTTACTTGCTAAATATAAAAAAGGTGAAATCAGCTTTAAAACTGAAAACAAACGTAAGGTACAGCTTTTATGGGCAATTCGTGGTTTAATTATTGTTATCGGTATTGTATTTATTATTACAGGTATTATCAATGGCGGCCCCTCTCGTGTTTACGCTAAAGCTGCTAAGATATGCTCAGAATGTATAGGTTTAGGTTAGAATTATGGAAAAACAAAGTATATTTAGTAAAATTAAAGATAAGATAACCGCAGTATGCTTTAAGATTAATCGATTCTTAGTTCTTAACTGGCCTTCTAAAAGAAGATTAATTCAAATTTATGCGATGTTATTATATAACGCTAATATGCGTGGTTTCGTGACTGGCGATATTTTTGTTGGAAATACAAAAACAGTTTGTTTACCTGGTATGAATTGCTATTCATGTCCTGGCGCAATAGGCGCATGTCCTTTAGGCTCAATTCAAAATGCTTTAGCTGAAAGCAAAACGAAGGCTCCAACATATGTATTAGGTATCATTTTATTATATTGTATTATCTTTGGAAGATGGATATGTGGATGGTTGTGTCCGGGTGGATTACTTCAGGAATTACTTTATAAAATTAAAACCCCTAAACTAAAAAAGAATCGGGTTACAAGAGCATTATCATATTTTAAATATGTTTTATTAGTTGTTCTTGTAATTATTATTCCTATTATGTATGGTGTTATTCAAAATTTACCACTCCCTGCATTTTGTAAATATGTTTGTCCTATTGGAACATTTGAGGGTGGTGTATTACTTCTTGCTAATGGTAATAATGCAACATTTTTTGCTCAATTAGGTCCACTATTTACATGGAAGTTTGCAATTTTAGTAGCCTTCATAGTTGGTTCTATTTTCATTTATCGTTTCTTTTGTAGATTTTTCTGCCCCCTTGGAGCCATATATGGTATTTTCAATAAATTATCAATAATTGGTGTTAAGGTGGATAAATCTAAATGTAATCATTGTGGTGCTTGTGTTTCTAATTGCAAGATGGATGTTATGGAAGTTGGCGATCATGAATGTATCCAATGTGGTGAATGTATTAAGACATGTCATTCATGTGCGATTAGTTGGAAGACAATTAGTACTAAGGTGAAAGCTGATATTGATGCTTCTAAGAATACGGCTGAAGAATTAAAACTAGAAGATTCACAAATTGATGTAGAAGAATTTGATACTATAGAAAAGAAGGAAAATAGTTTCGTTAATTTTTTCAAAAAACTTGGCTATAAAATTGCCAAAAATAAAATAACTGTAATTGTCACTTCAGTTATGCTTGCTATTCTTACTTGTGTAATTTTATATGCTAGTGTATGGTCAGTTGAAAAAACAATTGAAGTAAACCATGTTGTAAATAAAGTGGATGTTAATTTATATCATGAAGATGATATTACATCTGGTCATTGTACTGAAACAAATATTTATGCCAACAATAATGATATTATTGCTTTATATTTCTATGATACATTTAATATGGATGAAATTTATGAAGTCTCAAAGGCATATGATCATGGTGCAAAGGTTTATGCAATTAGTAGTTATAAAAATCATGAATCTAACTATAACAGTATTATTGCTAATAAAGATAATATAAATATGGATGCAATAAATTTTGCATATGATACCGAAAAATCATCTGCAATTAAAACATTTGTTAAAGAAGAAATATATCCTTATTATATATGGTCAGATAAGAAGAATAATGTTAAGTACTCTTCAACAGGAAATTTAAGTGAACAGCTTGATTTTATCGGAAGTGCTAATCAAGGTATAACATTTGGCTTTAATGTTGGAGAAAAATGTTATTCTAAAAATATTAATTTAATTGACCAAAATGCTAAAGAAACTGGTGAAATTTTCAGTTTGGCTCAAAATAAAGGAAAAGTATCTGTAATTAATTTCTGGGGTTATTGGTGTACACCATGTAAAGAGGAATTACCAGGCTTTATAAATGTATATAATGATATAACTGCAAAGTATGGAGATGTCCTAGAAATGGTTGCAATCCATCAAGGTACAACATTCTTAAGCGATTATGATCTTGAACAAGCCTCTGATTATATTAAGGATCAAAATGCTCCAATTAAATGGGGACATGATGATACATCTGATTCATACTTTAAAATGTTAGGCGGTACATCAATCTATCCGATTACAATTGTAGTAGATGGTGATGGAATTGTTAGGCTTAATCGTGTTGGTAAATTAAGTGAGGCCGAACTATTAAAAGTTGTAGAAGATATTTTATCAAATAAATAAAAAAATATTAAACGATATTACTTATTTTTGTAATATCGTTTTATTTATTATTAGTGATAAGTTAAATTTATTCAACATTTTAAGTTTTAAAATAATGTGTTTATAGTAACTTTAGGGTGAAAAATATAATAAAACCGAATTTTTTTCGAATTTTCTCTTATTTTATTTGAAAAAAACTTAAAAAATATAAAAATTAGTTTTTTCTTCGATTCTTAATGAATAAAAAACATAAAAAAACAATATTTATTGAAAAAAATTGATTTTTTTGTTGTATTCTTGGTAAAAAGAGTGTACAATTACAATGTATTAAATTATACCAAAAATAAACATTTTTAAAGAGAGGTTAATAATGAAAAAATATAAATTATTTGCAGCTTTATCAGTAATTGGTGCAGGTTTTGCTCTTGCATCATGCGGGAATACAGCAGAAAGTTCAACCAGTGGTGCAACAAGTACTCCAAAACCTACTGACACTTTACCTTCAACTACAACAACAACTGGAACTACACCATCTGGTCAAGTAAAAAATGATAAGTCATACGTAGTTAACGTTAAATATCCAAACGGAGAACCTGTAAAGGGTGCTAAGGTTCAATGGTGTTCTGTAGAAAATGGTACATGCTACTCAATGATTCCTGTTGATGATAATGGCCAAGCATTTACAAATGAGTTAGAAACAATCGAAGGAGATTTTAATGTACATGTTAATAGTCTTCCTGCAGGCTATACTTTTAATCCATATGAAATCGTTCAAAATAAAGATAATCATGTTAGTGATGCAGTTATAACTAAGCTTGCGGACGCAACAGTAATTACTGATGCTACAGCGACATCAACTAGTCCTAAGCAACTTTCTCAATTAGGCTACTATACTGCAAAAATAACAAAAGGAAAAGATGTATATTTTTATCTTGATATTAATGAAGCAGGAACATATGAAATAGAATCATATGCAAATGAAACATCTGATTTGCTTATTGGATATTGTGGAAATGATATCGAAAAGATTGGTGATCCTAATAAATATGATAATAATTCAGGAAATAAGGGCAATTTTAAATATTCATTCACTGTGTCTGAAGAAGAAGCAAGTCAAAATAAACATTACGTATTTCTTGTTCGTGAAAGTGCAAGTACAACTTCTTTTGCATTTAGTGTTTTAAAAAAAAGTAATTAATATATACTAAGTCAAATTGGAGGAAATTATGAAAAAACGAATTAATATAATAACTGGATTCGTTGTAGCAATTATGTGTGCTATTTTCCTTGTAGGCTGTGGAAAAAGTAGTGATAAATATGCGGACTATGCTAAGGTTATTTACCATTTAGAGGATGGCGAATACAAAGGTAGTAAGCTTGATGTTACAATGTATTATCCTGTTGAAGAAGGTCAAAAATTAGCTTTAGCTAAGACTATTGATCAGATTGATACAATATCTCCACCAGGAACAAATAAGGTTTTAGGTGGTTGGTATAAAACAAAAACAGAAAATGGATATCAAGATTTAGTTGATGCAAAATATGAAATCGGCTATAAAGAAACACTTGATTTATATGCTAAATGGAAAAATTCAATTAATAATAAGTTTGTTTTTAAAGCAAAGATTAACAATGAAGATGTAGTTTTAACTACCGCTGAAAATTATGAGGCTGGAAGCAAACTAAATGTAAGTGAAAGTTTAGAAATTGAAATTAAAAGAGCACTTAAGGAACATAACCTTACATATATTAAGGAATTTGAGGTAGATTCTAAGAAGTATGATAAAACAACAATTTCTGAAATCACAATGCCAGAAACTGATTCTGATTTTGAATATGTGATTTATGTTGATTATATCGTAGGTAATTATTATTTAGTTTCAAATTCAACTGAATTTAAGAATGCAATGATATATATTTCAGACTATGATGGAATTTACTTAATGGAAGACATTAATCTGAATGATTATGCTGATTTATCAGCCCTTAATTCTCAAACAACGACAAAAGAATTAATTGGAAATGGTCATACTATTACTTATACTACTAATTATCAACAAAGTTATACTAATGATCAAGCTCAATCATTCTATGAAATTAGTATTTTCCATAATGCTACAAACATTAATGTTCATGATGTTAATTTTGAAGTAACATGGTATGGTAGAAGTAAGGATGTTCCTGTATTAGTAACTGGTTTGGCCTTAACAGCTTCAAATTCAAAATTTGCTAATATAAATATTTCATACACATATAATTCTCGTAATGAAAATGATACCGAAGGAAAAGCAAATGATGTTTATGATGTATCAAATTCTCAAAATTATGAAGTAAATAACGTAACAATAACATATAAAAAGAAATAATAGGAGGAAAAACTATGAATAAGAAGATAACTTTTAAAAAATTATTAGCTTTAGGTTTAGTTGGAGTAGCTTCACTTGGCGTAGTTAGTTGTGGTAAGTCAACTACAACAACACCAACTGACGTAACAAATAAGAATAATGAAACAAGACCATTTGTAATGGCTTCTCAAGAGGTAGATCAAGTATTTAGCCCATTCTATTCATCATCAACTTCAGATGCAAGCGTTGTTGGTATGACTCAAATTAGTATGCTATCAAATGATAAGGATGGTAATCCTCAAACACATAAGCAAGGTGCTAGTGTTGTTGTAGAAGATTATGAAATTGTCAAAAATACTGCAAACAATACTTCTACTTATAATTTTGTTTTAAGAAACGATGTAAAATTCTCAAATGGTTCTCAATTAACGATTAAGGATGTATTATTTAATCTATATGTATATCTAGATCCTACATATAATGGTTCTGCAACTTTGTATTCAACTGATATCGTTGGTTTAAAGCAATATCGTACTCAATCAGATAATGAAAATGAACAAGATAACTTCATGGATACATTTAATCAACAAGCTAATCAAAGAATTAACAATTTACTTGATGCTTGGGAAGATATTATGGATAAAAATGCCGATATCAAGTTCACTGAGTCTTCATTTAAAGAAAAACTTCAAGAATATCAAGATGAACAAGGTGATGTTGACTCATATATGCATTTAGTTGAGGACTATACAAAGGGCTGTTCTTTATTTAAAGAGGAAATTGATAGCGATTATAAAAATGCAAAATCAACTAATCCAGAAGATATTATTTTTACGGATAAGGATAATAAAGAACATAAAAATTTATTCTCTACTCCACAAGAAATCTTCTTATATAATGAAGGATTTATTAAATGGAATAAAAAGGATGCAAAGCTTGAATTTACTGCTCACTCTTCACTTGATGAGATTAAAGCGTTAACAGAAGAGCAATGTAAACAACTAGTAGTTGATGCATATATTCCTGAACAATTTGGACAGGTTATTCAATTCTTCCAAACAGCAACAGAATTAAGAACTTATATTGCAAATGATTTAGCAAAAAAGCATCTAGATAATAATATGAAATATAATAATATTTCTGGTATAAAGTATGCTAATCAAACAAGTGAAGTAACAGTAAATGGTCAAAAATATGGTGCTCCAACACTTGATACTGATGGAAGTGTGCTAGATGGAAACCAAGTTCTATCTATTACAATTAATGGTGAGGACCCTAAGGCAATTTGGAACTTTGCATTTGCCGTTGCGCCTATGTATTATTATTCAAATCAAGAACAAATTTCTAAATTTGATTACGTGAAAAATTTTGGTGTTTCTTATAATGATCAAGATTTCCGTGACAAAGTTTTAAAGGATGAAAATAAAATTTTAGTCCCAGTTGGTGCGGGTGCATATAAAGCATCATCAAAGAATGGCTCAAGTTCGGTTACTGGCGGTACTTTCTTTGATGGAACAACTATTTATTTTGAAAGAAATGAATATTTTAAGGATGGTAAAACAAATAAGTCTGCAACTATCAAAAATATTTATTTCCGTGTAGTTCCAACTGAGGGTGTCCTTAATGCTCTATATAGTAATAGTGTTGATTATTGTGAGCCAAGTGCTAAGCCTGAAACTGTTTCAGAACTTCAACTTAAGAAAGAAGAAGGATATGAAACGGTTGATGTTAAAACTCAAGGTTATGGATATATTGGACTTAATGCTAGTAAGGTTCAGAATCTATATGTAAGACAAGCAATTATGCATTCAATTAAGGTTGATGATATTGTTTCATATTACGGTGCAACTGCAACAAGAATTAATCGTTCTATGTCTTCAGAGTCATGGGCTTATCCAAAAGGATGTACACCTTATTATCCTTATGTTGGTGATCCTATTCCAAATGACTTAGATGTTGTTAGTCCAAATTATAAAAAATATGTTGACATTATTGGTAAAAAATCAGGAGAGATGATGAGTGAGGATGAACAAAAAGGCTTCATTGACTACTTAATTGGTACTCTAGGTAAGGTACAAAAAGATGGTAACGGACAATATAATGGCCTAAATTATACATTTACTATTGCCGGAGCTTCTGATGACCATCCAGCTTATAATGCATTTAATACAGCTAAGACTCTCTTAAATAAATGTGGATTACAAATTACAGTAGCTAAGGATAGTCAAGCTTTAATTAAATTAACAAGTGGTTCACTTGAGGTTTGGGCTGCTGCATGGAGTTCAGCTCTTGACCCAGATATGTATCAAGTTTATCATAAGGATTCAAAGGCTACTGCTATTCTTAACTGGGGTTATTCTTCAATTTTAAATAATTCTTCTAAATATTCTGAAGAGTATGCTATTATTAATAAGCTTTCTGATGTTATTATGCAAGCAAGAAAGACAACAGATCAAAATCAACGTACAAATTATTATAAGATAGCTCTTGATTATGTAATGCAGCTTGCAATTGAACTTCCTACATATCAAAGAAAAGATTTATCTGCATTCAATGGTAAGGTTGTTGAAAAGAATTCATTAAATGTTGGCGAAGAATTAACTTCTCTAAAGGGTGTTACAGCTGCAATTTGGCGTGCATCATTAGTTGCTTAATCATTAAATTATACTAAAATTTTATGTGGCTATTTAAACATAGCCACTTTTAGCGAAAATAAAGGAGTGTGTTTTATGTTTAAATACATATTAAAACGAATTGGAATTTCAATTCTAGTTTTGTTTGGAGTTTCAGTTGTAATTTATATGATTGTAAGACTTATGCCAACCGATTTCATTGAAAATAAATATCAATCACAACTTGCGAATGGGCAAATGACTATGGAAGATATTTATAATATGAAGGAGCCACTTGGCTTAAATGATAATTCATTTTGGGGTATCTTAAAGGGATATTGGAAATGGTTCTCTCAGGCTATTCAAGGTAATTTAGGTGACTCTTGGAAGTATAACCGTAAGGTAAGTGATGTTATTGGTGAAAACATGTGGATTTCTTTCTCAATTGCAATTATTGCAACGGCTTTGCAGTTTTTAATTGCAATTCCTCTTGGAATTACTAGTGCAACTCATCAATATAGCGCAAGAGATTATATCGTTACTGTTTTAACAATGATTGGTATTTCTCTTCCAACCTATTTCTTTGGTGCTATTTTAATTAAAGTGTTCTCTGTTGACTTAGGATGGTTTCCAACCGAAGGATTAAATTCCTCAAAGGTTTTTGAAACAACCTTCGCTGGATGGTGGGCAAAGTTATTTGATACAATTCATCATTTGATCTTACCTATTTTCTGTTCTGTTATCCTTTCAATTGGTGGATTAATGCGTTATACTCGTACAAATATGCTAGAGGTATTGAGTTCAGATTATATTCGTACGGCTCGAGCAAAAGGGTTAAGCGAAAAGAAGGTTATTTATAAGCATGCATTTCGTAATACAATGATTCCAATCGTTACATTGCTTGCTGGTATTTTACCATCACTTTTTGGTGGTATGATGATTACAGAGGAAGTATTTGGTATTCCTGGTATTGGTCGAATGGCTTATAAAGCTTTAACTGAGGGCGATATTCCCTTTATTATGGGATACAATATGTTCCTTGCTATATTAACGGTACTTGGTACTTTATTCTCAGATGTTATGTATTCAGTGGTTGATCCACGTGTTAAATTAGGAAAGTAGGTGATTTTTGTGGATGATTCTAAAATAGTTGAAGAAAATTTAGAGGATGTATCCTCAGAAGTCACAATTGTAGAAGGCGAATTTGAAGATGAAGTAATCAAAGAACAAGAAGAAACATTTAAGCAAATGAGTCCTATTCGTTTAATTTTTAGACGTTTCTTCCGTTCAAAGCTTTCAATTGTTGGACTTATACTTATTATTGTTCTATTCTTGTTTAGTTTCATTGGCCCACTTTTTTCTCCATATGGACAGGCTGAACAAGATCTTTCAACAGTATATATTGAAACTACTCAAGCAGTTGACGTTACAGACAAAGATGGTAATGTTTTATATACTATATATGAAACTGTTACAACTAAAAGAGATATGAATATTTTAGCTGATCCATCTGGTAAGCATTGGCTTGGTACAGATGCTCAGTCATACGATGTTTTAACCCGTTTAATGTATGGTGGAAGAATATCTCTTACAATTGGTTTTGTAGTAGTTATTTTAGAAACAATTATTGGAGTACTATTAGGAGGACTTGCGGGCTATTTTGGTGGCTGGGTAGATGGTCTTATCATGCGTATCGTTGATATATTTAACTGTATACCAACTCTTCCTATTTTACTTATTGCATCAATGGTTATTGATGCTTGGAAGCTAACTGATAGTGTTAAAATTTATTTCATAATGATAATTATTACCATATTTAGTTGGAGTGGTACTGCGCGTCTTGTTCGTGGTCAAATATTGTATTTGCGTGAACAAGAGTATATTACAGCAACTGAGGTTATGGGTCTTCCTACTTGGAGAAGAATTTTCAAACATTTAATTCCTAATGTTATGCCTCAATTAATTGTATCTATGACTTTAGGTCTTGGTAGTGTTATTCTTTATGAATCAACGCTTTCCTATTTAGGACTTGGAGTTAGTGGTGATACTGCATCATGGGGTACAATGATTTCAACTTGTAAGGAACGTTTAATGCTAATGTATCACGTTAACGTTTGGCTTCCTGCTGGTTTAATGATAGTGCTTGCAGTACTTGGATTTAACTTTATTGGTGATGGTCTAAGAGATGCTATGGACCCTAAGAGTAAGAAGTAGGAGGTATTTGTATGGCAAAGAAAAATTCAAATTACCTTTCTAATAAAGAAAGTAAACAAATTGTTCGCTATAATGTTGAGCAAATGCGCTATTATGAAAAAGAGAAAAAGCGCAAAAAGGATCCATCTGAATATACAACCGTGATGAAAAATCCTAATAATATTATCGAAATTGATGATTTAGTTACTTGTTTCTTTACTGATAATGGAACCGTAAAATCTGTAAATCACGTTTCATTTGATCTACCTAAGGATAAAATCATTGGTGTTGTAGGTGAATCTGGTTGTGGAAAATCGGTTACAAGCTTATCTATTATGCAGCTTGTACAGGCTCCTCAGGGTCAAATCACCGGTGGATCAATTAGATTTAATAGTGAAGCTCTTGGCTATGATGAGGCAGGTAATAAACTTGCTTATGATATTGCTAAAATGCCAACTCAGGAGCTTTACAATATTCGTGGAAATGATATTACAATGATTTTCCAAGAGCCTATGACAAGCTTAAATCCAGTTTTTACAATTGGAAATCAGCTTGACGAGGTATCATTTATTCATAATAAAGGAATTACAAAAGAAGAAGCTAAGGCCCATAGTATTGATATGCTAAATCAAGTTGGTATTTCAATGCCTGAGCGTGTTTATAAATCATATCCTCATGAACTATCAGGAGGTATGAGACAGCGTGTAATGATTGCGATGGCTTTAGCTGGTAATCCTAAATTAATTATCGCAGATGAGCCTACTACAGCTCTAGATGTTACAATTCAAGCTCAAATTCTTGAATTATTAAAAAAGATTCAACGTGAAAAGCATTGTTCGATTATGCTTATTACTCACGATCTTGGTGTTATTGCCGAAATGGCTGATGAAGTTGTTGTAATGTATGCTGGTCGAGTTATTGAGCATGGTACGGTAAGAGAAATATTTAATAATCCTCTTCATCCGTATACTATTGGGCTTCAAAAGAGTAAGCCATTAATTACATCTGATTCACGTGAGCCTTTATATTCAATTCCTGGTTCTGTTCCTAGTCCAATTAATCTTCCAAATACATGTTTTTTTAAAGGAAGATGTAACAAGTGTATAAAGAAGTGTGAGGGACCTTATCCAGGCTATACCTATGTAACCGATACTCACTATGTATCATGCTACTTATATGATAAAAAGGAGGCTTCAGAAGATGGAACAAAATAAAGAAGAAATTGTTCAAGAGGAATTAAAACCTAATCCTGAATATATTCTTGAAGTAAAAAATCTAAAGAAGTACTTTCCATTAAATCGTAATTTTTTTGGTAAGCCTCAAACTTATTTACGTGCAGTTGATAATGTATCATTTGGCGTAAAAAAAGGTCAGACAATTGGTGTTGTAGGTGAGTCAGGTTGTGGAAAAACTACTCTTGGACGTACTATTTTAAAACTTTATGATTCTGATGGTGGTAAAATCTGGTTTGATGGTAAGGATTTGACTGAAATCAAAAGAAACAAGATGAACGATCTTCGGGTTGATATTCAGCTTGTATTCCAAGATCCATACTCAAGCCTTCCTCCAAGAATGACTGTTGGTAGTATTATTAGCGAGGCCGTAAAGGTTCACAATATTGTTCCTAAAGAAGAAGTACAATCATATACTTTAAAAATTATGGAACAATGTGGTCTTCAACCTTCATATTATGATCGTTATCCACATGAATTCTCTGGTGGACAACGTCAAAGAATTTGTATTGCTCGTGCTCTTGCAGTTAAACCTAAGCTTGTTATTTGTGATGAGCCAGTAAGTGCACTTGACGTTTCTATTCAAGCACAGGTTATAAATCTTTTAAAGAAACTTCAAAATGAAATGGATTTAACATATGTGTTTATTTCTCATGACCTTTCAGTCGTAAAATATATTACAGATCAAATTCTTGTAATGTATCTAGGAAATATGATGGAATATGGAGATACTGATGAGATTTTTGATAATCCTCTACATCCATATACGAAAGCGTTATTCTCAGCTGTACCAGTTCCAAATCCTGATGCCAAAATGGAAAGAATTATTTTAAGTGGTGACATTCCTTCACCAGCTAATCCTCCAAAGGGATGTAAATTCCATACTCGCTGTAAAGAGTGCATGAGCGTTTGTAAGATGCTTGAGCCTAAATATATTGAACATACTAAGAATCATTTTGTTGCATGTCACCTTTATAACGAAGAGGTTATGAACAATTTAGCTAAGTATGATGAAGAACTAAAGCGCGAGGAGCATGAAGCCGCTGTAAAGAAGGCTTTGGAAGAGGAAATGCTTAAAGATAAAAATTGGTTCCAAAAATGGATGATCAAGAGAAAAAAATAAAACCTAAATATATCGATGATGGACATACTATTTATAATATGGATGTTGATGGTATGCCTAATAAAAGACCTAAAAATAATGAAGGTTTAGGTTTAACGCGTAGGGAAAGAAGAGCAGTCATTAGAGCTGCTCTACTACACTTTTTACCCATATTATTTGGGATAATAGTGTGTTTCACTTTAGTTATGATTTTACTTTATTTTTGGCTAAAATGATGAAAGGAGTCCAAAATGAAAATATTTAAAAAAATTAGCATTTTATCATTAACAGCTATTGGTGCTTTATTAGTTGTTAGCTGCTCAAGCAATTCTAATTCTTCGAATGAAAGCAGCAATACAACAGGTGATTCAAATTCACTTCGAGTAACATTAACAGATGGCAAATTATCTGATGCGTCTCGTCAAAATATGATTAAAGCTGAGTATTTAATCAAAAATGATGGCTACAAGGATTCAGATGAAGTTAGTGCTATTATTACACTTAATTCAGCTTCAATGATGGAATTATATTCAAGCTATGGCAATACTTATGATAGTGTTTCAGATTTTTATGAAAGTCCTAAAGGTATCGTCAAAAGAAGAGACCTTGAGATTGAACAAAAGAAAATTATTAACGAATTAATTGCTGCTGGTTATTTTGATTCAGTTGAACAAACATATACAGCTGTATTAAATGGCTTTTCAGTAAAAACAACCTATGGTAAATTTAAAGAATTAGAAGAATGTAATCTAATTAAGCAAGCTATTTTAGGAGATGCTTATAATTTACCTACTACAACCTTATCAACTGAGTCAAAAGCTGCAGATGCTGTTACAAATGTTGTAGATGTATATGATACTGGTATTTTTAATTCTTCAAATGTTGAATATAATGGTGAAGGAACATCTGTTGCAATTCTAGACTCAGGATTTGATTGTTCCCACACAGTATTCCAAAATCAACCTGAAAAGGAAATGATTAGTTTAGATTTAATTAATTCAAAGCTTTCTGATTTAAATGCTTCTAAGCTTACATCAAATCTAAAAGCTGAGGATTTATATTATAGCAAAAAAATTCCTTATACATATGATTATGCAGATAAGGATTACGATGTAAATCCATATGATTCTGAGCATGGTACCCACGTTGCTGGTATCATTGGCGGAAAAGATGATACTATTACAGGTGTTGCGACTAATACTCAATTAGTATTAATGAAGGTATTTGCCGATACATCTGGTGGTGCTGAAACAGATGATATTCTTGCAGCACTTAATGACGCGGTTATTTTAGGTGTTGATTGTATTAATATGTCTTTAGGTACATCTTGTGGATTTAATCGTGAGGCTGATAATGACGCAATTAATGAAACATACGATGCAGTAGAAGCTGCCGGTATTTCTTTAATTACAGCTGCAAGTAATGATTATTCTTCCGGAATGGGTGGCCCTAATGGAAATACTAATAAGACTAGTAATCCTGATTCAGGTACTGTTGGTTCACCTTCATCTTATACAAGTACTTTATCTGTAGCTTCAATTAGTGGACGTAAGAGTCCATATCTTGTTGCAAATGATTCTGATACATTCTTTTTCCTACAATCAAGAACAATCACTAGTAAGGAATATGACTTTATTCAAGGACTTAAGGATGCTGATCCTGAATTTGCCGCAGCTGGAACTAAGACATATGAATATATTACTATTCCTGGTACTGGTTCAAGTGCGTCTTATACAAGTGTTAATGTTAAAGGTAAAATCGCAGTTGTAAAGCGTGGTGATAATTCATTTGAGGATAAGGCTAAGCTTGCTAAGCGTAATGGTGCTCTTGCAATTATTATTTATAATAATGTAGAGGGTGATATCGCTATGACTATTAGTGATACAACGCATATACCAGCTATTTCTATTCTTAAAGAAGATGGTTTAAAACTTGCAGAGAAGTCTTCTGGTACTATTACAGTATCTGATGAATATTTAGCAGGTCCATTTATGTCTGATTTCTCAAGCTGGGGACCTACTCCATCTTTAGAGTTAAAACCAGAAATTACTGCTCATGGTGGAGAAATTTTATCAAGTATTCCTGGTGGTGGATATGACAAGATGAGTGGTACATCAATGGCATCACCTAACATGTGTGGTATTGTTGTGCTTATTCGTCAGTATTTAAAGGAAAAATATCCTAATATTACAAGAACTGAACTTCAAAATCTTACAAATTCTTTATTAATGTCAACTGCTACGATTGCTTTGAATGAAGAAGGCAATCCTTATACACCACGTAAACAAGGTGCAGGGCTTGCTAATTTAGCTAACGCAACTAAATCAAATGCGTATATTTCAGTTGAAAATAGTACTAAGCCTAAAATTGAACTTGGTGATGATAAAAATCGCACAGGTTCTTATGAAATGAAATATACAATTAATAATATTTCAAATAAGGCTTTAGAATATACGTTAGATTTAGATGTAATGACAGAGAGTGTATCTTCATCTGATTCAAATTATGTGGCTGAAAAATCATATATGCTTGATAATACATTTAAAGCATATGTTAATAATGTTGAGGTAACTAATAAGAAGGTTACAGTTCCTGCTAATGGTTCTCTAACGGTTACATATAAATATGAATTAAATGATACTGATAGAGCATACATTGAAAGTAACTTTGCTTATGGAATTTATGTTGAAGGCTTTGCCAAAGCTGTTGCAAGTGATTCTGAGGTTTCTTTAAATGTTCCATTCCTTGCCTTCTACGGTGATTGGACAGAAGCTCCATTATTTGATAAGACATATTATGAAGTAGAATCAGAAGCTCATAATGGAAATATTGATGCTGAGGATAAGATTCAAGCTGATTACTGGGCAACTCGTCCTTATGGTTCTTATATGTATAATTATATTATGCCTCTTGGTACTTATATTTATACATTGGATGAATCAAAGTATGACGCAATTCCAGGAAGCGAAGATCATATTGCTATTTCATCTACTTTTGGTACAATCGATGGAATCAGTACTATTTATGCAGGATGCCTTCGTAATGCTAAGACAATGCATTATACAATAACTGATGATGTAACAGGTAAGGTTGTTTATGATTTTACGGATTATAACTGCCATAAGGCATTTGGTTATAATGGTAGTGCTATGCCATATTATAAATATATTCGTCAAACAGCTGAATCACTAGGGCTTCAAAATAATCGTACATATACATTTAATATGCTAGGTACAATTGATTATGGTGACGGTGGCCTTGAAACAAACGCTCGTAATTCATTTAGCTTTAATTTCACTATGGATGATGAAGCTCCAATCATTAAAAATGCTTCATTTGAAAAAGAATATGATGATACGCTAAAGAAGGACCGTTACTATGTAACATTAACTGTATATGATAATCATTATGTACAAGCTGTTACACCAGTAATTTTCACATCTAAGTCATCTTATACAACGTTAAGTGAAAATCCAATTCCTGTATATGGAAATAAGGGTGAGGATGCAACTGTTAAGATTGAAGTTACTGATTATATGGATTTATTATCATCAGATGCACTTGTAAATAATGCAATTTCATTTAATATTGATGATTATGCTTTAAATTCTAACATTTATGTTGTTGAACTTCCTGGTACAACTGGTGAATTATCATTTAGAGAAAATGGTGAAACAGACGGTACGGCACTTAATGGCTTAACTGCAAATGTAAATACTGAATTAGATTTAACTAAGTATTTAGCATCAACAACAGAAGTTGATAAATCATATTTCAAATATTTAACTTGGTCATCATCAAACACATCAATAGCTGATGTTAATAATGGTATTGTAATTCCTTATAAGCGTGGTGCAGTAAATATTACATGTACTGATAAGGTGACAGGAAAAACTGCTACAATTCGTATTCAGGTGTTAAATGCTAGTAGCAATAAGTCAGCTAAGCGTTCTAATTATACAGGCGATGCCGAAATTAACAAGATAACATTTGATTATTTTGATACAACAAATGCATATGCACTCGCTGGTGAAACAAGTAAAATAGGCTCAACTGGTGATAGAGTATATGTTTCAAGTCTATCAGGCCTTGAAATGTATCCAGGCGAATCAGTTAAACTACATGCTTACTTAGACCCTTGGTATGCTGATATATCTAATGCAACATGGTCATCTACTAATACAAAGGTTGCTACGGTAGATGAAGATGGAAATATCAAAGCTTTAAAGGAAGGAACTGCTTATATCTCTTTAAAGAAAAATAATTCTACAATAAGTGCTTCAATTAAAATTACAGTAATGAGTGAGTTCGTAATTGAAGGTAGAACACTTACAGCCTATAAAGGTTTAGGTGGCGATGTAGTAATTCCTGATGATAAGGGAATTCTTTATATTGGTGAGTATGCGTTTGCACTTTATACAACAGACAGAACAATTCAAAATCCTGATGACGATGATGATTATAATAAGACACCAGGTACAAACTCAACTATTAAGTCTGTAACAATTCCTGAAGGTGTAGAGGATATAAAGAAGTACGCATTTTATAATTGTACAGCTCTTGAAACCGTTACATTACCTTCAACAATTAGGTATGTAAGAGAATATGCATTTTCATACAATACAAATGCTATAACATCTGATGGTAAGGCTGCATCTTCAAGTCTTGCTAATATTAATCTTAAGGATGTAGAAGTTATTGGTGCACATGCTTTTGCTAATTGTACTAAACTTACAAGTCTTGATTTATCTACGTGCTACGCAATTGGTAATGAAGCATTCTTAGGCTGCACAGGTCTAACAACAGTTGATATTTCTAAATTAAGAAACTCAGGCAGTGGTGTATTTAAAAACTGTACAAATTTAACTAGTTACGTAACTGATTCAAAGGGTCAAACAAGACTTGGAGAAGAAATGTTCTATAATTCTGGTTTAACAACTGCGGCTATCAATTCAACGCAAATCCCAGCTCGTGCTTTTGCTAATTGTGCAGAATTAAAATCAATTGTTGTAAATGGTAATGTTGTTACAATTGGTGATTATGCTTTCGCAAATAATCCTAAACTTGAGTCTATTATAGTTAATGGTTCTGTTGAATATTTGAATCAAAATGCTATGGCAAATAATGTAAATCTTTTGAGTGTTACTTTACCAAATAGTATTGTCAATGTTCAAGATGGCGTATTATCTGGAAATATAAAGCTTGAAGAAGTAAAATTCCAAAAAAATACATATTTAAAAAATCTAAGTGCTGATTTCTTAAAGGGGACAAACGTTTCTACTTTTGATGTAGCAAGTGATAATGCAAGTTATCAAACTAATGGAAATTTATTATTAGAAGGAAATAAGATTATTCTTGCAGCACCAGCAGCTTTATATGGTGATTATACAATCCCTACAAATGTTGAAGAGATTGGTCAAGGAGCATTTTCAGGTATAACTTCTATTAAAACATTAGTTTTACCTGAAGGAATTAAGCTAGGAGCATATGCCTTTGCTAATTGTGTGAATCTAGAAGAAGTTACATTCCCAAGTAACCTAGTAATTTCAGATTATGCCTTCGCTCTATGTACAAAATTAATAACTTTAAATAATATTGAAAATATTAAATCAATTGGTTCTCATTCATTTGAACAAATTGGTTCAGGTGTTGGAATTGACCTTATTCTTGGTAGTGATACAAATATTGGTGCCTATGCTTTTGCACAAGCGAGAATTAAGAGTATTGAGCTTGGCGATAATACTAAAGTTGGTGATTATGCCTTCAATGAAATTTCAACATTGGCAAGAGTTATAATGCCAGATGATGCAACTGTAACCATTGGTGCCTATGCTTTTGCTAATTGTTATTCACTAGAGGCAATTGATTTAAGTAAGTTAGTTGGTACTGTTGGTGATTATGCATTCTCAGGCTGTGGTAAAATTGTCTTTGCAAATCTTGAAAATGTTGAACATATTGGTGCCTATGCTTTTGCTAATTGCTATGGAATTACAAAGATTAGTATTCCAAATGTTAAGACAATTGCTGATCATGCATTTACAAAGCTTACTGATGGAGCTATGGCCCCTCAATTTACTGAGATTGAATTACCTAGTACGTTAACATCAATTGGTGCCTATGCTTTTGCTTATGCTAATAAGTTGACAGGTATAGTTATACCAAAAGGAATTACAAATATTTCTGATTATGCCTTTGCTGCATGTACATCACTTACAAATGTTAGCCTTCCTCAAAGTGTGGTTGAGGTTAGCTCATACGCTTTTGCAGGTTGTAGTTCGCTTACAAATATTAACCTTGAAAATGTTAAGTTTATTAAAGAAGGAGCATTTGCAAATACTTTAAAGCTTGATAATATTTCATTAACTAGTGTAGAAGAAATTGGAGACGGAGCGTTCGCAAATAGTAGTCTTAATGTTTCTTTAGAAACTCCAAGTTTAAAAACAGTTGGTTCATATGCATTCCAAGGCTCAGGTCTTAAGGCAATTAATGCTTTAAAGCTTCAAAATATCGCTGAAGGTGCTTTCTATCAAACAGCACTTAAATCATTTACTTTAACAAGTAATATTGCTGAAATTGGTCAATTAGTATTCTATAATTCTAATAATCTTCAGGAAATTAATTATGTTGATGATAATGGTGCTACTAAGAATACAGGTAAGATTAATGATTATGCTTATGTTGATAATGGTATTCTGTATACATATTTAACACCAAAGAAACTAATGTTAGTTAGTGTTCCTGCGGCACTTAATATTGAAACTTTAACAGTTCTTGAAGGTACTCATATGATTGATATATTTGCGGGTAATGCTAATAAAAATATAAAAAATATTGTCCTTCCAGATTCTTTAAGAGTTATAGGGGCATACGGTTTCTATGGACTTTCTAAACTTGAGCAAGTAGAATTTAGATCAGTTAATGCTCCTTCAATGGAAGCTTATTATACTGCTATTCTTGACCGTTCTTCTTCAAAGACTCCAGGTCAAAATTTATTAACAGAAGAAGATCCAGGCTATGCAATTATTCATAAATATTACAATGCCTTTGGTACTGAACTTTATTATGCTAATTTTATTGATGCAATTGGCCGTAATAATCCAATCAAAATGGTTTTACCTAAGAATGATGAAATTTCAGGATATGATTCAATTTTATTTGAGGTTTATTTCGGTGGCGTAGAAAATGCTACAAGAAGTGATTACCAAGCTATGGACAGCAATGCTGTAAAATATCTTGAATTAATTGAAAAGATAATGAATAAAAATATTCTTTCTCTTGAGGATGATTCATTAATTTCAAATTGTGGTCTTGCATATAATAATATTTCAACTGATTTAACTAGATTTGGTTATACAGAAGAAGAACTAAAGAATATGGAGAATAGTCTTATAAAGGCTCAAAAGGAAATACGAGAAATTAAATATAAGACTGCTTCTTTAGAGGTTAAAGCTTTACAAGCTGAAATTGATTCACTTAATACATCATTTACAATTGATCGTTTAGGAGAACTTCAAGCATTCGCTGAAAGACTTAATAAACTTAAGTTAGCAGAAAGAAATATTCTTGATTTGACTAAGTATAATGCTTTAATGGCTTCATATAATGCTTATCTTGAAACATTAAAGCCTGCAATAAATAGTGTAAATGGTGTTTTAAATAGTACATATAATTATACTGGTGCAGCTGCAATTACTGTTTTATCATTAATTTCAGTAATTACATTTGCTGGAGTATGTTTAGTTAAGAAGTTTTACTAGGAGGAATTGAAAATGAGAATTAAACCATATAAATTAATCTTTTTAGCAGTTCTTTTAGTGGCTTTATTTGCTTCATGTTCTGGTAATAAAACATCTGAAACGGAAACTACTCATCCTACAACGAGTGGTTCAACAGGAAATGTGAAAAAGCCTACATCTCTTGAAAATCTATCAGACCTTAATAATGTTATAAAATATTCTGTTGATAATACATATCTTGTTAAATCTGATTCAATAGTTAAGGATGGAAATACAACTGTTTACCGAGTTGAAAGAACCATAAGTATTGAGGATACTTCAACTAAAAAAGGATCTAGTGTAACATATTACTATAATTTGGATTCAGAGTTTAAGCTTACAAAAACTACAGATGTTAAAACATTTGAAAATCTTGATGTTGATACATTATTTAGTGGAAAACTAGATGATAGCTATTTCTCATCTAAATCAATTTCTACGACAAATGTTTCTTTGAAGGTTAAAGCCCAAAATGCTAAGGATTATTTTCAAGATGAGTCTGTAAGTTCAAGTACTGATGTTTCAATTGAAATGAATATATCCGATTTTAAAATTACTAAAATTAATATTTCCTATAGTTTAGATAATAAAACTATAAATAGTGAAATAAATTATAGCTATTTAGCTTAATTTAATGGCAACTTGGCTAGCAAAAGCTGAGTTGTCTTTTTTTTGTAAAATGTTAATTAAACGTGTATAATCAATATGGAGCGTGTTGCTATGAAAATAAAGGCCTTTATAAATGGAATGTTAATAACTGTATTTTTAAGTAGTATTATAAGTTGTAAGATTTCATCTAATATAGAAAGTAATTTCTCAAATAATAATATATCGTCTGCTAATATTCAAAATCATGCTGTAGAATATCAAGATGTTAAAGGCATTGATGATGAAAATGAATCTGGAATAAGCTACTGGAAAGAAATTTCGATTAGAAATCAAGCACAGGCTAATCAAAATATTGGTGGTGAAGGTTGTCAATGGCCATTAACACTAGAAGGAGATTCAACCGGACAGTACATATATTATGGAACGGATGTCGGAGGAATATATCGTTCTAGGGATTATGGTGCTACATTTGAAAAGTGTATGACGGATTTTTTGGCCTTAGGTGCAAGTGATTTTGCAGTTGATCCAAATAATAATAGTAAGCTTTTAGCTTTAGGCGTTAATGGAAATCGTAGTAGTTATACGACGGGAATTTATAGTAGTGATAATTATGGCACATCTTGGAAATTTAATTTTCATTTTCCAGTAAGAGGCGCTCGTGATACAATTGAATCATTAGCTTTTGATCCTTCAAGCTATGATGAGAGCTTAAATGGTTCACGTCGTGTTTATACATCTTTACTTTATGAAAGAGATTCATCAAAGGGCGATTTAACAGAAGAAACAAAAGGACTTTACGCTTCAGATGATGGTGGACTATCTTGGTATCTTCTAAATAATGAACTATCGGATGGAATTGTTAAGGTTTCACCTAAAGGATATGTATATGTTGGCAAACTAGATGGCCTTTATGAGAGTAAGGATAAAGGTACAACCTTCAACAAAATTTTAGATGCTAAGGTAACTGGTCTTGATTTTTATCAGGATGATTTATATATATTAACCGATAATTTATGTGAGAATAATAAGCTTGTTAAAGCGGCCACTATTTATAAATATAATGATAAATTAATTAAAATGGTATCATTTAACACAAACAATGTAGATTTAATAACTGATCCATCTTGGCAACCTTTTTTTGTCAAGAGTGGAGGAGATACAAAAAATGAATATCATTATGAAGGCTTATCTCATGAGCTTTTAACCTTGAAAGTATGTCCCACTAATAGTCAAAAAATGCTTATAAGCTATAAGAATGGTTATTTATCATGGAAGGATTATTCTAACGGTACACTTTATACAGAAGATGGTGGTGCAACATGGCATATTGCAACCTATACTAAGACAAATGAATTTTTTCCTTTAGGAAATAGAGCTACTGATTATTATTGGTCACCAACTAATGAAAATTATATTATTAATTTTAATAATGATATTGTTAGTGCATCAACTGATGGCGGTCACACATTTCATTATAATTCAAATGGAATTAATGGTGTAATGATTGGGGGGAAGTTTAATTTTAATGTTAATAACCCGGATATTATGTTTTTTGCTTCTCAAGATTATGCAGGAGCTTTAACTATTGATGGAGGTAATACCTGGAAATATATTAATTTGTCAAAGTCAGAAGGAGAGGCTTGGAATGCATATGTTTATGCAGGATATGCTGCAAGTGAGAATGTAGTATATGGTGCAGTGGCTAAATCTTGGAGTGGCGATAGATATTTAAGTATTAGCTATGATGGAGGAAAAACGATTGTAAATCATCGTAATGATGATAATTATAAGCTTGATAGTGGAAAAAATGGTAGATTAACAGCTCAAAGTAATTATATAAGCTATCAAGCTCCATATAATGCTAATATCTTGTTTTGTGGTAATTTAAGAAGTACTGATTTTGGCCTAACGTGGCAGAAGATGATGGGAGTAACAGGCGTATATGATTGTTCATCAAATGGTAAACTTTTTGGAATTGATGATAATACTTCAAGAGTAGTAACATCAATTGATGATGGCAAAACCTGGCAAACCTACGTTGAATCATTATCTTTAAACCCTTATGCTAAGGATGGACTTTATTTATCAGATTTGTCTTATGATGATACTAATGATAGATTATATATTGCAGCTCAGTGGTGTGCTTTATTTGTTGTATCTGAAAATGGAACTAATGTTAAGGAACTATCAGGTAATATTCCGGTTGCGATGCAAGATGAATCAATGCCAGGTCCTGATGAATTTAATATTTACGGGGATTTATATTATGTAAGACGTGTATATAGCGTTGCAGTAGATAAATCTCATCCCGAAATTGTTTATATTGGTGGTTCATCTAATGGCTATCAGTCTGATAGTAATGTATTTAGATCTTGTGATATGGGACAAACATTTAACTGTCTTACAACTAATACAACAACCTCAATTATAAAAAATGACGTGTATGGTGGAGGTTCAAGTGTTTGTTTAAGAGTAAATGCTAAGACGGGCGAGCTTTGGTCAGCTACAAATTGTTTAGGCTTTGGTAAAATTACACCTCCCTATGAAACAAATTATAGTGAATATAAAGAAATATCACTAGTTAGCGATTATGATAATATCCTTAATAAGCTTTATGTCAAGGAAAATAGACTAGTTAAGCTTCCTAATTTAAACGATTCATCATTTGAATTTGAAGGCTGGTATTATGATAAAAAATTCACTAAAAAGGTAGATAAGCTTATTTCCAAAGAAGATATTACAATTTATGCTAAATGGAAAAAGAAGAACTAAATACATGAATCAAAAAAAGGTCACAAATGTATATATAGCGTGACCTTTTTTTCTTAAATTGTTCCAATTAAATTAGCTTTTAAATTTTCATCATAAATATTTTCATTTGCAAGCCTTAAAGGATAACTATCATTATCGTTTTTAATGCTTAAATATATTTTTCCTTTTTTTCCAGTATTAGGAATAGTAAGAGATAGATTTTCTAATTTATTAGTTTTAAGCTTTGTATCATATTTTTCAAGGGTTGTATCATTATAAAAAACATAAACTTCAATCTTTTTATTTCTTAATAAATTACCAAAGCCTTTATTTTCAATTTCAAGATTTATGTGAATATCAGAAGTATCATTATAAGATAAAGTTGATTTTTTTAAAACAAAACGATAGCCTAAATGAGCATTAATATAATCATAGGCACTTACCCCATAAAAATCCTTATCATTACCACAAAATTTATCATAGCTTGTATTTTCCCATTTTTTAATTACTTCATCATTCCAAGCTTGATTTAAATAAGAAAGGTGCATTAGCTTCATCTCGGGAAGACATTTATCAATATCATGTAATGCTGAATTTGGAATTACAACCTCACCACCATAGGGAAGATGATTAGTTTGATTGGCTAACCATTTGGTTTCAAGCTCACGATTAGTATAAGTACCAAGGTCACTATCTGAGCCAAGGTAGCCATCATTAAATAATCCTAAGCGGTAGCTAATACTATCATCCTTTATTACATAGCTTGATGTATCAGCCATTGTTATTCCTAGATAATTATAAATCATTTTAGGAGTTCTGACTAAAATAGGAATGTTAGTGACATTTTTTAGGTAAGTATCAATAATAGCATTTATTGTTTCTTTGTTAGCACAAGCACTTGAATGCATTTCACCCCAAGGCCCAATCATCCCTGCTTCAATTGCCGTAATACAATTTTCATATTTGTTTAGAATTGGAGAAAGCTGCTTAATATGCTCTTCCATCATTGAAAGTGATGGCTCTTGATCTTTTTTTCCTTCATAATTATGATCATAGGCAAATCTAATAATTACATTTTTTTCTTTGGCTAGATATTTAGCAAGCATTTTATCAATGTTTTCTAGATCAGTATCACCAAGCTTTTTATCTATATCATTATTATATTTAGAAGAAAAGGTACTTAAATCCATTCTTAGATGATATAATCTTGTCTTATTATTTATGACATAGTCCTTGTCCTTAAAATTATCCACCACCTGAATACATACAGGACTATAAAAACCTTGATCCGGATTATCAATATAATTAGTATCCTCTTTTGTTATTTCTTGTTCATAAGTATTCAAATCATTATGTGATATAGAAATTTGATTACATGATGACAATGCAAAAATTAGAATAAAGCTTATTAAAAGAATATTTATTTTTTTCATATGAGTACCACCTTCATTACTTTTTTAATTCTATTCTTTTTTCATTATTTCTTCAATAAGTATTTAAAAATATTTTATTATAATTTAATATGCTATAATAAATCTAGAAAGATTAATAATATAAAGTTATGGACGAAGGTGATTTTATGGATATTAAAAGCATATTAGAATCAAAAGAATATGATTTTTTAAGAAGTAATTCTTTACTCAAGGGGCGAATCTTATTTTTAACAGTAGGCGGAAGCTATGCCTATGGTACTAATATTCTAGGTTCCGATTTAGATATTAGAGGAGTAGTTTTAGAAAGAGAAACAGATAGCTTAGGCTTAACCGATTTTGAGCAATATGTTGATACTAAAACGGATACAGTTATATATTCTTTAAAGAAATTTTTGAAGCTTGCAAGGGAGTGTAATCCTAATATTATTGAGATGCTTTATGCTAAGCCTGAACATTATTTTTATGTCTCACCAGTTGGGAAAAAGCTTCTGGAAAATCGTGATTTATTTTTAACTAAAAGAGCAGCTTATTCCTTTGGAGGCTATGCTAATGAACAATTAAATAGATTAGAAAATGCCCTAGCAAGAGATACAATACCACATTATGATACAATGGTTCATATTAATCGTAGTGTCATCAATGCGGCAAAGTCATTTGAAACAAAGTATAAACTTCCACCTGATGCAATAAAAACCTACGTGGGAGCTTGGCAGGCGGGAGATAAGGAGGAAATATTAGTTGATTTTAGAATTGAAAGTTATCCTTTAGCAAAGCTTAGAGGTATGATTGAGGAAATGACTAATGTTTTAAGAGACTATAACAATACTGTATCCCATAGAAATCATAAAAAGGATGATATCCACCTAAATAAGCATATGATGCATCTGATTAGGCTTTATTTAATGTGTAATGAAATTCTTGACGATAAAACGGTTCATACTTATCGTAAAGAGCATGATTTGTTAATGGATATTAGAAATGGCAAGTATAGAGAAGAAGATGGTAGGATTAAAGATGAATTTTATCAACTACTTGCTAGTTTAAGTACTAAGTGTGAGGATCTTAAGAAAGAAACAACTCTACCAGATAAAATAGACGACAATAAGTTTAATGATTTGGTATTAATGCTATATAAAGAGGCAAGAAAATGAAGATAGAATTAAAGGTACCTAAATATATTAAAAAAATTCAGGAAAAATTACTTGAAAATGGTTATGAATGCTACTTTGTTGGTGGTTGTATAAGAGATACATTATTAGGTCTTAAGGTTAATGATTATGATATTAGCACAAATTGTGATACAATTACACTTAAAAAATTATTTAGCAAGTATAATATTGTTAATAATAATGGTGAGAAGCATAACACAATTACACTTCATATTAAAGGTGATAATGTAGAAATTACAACATTCAAACATAATGATGAGGAGACCCCAACTATTGAGGTGGATCTAAAACATCGTGATTTAACTATTAATGCACTAGCTTATTCTAATGAGATAATTGATATTACAGGAGGAATAGATGATATAAATAATAAAATTATAAGAGCAAATGATCCTGAATTAAGGATTAAAGAGGATCCTCTTAGGATTCTTAGAGTATTAAGATTTGCATCTAAGCTTGGCTTTGAAATAGAAAAAAAGACAAATGATGCTATTTTAAAATATAAGGATTTACTTAAAAATGTATCAGCAGAAAGAATTAAGCATGAGCTTGAAGAAATTCTTAGAGGTAAGGATGTTTATAAAATCCTTGAAAAATACTATGACATTATATTTGTGATAATTCCAGAACTTAAATGCTCTTATAAGTTTAATCAAAATAATCCTTACCATGAAAATACACTTTATGAACATATTATAAATGTATGTAGAAATATAAAAATTAACAATAATTTAGAAGAATTTGCACTTTTAAGGATGGCTGCATTACTTCACGATATAGGAAAGCCAAATTGTTTTTCTATTGATGTAAATGGTGTTGGTCATTTTTATGGACATCATGAAGAAAGTGCTATAATTGCCACAAATATTTTAAAAAGACTTAAGTTTTCAAATTCAGAAATTTCTAAAATAGTATATTTAATCAAATTTCATGATTCAATAATTAATCTAACTAAGAAAAGTATCATAAAAAATTTTTCACATACTCCTAATCAAAACGAAGAATTATTTTATATGCTTCTAGAATTAATTAACGCTGATAAATTAGATCATACAAAATACGAATTAATTGATATTGAAAAAGTTAAAAACATTATTAATGAGATAAAAGAAGAAAAACAGTGCTTAAAACTTTCTGATTTGAAGGTTAACGGCTATGATATTATAAAACTAGGTTATAAAGGTAAAAAAATAGGTGAAGTCTTAGATTATTTATTAGATTTAGTTATTGATGATAAAATTAAGAATGAAAGGGATAGTTTAATGGCAATGGCTCTTAATTATAGAACTTTAAATGATAAAAAAGATAATTAATTCATATCAATATTTTGTAATTTACGACTTTGTAAGCTATGAATTACAAAAAAAGCTAAAAAATTATAATATGATGATATACTATAAGTATAGTTATTATTTTATATTGTAATGGTAGGATGGGATTATTTATGTTTATAGGAAGAGAAAAAGAAATTAAATCATTGATGTATTTATTAGAAAATCCTAAATGTGGCTGCGCAGTAATTTATGGACCCAGGAGGTTAAAAGACAGAGCTTGTTAAACATTGTGTTAAAAAAGCTGATTTGAATAATATAATATATCAATGTAAGGAATCGAATGACTATGATAACACTAGTTTAATTACTATTCTAATAGAAAAAGCATTAGGATTTAGTCATTTATTTTTTAGTACTTTTTTTGATGCAATAGAATTTGTTTTTGAAGCATCTATAAATAAGGAAATTTGTTTAGTTATTGATAAATATCCTTATATACGTGGACAAATAGATGGCTGTGATTCGAAGTTACAAGCTTTAATTGATAAATATAAAGAAATTTCAAAACTCAAATTAATTTTAATTGGTAGTATTTCAATTATGGAAGAAGTTTTAGAACATAATAGCCATTATATAGAAGATTTGATTTATCTATTTTACTTAAACAAATGGATTATTATGATTCTTCAAAGTTTTATTCATCGTTTTCATCTGATGATAAAATAAGATTATATTCTGTTTTTTGTGGGGGGGCAATATTATAATATTCAAATTGATGAGAGGCAAACAGTTAAAGAAAATATAATAAGATTAATAAGTGGAACATTTTCAGGATTGAAGGATTTTGTGGAAACATATTTAAAAACGGAATTAAGAAGGATTAATAATGCTGATATTGTTTTTGATACTATCGCAAATGGTGCATTTCATTATTCAGATATTCTTTCTAAATCACAAATTGAAACGTCAACAACTTTGAATAATATAATTCAAAAATTGATTAAAATGGATCTTGTAGAATATATTTGTCCAATTAATGATAAAAGCAATAAAAGGAAAAGTGGATATAGAATAAAGGATTTAAGTTTAAGATTTTATTATAACTATATATATAAGAATGAATCGACGCATAATATAGACGCATAATATATTAGATGATGATGTATTTTATGATACGTTTATTAAGGATGACTTTGAAAATCATTTTGTACCAAATATGTTTGTGATGATTTGTAAAGAATTTTTAATAAGAAAAAATAGAGAATCAAAACTAAATCCAATGTTGCTTGATATAGGAACCTATTGGTATGATAATCCTAAAGAAAAAAAGAATGGACAATTTGATGTGGTAGGTCAAACAAAGGATGGTTTTATTTTTTATGAATGTAAATATACAAATATTAAGATAAATGATGAAATGATTAAAGAAGCAATAAGTCAAATATCTAAAACTAATTTAAATCCTGTAAATTATGGTTTCTTTTCTAAACGTGGTTATGATATAAAAGAAAAAAATAATTATCAGTTGTATACTATTGATGATTTATTTAAATAATCTAAACAACAAAAAAGCTCCTCATAATGAAGAGCTTATTTTTTTAGTGGCGTTCCCAAGAGGATTCGAACCTCCGGCCTTTCCCTTAGGAGGGGAACGCTCTATCCAGCTGAGCTATAGGAACATGCAAATAAATAATAGCACATTCAAATTTAAAAATAAAGAATAATTTTTTATAAGTGTAAAATAAACCTATTATTTTAAAATATTATTTAGGATATAGGATATTAATTATTTTGAATGTATATGTATGGTAAATAAGGGAAGAATAAAAAATGCAGTTTTATAAAAAAAACACGTTAACAAGCCATATTTTATGCACACATATCCGGGTGTTTGTTAAAAAATAATATTTTTTGATTTTTTTTTACATTTTCTTGTTGACAACTTAAAAATGAACTTGTATAATGTGACTGCTGTGAAAAATTGTGACATTTAATTTTATGTATTAAATGGAATAAATTTTGTAATAACAAATAATCATATCGTGTGATAGAAAGGAGAAATTACAATGCCAACAATTGCTCAATTAGTACGTAAAGGAAGACAAGATAAGACTACAAAATCAAAGGCTCCAAGCCTAGGTGTATCTTTCAATACTCTTCAAAAGCGTTATACTAAGGTAAACGCACCTCAAAAGCGTGGAGTTTGTACTCGTGTTACAACTATGACGCCTAAGAAGCCAAACTCAGCTTTAAGAAAATATGCCAGAGTTCGTTTATCAAATGGAATGGAGGTAACAGCATACATTCCAGGAATTGGACACTCTTTACAAGAGCACAGTACAGTTCTTATTCGTGGTGGTCGTGTTAAGGACCTTCCAGGTGTACGTTACCATATCATTCGTGGTGCACTAGATACTACAGGAGTTGCAAATCGTTTACAATCTCGTTCTAAGTATGGTGCTAAGAGACCAAAAGCAAAGAAGTAATATCTTCTTAAAACACAATTAATTTATAAAAATCTTAATTTGAAAAGGAGGAATCGCCATGCCTCGTAAGGGACATATCGCTAAAAGAGAAGTGCTTGCAGATCCAATTTATGGTTCTAAGCTTGTAACTCGTGTTATGAACACAGTTATGTTAGACGGTAAGAAGGGTACTGCTCAAAGCATTGTTTACGGTGCTTTAAACCGTGTTAAGGAAGTAACTGGTCAAGATGCTCTTGAAGTATTTAACACTGCTATGAATAACATTATGCCAGTTGTTGAAGTTAAGAGCCGTCGTATTGGTGGACAAAACTACCAAGTTCCAGTAGAAGTTAGACCTGAAAGAAAGGAAACTTTAGGTTTAAGATGGTTAGTCACATATGCTCGTAAGAGAAATGAAAAGACTATGGAAGAGAAGTTAGCTAAGGAAATTATGGACGCAGCTAATGGAACTGGTGCTGCTGTTAAGAAGCGCGAAGATACTCATAAGATGGCTGAAGCAAATAAGGCATTTGCTCACTATCGTTTCTAATTTATAAAAGGAGTTTAAATTATGGCTAGAGAACATTCACTAGATACATATCGTAATATTGGTATCATGGCCCACATTGATGCTGGTAAGACAACTACAACTGAACGTATCTTATTCCATACAAAAGTTATTCATGATATTGGTGAAACACATGAAGGTGCTTCACAAATGGACTGGATGGAGCAGGAAAAAGAGCGTGGTATCACTATTACTTCTGCTGCAACAACAGCTTATTGGAAGGGATATCGTTTAAACATTATCGATACACCAGGACACGTAGACTTCACAGTTGAGGTTTCTCGTTCACTTCGTGTACTTGATGGTGCCGTAACAGTTCTAGATGGTCAAGCAGGTGTTGAACCTCAAACTGAAACAGTTTGGCGTCAAGCATCAGAGTACAATGTACCTCGTATCGTATTCGTTAATAAGATGGATAAGACAGGTGCTGATTTTGCATACTCTGTTGGTACTATCCATGACCGTTTAGGAGCAAAGGCTGCTGCAATTCAATGGCCTATTGGTTCTGAGGATTCATTCCGCGGAGCTATCGATCTAATCACTATGAAGGCTTATGAATTCGATGGTGGTCCAGAAGAAAACTATAAAGAAATTGAAATTCCAGCTGATTTAGCTGAAATCGCAGCGTTAAAGCGTCATGAATTACTTGAAACAATCGCTGAGTTCGATGATGAAATCATGATGCAATTACTTGAAGGAGAAGAACCTGCTATTGATCAAATCAAGGCTGCTATCCGTAAGGAAGTATTAAAGGCTGAGTTCTTCCCAGTTTTATGTGGTTCTGCATACAAAAATATGTGCGTTAAGCTTATGCTTGATGCTGTAATCGATTACTTGCCATCTCCAATTGATATCGGAGCTGTTAAGGGATACGATGAAGAAGGTAATGAAATTGATATTCAACCTTCTGATGATGAGCCATTCACAGCTTTAGCATTTAAGGTTATGACTGACCCATTCGTTGGTAGATTAACATTCTTCCGTGTATATGCAGGTCATATTACATCAGGTTCTTATATTGTAAATACAACTAAGCACGTTAAAGAGCGTTTAGGACGTATCATGCAAATGCATGCTAATCACCGTAAGGAAATCTCTGAGGTTTTCGCTGGTGATATCGCTGCTGCAATCGGATTTAAGAACACTACAACTGGTAATACTTTATGTGCTGAAAAGAATGAAATTATTCTTGAACAAATGGTATTCCCAGAGCCAGTTATCTCTGTTGCTGTTGAGCCAAAGACTAAGGCTGACCAAGAAAAGATGACTACAGCTTTATTAAAGCTTGCAGAAGAAGATCCTACATTCAGAACATATACAGATCAAGAAACTGGTCAAACAATCATCGCTGGTATGGGTGAGCTTCACCTTGATATCATCGTTGACCGTATGAAGAGAGAATTTAACGTTGTTGCAAACGTTGGTGCTCCACAAGTTTCATATCGTGAGACTATTTCTCAAGCTGCTGAGGTTGAAGGTAAATTTATTCACCAATCAGGTGGTCGTGGACAATATGGACACGTATGGATTAAGTTCGAACCAAATCCTGGTAAGGGCTATGAATTCGTAGATGCTGTTGTTGGTGGTACAGTTCCTCGTGAATATATTCCAGTTGTTGATAAGGGTCTTCAAGAGGCTATGCCTAATGGTATCATTGCTGGTTACCCAGTAATAGACGTTAAGTGTACATTATTTGATGGATCATACCATGAAGTCGACTCATCAGAAGCTGCCTTCAAGATTGCTGCATCTATGGCATTAAAGGCAACTAAGGAAAAGTGTAAGCCAATCCTTCTTGAGCCTATTATGGATGTAGATGTTATCGTTCCAGAAGATTATGTTGGTAACGTTATCGGTGACTTAACTTCTCGTCGTGGACGTCTTGAGTCACAAGAGCGTCGTGGAAATGGATTAAATATCCGTGCATATGTTCCACTAGCTGAAATGTCAGGATACGCTACTGCACTTCGTTCAAATACTCAAGGTCGTGGAACATTTATGATGCAAATGCATACTTATGAACCATGTCCTAGAAATGTTCAAGAAGAAATTGTTAAGGCACGTTCTTAATAAGTAATTGAATTATAATATACTTGATTTTGCCCCAGAAATGGGGTAAAATATCAGTATAATGGTTATGAAAATAACCAGGAAAGTAAAAAAAATAATTAGGAGGACCATATATTATGGCAAAACAAAAATTTGATCGTTCAAAACCACATGTTAACATTGGTACAATTGGTCACATCGACCATGGTAAAACTACTTTAACAGCTGCAATTACTTCAGTTCTAGCTGCTAAGGGTCTTGCTGAAAAGAAAGACTATGCTAATATCGACGCTGCTCCAGAAGAGAGAGAGCGTGGTATTACAATTAATACTGCACACGTTGAGTATGAAACTGAAAAGCGTCACTATGCACACGTAGACTGCCCAGGACATGCCGACTATGTAAAGAACATGATTACTGGTGCTGCACAAATGGATGGTGCTATTCTAGTAGTAGCTGCAACTGATGGTGCAATGCCTCAAACTCGTGAGCACATCCTTCTTTCTCGTCAAGTAGGAGTTCCAAAAATCGTTGTATTCTTAAATAAGTGCGATATGGTTGATGATGAAGAGTTCATTGACTTAGTTGAAATGGATATTCGTGAATTACTTAACGAGTATGACTTCCCAGGTGATGAAATTCCATTCATCCGTGGTTCAGCTCTTGGTGCTTTAAATGGAGATCCAAAGTGGGTTGCTAAGATTGAAGAATTAATGGACGCTGTAGATTCATATATTCCTACACCAGTTCGTGATAATGATAAGCCATTCTTAATGCCAGTTGAAGACGTATTCACAATTACTGGTCGTGGTACAGTTGCTACTGGACGTGTTGAGCGTGGTATGGTTAAATTAAACGATACAGTTGAAATCGTTGGTATTAAGGATACTATTTCTTCAGTAGTTACTGGTCTTGAAATGTTCCGTAAGCTTCTTGATTTCGCTGAAGCAGGAGATAATGTTGGTGTTCTTCTTCGTGGTATCGATCGTACTCAAGTACAACGTGGTCAAGTATTAGCTAAACCAGGTTCAGTACATCCTCATCACAAGTTCAAAGCTCAAGTATACGTACTAAGCAAAGAAGAAGGTGGACGTCATACAGCATTCTTCTCTAACTACCGTCCTCAATTCTATTTCCGTACAACAGACGTTACTGGTACAATTACTCTTGAACCAGGTACAGAAATGGTAATGCCAGGAGACAACACAGTAATGACAGTTGAATTAATTCACCCAATTGCTATCGAACAAGGAACTAAGTTCTCTATTCGTGAAGGTGGACATACTGTAGGTGCTGGTTCAGTTACTGAGGTTATTGAATAATTTAAAAAAATTAGAGAGCTTCGGCTCTCTTTTTTTTTGTTTTATGATATAATAGTCACAAGGAATGTGATAATATGATTTTTGATACTCATAGTCACCTTTTTAGCGAGGAATTTGATAATGATCGTGAAGAATGCCTAAAAAGATGTGATGAACTTAATATAAAGCTTATGCTAGTGGGTTATTCTCATATAGGGAACCAACAAGCTTATGATTTAGCACAAAAAAATTCTAATTATTATTGTAGTGCTGGTATTCATCCAGATCAAGCTAGTCCTAATTATCTTAAGGATATAGAACTTTTAGAAGCATTTTTAGATAGCCACAAGGTTAATGCATTAGGTGAAATTGGACTTGATTATCATTATGATGATGGTCCTCTAAGGGAATATCAAATACCATTATTTAAACTTCAAATGGAAATTGCACTTAAAAGAAATTTGCCGGTTATTATTCATACAAGAGATGCATGGGCAGATACGCTTGAAATATTAAAACCTTATGCACATAAATTAAATTGTATTTTGCATTGCTATTCAGGTTCACTTGAAATGGCACGAGAATTTATTAAAATGGGCTTTTATATTGCAATAGGGGGAGCTATTACATTCAAAAATTCAAAAGAAATTAAAAGAGTATGTGCTAATATTGATTTAAATTATATGTTAGTTGAAACTGATTGCCCATACATTACGCCTCATCCTTTTAGAGGTAAACGTAATGAAAGTGCATATATTATTTATACGATTGAAGAAATAGCTAAAATAAGAGAAATGTCTATTTTAGAAATTGAAAAAATAACATATAATAATGCATATAGAGCTTTTAATTTGGAGGTTTCAAATGAAAAAATTTAGTATACTTTTATGCTTAGGGGGAGTTGCTTTAACACTTGGGAGTTGTTCTATCCTAAACAAAACAAGTTCTAATCCCGTGGCATCTAATCCTGATATTTATATTGTTAATAATTCTGTATCTGATGTTGTTAGTAATGTTGAGGCATCTTGTATTGGTGTTTATTCAAGTGACTCTTCATCAGCTTCAACAGGCTCAGGTGTTGTATTTAAAAATGAAGGACTTAAGTATTATGCTTTAACTAATTATCATGTTGTATCTAACGCTATTTCTGGTAATCGTGTTATTGGTAAGGTAGAAGCTTATATTAATGGCAAAACCTATATTGACGCTACAATTGAGGCGGTTAATCCAAATAAGGATCTTGCGTGTATAAGTTTTGAAGCGGCTGAAAAATATAATGTTGGTGTATCAAAAATTACAGATAATGGGATTGTTATAAATCCTGGCGAAACAGTTATTGCGATTGGTTGTCCTTTGGGTTTAACTAATTTTAATACAGTTACGGTTGGTGTTGCATCTCGTAGTTTATATTCCCTAAGCTTTGATACAGTACTTAATACAACCTCAACAGTAGAGGTTATTCAACATGATGCTGCAATAAATTCAGGTAATAGCGGAGGGGCGCTATTTAATATTAAGGGTGATTTAATTGGTATTAATTTTGAGAAAACAACTTTGTCAAGCAGTGGAATTGTAGTTGAAGGTATGGGCTATGCTATAAGCTTAAATGAAGTAAAAAACTTTATAAAAACTTATGGATTAGAATAGGGTGGCTCTATATGAAAAAGAAAATTTTATCTTTTATATTATTACCTACTATTTTTCTTGCAAGCTGTAATTTGTCTAGTAATCAAAATGAAATTAATATTATTTACCAGGATAAAAGCGAAGAATCTATCGATTATGATAAAGGTCTAAAATCAAGTTTTGCAGTCAAAAATGAAGAAACTGGAACATATTCTGGTACAGTTATTGAATATACTAATAATAAATATTATGGTTTAAGTTCAAGTGATTTAGGAAGTATTAATGCTAATGTTGTTATATATGAAAATTCAAAAACAGTTGATGCAAAAATAATAGGTCTTGATACAAAGAACAATTTATCATTACTTGAGTTTAGTGGCGATTCAATTGATTTTTCACTTCCAACAATAGAATACGAATATCTAAAAGGTGAAGCAATATATACTGTTTCAACTCCACTTTCACAAAGTAAAAATGAAATACCATTAAATAGTATTACAAAAGGCTATTTATCAAGGATTGATAGCATTTATCTTGCAAGTGATGCAAGTCTTAATTCATCAAGCTATGGTTGTGGCTTTTATAATCAAAATGGAGCGTTACTAGGCATATTTACGTCTAAAATTGATTCGGATTTAAAGGAAAAAGAATATATTCAAGGAATGTCTTCGGCTTTAAAAATGGAATATGTAATGAAATCTTATAAGCAAATGAAGACTTCTGGCGAGGTTAAAAGAACAACAATAGGTATAACTGTTACAGAGTATCATAAAAGCTTAAATGATTTACAAGCACAAATGTATCCAAGTGAAATTTATAGTAAAATTAAGGTGCCTGATTTAGAAAGAGTATATTGTGTTGTTTTAAATGTTGATTCTAAAAAGAATAATGTTGATGGTCTAATTGAGGCTGGTGATATTATTATTTCTTGTAATGACGAGGAAATTATCCACAACTCTGATATATCAAAGGTTTTATCATTTGCACAAATTGGTGATAAATTAACCTTTAAAATTAAACGTTATAATAGTCAAACGAAAGAATTTGATGATTTTGTGCGTGTTATAACTTTAACAAAGTAAATAACCAAAATAGTAAACCTTGCATAAAATATATCGAGGTGATATTTTGTCAAATACTTGTTGCCAAGGAAATAATGGCGGAGTTAACCAAAATGGTGGCGGATTCGCATTTATTCTAGTATTGTTTATATTAGTGATATTGGTGGACGCTACTACAAAAAGCCCAATATAAAAGAGTTAAGATTTCGGTCTTAACTCTATTTTTTAATTAAATTCAATTTCTTGGATTCCATCTTTAGTGATCATTATCTTGTTAATAGAAGAATTGATTAATGTTTTCTTAGCTTGGTCAGTTAAATTATCCCAATCATTTACTAAAACTTTTAATGCTTTGATTTTAAGCCTATTATATCGCTTAGTTTGCTCTTTTTCTTTAAGGCTATCCATTTTATCGCTAAGCTCTTTTTCTTGTGATTTAAGGCTATTTAGTGAAGCAATCACCATATTAGATGCAAGCCTATACTCGCTATCATCAATAACTCCGTTCATAAGCTTATCTAACAAAACTTCTCGATTTTTTTCTTTAAGGCTTATTTGCGAACGAACAGCTTGAAGTTCCCTATCTAAATCTTTAGGCTTGGATACTGATAGCTTAATGTTGTTTTCATCAATACCTCTAATGAATTCGATAAACCAGTTATTGAACTTATTGATATTAATTGCGTAATCACATATATGGTCGTTGTCATACATTTTATGCTTGCTATTACATACATAATAAAGGTAGTTAGCATGATGCTGACGAGTGCCAATTTTTAAACCACAGGTAGCACAAAAAAGTACATCGCTAAAAATATAGCTATCAATTGGATGCTTCCTTTTAAAATATTGTGTTTTCTTTTCTAATTGTGAATAAAGAGTATCCCAATATTCCTCAGTAAAATAAGGTTCAACATTTGTTGCTTTATATAAAATTGCTGAATTTTTAGGCTTCTTAGCACGATCATTAAAGTTGTAATAATAACTAATACCACTATATCCTTTATATATTGGATTAGTTAGAATTGCTCTTATATCTGAAATGTACCATTTCTTTTTACTGTCAGAAGAATTGGCTGCAGTTCCCTCAGCAATATGTCTTGTTATCTTGTTATAGCTCCATCCTTGTGAAGCTAGCTTATAAATCAGCTCAACTATTGACCTTCTTGATTCATCGATGATGTATTTTTTATTTTCGTCATCGTATAGATAGCCATAAGGGACTCTACCATTTTTAAGTTTGATGTGTTCGTTCATTAGCTTTTGTCGCTTTCCTGCCATCATACGTTCAGTAATCTTTTTTCTTTCAAGTTCGGCAAAAGCACCCATAATAGAAAACATTGTCATACCAGCATCGTCTTTAGTATCAATAGCTTCATCAGACAGTAGAAGTTCAACATCCGCTTCATCAAGCTGATTCTTAATAGTAAGAAGATCTAATAGATTTCTTGAGATTCGGTCAGTTTTGTAAGCTATAACGTAGTTGAACTTATGCTCTTTAGCATCTTGTAGCATTTCCTGGAGAGCCTTACGTTTGATAATTGAGTGGCCTGAAATTCCTTCATCGCTATATAATTTGTAAATTTCAATATTATTTTTGTTGCAATACTCGATTAATCGTTTCTTTTGAGCTTCAAGCGAAAAGCCATGTTCAGCTTGCTCATCTGTAGAAACACGAGTGTATAAAGCTGCCTTCATTTTTAAACACCTATCTTATTTCTTTGAATTGATTTTACTACTTAAATAACTCAGGATTTGTTTTGTAAAGCTCTAAAGCTTTCTTTAAGAACGCAGCAGTTCCTAACTCTTCCTTGATACTGGCTATAGTTTCCCCAAATACCTCACGATCTAATTTTACATCAAAACGTAAGTATTTTTCTTTTGCCCATTCTTTTTCTTGTTCATAGTTTCTTGCCATAATTTTTCTCCTTTTGAATTGATTTTATTGTAAAAGATGTTAAAATAATAGTAGAAGAAGTCCCCCATTTAAGGGGAGAGGCTTACTTGCCTCTCTTGTTTGCTTCATTAATCGTCTTGATTAAATCTCTTTGCAACTTGATTAGTTCAAGGACAATTTGAAGCTTTAGGACTTCTTTTTTATTATCCATCTTCTTACCTCCTTTACAATTATATTATATCATACTAACGTTAGTATGTCAATATTTTTTTGAAAATAATTATTAAAAAATAAGCCAGGAAAACCTGACTTACTTTGTGAAATCATATTTATCTACATATTCAATGTAGTCAAGGAGCTTCTCGGCCTTTTCAATTGACATTGAACTTAAGTATCCGCTAATGAATTTTCTAGTGTTGGAGTAGTTTATGCCCATACGCTCACAGAATGTTTTTAGGTTGATAATATCAATTTTAGCTTTAATTTTTTGCCTTAGCTCCTCTTTGATTTCAGTTTGACTTTTTTCCATATATTTTGTATAATGATGATAGAATCATCCCCCTAAGGGGAGAAGAAGAATTACTTCCTCTTCTTAGCTAGTAGGTCAAATATTGAAGCGGCCAAACTAACAATACTTGCTACAAGGCTAATGATTCCTATTATTAAATTTATCATCATTATTTCCTCCTTCCTTATACTTATATTATACAGCAAAAATGCTTGTTTGTCAATAGGAAAGTGAAAATAATTGATGATTTTTTTAAATTTTATAAGTAAAAAAGCAAAGACCACCAATCTTTGCTTCTTTTATTATTGAGTTGTACAGTTAGCTCATTTTCCGAATATATTATATATGAGCTTAACGCTATTGGCAATAAAAAAATAAAATTAATGATGCAAATAATGACATTCTATGTTAGAATAAGAAACAGGAAGTCTATAAAACGGTGCTACTCCGAGTTTCATTTATTGGAGGTGGTGCTTATGTTAATAAATGCATAAGTCCTCCAAGAGTGTTCCTGGAGGACTTACCAAATGCAAGAAATTGCTGCAATTATTAATCTTGTTATATCAGTAATAAGATTAGTAATTCAAATTCTTTCATTTAAAAGGAAGAAGTAGTCTTTTGACTAATTTTTTGCAAGAGGAAAAGAAAACACCGTCGTAACCGGTGTTCCTCTTGTAAATACCATAATTTTTACAGGAGTAAGCCGTTGAATAGGCTTCCTTCTATTTTTATTATATACAATAATTTTCTTTTTATCAAGCAAAAACTATTATATAATATGAAATAATATCTATTTTAGTGCATCTTCAAGAAACATATAGTCAGGATCAACATTAAAATAAATACAATACTTAGTAAGAGAAGAGCTATCTATTAGCTTGTCTCCAGATTCGTAAGCTATGTAGTCGTTTACGTCTAGCGAAGCTATTTTAGCCATCTCATCACTAGTCAAATTGTTTTTAGCCTTTAAGACGGCTAATCTGTTGTAGTGCTTAAATTCCATATATTTTATCCTCCTTCATGAAATTTTTATTACCTCTTTTTTGCACATTTTGTAACGATTATTGCATAATTTGTTACGTTTTTTGCATAAAATAGTATTGTCAGGCTTGACAAACCTAGGCAAAATTTTGTATAATCAATATGCTTTAAGCGTATGACCCAACACAAACACTAAGGCATCTCCCTGCTTTGCTTGTCAAGCAAACCTGCGTAAGTCTCCCTGTAGTTGCGGCAGCGCTTTTTTATTTATATTTTTTGTAGTCATATATGACTACAATTTTTTTTAGTACAGTCTTGTTTTCATTAATATCCCAATGTCTTTCTAAAAAATCTTTAAGTTCATCATCGCTGAAATGATCTGCATTAAGAAAAACATTATTTATTATTGTCATTTCATTATTTGAAAATTTGCTTTCAATTTCAGAAATCGTTTTATATTTTTTTCTTTTTTCATATGCGTTTTTATCTGTAAAACTTGCTTTTTTATGGAAAAAATCATCAATCGAATTTAACTCTTTGTTAGCTAGCCAAGGGTCTAATTGCTTATTATATGTTTTCTTTAGCTTATGCAAAGGAAAGAATCTTACATTACCTAGTTTAGATTTCATTTGTGGTAGTGTTGATTCAATTATTAATTCTGAATCATAGTTAGCGTTGCTTCTAAAAATATCTTCATAAATTTGATTGATTTCAATAGCACAATATCCTATTTTCAAGATGGAATCAGCACTTCCTATTATAACTGCTAAGTCATCATTTTGAGTTTTATCAATATTTGTTACTCTAACAATGTTATTATTTTTTTCTTCTGAATAAACAAGTTTAGTAATCATTTCACTAATCGTTCTTAGTAATCCTATTTCAAATTTAGTTTTTACCTCACTTAAAATGTTATATAATACAGTATAGTTATTTAAATCAATTTGTGTCATTGGAATATCTTGGGTATATCTACTATGAATATTTTCTTTACCAGGGTCAACATAATTGATAAAAATCATTTTATTAGCCATCATTTCTAAGTTTTGAGTAGATAAGCAATTTTTAATATCAGATAATATACTATTTATATCAGTGTCTTGAATGCTATATCCCATAAAAATAATTGGATATTCTATGAATGTTGTTAGAAGTTTAGCAATAAGATATTTTTGATTTGCTTCAAGAACATCATAATCATTTAAAGTGAAAATAATTGAATTTGGTTTTGTAACTGAGCCATGAATTTTATATAATTCTTGTATATTGTACAGCCTAGAATTAAGCATTTCTTCCTCGCCTGTTTTAACTGTAAAATCATTAAAGTTTTCATCTAAAATTGTATCATAATTTGTTGTAATCACGTTTGATACATATTTGCTTAACGCTTTAAAACTATCTTGTTCATTACAATAACATTCATTATAGGTACTTGAATTTATTAAAGTTGATAAATAAAACTTAAACGGATTGACGTCACTTATTTTGTCATATGATTCTTGTAAATTTACATCTATTTTTTGCTTGAAAAACATTTCGTCATATTGATCCGATAAATCTTGCGCTATTTTCTGTAGAGACCTGCTAGGCTCACTTTGATACTCTTTTAATTTCCTTCTCATATAATATTTATCATCAGGAAATACATGTTCAGCAATCTGAGTAAGAAGTGTTTTCCAATCTGGTAAATCTTTATATCTTCGTGAAATTCCAGAGCCTATAAATAAAACAGGTTTCACAGTCCATGTTTTAACTATACTTCTGATTTTTTCTTCTAATTCCTTTATTTCCATATTATTCAGTCTCCTTTAATTGTTTATTTAAAAAATGTATGCTATTATGTACTTGCTCGTCTACACATTGTAGAAGGAGGTTACTGAGGCGGTGCTAATATAGTACCGCTTCTTGTTCGTTTATTTCACCCAGTACTTAACCTTAAATACCTCAATTGCATCATTAATAAGCTGCTCATACACATTGTACTTGTCAGCAATTTCCCAGGCTTGGAGTCCGTTCTCCAGGTCTTTTTTTTATATCTTCAGGATTTAGGCCAGCTTCAAGAACTTGGTGCTTCATCGCTTTGTATTCACAAGATCGCCTACGTTTAGAAGTAGAAGAGAACTTATAGAAGGTATCAGTATCAATGTGTGCCTTCTCATGGCCCAATATGTAGCCGTACTCAAGAGGCTTGTACTCTCTATTGTCTAGGATTATTCCTGTTATGTTGTTTGTTTTAATCGTGACTGCATCAAAGCTGCGTTCGGTTAGGTCCTCTTTGAACACCAATACGTTGTCATCTTGCAGCTTTTGCTCGATTTTCTCAAGATATGTCATACTACCACTCCCTTAATTGAGAAAAATAAAAGCCCATATATAGAAGAAGGGGCTTGATTAGTTGTGGGAGGATTTGTTGGCTAATAGTTCGGCATACTCAAGAATTTTCTTTTTATCCTCATCGGAAAGTTTATCGAAAGTGCCATGAAGTGCGAAGGAGAAATCACCAACTAGAGGTTTAGGGTTGCCTAAAATTTCATCAACTGTTACACCATAAAGAGATGCAAAATCTTTTAGGGTAGTAGTATCTGGTTCACTTACACCCCTCTCATAATCAGAAATAGTTTTATTGCCAATATTAAGCTTAGCTCCTACATAAGTTTGAGTAAATCCATTTTCAACTCTAAGCTGCTTTAATTTTAGTCCCAATTCTTTAGTCATTGTATCACCTCTTTATACGTATATTATCGGACATTTCTCGAAAAAAGTAAATATTATCCGAAAAAAAGTAAAAAAAGTCTTGACTTCCGAAAAAAACGGATGTAATATACAAGTGAAATCCGAGTTATTCGGAATATAAAGGAGCTTAGCAATGAAAATATTTACAATTTATTTTGAAAAACCAACTGAGATGGATGTATGCATTAATCATACTTTCATATGCGAAGTTATAGGAACAAATTATTTCATAACTAAAGACGAAGGCAAGTACAAGTTAGTAGTTGAGACTTTTACTAGAGATAATAATTTAAGCGTCGTATTTACATCCGAGCCATTCGACCATTTCACGTATCACGAAGAAGCTCAGACTATTAATCTTGAGATGTACTAAGAGGTAGCTATGTTTGAAGTTGTATTGTTCTTAGGCCTTGGATTGCTAGTCAGTCTATTTGCTCTAATTAAATAATTTAGCCGGCACTTGAGTACTGTTTCTCTCTAATTTTTGCTCAAGACAAATAAACAAATTCGTTCGGCTTTAATTCAATGAAAGGAGAAAAAGAAGATGGAACAGGATTTATTCGATATTGAAACTGCAGCCTATGATATGGCAGTGGATGCAGCAAGCGAAGAAGGTGATTAAATGGCCAAACAAGACAAAGACGCTTGTCCTGAGGTTGTATGGGTTAGCCGTAATCTAAAATGGTATGGGAATTGCTTTTTAGGCAAGTCCGTAAGCCCTAAGCTAATGCAAGAACTGAAGGAACGTGGATTCAATGTTGTTAAAACAAAAAAGCCATCTGGAATGTGGCTAGAAGTAAAGGAGGAATAAGCAATGATAATGATTGTATCGCTTTTTGGTATAGAAATGCGAATAAATCTCGCTTCTATAACCAAACAATGGATTAAGGATTTTGTAGAATCAGGAACAGTTGAGGTGAAGGGCTATGAAAGGAAACGCTAGTTTTTGGATTAGCTTGCTATGTTTAGTTATATCGCTATTCGTTTTCACAGTAGCATTAATCAATCTAATTACAGGTAAGCCAAGCTGGGCACATAACTCAAATATTTGTATAGTACTAGCTAGCTTAACAATATTAACGTGTATGATTCAATTAATTTTAGGAAGGAGAAAAAAAGATGTGGATTAGAAGTCAAGATAAGAAAATGTTAGTGGATGCAAGTTATATTGAAGTGTGCCAAGGAGCAAAATGCGTTTATTGGGAGATTATAAATCAACATGCTGTTTCATTAGGTGAGTATGACACCGAATCTGATGCAATGAAAGTAATGGATATGATTCAGGACGGACTTCCTTATGATAGAACATGGATATTTCAAATGCCAGCTAGGGAAGAATTGCATCCTAAAATAGAACACAAAAGAGTACCCAATTTAGGAAAATATACTTTGGAGGATTTTAAATAATGAAAGAATTAAAAGTAAGAATTACGTTCAAACAAGGAATACTTGGAACACTAACAGGAGATAAGGATGTTTATAAGAACTTCATCGCAAGTAAGTCTCCAGATGCTTCAACACTAGAGGAAGAAGTAGCTAATCTAGGTGAAGAAGCTGTAATCGAAAAAGGAAAGACTATTTTCCCTAAATATGAAGGGAAGCCATTTATCTATGACTATCAAATTAGAGGCTTCTTTAAGAGTGCTTGTAGTGCTTTAAAACAAGTTGAAAAGACTAAGTCAAGTAAGATTAAGGCTTACAAGAAAAAGGTTGATTTAACGATTTTTGTAAATGATAGAATGAACTTTATTGAGAACTACAATGAAATAACTGAATGTCAAAGGCCTTTAAGATGCAGTACAATGCAAGGCGAAAGAGTATCTATTGCAATAAGTGAGGAAATACCTGCAGGAGCAACGGTCAACTTTACAGTGAGATGCTTAATTGATGATGATATTGAACTAGTTAAGGAATGGCTTGATTACGGTCAATACAATGGCTTAGGTCAATGGAGAAATTCAAGCAAAGGATCATTCTACTACGAGATACTTGATAATGACGGAAAAGTCTTAGAAGGCAATTTATCTAAGTAATGGTGATGTGACGTTGAGTTCTGTTGGGTGACGTCGTGTAAAGCGAAGGAATAGTTAGGTAAACTATGGCGAAGTACAGTGTAGGCAAAGTTTTGATGGGTGATGTGATGTGCTGGTGTTGTTTTGAGCGGTATAGTGGAGTAATGGTATGGTGAAGAAAGGAAATGCCTAGTGCTAGAAAAGTACTGATAAGTGTTGTTTTGGTAAAGTTATGTAAGATAGGGCAATGTGAAGTAATGGTGAAGTGAGGTTAAGTTAGGTTAAGACATGGTTTAGTTAAGTAATGTCATGGAAGTGTAAAGTCTTGCTGTGGCAAAGCGATACAAGGTTATGTAGTGGAAGGTATTGGAAAATAATAATGATTATGCGTTTAGGCATTAGAGGTGAGAAGATGGAACTATTAGAAATGTTAGAAAACATTGAGATTGCATACCATGATTTAGTAATTAAATACTACTATGCATCGAAAATTGATAAAGACAAAAGAAAAGAATTATATTATCGATGTGAGGACGAATTTAAGACACTTAAGAGAGCAGTTGATAGGGCTGAAAACCTTGAAGAGACATTTAGATATTCGTCAGGAAAGCTTTCAAAGGCAACCAAAATATATTCTGATTTAGAAGGCAAAATGAAAGAATATAAAATAATCGGAATAAATTTCCCTGAAAGGAAAATATATTTTTGGATGGATTTTGCACCAATGTATGTAGAATTTGATAACTACAAAGAGATTTGGTGGCTTAAAGAAGACAAGAGCGAATAGGAGTATAAGTGATGGAAAAAAATCAAATATATATGATAGATGCAAGCGGTGATCATCCGGTAACTTTAGAATACGCTGTTAATTTTGCTAAAGTATATAAGAAAGTATCTAAGCATTCTTATGAGCGACTTTACAGGGAATTCGAGTTTACTTTTAAAGGAATTGACATAGCAGAGTTGTTAAGGCTCGCAGGTGTTTAGGAGGTGAAAGAATGAGTGTAAATGAGAGAATTAAGCAATACTTAGAAGAGCATGGGATTAAGCAAGCGTTCTTGGCTGAACGTACAGGAATTGACCAAAAGAAAATGTCTTTAATTCTTAATAAAGGTCGTAAAGTTACTGCTGAGGAACTTGGAACAATAGCTAATGCTCTTGGAGTAGATGCTAATATTTTTTTAGAATAATATTCCGAAAAAATCGGATTACTAGGAGGATTTGAAATGAATTACAAAGAAGAAGATAAGGCACTAATTAAAAGTGCTGGTTATATATACTATGACTTCACGGAAGAGAAGGTGCGTAAGATTATTGCTAAGAAGATAAAAGAAGTTACCAATAATGAATGGAGAACGCTTATACAAATGCTATATCCAAACAAAATGGTAGGAAGTGGGCTTATTGATAGTGTATTGATTTTTACTATAAGTCAAAAAACACATAGAAGAGTTGACCCACCATTAAGAGCGTATGGAGACGTGCAAGACAATAGAGGCAAGGAAGGTAGCTTACTTAATCAAATTTACAATGCCTTAAAGAAAGCTGGATTTGAAGATGATATACACGAGTCTTGGAAAAAAGAATTGTTTGGAGGCGAAAGCTAATGGAAAAGATGACACTAAATGACTTCTGGAACACGCCTAGAAGATACGCCATCCATTGCAAAACGAAGGAAGAAGCTATTAAGTTACTTACCGCTTTTGACAAAATGGGCAAGAGATGGGCCAATGACGAATCTTATTTAAAGGATGATCATTGGGACGATGAGAAAGAGAATACCTGTTATTCAAACGAAAATTTGTATTGCTATAAGAGCTGGTATTCTGACAATGGTTATAAGGTTTATGAATTTGAGGAGGTAGAACTATGAACAATAATGTAAAAAAAGTATTTGAAATGCTAGGTGTTAAACCTAATGAGAAATTTAATGTTATGTCTAAGGGAAAAGTTGATTCTGAGGTACTCCGTATTGATACTAGATTAAGAGTATTAACTGATACATCTAATATAGTAGCAGAAGCATTGAGGTATCTCTTAACTGGTGAGTGGCAAATTGTTAAGCTACAACCTAAGAAAAAGAAACTTCGTGATTGGACTATGGAAGATTTTAAAAAATGGGAAGATGTAAATTGTAAAGGAGTTTGTGATGATTGTCCATTTACTAATGTCCATTGTAATGATAATGCTAAAAGATTTTGGATGAACCACAAAGACCTATTCTCAGATAAATTCCTAGACCAAGAAGTGGAGGTACCTGAATAATGAACGAAAAAATAACGTTAAAAGAGTTTCTTGATAGTGACAAAATATTAGGCATTCATTGTGACACCGAAGAAAAGGCTCAGAAGCTATGTGAAACTATCAATAAGATGGGCAGGGTGTGGCAATCTCCTGAGGAAGACACGAAATATACTTGGACTAGATTTGGAATGCTTACTTGTTACGTCAATAAACCTTTGCATCGCAACAGTGTAGGTCGAATAAGATTTTTTAAAGTTTATGAATTTGAAGATGTAATTTTAGATGGTGGAAAAGCTAAGCCATACGAAGAATTACCAGTATTATTTTGTGAAGATGGCTTTGAGCCAACCATTCCTCTTCCTGACGTGGAAAAAGAAATTAAGTATGTTGACCAACTAATTAACGAGACAGCAGCTTTAGCTAAAGAAGGCGAAATGTATAAAGATGCCTACCTTGATTGTACAAACTATATTCAGGCTAAAAATAAACTCATTGAGGAAATGAAGGATGAAAATAATTTAAAAGTCCACAGAATTGTTAGATTGCAGCAAGAAAAGATAGAAGCTGAGCGAATAGCTGCTGAACGAAAGGCTGAAGAAGAAAAAAAGCGCGTAGACGAAAGAATAAGAACAGCAAACGAAGCCTATAGTATTGCTGAAAAATCAAATGAACTTGCTAGTAAAAGAATTGTGATATGGGTTTTATTTATAATCGTAAATATATTAAATCTACTTATAAATATTGCCATTATTATTGTGAGATCGACTCGTCATTAATGACTAAATGATTTTATTAAAGCAATGATTGATACTATAAGCATAAGAAAAGAAATGATTAGAGCTATTAATGAAAACTTATTTGCTTTATCAGATTTGTGATTAGCTTCAATAGCAATTTTATTAGCATCTTGAGAAATGTTATTAGCTATGTCTGATTTGGTGTTAGCTTCTTTAGAAAGATTGTTAGATTCCTTGGGTAATGTTAATTGAGCTTCAATGGTTCGCTCGTATTCCTCAATTGCAGCTTGACCAATCACTGATACTTGAATGAATGGATAGTTATATTCATCAAGTAAACGTGTATCATTATCGATAACATAACAAATAAGTTTGTTATCCCAATAATATTTAATAGCTATATCATGATCTAAATTTGGCTCTTTTTGCAATAGTAAGCATGCCAAATTATAAGTTGTGCAAACTGGAGCGGCATTTTTCCTCTGTTCGTCATTTATTTTCTTAAGGATTTCATAATCAATTTTGCGTAGATACATAAATATCACACTCCTATAGGAGTAATTATATCACTAATCATTAAGACAAGCTAAACAAACATAATTTATAGAAAGGGGATGGTTGTATGGCAGTTACCGAAATTATAAACGGAATTAAATGTACCTTTCCAGTTTCGAGGCAAGAATCACTAGGCCGATTTGTAAGACTAATTAAGGAAGCTGTCTTACAAGAAATAGAGGATGGAAAATTGCCTCCTGACTACTTAGACAAGAGGTTAAAAGAAGAAGGATTTACTGATGAAGATATAAAGGAATTAGAAAGGCAGGCAGATGAAGAAGATGAATGAAATTAAAATATTTAACAATCCTGAGTTCGGTGACGTAAGAACAATGGAAATTGATGATAAGCCTTACTTTTGTGCTAGTGATGTAGCAAGTATGCTGGGATATGTTAGACCAGCTGATGCTATTGCTCAACATTGCAAGGGGTCGGTAAAACACCGAGTCCTTACAAATGGTGGTGAACAGGATATGAAGTTCATTCCAGAAGGTGACGTTTACCGCTTAATAGCAAGGTCAAAGCTGCCACAAGCTGAGAAGTTTGAAAGTTGGGTATTTGACGAGGTGTTGCCAACTATCCGCAAGCACGGACTTTACGCACCTGATGAGCTTTTAAATAATCCCGATTTAGTAATTCAAGCAATGACTAAGCTTAAGGAAGAACGATTGAAAACGGAAAAGCTTCAGGCTGAAAAGGAAATGCTTGCACTTGAGAACAAGGCTAAGGAACAAGTAATTAATGAACTAAGGCCTAAGCTTAACTATTTAGATGTAATCCTGGGCTCAAAGAACTTACTTAACATTACTCAAATTGCTAAGGATTATGGAATGTCTGGAGTAGCCATGAATAAGATTTTGGAAGGCCTACATATCCAATATAAGCAACGTGATCAATGGCTTTTATATAGTAGGTATCAATCCATGGGCTACACGAGCTCTGAAACAACATCTTACTATGATACTAAAGGGCAGCTGCAAACAAGACTAGCAACAAAATGGACTCAAAAAGGAAGATTATTCCTTTACGAAATATTAAAGAAGAATGGTACAGTACCAACAATTGAAAAGGAGACAGTTAAAAATGAAAATTAAAAAAATAATTATTGATAACTTTAGAAATGTTGAGCATGAAGAAGTTGATTGTAAACATTTAACTATTTGGAAGGGAAAGAATGAGCTAGGTAAGTCAAATAGACTAAATGCCATCGTATTCCTTCTAATTGGAAAGGTGCTAACTGATAAGTACGGAGTCGGTGAAAACGACATTGAATCAGTGCTTTGCAATAAGCGTGATGATAGAGGAAGAAGACCTGAGTGTAAGGTACAAGCTATATTTGAAAATGGACAAACTATTAGTAGAGTTTATAAGGAACAATGGGTTAAAAAACGTGGTTCATTAGAGGCCATCTATGAAGGTAATGTTACCGAGCTTTACAACAATGATTCAGTCATTAATCAAAGCGAATGGGTTGACTTAATTAACCAACTTTTTGAAATAAAAGAATGCAAATTTAAGCATAAAGACCTTAACATTATTCAAGCCTACCTAGACCCTCTTTACCTCTTCCAAAAGACTGACTATAAGGTATTAAGAGCATTACTAGAGTCATTAGTTGGTGACGTCACAATGGACGATATTATTGCATCCGAGCCTACTTGTGCATTAGCTAAGGAAGAAATCCTAAAGTACTCAGGAGACGCTGCTAAGGCTCGTACAGGGGTTAATAAAGTGATCACTGATAAGGCAACTGGACTTGATTCTAAGATAACTCAAATTGAGGCGCAGCTCGAGGTACTTCCATCACTTCCTTATGATGAAGAAAAGTATAAGAAGTTAAGTGATGAAGCATTTAACTATCAATTAAACATTAAGAACATCAAGAATAATCCTAACTCAGCAGTAGCAGAATTAAAGGCTAAAAAGGATGCAATCCGAGCTGAATATGATGCTAAGGCTGATGCAAAGATTAAAGAAATCACGATTGAAAAAAGTACCATTCAAAATGATTATACAACGAGCTTATATGAACTTAATGCTAAGCTTCTAGCAAGTCAAAAGAAGGATTTAACTGAACGCAAGAATGAACCTTTAATTAAGGCTCAATCTGAGCTTCAAGTACTTGTTCAACAACGCTATGAATTAGATGCTAAAAGCAATAATGCTAAGGCTACTTATGATGGCTTAAAGAACAAATATACTATCTTAAGCAGTGAGGTTGAATTCGTTAAAACTAAAATAGTCACTCTAAAGAGTGAACTTGCAAATGTAGCCGCAAGAGAGCCTGAGGTTCAAGTGTGTCCACATTGCGGTGGAGTACTTAATGACCAGTTTATTATTGACTTCAAAAATAAGCGTTCTAAGGACGTTGAAGATATCAAGATGAATATTAATTCATACGAGAAACAAAACGCTGATAATCAAACTAAAATTAATGCTATCACAGCTGATGCACAAACAAATGCTGATAACTACCGAGCTTTAATTGCAAAGCGTGATAATCTTGATGTTCAAATAAAAGCTAAGGAGTCTAAAATTGAAAACATTAAGCTAATTCCATTTGAGCCTAAGAGCGATTTAACTAAAGAACTTGAAGTTAAGCTACAGTCTTTACAAAGAAATTATGAAAAGAAAAATGCTGAGCTAGCAGCAGCGAGAGATATTGCTTTAAAAGCTATCAATGATGAAAGAACCCATAAGCTTACACAAATTGAATCTGATTTACAAATGGCTGAGATTAATCAAGCAACGTATATTGAGGCTCAAGTGAGAGAGCAAGAAAAGGCCCTAGAAGCCGTTAATACTGAGCTTGAGGTTCTTATTCAGGCCAAGACTCAAAACGCTGCTAGAGAGGCTAAAATCAAGGAATTAGAGCGTATTCAGCACGAACACAACGAGAAGCAAGCTCTATATGATGCAATTAATCTCTATATTCAAGCAGAAATCAAACTTGTGAATTCTAAATGCTATGACGCAACAGGTATTAAGTTCGTGATGCTCGAAGACCAATTCAATGGTGGACTTAAAGAGGTTTGCTACCCTGTATACACTGATGGCAACCTAGAAATCCCATTCTCAAATTGCTCAACCTCAAGGAAGCTAATCTTAGGCTGCCAAATGATTCATTCGCTTAAGACTTTAATTGGAAGCAATGACCTTCCAGTAATGGCTGATAGATGTGAAGCTTTAGACGACGAGCACTTAAAGATGCTTGGTAAGGAGCAAATGTTCATTACTCAAGTATCAAATGATGAAAAAATAATAACTATTCAGGAGGATTAATTAAAATGGAAAACGTTAAAAATACACAAGAAACAAAGGTGGTTGCTTTAAAGCCTGCCTTCAAGAGTTCTCTATCTAAAATGACGGAAACTTACACAAATTCGATAGTAGCTACATTCGCTGATATTCACCTCGACTTAGATGCGTATCAGAAGGTATGCCTTGCAAATGCTATAGCCAAAATTAATGAGCTACTTACAGCCAATGACCTTGCTTTTAACTCACCAAACCTCGAGCAATCTAACATTACAACGGTCTTGTCACAAATTGCTATGTTCAAGCTTAATCCTGCAGCTTCACCTAGAGAGTGTTATTTCCAGTTAAGAAATTCTAATGGAAAGAAGCTCATTGAATTTGGTGTTGAAGGTAATGGAAACGATGCAATCCTAAGAACTTACGGAGTAAATGTTAAGGAAGTAATGCCCCCTATCGTTATTAGAGAAGGTGACGAGTTTAACTATCCATACTTCGATGGCGAGAAGATGCAGCCATTCACCTGGAAGCCTCATTCTTTTACCGCTAAGCCTATTGCAGTAGCCTATGTCGTGACTAAAAATGACGGAACAAAGGAATATTTAATCTCCGAAAGAGAAAGCGTAGCCACTAATTTAAAAGCTCATATTGCTAACAACCTTATGAGTGCTGAAAAAGACGTTAAAAATAGAATTTTAAACAAAATTAAGGACATGAGCCTTGATGCAATGCTATCTGATCCTGAGCTTTTAGAGGGTGTTGAAACAATGTCTTATGGAAAGCCAAAGACGATTACCTTAATTTCCCCAGCTTGGAAGAGCCCGCAGTCAAGAGAAGAAATGATTATTCGTAAAATGAAAAATAACTGTACTAAGAAGTATCCTAAGGACTTTAAGAATAGCTATGTTGCAGCTACTTACGAAACTACAGCCGAGGATGCTCCAAGACGTGAATATATTGATGCTGAAACACAATATTCAACACCAGAAGAGGTTGTTCAACAAGCTGAGGAAAAAGCAGGAACTGAGGCTATGCCTGAGGTTGAGGTACAGGAGCAAAAGCAAGAACCTCAAGATAACCTAGAAGCGATTTTTGCCGACGTATTAAAAGAAGATAAAAAGCCTACACCTAGTCAAGGAGGCAACAATACATTATTCCCAGATTTGGAGTGATTTAGATGTTTAAAATTGATGTGCTAGCCTCGTCAAGTGCTGGCAACTGCTACATAATCTCTAAGGGTGATTTCCGCTTTATGATTGAGTGTGGAATCCCCATAGGGGATATGAACTCAAAAATGCTAAAATTAGGGCTTAATTTGAATAACATTTCCTTTTGTTTAATTTCCCATAAACATAAAGATCATTCACGAGAGATAAAGCCTATAGCAAGGTCAGGAGTTAAGCTAATTGGACCTGAAGAAGTTGTAAGTCAATTTAGAGGTGCTATTTGTGCTAATCCTAAAGAAATCCTAGAGGTAAAAGGCTGTAGAATTATCCCTTTTGAGGTTAATCATGGCGAGTGTTATTGCCTCGGCTATGCTATAGAACACCAGGACGATTGGTTGATGTTTGCAACTGACTGTAGATTGATTGAAGCTGACCTTTCTAAGTACCCAATCCAACAAATGATGATTGAGTGTAATTACCTTGATGAAAAGGTTGGAGTTGATTCTTACAGGGAACGTAGACAAATCAATACTCATATGAGCTTAGAAGGATGCATTAAGCATATTCAAAAGTTTAAAAGTTCAAGCCTTAAAGAAGTTTACTTACTACATATGTCGGCTGCCTATGGCGATACGCTAATATCAAAAGCAAGAGTTGAACAAGAAGTAGACAAGGATGTTGTAGTTTACGTTGCAAATGAAAGAGGGGGTGTTTGCTGATGGCTGATGTTAAATGGATAAAAATTGCGACCGACATTTTTAATGATGAAAAAATACTCTTAATCGAGTCTCTTCCGGAAGCGGATACGATTATTACCATTTGGTTTAAATTGCTATGTTTAGCTGGAAGGCAAAACAATTCGGGAATATTCATTATGAACGATAAAATTCCTTATACTGACAAAATGCTAGCAACTATTTTTAGACGTAAGGAAGCATCAGTACAAATGGCCTTAAAAACGTTCCAAGAATTTGAAATGATAGAAATTGTTGACAACGTAATTACGATACCGAATTGGGACAAGTATCAAAAACTAGATGCTTACGAAGCTAAGAAAGAATATGACCGCCAATATCAAGCCAAAAAGCGATTAGAGCAAAAGGAAAAACTACTAGTCGTTAATAATCGTACGACTGATAGTACGATGGTCGGCATACTAGATAAAGAAGAAGATAAAGATAAAGAAGTATTAAAAGAAAATATAATAAAAGAAAAAAATCAGCCTTTTAGCCCTAAAATCCCTCAAGAGCTTCAAGAACTATTCGATTTTTGGAACTCAAAGGGCATTGTTGTCCATAGAACTATCAATGAAAAAATGGTTCAACTTCTTAAAAAAGCCCTGGACCTTTATGGACAAGCCCAAATTAAACAAGCTATCGAAAATTACTCAATAGTCCTAAACGATAGCACTTACTACTTTTCGACAAGATGGACTATAGGAGATTTTGTCAAACAAACTAATGCTCTTCCTGACTTTCTGCCTGAAGGTATCAAGTGGATTAATTACCAGGAATACCTAAAGAAGTCTAAGAAGGTAAGAGAACAAGACAAATACGAAATTGAAAATTCAAATAAACCCGCAATGGAAGGAATGGAGATACTATGATTAATTTTACACAAGATTTAATTTCAACAATTCCCAGCTTTGGTGATCTTATCATCACAGTTGGTGAAAATATTACTATCGAGGTATATTCACCTCAAATGAAAGCTACTTATGTTTTAGACCAAGTTCAAATTGGTGAAGAGGAAGGTAGATACTTGCTGTCAAATAAGGCAACCACCAAGCTTAAAGCCTTGTCAACATCTGGAGGAGTAGCTGTTTCCTTCGGAGAAAAGAGGGCTACTTTCTCAAGCTCTAAAGGAAAATTCTATGAAAACTACATTGACCTTGCTGTAGCCCAATACTCTGATACATACCAAGAGCCATTTGAGGTTAAAGGCCAATATGTGAAGAATGCTTTAGGCTTTGTATCTAAAAACCAGCTTAAGGCAATTCTTACAGGAGTTAATGTTTCGCCTAGCCATGTACTTGCAACTGATTCCTTTAAACTTTATCTAGCAGGAAACTATAGCCAAGAAGGGAATGTGACTTTGATTGCTTCCTTTGCTCAGTTAGTTTCAAACTATGAGACAGTAAGTATTTCAAAAGGTGAACGCTCAGTTAAAATGATTACTCCTGATGGTTGGACTTATATTTCAAACATTCTAGAAGGTCAGTATCCCGATGTTCAAAAGATAATCAAGATTTTTGATGTGGTTACACCAATTGAAACTAATATTGAACTATTCGAGGCTTTAAAGCTAGCATCCACTTCAAATGAAATGCCAATAACAATTTGCTATGGTAGCAATTCAAGCCTAATTGTCAAAACGGAAGAATTTGAGCATCAAGTGGAAGGCATAGCCGCAATAGAAGATATGACAATTACAATCTCAAAGGAATCCGCAAAGGAGCTATGTAAGTTCCCAGGGAAGCTCGGCTATATGGCGCCGAATAGACCGCTAGTGTGCTTAAGAGAAGAAGATAACTTGCTATTGCTACCACTAGCTAAGTAAACAAGGAGGGGTTAAAAATGAAATTAGAAGATTTAGAAAAGGCTGGACAAGCTACTGACTACAAAGGAATTATTGCAAGGTATTTGTTTAATTTTGCAAATGAAGATGAGCATTTTAAACAAAAACTACTTGAAACTGATAAAACGTTAGAGGGATGCATTAGGTATATTGAGTCCGAAGCTAAAAAAGTGGCAGTAAATAGTTGTGCTGTAGTTGAAGACAATGTAGTTTATCAACAAGCAAGGCATTATTTCTTGGAGGATTCGATTAATAACGAGGTTAAAGCCTCTCAACCAAAGACCACACCAAAGCCAACACGTCAAGAAGTTGATGAAAATGAGGATGAATCCGATGATACTGAAGAAATCGAAAATAAAGAAATTGATTTAAATAAGCAAGAAGAGGCCTTAAATGTTGATTATGAACAAGAAGTCAATGAAGAGACAAAACCTCGTAAAACAAAAGAAAAAGCGGCAAAACCGGCACAATCCGAGCAACCATCACTATTTGATTTTGAATTTTAGGGGGGTAAAATGATGAAAAACGAGGAAGAAAGTCTTAGAAAACTGGCTGAGCAGTATATTGTGATAAAGCCTAAGATGAAAAAATCACTAGATGAAAAGCTTAAGGAAATTATTGACTATCAAGTTAATAAAACTGAAATCAAGTTTAGAGAAAATTACCAGTTATACTACTTCCTGGAAAAGTATCGAGGAAAGCTCCTAGTGAGGGGCTTCCTTGTTGCTGCAAACTTTGACTGGAGAAAGAAAAATCCTGTTAAATCTACCTACATTCAAGAAATTTATAGAGCTTATGAAGGTCTAGATTCAGCAGTTTCAAGAGGAATTTATGTAACTACAAGCACATGGAGTTATGGTAAAACACTTCATTATTACGAAGTACCTGACTATACGTTTTTTAGTCAAAATTACCAGGAGACTTACTACAATGGCGCTTGGAAAAAAACTAAAATTGAAGCTTATAACGAGTTTAGCCACAAAATGTATAAAGCCAGTGATGTATTTGAACTAAAGCCAGAGCTTAAGTATAGCCAATTTGATGTAGAAAAGGATCACCCAATTTCTTTTATCGCAAAATATCAAAAATATCCTGAGATTGAAATGTTAAGAAAGCTAGGTATGAAGAAGTATGAATCTTCAACAATGGTTTTAAAAAAACTTCAAAGCAAGGATTCCAAGCGCTTCAAAAAATTCCTGTTTAACTTGAGCAAAACCGAACGCTATAAGAGTGAGTATAAGCAGCTTGGTCCTAAGGATTTAATCGCATATTTTAACAAGTATGGAATAGATGTAATTGCTATAGATACTTACTTAACAAGAAAAGAAATAAAAGAAAGAATAATAGAATATGTAGATTGTCAGTATTATAACGATTTCAAAGGTGTATTTAAGCTTGAAGATGTAGAACCTGTTATAAAAATAGTTCTTAAATCTAAAGCTGATTGGGGCTATTATAGCGACTATTTACGAATGGCAAAAGAGGTAGGTCATGATATCAATGATCCTTATTGGAAAATTCCTTACGACCTAAAGAAATTCCATGACAAGGTTTTTGCTGAAAATAAAGCTATTAAAGCTGCTAAGAACAAAGATAACGAAGTTAAAATGGAAATGCTACTAGGTGATATGCTTAAATTCAATACTGAAATAGATGGCTATCAAATTTTTATTCCAACGGATTATGCCACGATTTCAGAGCAATGTGACGTATTGTACCAATGCTTACTACGATGTGGATATGATAAAAAAGTATTAAAGCAAGATATAATCTTAGTTTTTATTCGCAAAGAAGGAGTGCCAATTGCAACCGCTGAGGTTTTTTATAACAAGAAGGTAGGCCAGTTCTACGCTGATGAACACGATCACGATAACTGTACACCGACTAAAGAAGTTAGTGATGTTTTCTATAAATGGCTAGAAACATTTAAGCCTAAAAAAGCAAATCTGGAAAAGGTAAACAAGCAATTTATAACATTAATGCAATCAAAGCAAAGAGGTGGTATGAATGCTGCAGTATAAATTTGTCCATATTTTAGAATGTGACATTTGTAAAAGAAAAGAAATTTCAACAGAAGGATTGCAAGTTGATTTTGTAGCCAGGGCAAGAGAGGTAGGCTGGATAGTAGGAACTACTACCGCCTATTGTCCTTATTGCGTTAAAGTTCAAGGTATGAGGCGAACACCTAAAGAGCCAAGACAACTTACGATTTTCGATGATGAATTAGAGAACCTAGAAGAAAGGGAGGAAGAACTAAATGGATGATGAACGAACACTTGGTCAAACCTCATGTGATGAATATTTTCTAAGTGATTGCAAAGGCTGTCCGTTAAAAATATGGGATTGTTGTCCAATGGAAAATGGAGTAACATTTGACGAATTAAAAGAAAAAATACTAGCTATTGATTTAAAAAAATCAGTGGCTTCTTTAGAGAAGAAAAGCAAAATTAAGAAAGGAAAAGTGTAAGTATAAATATATTACTATTATTTAAATATATACTTACTATGTTGTAAATTAAGAAATGAATTATAAAGAACTTAATCTTACTCTATCTAATCTTAGAACTAAGAAACTAGAAATTGATAGATTGCAAAAAAAGGTAATAAATTTAGGTGAAGCTTTAGGGTATAAATCACCTACATATGAAGAAAAGGTCCAAACCTCAACAGGAGGAGCTAATAAGACTGAAGATGAGCAATATGCTTTTTTAGCTATAAAGCAAGAATACAAAAACAAGCTTGTACAATTAGAACTTGAGCAAATATACTGGAATACAATGATTAATCAAATTCCTGAATCTAAATACAGGTTAGCAATTCAATTTTTTTATTGGGATGCAAAGAAGCTAAGTGATGTTGCAGATGAACTAGGTTATGACTATTGCTACATGAGAAGAATTAAGACTATTGCTGTTAACAAACTTTTAAGAATACTTAACAAAAATAGCCAAAAAAGTTAAACAAGTAACAAAAAGTAACAATACTTTGTGCTAAAATGGTATCGTAGAGTTTTGGATACAGGGCATAGACATTAACTCTCTCTCTAATATGGTTTGCTAGTTATGTTATTTATAGTATTAAGCAAACAGCACATAAAAAGCCCCCTTTTAAACTCTACTACGTTTTTGGTTGTTCATAGGTACAATCTGAAACTCCTTTCTAAAATGAATTTGGTTAATTTTTACATCTATCTTATTTCGGGACCAAATTCTCCAACTAAAGGTCATCACAATGTGGTGGCTTTTTTTATACTCGTAATTGAAAGGCGGTGATAGTATGGAGAAAAAAGCAAAGAAGGCAAAATCTAAAACTAAATCGATGGCAAATACCTCAAGTAAGTTGACGGCTAAACAGGAGCAATTTTGCAGAATCTACATTGACATATTGAATGCGACTGAAGCTTATGCTAGGGCATACTATCCGGAAGACCCGTCAAAGGCGAATAGAGACACTTGTTGCGCTAATGCTTCTAAAACGCTTAGATTAACTAAGGTCCGCGCCTATATCGAGAATCTTAAAGCTCAAAGAGCAGAAGAACTACAAGTTGATTCAAGCTGGGCTCTTAAGAAGGCACTCGAGAATTACGAGCTTGCCAAGAAGGGAACCCCAATTGTTCGTTTTAACAAAGAAACCCACAAGTTTGAGGAAACAGGAACCTTCGAGACAAACGTTCGTGATGCCAATGATGCTTTAAGACTTATCGTTGACCTATGCGGATTCACCGAGAAAAAGGTTAGCATTGAGGGCTCTTTGGCAACTTCTACAATAGTTCAGGAGGATGTATAGTATGATTCAGTCACAACAAGAACCTACTATAGTGAAGCTATCTGAACTTATTGCCCCTTGCTACTATGATGAGTATAGAAAAATCAAAGAGGACTTAGTAACTTACTTTTTGAATAAAGGCGGTCGTTCCTCTTGTAAATCGTCTTTTATATCAATTGCCCTTGTCTTAGGACTTAAGAAAGACCCTATAGCTCATGCAGCAGTTTTTATGAAAGTCGCAGATAAGATTGAAGATAAAGTAGCAATGCAAATTCAATGGGCTATCAATGTGCTCCATTTAGCCCACGAATGGAAAATGACAAAAAGGCCTTGTAATTTCATCAATATTTACACAGGCCAAAAAATCTTCATACGAGGCCTTGATGACCCTGAGAAGGTTACTAAAGGTCTTAAGCTTACAACCGGCTACTTCAAGTACATTTGGTTTGAAGAGGCGAACGCTTTTACTAACTATGGTGAAATTAGAACAGCCTTAAACTCATTATTCAGAAAATCTGATGTTAACCTTGAAACGCACTTCAAGGTGTTTTTCAGTTATAACCCACCAAGAGAGCCAAACAATTGGATCAATAAGCATGCTAAGGAAGTTAAGAATAATCCTAACTGGTATGTTCTTGCAACGACCTATCTTGATGTTCCTACAGGATGGCTTCCTAAAGAGTTCTACGATGAAGCTCAAAGAGTTAAGGAAGTGGACGAAAGAACTTATCGCCATGAGTACCTAGGAGAAGCTGTAGGACGTGATGGATTAGTATATCCAATGTTTTCGATGGAAGAACACGTTATCAAGCAGCTTGAAGGCAAAGAGGCTGTCGTAAGAGTTGTGTGTGGTATAGATGGAGGAGCAATTATAGATGCTACAACCTGCGTACCACTTGCAATTACTACTCATGGCAGAATAGTATGTCTTCCAACAATGTACTACGACCCAACCGCTCCAGGACATCAACCATTAGCAACACAAGACCAGGCTATTTTAATTGAGAACCACTTAGAGCAGCTATGGAATGCTTTAGGTTATCAACCTAGTATGGTGGAGCTAGTCATAGATTCGGCCGCAAGCGATATATTCTTGCAACTATTACAATACGGCCACTATAACACAATGAAGGTTGGAAAGAAAGACATTATGGTCGATATGAGGCGCGTTCAAGCTTTGCTATCATACCAAGGCGCCTTCAAGATTATCGACCAAGGCTACAAAGACCCTCTTACGGGTTCAATTCTAGGTGAGCACGATATGTTAATCGAAGAATTGCAAAGCAAGGTTATTGACGAAAAAACTGGCAAGCCTGAGGATGGTGGCGACCACGATATTGATGCGCTAAAATACGCAACATACAGATTACAAGAGGAAGGAGTGATATAAAATGAATCCATACATGCCAACTAATTTTAGAACGTTTTGCGGAGCAGGTCCTAGAATAAATTACGCGGACCTTAACACTTATGTACTACTTTATCCTGAGATAGAGCGCTTGGCTCTTATGAACAACATTAAGGCTGCTAGATGGTCCTTAGGCTATGTTCCAGAAGTTCATGAGTTATTTCTTTCATCAGGAATAGGTGTTGAGACTGTAAATGTTCTTGTTGATAAAATGCTTCCTTCCAAGGCAAAGGTTGGAGGAAAAGACCCTCAAATAGAGCAAATAAATAAAATGCTTGAAAAGCACCTGTCAAAGAATATTAAAAAGCTGGTCAAGCAAGCAACACAATACGGCTCAGCGTTGGGTCGTATTTGTTTTAATTCAATAACGAAAAATGCGTACATAGACTCAGTGCCTTTAGGACGATTTAGAGTTGATGTTGACGAGTCTGAAAGGGTAATTAAATCAACTTGCTACTTAGAGTCTAAGAAAGCAACTGAGGAAGGGACCCTTACAAGATACGTTTTAATTGAACGTAGATACTTCGATAATGACAATAAGCCTAAAGCTTATTACGGAGTTATCAAGATGATGTTTAATTCCCTAGTGGAAGATGCAAGTCAACTAAAGACTATTGAGTTTGATAAGAAGAACTTAACACCATTAGATTTAAAAAATCTTCAAGGAATTTACCCTGATTATCCACTTTACAATGAAGTTGAGCTACCATTCGACAAGTACTTAGGTGTGGAGTTATTTAACTACACTGAAACCAATTCGAAGTTCCCTAATTGCTGGTTCGGTGAAGCAATGCTTTCAGATGTAGGTGATTCCCTTTATGCATACGATCACGCTTTTACAGCTAAAGAGAACGACAAGTACTTAGGACGTGGTAGAGCTTTAATTCCGTCTCAATTTCAAAACGATGAGAACTTAACTGAAAAGAAGAAAAGCATTATCGGCTCAATGACAATTAGTGCAATTGGTGGAAGTCAAGAAGCACCTCGTATTGCTAGGCGAAAAAAGCCTGAACTTGATAAAACATTCTATGATGAAATAGCTCAAGGCACAGGCGAACCTGTAAGGCCTACTTCAATTCAGTTTAACTTAAGGACCGTTGAATGGCGTGAAGAATTAAATGGAGCATTAGGCGATATAGCTTCAAGAGTCGGAATTAGTGCAGTTGACCTTGACACAAGGCTTAATGGTTCTCAACAAAGAACGGCAACGGAAGTCAATAGAGATTCCGATAAGACACTTACTACAGCCTCAGCCAAAAAGGAGTTATTTACTCCTGGGCTTGATGCCTTAATTGAGTGTTTAGTTCATTCATTAGTGGATGAGTTTAAGGATATTGATTGCTTCATTGAATGGCCAAAGCAAGGACTAGCTAATCCACAGGTTCAAACACAAGTCGTTAGAGAACAATATGATGCTCATTTAATTAGCCGTGAAACCGCAATTAAGAGACTTAACCCTGAATGGTCTGACGCTGAGGTTAAAGAGGAAATCAAGCGTATTGAAGCTGAAGAAAATGTAGTATCAGAAGATAGCCAAGATAGTGACTTAACTGAGGTAGCTTAATGCCAAATAGTAAAATCAAGCCTGAAGACACACCCAAGGCAAAAGAAATTTTGCCTAAAATTGAAGAAGCTAAAACCCTTGTTAAAAAGATAACTACTGAGGCTTTAGCTACTCCTACAAGTGAAGAGCTTGTTAAGGACAAAATCAATAGCGTTCTTAAGTCTTGTAAGGACTTTTTAAGTGGCTATGGTACAAATTATCAAGAATTAATAAAAAGCTCGTATAACGGCCTTAGGAGTCTTGCTAATAGGTGTTTAAATGAGGTCCAGTCATTCTTTAAGAATAACAAAGATAATCTTCTTGCTAGGAACCTTGCTCAAGCATTTGCTAAGAGTGATAAGCCTAAAAAGACAGTTAATAGAACCTTCGTAATAAATGGCGGTGAAGCCACCTTAGAAGAGGATATGTCAGTTAAGTTCAAAGAGACTTCAGGAGAGTTTGGCTATGACCAAATGATTATTGATGATTACCAAGCAAGAGTTAAGGAAGCAATTAATACCATATCAAAGCAAACACTGACTGAAAAGACCTATCGTGAAGTGAATGGTCGTAAGGTTGGTGCTCCCGTCTTTGTAAGTATTAGAAATAAAGCTGAGATGGCTGTTAGGTATGACGCAATGAAAGAAGAACTTAAGGAGCTTGTTGTAGCGGATAAGGAGCAATATGTTATTGTATCCCAACACGCTGATGCTTCCTTAAGATGCTCTCCCCTACAAGGACTCTTATATAAGTTAGACGTTAATCCTGAAGATCATATTAAGGTTGTACTTAGTTCTAAGGAGCTTGGTTCCAAGAAACCTAAGGAAATTGGCAAGGTTGACGGCAACCCTTATTACTCACTCAAGGAAGCAATGAGCTATGGTCTATTTAGTTATAATTGCAGGCACAGGTTCATTAAGTATATTCCAGGGCAAAAGATAACACCTCAATATCAGTATGATTCTAAAGCTGCAGAAGCCAAAAGAGAGATTGATACTAATATGAGAACTTTAGAGCGGCAAATAAGAATGCTTAAGGAACGTGAGGTATTGTCGCTAGACCCTAAGGAAAGAAAAACCTACATTAAACTTTCTAAAGAAGCTCAGGCCAAGTATAAAGCATATGCAACAAAGCATGGCCGAGTAATTAACGAGTGGAGATGCAGTATTACTAGAAGTGAAAGAGCCGTAAGAAAATTGACAAAAACTTCACAAAGTGATAAAATAACAGTGGATAGTGAGAAGACTATTCAAATTTCTTTAGTAAGTAATACTGAATATTACGAAGAAAATAAAAAAATAAGAGCTGAATATCATGATAAAATTGCTAGCATTCCAGCACAAATCGAAAATATTCAAAATATTTATGATAAGGCTAAAATGGCTTTTGATCTAAGAAATCAATATCGTCAGGAAGCAAGAAATAATATGAATGATGAAAAAGCTAAATCTTATTTAGAGCAAAACGAAAAAAGAGAAATAAGTTTTGAAGAATTTTTAAAACAAAAAATGCAAAAATACAATTGTTCTATTGATGAAGCTTTAGAAAAGATTATAGAAAGTTCAACTCATAGTAATGCTAAGTATGATAATTTATTTAAGGAGGATGATAAAAGATGATTTATTCTTATACATTAAAAAAAGAAGCCTCACCAAAAGCGTTTAGAGATGCTCTTACATTAATGAAAAAAAGTAATACCTTAATAAATTATGATGGAACATATATCAAAGACCCACTTGGAGATTATGAAAAAGTTATTTTTAAAAGTGGCAAAGAAAAGGCTGAATTAATTAATGAATATTGGCCATTAGATTGTGTTTATGTTGAGTCAACATTTCAAATACCTGAACTCCAAAATTTGAATTTATAAAATTACTCAAAGGAGGCTAAGGCGCTTTATGAAAGATATTACGGAAAAGGACACTAGAAATCCAATTGATGAAGAAGATGATTTTTTTCCTTTTGTTGTCCCACTAGATGGTAGGAAAATAGATGGAAAGGCTATTGGTGAATTAATCAATTATTGTAGGAGAACAGGCAAATCAGTATCAGACTTTACATTGGAAGAAAAAATTAAATATCGTATAACTGATGGTAGTTACGATCATGAAAAGTATGGTGTAAAGCCACTTAGTGAGTAAAATAATATGAATTTACGTCAATATTTAAATAAAAAAATTAGGATTGAAGACACGAGTGGAAATATTATAGAATGTACTCCTACTTGGTGGGAAGATGGTTATGACGAAGCTGAGGATTTGCCGATATATGGGAAAGAAAATCTTACCTTTGATGAAAGGCCTTTCAAAGTTATAAAGAACGTTGATTATGATGGATATACAATAATTCATGAGATTTATATAAAATCAATTGAAGTTATAAAATAGCCATTAAATAATTGAATAACAATTAAGCACTCCATGACGGGGTGCTTTTTTCATGCAATAAAAATAAAAAATGTCAATATTTGTACAAGAAGTTGATACTATGAAATATGTTTTAGCAGGAGCGGGTGTTCTTGCGTTTATATGGATAGTACTTAGTTGTCTTTTTGACCCGCCCTAAGTGCTGTAAATAAGAGGATTTTGAATCCTTTTTATTTTATCCAAAATGTGGTTAGAAGCTGCCGCAATATAAATTAGCTTTTTGGTTGAGAGCACTTACAACGTAAAAGAAAGGCACATAAAAAATCTAATCGTGAGATGTACACGTAAAAAACAGTAGGAGGAATTTATGAGTTTTACAAGAGAAGCAGTTAAAAAGGTATTCGGAGGAATAGAAGGAATCACAGATGATATGATTCAGCAAATAATGAACCTTCATGGAGTGGATTTAGAGAAAAACAAAGTAAATCTAGATGATTACATTCCAAAGAATCAATTTGACGAACTTAATGGCAAGCTTACAGCCAAGCAAAAGGAATATGATGACCTTGTTAAGTCATATGCAGACAAGGAAAAGAACACAGCTATTAATCAAGCTATTTCCAATGCTAAAGGTAAGAACGCTAAGGCAATTTTAGCCCTAGTAGATAATGATAAGATTACTTATAAGGATGGTAAGCTAGATGGCTTAGAAGACCAATTAAAGGAGCTTCAAAAGAGCGACGCGTACTTATTTGATGCACCTGCTAAGCTTGATAACATCCCTCAAAAGGATGCAGGCCCAACTGATAATAAGAATTTTATTGCTGAAATGCAAAAATTATAAAAACGAAAGAAGAGGTAATTTAAAATGGCAATTAGTCCAGCAATCGCGAATAATATCGCATTAGTAAAAAATTATGTAGACGATCCAAATTCATTATATGGAGTGTTTAGAGCAGCATCTTTAACTACTGATCTTGAAACTCCATTTCTTCAATTTGTCGGGGAAAGAACAATGTCTTACCCTGTGTTCCCACTAGAAAATGGCGAACTTGAAGACTATGATCCAACTGTAGGATATGCTCGAGATAAAACTACTTATGAGCGTAGAGAAATTACAGTTACTCAAGATAAAGGATACCAATTCCCTATTGATGCACTTGATTTAATTGATTCACACACCACTGCAATTATGCATATCAACAATAAGGTTCGTCAAAAGGATGTTCCAGCAATTGATAGGTACCGTTTAAAAAGGTTATTTACAGGTGGTACACAACATGAGGTACCAGCAGTTACTGCTGATAACATATTAGACCTTTATGATAATGCTATCAAGGAAATATTTGACAAAGAATACCCAACAGCAGGAACAATTCTATACACCACATCAGATGGATACAAGGCGATTAAAAACGCAACACAAATTAGACGTAATATTTCTGTTGATCAAAAAAATAGTGACATTAATCGTGAGGTTGAATATCTCGATGGTATTACTAAAATTGTTAAAATTCCTGCAGATCGTTGGCCTGATAAAACATGCCAATTTATGCTGGTATCCCCACTTGCTTTAATTTGCGGTATTAAGCGTAATGTTAGTCGTATCGTTGAAAATCCTGAGGATATGGACGGAATCAAAGTTAATCGTCGTATCGTTCATGACTGCTTCATTCAACAAGACCGCCAAGTTGGTGTTTACGTTGCTAAAACTGCAGCCTCTAAAGTTGCAGCCTAATATTGTTGGGTAGGTAAATCCTACCCTTCAATTACTATTTAATGAGGTGATAAAATGGACTTACCATATAATGTTTATATTACAGAAGAAGACGTGTTAAAACGTGGCTATAGCTTAAAGGATTCACTTGCACTTGATGACCAGGGCGAGATTTCTAAGACAGTAGATGCCTTCTTAACTGAGGTCGCAAGTTCTGTCTATAACTTAGTTCTTGACTTAACCAAAGATACAGGAATAGCAACGGCTATATGTCAGTCAGTCAATTATTCTAACGATATAGCTTATGCTCAACTTGAACAAGCCATTTACATCCTTGAAAATGGTAACTTGCTAGCTACTTCTGGAGAAGGTACACAGCTTACACTTGAAGATATTAGAGGTCAAAAAGCCTATTCAGCTATTGCTTATAATCATTTGAAAAATACTCTTAAATACTTATTCGGAGGTATTTGCTAATGGGATTTAACACAATTCATAGAAATGGTGAATGCTACTTAAATGGCTTTAATGAGAATAACCAAACTAGCTTTAAATACAAAGAACTCAACCAACAGGAACAGCAACGAGTGTCAATATTAATGGGACTTCATATTGAAGGAGCTTCCTTAGTCATTCAAATAAATGGGAGGTCAAACATTAATAATAATGATGTTCTAAGCCTTGCTGATGGCAGAAAATATAATGTCACATCTATCGGTCGTGAACATTCTCCAAGACCATTAATTCGTCGTAAGGACTGGGATAGAGTGACTGGAGGAATAGTGGTTAGCCTTGAGTAAGTATCTAACTGAAATGGAAGCCAGGAGCTTGATTAGCTGCATTAAGCAACATACTCCAGTTGTCACAGGTAATTTAAAAGCGTCCATACAATTCGTTAGAATGACTACTGATGGATTTGTTGTTGCGGTTGGTATTAAGAAAACAGGCATGTCAGGGGCTAGTCCTTCAACCTATGCTAGCTTTGTTAATTACGGCCATGAGATTTATCCCAAGAGTAAAAAGCTAAGACGTGATTATAAGTTTGTTGAGCATGGAATCCAGCAATGGGCTGATGAGATTAAAAGAACTGTAGATTATAAGATGAGATTTGAAAAGAAAGGAAATGATGAATGATGTACAATTCAATAGAAAGTCAATTAGCTAATTGGCTAAGCAAAAAACTTGGAGTTGAAATAACTCCTGGAAATGATGAACCTGTACAAATTGACATTCAAAATACATCACACGGAATATTAAGGATTCAAGAAGATGATCATGGTGTTAATGATGAAATATATACCGAAGAAGCATCCTATGTCATTGAGTATATTATTCACGAGGACGATAATGAGAAGTTTTTGAAAAAGGTAAGAAGCTTAGCTTTAACTGAAAAAGCATCTAATGTTGAATTTGAGGACAACACTCTATCTCTTGAAGATGGTATTAGAGGAAAGTTTTATTTTGGCAAACTTATTCAATCAGCTGAAATAGTTAAGTCCAATGGTGAAGTATTCATTCCTTATGAATTAAGCTTTTCACTCAACTTATATGAAAGTTTGATTCCATCAGATGACTTATTAGTTACTATTGATGGAAATGTTCTTAAAGGAATAATAAGCTGTGTTCCAACATATTCATTTTCAAAAGAAGGTTTTGTAAGGCAAGGCGAAACATTGCCTCAGTATGAACCGCAAAGCAAGACGCTTGTAGTTTCTATTTCATATTTGCCACTTGCACATAATGAAGCATCACATGCTTTAATTGAACATTTTAATACGCTTGACGAGGAAAGCGTTGATGTATCTATCAAATGGCCTTATGAAAGCTCTGCTGAAATTCCTACATTGCTAAATGTGTCTGGTAAATTTTTTATTAAGGATTTAACTTTAAATCTCAACAAAGGTAATTATGGCGGACTTAATGTAGTGCTAGTTAAGGAGAATTCCAATGGCTGAGTCAATAATTAAAGTTATAGTAACGGATGAAATAAAAGGTACAGGTCAAGAAGTAACTACTACAACTATTACATCACATGAGCAAGTTAAGAAAGCTTCGCCTTCTAAAAAGAAGGATGGCGGAGATTCTAACTCGGCCTTTGCTAAAAGTATGATTGGAGTTTATAACGTTGCTAAAACAGTGTCTAACCAAGTTCTAGCTAATGTTAGTACTTATACAGGCGATTCACATCTACAAACGCAAATTAATAATTTTCAAACTGGTATAGGATTAGCAACAATGGCTGTTATTAGCCCTACAGCTGCATTGATTTCAAGTGCTATTTCAATTGGCTCAACTATATTCCAGGAAAACCATAGAAGGAAAATGGAAAATATATCGCTTTCAAATGCTAGGGCAAGAAATGGGTATACTGATACAGCTTCAATATTAACATCAAGGAGGCATTAATATGCAAATATTAATTCAAAAAAATAATAAAGATATCAATTCATATATTGATGTTACTAGTAGCATTGTATCAGAATTGACTTTGGATGAAAGAATAGACCAAGTACTTGACTCAGGTACTTTTTCTTTTTTATCTAGAGATTTTACTAATGCTATTGAACCATTTACACGGTGTATTATTAAAGAAATTAATAGTAAGTATGGTATGTATGATGGTTGCCTCTCTTTCTTCTGTACTTCTAATTGTAATAAATACTTAACCGTAGAAGGATTATACTACCATGAAGTGCAGTTATATGAGCCTACAAAACTTTTAGAGTGCCTTATTTTAGGCACGAAGGCATTTTCTCATGTAGAAGGTAAAAACAATTATAATAGCAACTATGATCAAATTCGGATAATTACTGAGCTGATGAATCAAAAGTATGATTACAACATTGAACTAGACGAAAGCGTAAATCCGTTTAATTTATCTAGCGAGCGTGAATATACCTTCGGAGCTGGAACAACTATGTTTGATGCGATAAACGAGATAATGAAAACTGAAGGTTGCATTCCGAGGCTATGGTTTATACAAAACTCATATTATAAAAAGTTTATTTTAGGCTATGTCAAAATAAATGCATTAAAAACCAGTACTATAGTGCCAATTTCACAAATTACAAAGCAAAGTAGCACACAGTCAGTTGATGAGTATTGTTCGGAAATGGAAGCTGAGTATTCTGAGGTAGTTGATAGAGATACAGTGCAAGAGGCCTTACTAACAGTAAGAAGTCAAGACACTGCAATTTACAAGGATACAGCTTGTTTAATAACTCCATCTAAAATTGAAAGATTAAATGCACTTTCTATTAAGTGTGATTTAACCATTAAAGGTACTACAATGTGCTTAATTAAAAAAAACATTTTCAATCAAGCATGGGAATATTGTAATAAAAATAATAGTTTTATTAATAGAGATGTTAGGCAGGAAATTGCAAGTTATAGTGTCCTTTTGACTAATGATTCTATTAATTATGGCGACTATTTTATGGAGAAATTAAAATCAATTGATACTGGGTGCTATAGTGATTTGCTGAGCTTTTTAATGGATTCCTGTGGATGGGATGGAAAGGTAACAAATGATGGCAATTGGTTAATTGTTTATATGGATAATACGTACGCTAGTCTTCTAATATCAGGCACAACATTAGAAAATGTTTATAATGATTATTATATTGCAGTATACAATGATAATAGATGCTTTAAAGGTTTAAGAACAAACAATAGAGTTTTATATCATCTTCCCGAAATCAATCTAACAAGTCGTGTTTTAAACTATGAACAATGGAGTCTGTTGGAAGCTTCTGAAAAGCCCAAGTATCTTTATTGGCAAAATGGTGAGAATTACATTGAGGGATTTTATAACACTTATAATGATGACTTTTGGAAAAACATAGTATATGGAAAGGTTAATCCTTTTATTCCAAGCTTTGCAGAAGCAATTCGAACCCAAGAAAACAAATACACGGGATTGTTTGACGACAGCGACATAATTCATAACGCAACTGAATATTATTGGAAATTAGCACTCATTAATCAACACATGCTTCTTGATGAGAATGGTTTAAAGGTAATATATAAGAATGTTCCATTATATAGTGAAAGTGTAAGCGATTTAAATCAGGCTATAAATGATTATACAACGGGAATATATGACTATCTTACGGCTAATTATGATTTTACAAAATTAATTTATCAAGTCAAATATTATACGTCATCGCCAATTTATTTGCGTAGTAACAAGAGTTCTTATTCCTGTCAAATCACAACGTCAAGGAGCTATAATAACGGGGCAAATACGGTTGACTTTAATATGTTAGCTCCAGCAGTTCAAAGAGCGGTTGATATGCAAGGATTACCTATTACAACGATCTATTCAAAAGATAATATTGACGTTGGGGTTAGATTAGAAGATGGTTACGTTATTAGTAAACAATCTACATATAAAATGACGGATAAAATGATTTATTCATCCTATGTTTACAATCTAAGTCCTAACTATCAGCAAATAGCGGCTGCAATTGGAGTGGATACTCAGTACGAAGCAACTAATTTGCCACAAACTGGCATTGTGACAAGATTTATCGAATTACAGCCTGTTGGTACAATCTCTAGTAATTTAGACCTATATCTAATTTTAAAGGTTGATACAAATGCTCGATATATATCTAAGCCAATTCAAAATTTAGAGGTTGACAGCAAAAAGGTTTTAATTTGTGAAGCCTTTGATAATTATTGCTTTGATAATGCAGTCTCTGGTGAAGGTGCTTATCGAACCAATAAATCTGTTTCTTATGCTGATGCTGACAATACAATTGAAAGATATGCTTATCTCTGTCTAGGTACATTGAAAAATACTAGTCTAGAGATTTTAGATGAATTACCATATTTAGATAGTTCTAATTATCTAGAAAGGGATAAATTAATTAACAAAAAAATATACAAAGACTCGAGAGAGCGCCTTGTCTTTGTTATTAAAGAATAGAAAAGGAGGCAATAAGTAATGTATATTGAAATAACAGGTATCGAAAATCCAGTAATTAGTAAATTTGAGTTGGAACGTGATTTCTACGTGGGAGCTGAATATACTAACCCAATAAAGGTTAAATGGCCAAGAGAAATTGAAAACTCATATATTACTGTGTCATACGAGAACTCAAGACACATGAAATTTGGCCCAGTGTATGCAGATGAGGTTAGTAATAATGAAGCTTTATTCAATCTTACCAATGCTAGAATGCTAGTTCCTGGAGAACTACAAATATCAATTTTTATTAACGTTGTTCATTCTCAAAAGACTATCAAGCGGTATGCTGTTGGTGTTGTTAGTGCAATGATTAAAAAAGCTGTATATGACAGCGGAAATATTATTGTATTAGATGAAAGCGATCCTTCAGAAGTGATTATGGATATGAAGGATTCCTTAGAAAAAACAAACAACTTAGTCGCTGCTATTGATACCCAACTTAAAGAGATGGTGTCTGAAGATGGAAACTTTCAAGTTAGAGGGAATATGAATGTTGGCGGAACATTGTCGGTAAAAAATGACCCCGTAGTTTGCCAAGCAGAATTAAATTTATTACGTCAAAATTTAGAAAGCTCTATATCTACTTTAGATACTAAGACTAGTAATGCAACTACAGCGTTAGATATAAAATTTTCTAAAGCGGTTAGTGATTTAGAAGCTAAAACAAATAAAGCATTAAAAAATAAAATAAGAACAGTAGAAACAATCCCAAGTGATGCAGAAGTCGGGGATTATTTTTTTGTTGAGCAGGGTGGTTTAAATATGGCTACGAGTTTAGAAAAAAATGAAGATATAAAGGCTGTACAAGGGACAACTCAATCAATTTCTATTTCACCTGCAAACGATGAAATTAGTGTTTTAAATAATGATAATAAACAAAATTTAAATATTTTATAGTAGGAGGATAAAAATGGCAACAAAAAATTATACAATTCAGCAAAAACAAGAAAACGGAGATATGTTAACTCTTCATCCTGAAACGGAAGCTTCAGTCGTAAGGATGGCTTCACCAAGCGGTCTTGGTGCCGTTGCTGCTAACACTGTTGAGGGTGTTATTAAAAGAATATGGGAAGTTGAAAAAAGCACTGGAGACGACTTACAGGACCGAGTATTAAATATGATTGGCAAACCTAAAAATACAACGACAGATACTCCAGGAATAGCAACTCTTGATAGTAGCGGAAAGGTTCCGTCTGAACAGCTTCCAAGCTACGTTGATGATGTATTAGAATATGCGAATAAAAGTGCTTTTCCTAATGCTTCAAAAGCGGAAAGAGGTAAGATCTATGTAGCACTAGATACAGGCTTTACATATAGATGGAGTGGTTCCGCTTGGGTTGAACTATCTTCTCCAATCAAATTTGGAACAACTGCAGGTACTGCATATGAAGGCTCAGCTGGACAAGCAAATAGAAATGACATTAATGCTATTTTTAATGGTAGTAAAACCGTTGGACAGGCCAAAACATTGGACCATTCAATTGAATTGAGTATCTCACAATCTGATGACATAATGGGATGCTCTACTGATTTTGACGGAAGTGATGCAACAATCACCTTACCAGGCCTACAACTTACTAATACTGGAGTAGCTGCAGGTACGTATTCAGCAGTTAGTGTAAATACAAAAGGTAGAGTTACAGCTGGAGCCCAATTAATTGAGGTTGGTTCCGACAATCAAGCAACACCTTCAGCTTCATTGGCCATTGGTGGAATATTCTTTAAGAAGATTTAGGAGGTGCTGTTATGGCATATAGACCACAAGTTAAAACAAAATCTGGAATGGTTGATTTAGATTTGTATGTTAATCCAGACAACTTTAATGATGGTAAAAAATGGCTAAATCATCAAAATGCTCAAAATGAGGTAGGCAATAGTAATAGGCCTCTAGCACTCTTTGGAACAGAAGTATATACAGCCAATAATGCACGTTTTAGGATAAAAGGTCCAAGTGATGATGGTGTCTTAAGGCTTGACTCAGACACAAATGAGACAAGCATTGGTTTTTATAGAAATGGCTCAGTCAGTAAAACATTTGGTGTATCTAGTAATTCTAACAATCAATTAGCTTATTATGACAATGTTGGAGATCATAAATGGCATATCTTGGCTACACAAGATTATGCCCAAAAAGCTTTATACATACATAATATTACTGTACATGGTGCAATAGGCAGTACTTCGATTCATTTTTGCCTGACTGTATATTCAACGAATAATACTAAAGTGACAAAAATTGTAGAACTTAAGACTTTAATTGAATCTCAAACTGACGCAAGCACGGAGACTGGAATTACAGTTAGCGGGTACTATGGATCATATATAACAGTTATGATTAATGGCGCATGCAATGCAAATGCTCCAGTTGTAGCATATGCCACATCAAATGCATCATCATCGGCAACCTTTACTTCAATTTCACTCGCAAGTTTTAGCGGAACAATAAAGGATTCAGTTTATAAAATTTAGGAGGATTAATTAAAATGAAAATAGATTTAGGATTAGCATTCGCTCAATTAAAACAAAAAAAGAATTGGTTAGATTATTCAGCTGATTATGGCAATTATGTAAGGTATACATGCTATTTGGCAAGTACGGATTGGATTTCTTATAAACTTTCAGACATTGCTTCAAAGTGTATTGTTAGTGGGTCTACAAGTGAATTGGCAGAAGCTCGAATTAAATATGCAACTGAACTTCAAAAAAGAGAAGCATATCGTCAAGGATTAAGTGATATTCGTGAAAAGCTTAAAAAAATTCCGGAGCTAGCTGAATTGTTTGCTCAAGAAGAGGCTTAAAATGCTTGTGAAAAATGATAAAAGAATAGCTGATAAGGGCTGTGTTTGTATCCTTAAAAATAAGTTTACTAAAGAAGTGGAGTACATTCCGCTTTCTGAGGTGCAAGTTAACTATCAAGGTGAATTTATCCCTTTAGAAAAATATATGTCGCTCCAGGATAAAAAAAATACTGACCTTGAGCAAAAAATAAAAAGCCTAGAAGAGGCTATTTCAGCTTTTGAGGAGCGAATCACTAAATTAATGGCAACCGTTTCTAATGCGGCTACTACAGCCCTTCAAGTGGCTCAAAATCAATCTATTCAAATAGAAACAATTAATCAGGAGGTCTTTAAATAATGAGTGAATTTATTAATAGCTTATCAAATAAAACATGGTTTGTGACAATTGTTTCATTTTTAATTGCTAATCTAGGAACTATTCTATCAATGGGGATAGTTATTATTAGAAATAAACTAAAAAATGATTCTATGAAACGAGCTTTTGATGAAGCCTTAGCTAAGGCCAATATTGATGCTACTGCAACATTCAATGACCAATTTGAGGCTGTTAAACGTGAGATTTCAGCAATAATGAACGAACAATTAGAAATCGTTCAAAGGAAGCTTAAAATTGATTCTGATGAGCGTAAGGAAGCTGTCGCAGCTAAATCAATTGAGGTAAAGGATCTAATTGATTCTATTACTAAACAGACAATGGCAACCTTGCAAGATTTAGATTCAAATAAGGTTGGTGATGCCGAGTGAAAAATATCGGCACATGGTCACAAAAGAAGCTAAGAGCCTGGTATTTTCTGGGCTCTTTAATTCTATTAGGGCTGCAGCTAGTGGCTCCTATTGTTGTTGTTTGTTGTAACTATAAACTTTTTAAGCATACTACTGAGGCTAATGTTCTTAATGGATTTGGCTTAGTTTGTATAATTGTCTTTGGTATTTTAGGGCTTAAATCTTTCAAGAAAATAATTGATAAAATGGAAGATATTACCTACAAAGAACAAAGAATTAAATACTTCCTTCAAATGCTTTATGCTATAGCTATTCCAGGACTATGTGTATTTGTTTTGCTTTGCTTTAAGTCTAACTTTAAACAAGCATATATAACCTTCTGTATAGGCCTTATTTTTTATGTGGTAGGTATTTTGTGGGACTATATGTTCATGAAGTTTATAGAACGTGAAAAGGAATTCAGGCATATTGCCAAGGAGAAAATTGAAGTCGATAAGCGAATCGATATTATCAAGTCAAAATAAGATAAGTGAGGTTAATTGTTATGGATGAACACATTAAAAGAATTACTGATATAACTGAAAGTGCAAAAAAGAAGGTCATTGATTATGCTAGGCCTAAAAGAATAGTAGCAGGTCTTCAATTTATAGCTTGTTTGGCATTGGCTCTTGGTGTCAATATGGTTTCCTTTGAATTTGATTTTAGTGCCTTCTATTCACCAAGATTTTACATTTCTACTTGCTGTACAACAATTGGCTATGTTCTAATCTTTAAGGCAGCTATAAACTGGCTATACCCTAAAACAGAAAATCGAGATGAGGTTGTTAGGGCTAAAGAATCATATGCAGAAGAGAACGGCAAAAAAGAACTAGACTTCAAGGATTATCTAGCCGAGCTTAATGAGAAAAATAAAATTGAGCTTTATGTTATGTCCATTAATCATAAGATTTATAATCTTGAAAAGAAATCCATCAAGTCGAGGAAAGAAAGAACTAAGAATAAATGCACTAAAAAAATAGAAGCACTTAAGCTTTTAATTACTCCTGAGTACATCGAAAAAAACTTAAATTTAATTTCAGTTAAGCAAAGAATTATTTACTTAGATGATTTTACTGAGGCTAAGCTTATGCAAACTTCAGGATTGATGCCAACCAACACCTATAAAGAAGAACTTAATAAGCGTTCCTTCAAGAGTGTTTACTTATTCGTACTTTCAACAGCTTTGCTTTCAGTTGGAATATTTACTCAAAATCAAACTACTATTAGTTTGGTTGTATCAACTGTAGCTACGGTTATATCATGTATCTTTCGTGTGTCTTCAGCTATAATGCAAGCTGATGAAATCTATGATCAAACTATTACTAAATCTTATATCGATCGAACTAGGATTCTAAAGGAATATCAAGCTTGGAGGCTTGAAAAACCTGAGGTTCAAAAGAAGAACCATGATGAAGAAATTGCTAAAATTAAAGAAGAATATGATAAGAAACTTGAGGTTGGAATTAAAACAGCGCTAGAATCTTATCAAATAAATAAACCGGAGGCTTAATTGCTTCCGGTCTTTTTTATTTGCAATAAATGCAAAAATATTTACTTTACTATTGACATAGTTATATAACTATGGTATAATATAATTGTAGAAAGGAGGAATGTATGAATACAATAATTTTCATACTTGAGGTCATTAAGAACCTTGTGATTATAGTTGCATACTTACCCAAGGCTCTAAAGACCATCAAGGAAAAATTCAAGAGGAAATGATTCCTCTTCCCCCTCGCGGGGAACAATGTTATTGTATCATATTTAAAAAGAATATGCAAATTTGGAAAATTATATTTTATTGTATTTGTGCTATATGCGATATACTTGCTATTGTTGGTCTTGTTTCGTATATAGTCAAAAAGAAGAGAGGAGCAAAAGAAGATGTCAAAAAAAATTGATGATGGCTTAACACCACAAGAACGTTATCACGAAAAAGTGGGTATGATTAGAATATCAATACCATTGTCGCCTAAAACTGAACAGGATATAATTGACCGTCTTGATGAGGTTAAGAGCAAATCTGGCTACATTAAAAGCCTTATTCGTGCTGATATTGAAAGAAATAAGGGCTAGGCTATTGCCTGCCCTTTTCCTATATTATATAATAAGGATATATGGTGATGAATATTAGGCTTTTTATAGTAGTCTTGGTAGGTGCAGCCTGGATGTAAAAAGAAGAAGGAAGAAAAAATCCTTCTTTTTTCTTATTGGAGAAGTAACAGTGTAAAATATTACGGATTTAATTAGTATTCCTTTTTAAATATAATTCAAATTGAAAGGAATGATGAACAACGAAATACACGTTTGAGCAGAAAAAAATGTATAAGAGGTAAATATAATATAACGATTAATATAAACTATTAATCGCATTTAGCACCATAAGCTTTGGTGCTATTTTTGCATTTACATTTGTTAATAATTTCATTTCTTTAAATCCAGTCCAGGCGCCAAGAACATAATCATCAGAAAAGCCTATCATATAAGAATTATAGTCATCCAAACCACTTTTACCTTTAATTTTAATTTTTAACTTATCTTTGATTCTTGTTCCCGTTGGTTTTTGAATAAGATTGTAAGTATTAAACATAGCACTTAATTTGCTTTTTAAAATATTACATGCCTTCTTATTTAGAACTTGCTTATATTCGGGGTGATTTATATATTTAGTTTGATTATTTATTACAATTTTTTTAATCGCCTTAAAGCTGGTTTTAAGACCATCGTAGTTAAATGCATAGTAAAATGATAAAAGTTGTTTTAAAGACATTTCTGTTGTGCCTAGCGCTTGATTTAAAGATTCTTTATCTTCAATTCCAAAAGCCTTTAAGGTCCTAGAAACACCGTTTAACCCTAATAATACCTGCATTCTTAGGGCATACATATTATCACTTACTGCAAGAGCCTCCTCCATTGTTATTAATCTATTTTCATAGATTGAACCAAAATTTTTGAATGTGTATGTTTTATTATTAATCTTAAAGCTTGTAGGACTAGACATCAGCTTTATATTACCATATCCATGCAAAATTGCATCATAATAAAGAAGTGGTTTGGCAGTAGAAGCAATAGCCCTTTTGCCATTAAGGGCGATATTAAAACTAGATTCAATATAATTGTTACCACCAATTGCTGATAAATAATATCCATCCTTATCTACAGCAATAAAAGCACAATCCTCATCATTTTCATTTATTACCTCCATAACCGCTTTATTCATTAATGAATCATAATTAGTATATATTTTAATTGTTTGATTGTAATCATTTGAAATAGAATATTTTTTTAATTCTTCAAGAACTAAATCTTTAAAATATAAAATAGAATCCTGATATAACTTAGGTTTCATTTTCTTTATAATCAGTTGATCACATAAAGCATTTTTAGCTTCATTTTCAGTAATTAATCCTTTTAAAGAAAGCTCTTTGATTAATGCGTTACGGGCAATATAAGCATTTTCATAATTTAAAATAGGACTATATTTAGTAGGATTTTTAATAATGTTTCGTAAAACACATGCTTCTGAAATTGATAAGTTCATAGGATTATGTCCAAAATAGTACATACTTGCATCATGAATACCATAAAGATTGTGGCCAAAGTAAATTGTGTTTAGGTATCCTTCAAATATTTCATTTTTGCTATAATCAAGTTCAAGCCTTATACTTAAATATAATTCTTTAAGCTTTCTTTTATAAGAACGTTTATTATTTAAATATAAATTTTTAATATATTGTTGCGTAATTGTAGACGCTCCTGATGATGAACCACTAAAAAATGATTTAAAAATGCGATAAATATCAAAGCCATTATGTTTATAAAAGCGCTTGTCCTCTTCGTTTATGAAAATTTTTTTGGTAATATCAGATATTTCATCAAGACTTACATAATTTCCTTCATGAAGATTAAAGGAAGTATAAATTAATTCATTATTTCTATCATATATTTCCACCCGGTTCATTTTAGAAATATCATGGATTGTTTTTTTACGGTCAATAAAAAATAAAAAAGGAATTAATAAAGTAAAAAATAATGATAGCTTTAATAAACGCTTAAGCCAAATTCGCATATAATCACCAATTATAGTATTACTATTAATTTTAAACTTAATCTAAGTGTGATATAATAATCATATTGGAAACAAAAAATAAGGAGCTTAATTATGGAAAATGCTGAAAAATTAGTTAATTTATTAATTGAAAAGAAACTTCATATTACAACGGCTGAATCTTGTACAGGCGGTATGGTCGCTTCAAGGATTGTTGATGTTGCAAATGCATCTAAGGTATTTAATGTTGCTTATGTTACATATGCCAATGAAGCTAAGGAAAAGTATTTAAATGTTGATTCTAAAACTATTGAAAAATATGGAGTTGTATCCGAAGAGGTTACAAAGCAGATGGCTCTTGGAGCTCTTAAAGAAGCTAATGCTGATATAAGTATTGTAACTAGTGGTATTGCAGGTCCTACTGGGGGGACAGAATATAAGCCAGTTGGTATGGTGTGCTTTGGTGTAGGAATAAAAGATAATGTTTATACTTCAACTAAATATTTTGGAAATATTGGTAGGAATAAAGTAAGAAGTATGGCTACAGAGTATATTATTGATTTTGCTATAAACCTAATTGAAAAAATGTAAACTTTTTTAAAAAAAGTAAAAAAAGACTTGTTAAAATTAATTGGATATGATATTATAAATAAGCATTGAAAAATGCCCCTGTCTATCACAGTTGATAGACCAATAGACCATAGGAGGTGTAACAAGATGAAAAAGTACGAAGTAATGTATATTTTAAACCCATCTTTAGATCAAGATGCTATCGCTAAGGAAGTAGCATCAATCAATGCAATTTTCACAAGCAATGATTCTAAGGTATTAGAGCTTAAGGAAATGGGTTTAAAGGAATTAGCTTACGAAATTGAAAAGAATCGTAAGGGTTACTATGTTTGGGCTTTAGTTGAAGCTAATAATACAGCTTTAAATGAGTTCGATCGTATCGCTGGATATGATGAAAAGGTTTTACGTCATATCGTAGTTAAGTATGAAGCTTAATTAATTAAGAAATGAGGTATCTAGATGATTAATCGTGTTATTTTAGTTGGAAGAATTACTAAAGATCCCGAAATAAGATATCTACAAAATGGAACTGCAACCGTATCCTTCACTATTGCGTGTGATCGTCAATACGTAGCACAAAATGGCGAAAGAGGCGCAGATTTTATTAACTGTGTTGCTTGGAGACAAACGGCCGAATTCATTTCTAGATACATTAAAAAGGGTTATATGATGTCTGTTGAAGGACGTATTCAAACCCGTCAATATCAGGATCAACAGGGTCAGACAAGATATGTCACTGAGGTTTTAGCTGAACAAGTTCAAAATCTAACTCCACGTGATCCAAATCAAGCTCCACAACAGAGCTTTAATAATCAACAAAACTATAATCAAGGTTTCAATAATCAAGGATATAATAATCAAGGATATAATAATCAATATCAGGCTCCTACAAGACCTCAATATCCTACAAAGCCTCAAGCTCCAGCTGAGCCTAGTCAGGATCAAGTGCTTGATTTAAATGTCGCTGATGATGACCTTCCATTCTAATAAGGAGGAAATATTATGCAACAACAAAATCGTGGCGGTTTCCGTCGTCGTAAGGTTTGCTACTTTACTCAAAATCATATTGAGCATATTGATTTTAAGGATGTAGATTTATTAAGAAAGTTTGTTACTGATAGAGGAAAAATTTTACCTCGTCGTGTAACTGGTACATCTGCTAAGTATCAAAGAAAGCTAGCAATCGCTATTAAGCGTGCTCGTCATATGGCATTATTACCATTCGTAAAAGACTAGTTAATATAAAGGCCTTTCAGTTTTGAAAGGTCTTTTTTAAGTCTTAATACAAAAATATATTTAATCAAATAAAAAAATATGGTTATCATCTAAAAACTTTTTAATATTTATGATATAATTGATTTGAATTGAGGTGTTGTCCTTGAAAAATATTATTTTTGCAATTTTATCTTTTATTATTTCATGTATTTTATTTACCATCTATTTTGCTGTTTGGCCTAAAATATATGCTTTAATTCCGGCGATTATTCTTTTAATTGCTAGCGTTTTTTTTGTAATGATGTTTATATCATATAGACAAAAGCTACATATTAAAGAACTTGAAAAAAGAATTGAAGTTTGGAATAAGCTTTCATATCATGTTAATCAAGCTGGTGATGAGGCAGTTGATAATTTACCAATTGGTATTTTAGTTTATGAAAATGAACAAATTAAATGGACAAACGATTACTTAAAGGGAATTTTTAAAGCCCGATTAATTGATGCCCCTTTATATGATGTAATTCCTGCTCTTGATGGCATGCTTGATTCTAAAAATAAGAGCTTTGTTATTCAATATGAAAATGATTATTATGAGGTTTTAAATTATCGTGATGAAAATGTTTTATATTTCTTTAATGTAACAGAACGAGAAACGATAAAAAAGAAATATGATAATCGTATTACCGCAATTGGAATAATTTTACTTGATAATCTTGAAGAATCACTTAAGGATTATGATATGCAAGAAAAATCAACTATTCGTGGTCAGTTTTTAGGTGAAATTTCTGATTATGTTAGAAATTACGGAGCTTATTTACAAAGCTATGATGATGACAGACTCGTTATGATTCTTGACAAGGAATCACTTGGTCAAATGGTTGAAAACAAGTTTGAGGTTTTAAATCAAGCAAGAGATATTGCAACCAAAAACCATGTTAGAGTTAGTGTTTCAATCGGTGTTGCTTGTTATGATGTTGAACCAGATGAGCTAGGTGGTTTGGCTCAATCTGCAGTTGAATTAGCTGAAAAACGTGGTGGTGACCAGGTTGTTGTTAATATTCAAAATGAAAAGATTAAATATTTTGGTGGTAAAACCGATGCCCTTGAAAAGAATTCTTTAGTTCAGGCTCGTATTGAAGCGCAAGAACTTAAAGATGCTGTTGAAGGGTCAACTAATGTTTATATTACAGGTCATATGGGTGCTGATGCTGACTGCTTAGGTGCGATGATTTGTGTTCTTAGAATGGTTATGTCATCTAATAAGGAAGCTCATATTGTTTTTGATATGGCAAAGGCTGATAAAAATATTTTAAAAATGTATGAAGCCTTAAGAGACGAGTCCCCAGAAATATTTAGCCGTTTTATTCCTTTTGAGGATGTTGAAGTAAGACCTAATTCATTACTAATTGTATGTGATACTCAATCTCCAAAAATTATGATGTTCCCTGAACTTGAAAAAAATATAAAGCATGTTGCGGTTATTGACCATCATAGACGTGGAGAAATTTCCTTCATTGATCCGGTTGTATCTTATGTTGAGCCATATGCTTCAAGTACGGTTGAGCTTGTAAGTGAAATGATAATGTTTTATAATAAAGGTATTAAATTTGAGCCGATTGATGCTACATGTATGCTTGCAGGTCTTGTAATTGATACAAATAATTTTACCTTCCGTTCAAGTGGTAGAACTTTCGAGGCTGCATCTACTATCAAAAGCCTTGGTGGTGATATGATTAGAGTAAGACAGCTTATTAGACCTAGCTATGAGATTGAAAAGGATATTGCAAGTGCAGTTACTAATTCAAGCTTATTTATGGAAAAATATGCAATTTCGGTATTACCTAATGATAAAATAATCTCTGATAGGTCTTTTTTGGCACAAATCGCTGATAAGCTAATGGGAATTGATGGTGTTGAAGCATCCTTTGCAATTGGTTATTTAAGCCAAGATACAATTGGTATTTCGGCTAGAAGCTATGAAAAAATTAACGTTCAGCTTGTAATGGAGGAGATGGGTGGCGGTGGTCATTTGAGCAACGCTGCTTGTCAAATAAAAGATAAACCTATGGATGAGGTTTTAAATCATCTTAAAGAAATAATTGAAGCAAATAATGAAAATGAGGGTGAAGAAAAAATGAAAGTAATTTTAATCGCTGATGTTAAAGGCCGTGGAAATAAGGGCCAAATTATTGATGTAGCTAATGGATATGGTAATTATCTATTAACTAATAAGCTTGCAATTCAAGCTACAGATGAAAATATTAAACAGGTTGAGGCTGAAAAAGAAAAGGAAAAAGAAGATGCTGAAAATCATTATCAGCTAATGCTTAAGCTTAAATCTGAAATTGAATCAAAATCAATTAATATTTTCTTACAGGTTGGTGGCGATGGTAAGCTTTTCAGTCATATTACAACTAAAAGAATTGCCGATGAATTTGCTGCTCAAACAGGTATTACGATTGATAAGAGAAAAATTTCTCTTCCTGCGGAAATTAATTCAGTAGGTATTTTTACTGCAATTGTTGATTTAGGAAAGAATGTACAAGCAACAATTGAAATGAATGTTTTAGAAAAGTAAGAGGCTATTTATGGAATTAGTTACACCTCATAATTTGGAAGCGGAAATGGCTGTACTGGGATCTATCTTTATTGATGAGAGTCTAGTTACAGAAATAATTGATGAATTATATCCCGAAGATTTTTACGATAATAAAAATAAAATAATTTTCAACACAATTGTTTCTTTATACAATGAGGGTAAAAATATAGATTTAACCTCTGTTGTATCAGCACTTGAAATCAAAGGCTTATTTTCCCAAGCTGGAGGCATGGATTACTTAAATACAATTGTTAATTATAATTACTCTGCAATTAATGTTGGTACTTATGTAGATTTAGTTCATGAAGCTGCTTTAAAGCGTGTTACAATTAATGCTTTAACAGATTTAGCTCAAAAAGGGTACAGTCCTGAAAAAAATGCAAATGAGTATTTAACAAAGGTAGAAGAGGTTATTTTTGATTTATCTAAAAGAAGAAAAACCTCGAATTTTGTACCTATCACTGAGGTTACGAGTATTGTAAAAGAAAAATTAACACGTAATTTGAATCAAACAGGGGATATAACAGGACTTTCTACAGGATTTTCAAATTTAGATCATGCAACGTTGGGCTTTCAACCAGAACAGCTTATAATACTTGCGGCTCGTCCTGCGATGGGAAAGTCTGCTCTGGCAATGAATATTGCCGTAAATGCAGCTCAAGCCAATAAAAATGGAAAGGCCGTAGTTGCTTGTTTCAGCCTTGAAATGGGTATGGACCAATTAGTTGAGCGTATGATTGCTGCTGATGGCTTGCTTCATCTTCAAAGTATCAAAACCGGACAGCTAACAGGTCAAGAACCAAGACAATATCAAGCGTCATGTGAGAAATTAAATCATCTTAATTTGTATTTTGATGATTCATCTTTAATTACACTTGAGGATATAAGAACAAAATGTCGTAAGCTAAAAGCATCTCCAGGGCTTGATTTAGTAGTAATTGATTATCTTCAATTAATTGATGGTACAGGTTCAGGAGCTAAATCTCGTCAAGAAGAGGTTTCTAAGATATCTCGTGGCCTTAAGATGATGGCCCGTGAGCTACAAATTCCGGTTTTAGCGCTTGCACAGCTTTCCCGTGAGGTTGAAAAGCGTGATGATAAAAAGCCTATCATGGCCGATTTACGTGATTCTGGTTCTATTGAGCAGGATGCTGATATCGTAATGTTTTTATATCGTGAAGAATATTATAATAAGAATAAAACTGAGGAGAATAAGCCTTCTCAACCCGCAATTTTAAGTATTGCTAAAAACCGTTCTGGTTCATCTGGAATGGACCTTGATTTTATTTTCCAAGGTCAATATTCGAAATTTACTGAAGTCGAAAAAGGAGAACAATAATTATGGTACGTGATCGTTTAGATCTTATGGATAAAAGATATGAAGAGGTTAATAATCTTTTGACAGATTCTGAAGTTGTTTCAGATGTTAAAAGATTAATGGAATTATCAAAGGAACAACGTCAGCTTGAAAAGGTTGTAACACCTTATCGTGAGTACAAAAGCTTAGAGGAAAGTATTCCTTCTCTTAAGGAAATGGCTCATGAATCAGATCCTGAAATGGCTCAAATGGCCCAAGCTGAGCTTGATTCTGCACATAAAAGAATGGCTGAGCTTGAAGAGGAGTTGAAGGTTTTATTACTTCCAAAGGACCCTAATGATGACAAGGATGTTATTATGGAAATCCGCGGTGCCGTTGGTGGTGATGAGGCTAACATTTTTGCCGGTGATTTATTTAGAATGTACTCAAAATATGCTGAATCAAAAGGTTGGAAAATTACTATTTATGATTCAATGCCATCAGATATGGGCGGATATTCACAAATTTCTTTTAAAGTTTCTGGGGATGCTGTATATTCAACCTTAAAGTATGAATCAGGTGGACATCGTGTTCAGCGTATTCCAGTAACTGAGGCTAATGGACGAATTCAAACTTCAATTGCAACTGTACTTGTAATGCCAGAGGCACAAGAAATTGACTTCAAACTTGAAGATAAGGATTTAAGAATTGATACTTTCTGTTCATCAGGTCCTGGTGGACAGGGTGTAAATACAACTTATTCAGCTGTACGTGTTACATATATTCCAACAGGTGAGTATGTAGCTTGTCAAATTCACCGTTCTCAGCATGAAAATAAAGCTACAGCAATGGAGCTTTTACGTACAAGAATTTATGAAAGAATGGTAGAAGCAGAGGCTGAAAAGACTGGTGCAACTCGTCAATCATTAATTGGACATGGTGAACGTAGTGAAAAGATTAGAACTTATAATTACCCTCAAAATCGTGTAACTGACCATCGTATTGGTTTTTCAATTAACCGACTTGATGCGATTATTGATGGAAAGATTGATTTAGTCATTCAAGAGCTTATTAACGAAAATCAAAAGCGTTTACTTTCACTTGAAAGTGAAAACAACTAATTACGACAAAGAAAATGGTTTTATGATCATTTTCTTTTTTTATACGATATTTTAAAAATCATGTCAAAATATATTTATATTCATTTATAAAAAGTGAGTATGTTTTCGCTAATATGCTAAAGAAAAGCACATAAAATTTAATTATTTGTTAAATCTTTTAAGCTTAATATTTCCTAAATAATAAAAAAAATGTATAATAATGCTGGTGATATTTTATGAAATATAAAGACTATTTGAAGTACTGGCAAGATATTGCAAGTGAAAAAGGCTATGAGGAAAGTGCTATATTGCTTTTGCTATTGTATGAAGCTAAGCTAACATCATCAGAACTTTATATGAAAATGGATGATGAAATAGATAAAAAGATCTCTGATAATTTTGAGACTGATGTAAAAAAATATTTAGATGATAATATACCAGTACAATATATTATTGGTGAGGCGTGTTTTTACGGATATGATTTTAATGTTAATAATGATGTTTTAATACCAAGGCCAGAAACAGAAGAGCTTGTGGAAAATATTTTATTTTTATATGATGATTATTTTAAGGGTAAAGATATTGATGTAGTAGATATTGGTACAGGATCAGGCTGTATTTCAGTTACACTTGCAGCCGAAGAACCACATATGCATTTAAAGGCTACTGATATAAGTGGGCGAGCTTTAAATGTTGCAAGAAGTAATGCCAAAAAAATGAATGTTAATATTGATTTTAAAGAAGGTAACATGCTTGAACCTGTAATGAATGATAAATTTGATATTTTAGTTTCAAATCCACCATATATTCCAGAAACGGAAGTTGTTGATCCACTTGTTAAGGATAATGAGCCTAATGTTGCCCTTTTTGGTGGAAATGATGGACTTAAGTTCTTTCATATCATTTTAGAAAATGCACCTAAAATTATGAAGGAAAAATGCATTTTAGCTTTTGAACATGGTTATAATAAAACGCAAGAAATTGAAGCTATTTGTAAAAAATATTTTCCTGATGCCAATATATATACAAAAAAAGATTTGCAAGGACTTGACAGAATGACATTTGTTATTAGAGGCTTTAAAGATGAAAAATAGAGTTATTATATATCCAACAGATACTGTATATGGTATTGGTGCATCAGTTTATGATAAGGATGGTATAAGAAGAATTTATGAAATTAAACATCGTTCCTTAGATAAACCATTAGCTGTTTTATGTGCAAACATTGATCAAATAGAAGAAATTGCATATCTTACAGATGATGCGAGAAAGCTTATTAAGGCATTCATGCCAGGCGCTCTTACTATTATTATTAAAAGTAAGGATGCAATAAAGAATTCTATGGGACTTGAAACAATTGGGGTTCGAATTCCTAACTATAACCTAGCTATAGATATTTTAGAGCATAATGGTCCTATGGCTACAACATCTGTAAATGAATCAGGCGAACCATCACTAAATAATTATGATGAAATAAAAGAAGATTATGATGATTTAGTTGATCTAATTGTTCCACCATCAGGTGAAAAAACGTCATCATTAGCATCTACGGTTGTGGATATTACCTCCTCAATTAAGCTTTTAAGACAGGGAGCTATAAGTCTTGAGGATATTGAAAAAGTAATTACAAGTGAATAAAATAGTAATAAGTCTCCATAATATATTTAAGGAGGCTTTTTTAATGCGTAAGGCTTTGATGATAATAATAATTGTGCTTGGTTTTATTGCATTAATAAAAGCTATAAAGCCAAGTGAGGAAATGAGGGTACGGGTTATTCCTAATAGTAATTCAAAGATTGATTTAGAAATAAAAGAAGAAGTAAAAGAAATAACCATTACATATTTAGAAAAACAGTATGATAAAAGTATGACAAAATTCATTCAAAATATAAATTCATCAATTAATGAATTTAATGATATGGTTGAATCATATAATGCTAAAGGAGAACTTGTTAATCATCAATTCTACCTAAAAGAATATAATGGTAAAGCAATTAAGGATGAAGAGGTTTTAACTTTTTTAGTTAAAATCGATAATGCAGTTGGAGATAATTGGTGGGGTGTAATATTCCCTGAATTCTTAGAAATTAATTCGACAGACACATCCTCTGTAAAAAGTTATTTTTATGAAAAAATTAAAAAATGGTTAAGGAGATAATATGGATATTAGACATATTAATGAGTATGATTATAATTTGGTTAAGGATTTTCTTTTATCAGTAAAAACAATAAAGGATATTGATGAAGATGTTTTAAAAAATGCAATGATTGTTGTAGATAATAATGATATTTTAGGTGCTGTTTCATATGAAAAATTTGGAATCAGTGGTCTAATTAGATATTTTGTATTTAAAAGGAATTTAACAAATGATACGGTTGTTTCACTTTTTAAAATGCTTGAAGAAACTGCATATGATGATTATATTAAAGACATTTATTGCGTTGTAAATAATGGACCTATTGAGGAATTATTTAATGAACTTGGTTTTTTAAAAGAAAAATACAAGATGCTTTTTATTGATGAGTCAGATTTTGATTTAGAAGGTAATAGTCATGCTTTTATAATGAAAAGACAAATAAGGGAAAATATATGCTGTTAAAGTAACTGCATAGTTTCGAATTGAGTTGAAAAAGGTTATTTTATTAGGTATAATTATATTGCTAGAAAAAGGAGAAGATATAATGTACGAATTAATTGACCGATATATTGAAAAACTAATTACAAAATCAACGCCTGAAAATCCACTTTGGAATATTGAACAAATTAGACATGGAAAAAAGTCGAATTGGAATTATATTGATGGATGTATGATGACCTCATTACTTTCACTTTATGAGCAAACAAAAGAGAAGAAATATTTAGATTTTGTTATTTCATATATTGATTATTTTGTTGAAGATGATGGAACAATTAAAACTTATGATTATACAAAATATTCAACTGATGATATTTGTGAAAGTAGAGTTTTATTTGATTTGTATCATATTACAGGTAACGAAAAATATCGTAAAGCAATTGAAAACACTTACAAGCAAATTGAGGGTCAACCAAGAACAAAAGAAGGAAACTTTTGGCATAAAAAAATATATAAAAATCAGGTTTGGCTTGATGGATTGTTTATGGCACAGGTTTTCTATATGCGTTACGAAACAGAGTTTAATGGTATGAAAAACTATAATGATATTTTAAATCAGTTTAAAAATGTAAGAAAGTATATGTATGATTCTAATAAGCATTTGTATTATCATGGCTATGATAGTGAACGTCAAATGTTTTGGGCTGACAAAGAAACTGGTTTGTCAAAAAACTTTTGGTTAAGAGCTGATGGATGGTTTACTGTAGCTTTAGCTGATATTTGTGGATATGTAGATGAACAAATGTATGATGAGTATCGTTATTTTGCAGATTTATTGAAAGATACGATTGATGGATTGCTAGAATATCAAGATGAAGATTCTAAGATGTTTTGGCAGGTTATTGATAAGCCAAATAAAGAGGGTAATTATCTTGAAACATCAGGCTCTTTAATGATTTCTTATGCAATCTTAAAAGGGGTGCATATTGGAGTATTACCTCAAAGGTATGAAAAGATTGGACTAGAAATTTTTAATGGTGTTTGTAATAAATATTTATCTGAAAAAGATGGAGATTTAAACTTAGGTGGAATATGCTTAGTTGCAGGATTAGGACCTGAAAATAATTTGCGTCGAGACGGAACTTATGAATACTATATTTCGGAACCAGTTGTAGAAAATGATGCTAAGGGTGTAGGGCCTCTTATTATGGCATACACTGAGGTTAAAAAGAGTTTACATAAATAGTAAAAGGAGATTTAGCTCTCCTTTTTTATTATAAAAAAAGTTTTTAATTTACATATTGAAATGATAAATATTTTTTTAAGTTATTTATCAAAAGCTCTTGACACTTTATGTAAAATTTAGTATTATATAGGAGCACTAGAAAAATAACGCTTTCGTAGTTCAACTTTAAAAAAAGCTTAAAAAAGTAGTTGACAGTATAACATAGAATGTGGTATACTAAGGAAGCACAATAACGAATAAAGTTAAAGTGCGATGGTCTTTGAAAACTGAACAAAATGACAATTAATAAGCCAAGCGAATTAATTACAACAACAATTCTGAAAAAAAATACATCAGAGCAAAAAGGAAAACAATAGTTTTCATAAAAATAAAATTTTATGGAGAGTTTGATCCTGGCTCAGGATGAACGCTGGCGGCGTGCCTAATACATGC
>ERZ1106929.9-NODE-9-length-198593-cov-8.870765_pt1 | contig 198593 bp, 238 predicted proteins | sample MGYA00403662_ERZ1106929 | MGnify/ENA primary metagenome ERZ1106929 (study PRJEB35170, sample SAMEA104062442) | human gut metagenome | biome: human gut; feature: human-associated habitat; material: faeces | place: Denmark | collected 2013-02-20 ... | reverse complement strand
CGCCCTGTGGTTGATTGTCTGACCGTAGCTGCGGGCATTTTGGCTCGCAGCCAGGAAGTTATCAAAGGAACAGGCGCGGATCAGCGATTTGTAAAAAACGCTTTCAAAAATGCGGAGTGTCATCCTTTTTTCTTATAAATAGTTCTTCTTATCTTCTTTCTGACTCATACATGCAACACTATTACAATCAAAACTTGTCATGAAATAATACTGACAAACTATAAATACTGACAACAAAATGTCACTATTGAATGTCGTCAAAACCATCATATCAATCGCTTGTCCAAACCACCCATTGTATATATAATAATACGTGAAAGGGGATGATACAGAGTGTCTAAGAAATCCGGATTAACAAAAAGACAGAAACTTATCATTGAGATGTTAGCAGCTTTTAATGCTGACGATCCAATTACAATACAGGCAATATCAGAAAAACTGAAATTAAGTTCAAGAACCGTATTAAGAGAAATGCCTCGCATCAACGAATGGTTTGAGGAGAATGACTTTAAACTAGTCAAGAAACCAAGAATCGGGATGTATGTGGATGAAGATGCAGAAACAAGAAACTATATTAAAGAACTCGTAGATATGGATGAGAACAAGCCAGTATACAGTAAAGCAGATCGCCAGATGATCATATTACTTGAACTGTTAACGATCAACGAACCACTCAAATATTTTTACTTTACATCCCTTTTTCATATTTCGGATGCAACATTAAGCAACGACCTGGAAGAGGTTGAAACATGGCTTGATCACTATAATCTGACTCTTTACCGAAGACCGGGAATGGGAATTTACTGGGAAGGAAAAGAGGAAGATTACCGTCAGGCAGTGACAATGGTATTGAGACAAAAGTTAAGAGGACATTCCTTAAAAGTATTGTTTGATAAAGAGAAAAAACTCAAAGAACGAATGTTTCCGAATCTTACGCAAGAAGTGTTAGATGATACAAGAGATATCATTAAAAATATGCAGGGAGTGTTAGATATAGAATATACTGACCATTCCATTAGGCATTTAAGCTTGTATTTATTGATCACACAAAACAGGGTAAGAATGGGACATGAGATCAAAGAAGAGAAAGACGTCAGATCGATCACTCATTTACCAGAATATCAGATTGCAAAATGGCTGGGAGGCAAGTTAAGCAATTTTGAAGGACATCAGCTCTCACAAGGAGAAGTATATAACATAGCAATGCAGCTTTTGGCAGCGAAGATCTGGAAAAACAAAAGTGAGAATAAGATCGATGAAGAAAGTTTTAAAGTCAGGCAGTTGGTCATGCGGATCATTGCTGAGATGGAAATACTTTTAGAAATGGAATTTTTTGAGAATGCGGTGTTGATCGATGGATTATGTAATCATATGAAACCAGCGATCAATCGAATGAAACAAGGCGTATTTACAGAAAATCAATACATTGATTTTTTAGAAGAAAAATATTCCAAAGTTTATGCGGCAACGATCAAAGCGTGTGAGTTCTTAAAAGAAGAATTACATATTAAAAAACTCCCAGAAGGGGAGATGGGGTTTATCGCATTATACTTCTGTGTAGCGGTTGAACAGCAAAAAGATAAAGAAGAAAAGTTATCTGTTTATGTTGCCTGCCCACATGGAGTTGGGACATCCCATATGCTAGCCGTTCATCTGAAGAAAGAATTTCCGCAGCTGATGGTACAAAAGATCATCTCGACAGCAGAGATCAAGGAAGAGGAGCTGATCGAAGAGGGAATTGATTTTATCGTTTCCACAGCAAAATTAAATCTGACATTTCCAAATGCCTATGTGAACTCTATTTTAACAGAGACAGATAAGAAAATGATCAATGCCATGATCAAAAATATCGACAAGAAGAAAAGAAAAAATCCCATAAAGACTGTAAAACCAGTCAAAAGGATTGGAAGAGAAGACATCGAGTATATGACACTTCTTGGAGAAGAGATCTTACAGGTATTAGATAACATTAAAATATCAACAGGTGAAAACATTAAGAATAAGAAACAATTGATCGAATATGCAGGAGAATTATTTGCACGAAATGAAACGACAGCAACAGAGATCACTTTTGCATTAAGCAAACGCGAGAATATCGCAAGCACATTTATTCCGAGTATGAATGCATTATTTTTACATTGTGAAACAAAAGGCATCAGACATTGCAGATTTGGTTTTGTCTATTTAAATGATGAGATCATTGAAGATGGGCAGCCAATCAAGGGTGCGATCTTGATGCTTGTTCCACAGGGAGATGGAAGTAAGGTTTATCGCGAAGTTATGAGTGAAATAAGCGGAGCATTAGCCGAGAAAGACCAGATCATCACTTACTTATTTGACAAAAACAGAAATGCAGTCGAGGCAGAACTTGAAACAAGTCTTGGTAACTATTACGAAAATAAAATGAAGAGAAGATAAAAACAAAAGGAGGATATTGTAAATGAAAAATGGATTACAAAAATTCGGTAAATTTTTAAGTGCAATGGTAATGCCTAATATCGGAGCATTCATTGCATGGGGATTCATTACAGCATTATTTATCGCAGATGGATGGATTCCAAATGCGAAGTTAGCATCAATTCAGCCATACATGTTAACATTCTTATTACCAATGCTAATCGCCTACACAGGTGGTAAACAGGTCGGTGGAGACCGTGGAGGAGTTATGGGTGCAATCGCAGTCATGGGTTGTATCGCCGGAGTTGGTGGATTTGATGGACAGCCAATGTTAATGGGAGCCATGGTTATGGGACCATTTGCAGGATGGGTCATCAAGAAATTTGATAAAGCAATGGACGGACATATGCCAGCCGGATTTGAGATGTTGATCAATAACTTCTCTGTTGGTATTTTAGGAATGATCGTAGCGATCATTGGATACTTTATCATCGGACCATTTATGTCAACCGTATTAGCAGTGTTAACAGCAGGAGTTAACGTACTTGTAAAAGCAAAATTAATACCTTTAGCAGCAATCTTTATCGAACCTGCCAAAGTATTATTCTTAAATAACGCGATCAACCATGGTATCTTTACACCAATTGGTATTGAACAGGCAAAAGAAGCTGGTAAATCTATCATGTACATGTTAGAGGCAAACCCAGGACCAGGACTTGGAGTATTATTAGCATATGCAGTATTCTCTAAAGACAAAGTAACAAAATCATCTGCACCAGGTGCGATCATCATTCATTTCTTCGGTGGTATTCATGAGATTTACTTCCCATATATCCTGATGAACCCAATCGTGATCATCGCTCCGATCGTTGGTAACATTTGTGCGATCACATTCTTCACATTTACAAAATGCGGACTTATTGGACCATCTTCACCAGGATCAATCATCGCTTATTTATCAATGTCACCAAAGAGCCAGATTCCATTAACGATCTTAGGTGTACTGATCGCAACTGTAGTATCATTCTTGATCGCATCACCTATCATTCGTATGTCAGATGGTAAGAGTCTTGAAGATGCACAGGACGATATGGCAGCAAAGAAAGCAGAATCTAAAGGAATCACAGTTGACCCAGGAGAGAAGAAAGACGCAGATAAAGTTAAGAAGATCGTATTTGCATGTGACGCAGGAATGGGATCATCTGCAATGGGAGCTACAAAATTCAGAAATCGTGTGAAAGCACAGCGCCCAGATCTTACAGTGATCAATACATCAGTAGATAACATCCCAGCGGATTGTGATATCGCAGTTGTTCAGGCAGTCTTAGCAGACAGAGCCAGAAAATCTGCACCACAGGCACAGTTAGTTATCATCAATAACTTCTTACAGGATCCAAACTTAGATGGATTATATGAACAGATGACAGCAAAAGTTGATGCATCAGCACAGACAGCTGCAGCTGTTGAAGAAGTTGAAACACCAGTAGCTACTGGAAATGCAAAGATCCTTGTAGAAGAAGGAATCAAAACAGGATTAAAACCAGTCGACAAATTCGAAGCGATCAAAGCAGCAGGAAAACTGTTAAATGAACTTGGATATGTTGAAGAAGGTTATATTGACGCTATGGTAAAACGTGAAGAAACAGTTACAACATACATGGGATTAGGTGTAGCAATTCCTCACGGAACAGGAGATGCCAAGAAGAAAGTACAGAAAACTGGTATCGTAATGCTTCAGTATCCAGAAGGTGTAGACTTTGATGGAGAAAAAGCTCAGTTAGTCTTTGGTATTGCTGGAATCGGTGATGAACATCTTGGATTATTAGCTAAGATCTCTGAGATCATCGAAGATCCTGAAAGATTAGAACAGTTAAAAACAACAGAAAATGTTGACGAAATCATGGAAATGTTTAAATAAGATTTAAACAAAAAAAGGTCAATTTAATAAGCGGGAAATTCTTCTCGCTTATTAAATACCTAAGATATATACTTATAAATTTATATTTTAATTTTAGGAGTGAGAAAAATGAAGAAAGCAATTCAGTTTGGAGCAGGAAATATTGGACGTGGATTTATCGGTGGACTGTTAAGCAAAGCAGGATATCATGTAGTATTCGCAGATGTAAATCAGGAAATCATTGATAAGATCAACGAAGATAAGAAATATACAATTTTTGTAAAAGACGTAGAAAGCAGCGAGATCGTGATCACAGATATCAGCGGAGTAAATTCAACAAAACCTGAACTGATCGATGAAGTAAAAGAGGCTGAGATCATCACAACAGCCGTTGGAGTAAGAATTCTTCCGATCATCGCTCCATCTATCGCAGAAGGAATCAAAGCAAGAAAAGAAAATGGTTCTGAAGAATACTTAAACATCATTGCTTGCGAAAATGCAGTCAAAGCAAGTTCTCAGTTAAAAGAAGCTGTTTATGGAAACTTAAATGACGAAGAAAAAGCATATGCAGACAAATATGTAGGATTCCCAGACTGCTCTGTAGACAGAATCGTGCCTCCAGTACGTTTAGATAATCCAATCGACGTCGTTGTAGAAAACTATTATGAATGGAATGTCGAAGAAGCATCCTTTAAGGGAGCTGTTCCACAGATCGAAGGAATGAATCTTGCAGATAACTTAATGGCATATATTGAAAGAAAATTATTTACATTAAACACAGGACACTGCATCACAGCATATCTTGGAAACTACAAAGGATTCAAAACGATCGATGAAAGTATCGCTGATGAGGAAATCTTTAAAACTGTTAAAAAAGCAATGCAGCAGAGTGGTATGGCATTAGTCAACAAATATGGATTTGACAAAGATGCTCACTTTAAATACATTGACAAGATCTTAAATCGTTTCAAAAACCCATACCTTGTAGATGATACAGCTCGTGTAGGTAGAGAACCATTAAGAAAATTAAGTGCAACAGATCGTTTAACAAAACCAACAATGACAGCATTAGAATATGGTCTTCCAGTGGATGCATTATTAGCAGGAATGGCAGCAGCATTAAAATATGATAATGCTGAAGATCCACAGAGCGTAGAATTACAGGATAAGATCAAAGCAAACGGAGTAAAAGCAGCATTAAAAGAAGTATCTGGAATCACAGATGAAAAGATTTTAGATGATGTCGTAGCAATCTACAAAGCAATGTAGTCGAAATAATATCAATAAAAATCAACCAAAAATCAAATTAACAACCTTTTTTCTTAACTCATATAATCATAATACAAAGTGTCAAGAAACAATTTCTTGACACTTTTTTCTCGCATTATAAATACAACTGTCTATTCAACAATTTCAATTCCATCAATATTCGGAACACACATCATAGAATAATTTGTATGATAAATGACAAATCCAGGTTTTGCCTTTGGCGGCTTTCTTAGTTCTTTTCTCTGAACATAATCAATCTCAACCTTCGGTGCCTGACGCCCCTTGGAATAATAAGCTGCAAGACGGCCAGCTTCTTCAAAGGTAGCATCTGGAAGAGTCTCCGCTTGTTCCTTTCGTACAATAACATGGGACCCAGCCATATTCTTTGCATGGAACCACCAATCCCCGCCATTTGCAAACTTAAAACTTAATTCATCATTCTGATAGTTATTTTTTCCAACATACATATGGAAACCATCAGAAGAGACAAAATGTAATGGTTTGGATTTTGCCTGTTTCTTTCCTTTTTTCTTTCCGTGGCTCTTAATATAACCATAATCAGAAAGTTCATCTTTGATCAGCTGCAGGTCTTTCTCATCTTCGGATAAAGAAAGAGCAGTAGAGATCGAATCGAGATGATCAAGATCAGCTTTTGTCTCCACGACAAGCTCAGAAAGAGCTTCATAAGTACGTTTTAGCTTATTATATTTTGCAAAAAACTTTTTGGAATTCTCCAAAGGAGTCTTTGTTGGATCAAGAGGGATCGTAATCTCTTCGTTTGTGTAATAATTCATGCAAGTTAAAGATTTTGCATTTGGCTCTAGTCCATATCCATATGTCTGTGTAAGTTCTCCATAAACTTTGAATTTCTCACGCTTCTCGGTATCCTTTAACTGACGAAGCTGCAGATCATATTTCTTGCTTGTCCTCTCAAGAGCAGTCTGCACGATCTTACGAAGGTCAGAAGATTTCTGCTTCATTCTTGTATATTTTTCCTTCTCAGAATAATACCCGATCAGCACGTCAAAAATAGAATCATATGTTTTCTCTGTACAGTCAGGATAAGAAGTTAAAGGAATACAAGAAAATTCCTTGGGTTCCTCCCCAGAATAAATGATATTTGGCTGATATGCCTCATCTTCTACAAGAGCATTTAATTTTACAAGCTGGCCATATAATCCAGCAGCACTATCATCGGTCAGAGAATCAGTAGATGCATTCCCATCGAGCCCTGCACGATAACAAAGTTCATTTGCGATCAAAGGACTCATACCTGTGATGGAGGTATAAAGTGCTTTACAAAGATTCAGTGGTTTGGTGATGATATGCTGATAAAAATTCTCCGCAGTCAGACTTGCTAAAGGATGTTTCCCTTTAGACGGTGGAAATGTGTAAGTACGTCCAGGTAAAACCTCTCTGACAGAACTGATATTTGCAGAGATATGCTTGATACTATCTAAGATCACATCATCATTGTTTACAAAAATGATATTACTGTGTTTTCCCATGATTTCAACGATCAGACGTTTCTGACAGACATCTCCAAGCTCATCCAGATGCTCAATCTTAATTTCGATAATACGCTCAAAGTCAGGCTGTGTGATCGAAATGATCCTTCCACTGCTGATATGTTTACGAAGCAGCATGCAGAAATTTGGAGCCTGCATAGGGTTTGCTTTTCCTTCTTTCGATAAATAGACAAGAGGAAGAGAAGCACTGGCTGAGAGATGAAGTCTTGTTGTCAATCTCTCTTTTTTGATCACAAGCGTGATCTCGTCGGCCTCTGGCTGATAAATCTTATAGATTCTGCCACCAATGATCTGTTTATTAAGTTCTGATATAATATTTGAAATGACAAATCCGTCGAATGCCATGATAAATACCTCCTGGTAATAAAATCAGTTATCTAATTTAAAATAATAAGATAAATCCGTCAAACAATTATATCAGAAATTCGAAAAAGTATAAAGAAAAAACGATCAAATTCACAAATCATAGAAAGATAGTCGGGATTTTGTTGTAATTAAAATCATTTCTTATTATAATGAATATTAAGTGTACAATAAAATAATCTATGGAGGACAAGTCATTGAGAAAAGAAGCGTCAAAGAATGCATGGAAGCAGTTATACGACATTACATTAAAACTAGACAAATTAGAGCCTTGGAATTACCTTGGTGACACACAACTTGTAACCATTCAGCTAAAAGACAGAGAAGAACCTGTATTTTGCAGTGTGATGGGAAAATTCAGCGGAGAAAGAGGAATTGCAGTCTTTGATGGAGTTGAAGGCTTAGGAGATTTCTATATGATCCTTGGAAGTGAAGAAGGGGATCTTCCAGCACAGTATCTGATGGATGAACATTCAAGTCTTACATGTTTCTGGGGAAGCATGATGAATGTGCCAGATGAACAAAGAAAAGTTATCGATGAATTAGATATTCGTTTTAAGACGATCAGTGACTGGATTTACTTTGTTTCTTATAAGAAAGGTTACAAACCATATCAGTTAGATGAAGATGAAGTTGCACTTCTTATAGAAACTTATGAGAACCTGTATATGGTAGTGGAAGCAGTCAGACAGGGAGAATTAAACCCAGAAATCGAACAGGCAGAAGGTATCGTTCGCCGTTATAATACTGAAAATGATACTTGGGAAATGTTTGTAAAAGAGATACCAGAAGCTGAAAAAGAATTTCCGTCAGTGATGTTAGAAGATCAGGAATTAAAAGATGAATTAAAGAATCAAAAACAAATCGATCTTGAAGTGATTTTAGATTTTACTTATCTTCCAGTTATGGTAGAAGGGGAAGAAGAAGGGGAGCGTCCAAAGAATCCACTTTTATTTATGGCATATGATAATACCGATGGCGGTGTGATCACAATGGATATTTTAGAAGAGGGTGATGATGAGATCAGCAGAACATTAGGATTCTTTATCAGTTTTGTGCAGCAGAATGGAAGAATGAAGACGATCAAAGCAAGAAATCCATGGATTTTTGGAGCATTAGAGGATATTTGTGAATATTGCAGCGTGGACCTTGTATATGATCCGGTAGAGATCATGGATCAGGTGATCGAAGAAGTTGTTTCTCAGTTGTAGGAATTTCATGTAACATATCAAAAGATGAATTAGAGTGAACGAGGTTGACAAATAAGTTAAGGATTGGTAAAATACAGATAATTTGATGTGCTACCCAAGTAGCGCTTTAATTCGATAAAGTATCAAGGAGCGGCAAAAATATGAATAAAAAGAGAGTCCACACACCAGAAGGTGTCAGAGATGTATATGGAACAGAATATGGACAGCGAAGTAAGCTGAAGGCAAAATTAAACAAAGTCTTTGCATCTTACGGATATGAAGGGATCAGAACTCCAGGATTTGAATTCTTTGATGTATTTAACAGTGAAAAAGGAACCGTATCCGCAAGGGAAATGTTTAAATTCTTCGATAGAGAAGGAAATACCTTAGTTCTTCGTCCGGATGTCACACCATCCATTGCACGCTGTATTGCAAAGTATTTTAATGAAGAGAATATGGGAATCCGTTTATCTTATGCAGGAAATGTATTTTTAAATAACTCAAGCTATCAGTTGAAGTTAAAAGAAACATGCCAGTTAGGTGCAGAATTAGTCAATGATGCGTCTGTACAGGCAGATACAGAATCTATTGCAATGGCAATTGATTGTTTTCTGGCAGCTGGATTGACTGATTTCAGACTTTCTATCGGAGAAGTTGAATTCTTCAACGGATTGACACAGACGATCAAAGATGAAGAAGTCAAAACACAGCTTCGAGAGCTGATCTTAAATAAGAATTATTTTGGATTAATGGAATATGTAGAGACATTAGATCTGTCTGATAAGATCAAAGATGTATTTTTACATTTTAACGAACTGAATGGAGATGTAGCGATCTTAGATCAGGCAGAAGCAATGGTTGAGAATGAACAGTCTAAGAAAGCGATCAAAAGACTTCGCGATGTATATGATATCTTAAAATTATACGGCAAAGAGCAGTATGTAAGTTTTGATCTTGGAATGTTAAATAAGCATAATTATTACACAGGAATCATTTTCAAAGGTTATACTTATGGAACAGGAGATGCAGTTCTAAAAGGTGGACGATATGATAATCTGATCGAACAGTTCGGAAAGAAAGCCCCATCAGTTGGATTTGCGATCGTATTAGATGAGCTGATGATGGCATTAAGCCGTCAGGGAATTCATATGGAAGCAGATCATATGGATACAATGATCATTTATAAAGAAGCAACAATGAAAGATGCGATCCTTCGAGCAGAAGAATTAAGAAAAGAAGGAAAGAAAGTCATCTTAGAGAGAAAGAATGATCTGTGCAGCAAAGCAGACTATGAAAGATTTGCTAAAGAGCATCGCCTCGGTGGAATTCTTTATTTCATCTAATCAACAAATCGAGCAAAAGAAGGGAAACAAAAGACCATGAGATATATTACATTTGCCCTGGCGAAAGGGCGCCTTGCAAAGAAAGCGATGGCTTTATTAGAAGAGATCGGGATCACATGCGAGGAAATGAAAGACGAGAAAACAAGAAAATTAATCTTCGTAAACGAAGAATTAAAATTAAAATTTTTCTTATCCAAAGCAAGTGACGTGCCAACTTACGTGGAATATGGAGCAGCTGATATCGGTGTTGTTGGAAAAGATACGATCCTTGAAGAAGGAAGAAATCTATACGAAGTATTAGACTTGAAATTTGGAGCTTGCAAGATGTGTGTGTGCGGACCCAAAGAAGCGAAGAAATATTTAAACAGTAATGAGATCATCCGTGTGGCATCCAAATACCCACATATCGCTAAAGAATATTTCAATAATCAGAAATTACAGACAGTAGAGATCGTTAAGTTAAACGGATCTGTTGAACTTGCACCGATTGTTGGATTATCAGAGGTGATCGTTGATATCGTTGAGACAGGAACAACCTTAAAAGAAAATGGATTGGAAGTCTTAGAAGAAGTTTGCCCATTATCAGCAAGAATGGTAGTGAATCAGGTAAGCCAGAAGATGGAACAAGAACGAATCAGCAAGATCATCGTTGCACTAAAGAAGATCTTGGATGAAAAAGAATAGGCCGGAGGAGAGAAACATGAGAATAGTAAAAGTTAACAAAGATTCCATTGCAAATATTTTATCAGATTTATTAAAAAGAAGTCCTACAAACTATGGGGATTTTCAGGATAAAGTCGATGCGATCATCAAAAATGTCAGAGATAATGGAGATAAAGCTGTCTTTGATTATACAGCACAGTTTGATAAAGCAGAGATCAATGCAGAGAATATTTTAGTTACAGAAGAAGAAATTAAGGAAGCTTACGAAGAAGTGGACGATGAATTGATCAAAGTTATCCGTAAAGCGATCAAGAATATTCGTGATTTCCATGAAAAACAGATTCAGAAGAGCTGGTTTGAGACAAGAGAAGACGGAGTAATGCTTGGACAGAAAGTAACACCAATGGAAACTTGTGGTGTCTATGTACCAGGTGGAAAAGCAGTTTATCCATCTTCTGTTTTAATGAACATTGTTCCAGCACACGTTGCAGGAGTGAAAAATATCATCATGACAACACCTCCTGGAAAAGACGGAAAAGTTACAGCAAATACATTAGTTGCAGCGAAAGAAGCTGGAGCAACAAAAGTATATAAAGTCGGTGGAGCACAGGCAATTGCAGCGATGGCATTTGGAACAGAGTCTATTCCAAAAGTAGACAAGATCGTAGGACCTGGTAACATTTTTGTGGCTCTTGCCAAGAAAGCAGTTTATGGAAACGTAAGTATCGATTCCATTGCAGGACCAAGTGAGATCTTAGTGTTAGCTGATGAGACAGCGAATCCAAGATATGTGGCAGCAGACTTACTTTCCCAGGCAGAACATGATGAGATGGCAAGTGCGATCCTTGTTACAACAAGCGAAGAATTAGCACATAAAGTATCTGATGAGATTGACGGATTCTTAAATCAGTTATCAAGAAAAGAGATCATGGAGAAATCTTTAGATTCCTTCGGATATATTCTTGTTGCAAGCGATATGAAAGAAGCAATTGATACGGCAAACGCTATTGCGTCTGAACATATGGAGATCATGACAGCAAATCCATTTGATGTTATGACAAGGATCAAGAATGCAGGAGCGATCTTTATCGGAGCATACAGCTGTGAACCTTTAGGAGATTATTTTGCAGGACCAAACCACGTACTTCCAACAAATGGAACAGCAAAATTCTTCTCTCCATTAAGTGTTGATGATTTCATCAAGAAATCAAGTGTCATCTACTATTCAAGAGAAGCCTTAGAGCCAGTACACAAAGACATCGAATTCTTTGCGAATCAGGAACAGCTGACAGCACATGCTAATTCCATGAAAGTAAGATTTGAAGATAACCAGAAAGGATAAAAATATGAGTAGAAGTGCATCAATTGAGAGAAATACAAGTGAGACAAAGATCAAACTTTCCATTGATCTTGATGGAAATGGAAATGGAAATATCCATACAGGAATCGGTTTTTTTGACCATATGTTAAATGCATTTGCACGTCACGGATTTTTTGATCTTGATGTGGAAGTTGAGGGAGATCTCTATGTAGACTGCCATCATACGATCGAAGATGTCGGAATCGTACTTGGAGAAGCGATCAAACAGGCCGTTGGAGATAAGAAAGGGATCAAACGTTATGGATCATTTATGCTTCCAATGGATGAGACATTAATGTTATGTGCGATCGATCTGTCTGGAAGACCATATTTTGTGATGGATTGTGATTTTACGGTTGATCGCGTTGGAGAATTTGACACAGAGATGGTAAGAGAATTCTTTTATGCAGTATCTTACGGTAGCATGATGAATCTTCATTTGAAGAAATTACATGGAGAGAATAATCATCATATGATCGAAGCAGCATTTAAAGCATTTGCAAAAGCTTTGGATGAAGCAACCAGTATGGATCCAAGGATCACAGATGTACTTTCCACGAAAGGAGCCTTATAAGATGAGTAATGAGGCAAAACCATTAAATAGCAAGATGAGTTTTGATGAATTCAAATTAAACAGCGACGGAATGTTAACCGTTGTTGTACAGGATCATAAGACAAATGAAGTTTTGATGGTCGCATATATGACAAAAGAAGCATATGATAAGACGATCGAGACAGGGATTATGACTTATTACAGCCGAAGCCGTGATGAATTATGGATCAAAGGGGAGACATCCGGACATTATCAGTATGTCAAAGATTTATATATTGACTGCGACAGAGACACCTTACTTGCTAAGGTAAAACAGATCGGGGCTGCCTGCCATACAGGAAATTATTCTTGCTTCTACACAGATTTACTAGAAAAAGAAGATTAAGAACGTAATCTTTGTGAGAAAATATTTGTGTTTCTAAGTTCGATTTGGTATAATCGACTTTATAAGATAAGGAGGCAAGATTATGACAGCATTTTTATCAGAATTAGTCTCTTATGTATTGAAGTTTGCGATTCTTTTTGCATGCTCTGCGGCAGGAATTTATTTCGGAGTCGGTCGTGCGAAGGCAAAGAAGAAAGAATCATAAGATCATACATGATTAAGAGAAGATCATTTAGCTGCATGAGAATACAGGCTCATGCAGCTAAAAAGCCGTAAAGGCAAGGTCTTCTTAAATATAATGAAACGACACTAGGAGGATGAAACGTTGAGAGCATATGGAGTCAACGAACTCAGGAAGATGTATCTTGAGTTTTTCGAAAGTAAAGGACATTTAGCATTAAAGAGTTTTTCACTCGTGCCAAAGAACGATAACAGTTTATTACTGATCAACGCTGGTATGGCACCACTGAAACCTTATTTCACAGGACAGGAAGTACCACCAAGAACAAGAGTGACAACATGTCAGAAGTGTATCCGTACAGGAGATATTGAGAATGTTGGTAAGACAGCAAGACATGGTACATTCTTTGAGATGTTAGGAAACTTCTCTTTTGGAGATTACTTCAAACATGAAGCGATCGCATGGTCTTGGGAATTTTTAACAAAAGTGATCGGATTAGATCCTGACAGATTATATCCATCTGTATACGAAGATGATGATGAAGCATTCGAGATCTGGGAGAAAGAGATCGGAATCGCACCAGAGAGAATCTTCCGTTTTGGAAAAGAAGACAACTTCTGGGAGCATGGGGCAGGACCTTGTGGACCATGTTCAGAGATCTACTATGACCGTGGAGAGAAATACGGATGCGGAAGCCCAGACTGTACGGTAGGATGTGACTGCGACCGTTATATGGAAGTATGGAACAACGTATTTACACAGTTTGAGAATGATGGGCACAACCATTATACAGAATTAGAGAATAAGAACATTGATACAGGTATGGGACTGGAACGTCTTGCAGTCGTTGTACAGGAAGTAGATTCTATCTTCGACGTAGATTCTATCAAAGCGATCCGCGATGAAATCTGTAAAGTTGCAGGAGTTACTTATGGTACAGACCACGAGACAGACGTATCGATCCGTGTGATCACAGACCATATTCGTTCTGCTACATTTATGTTATCTGATGGTATCACACCATCTAACGAAGGACGTGGATATGTTCTTCGCCGTCTGATTCGCCGCGCAGCAAGACATGGAAGATTATTAGGGATCGATCATCTGTTCTTAACAGATATCAGTAAAGTCGTGATCCGTGAATCTAAAGATGGATATCCAGAATTAGAAGAGAAAGCAGAATTTATCTTCAATCATTTATCTCAGGAAGAAAAACAGTTCAACAAGACGATCGATCAGGGACTGTCTATCTTAGCAGATATGGAAAAAGCTATGAACGAGAAAGGCAGCAAAGAGCTTGCTGGTGCAGATGCGTTCAAATTATATGACACATATGGATTCCCATTAGATCTGACGATCGAGATCTTAGAAGAAAAGGGATTTACTGTAGATAAAGAAGGCTTTGAAAAAGAAATGCAGGTTCAGAGAGAGACTGCCAGAGCTGCAAGAAAGACAACAAACTACATGGGTGCAGATGCAACTGTATACGAACAGTTAGATCCAGCCATGACAACAAAATTCGTTGGATATGATGAACTTACTTGTGAAGGTGAGATCACAGCTATGACAACAGAGACAGAAGTTGTTTCAACTCTGAACAAAGGAGACAAAGGAACGATCGTCGCTGACCAGACAGCATTCTATGCTACAAGTGGTGGTCAGGAAGCAGATAAAGGTGTGATCATCAGCGGAGATGCATCTTTTGAAGTAGAAGATGTCATTAAATTATCCGGTGGTAAGTTTGGACATGTTGGACATGTAGTCGAAGGAACATTCAACGTAGGAGACAAAGCAGTCTTTACAGTGAATGAGAAGAACAGAGCATTAGGTGCAAAGAACCATAGTGCAACTCATTTATTACAGAAAGCATTAAGAGAAGTGCTTGGAACTCATGTAGAGCAGGCAGGATCTTTAAATAATGCGGAACATTTAAGATTCGACTTTACACATTTCTCACCATTATCTGATGATGAGATCGCAAGAGTTGAGAAGATCGTCAACGAAAAGATCGCTCAGGATCTTCCAGTTGTGACAAAAGTTATGTCTATGGAAGAAGCTAAGAAAACAGGAGCTATGGCACTGTTTGGAGAGAAATACGGAGACGAAGTACGTGTTGTATCCATGGGAGATTTCTCTGTAGAATTATGTGGTGGTACTCATGTGAAGAATACAGGAGCGATCACAGCATTCAAGATTTTATCTGAAACTGGTGTTGCATCAGGAGTTCGAAGAATCGAAGCAGTGACAGATCAGGGAGTATTTAACTACTACCATAAGCAGGAAGAAGAATTAAAAGAAGCAGCCAAAGCATTAAAAGCTACACCAGCAACACTGCTGACAAGAATTGAATCACTTCTTGCAGAAGTAAAAGAATTAAAGAGCGAAAACGAATCCTTAAAGAGCAAACTTGCAAAAGACGCTCTGGGAGATGTTATGGATCAGGTAGAAGAAGTAAAAGGAGTGAAACTTCTTGCAACTTCTATAGAAGACGTTGATATGAATGGACTTCGTGAACTTGGAGATAACTTAAAAGAGAAATTAGGAGAAGGTGTCATTGTCCTTGCTTCCCAGAAAGACGGAAAAGTATTCTTAGTTGCCATGGTAACAGACGAGGCACAGAAAGCAGGAGCACACGCTGGAAACCTGATCAAAGCGATCGCCGGATGCGTTGGAGGCGGCGGTGGAGGACGTCCAAATATGGCTCAGGCCGGAGGAAAGAATCCAGCCGGAATTCCAGAAGCAGTAGCAAAAGTAAAAGAAATTTTAGAAAGTCAAATTTCATAGTTGACAAAAATCTAAAATGTGATATACTAATCTAGTGCAAAAAATTAAAACCCAAACAGTCCTATGCACAAGTACAAGACTGGAGGGGAGGTCGGGAATAGAATGTCAAACGTAATCGTTAAAGAAAATGAATCTTTAGATAGCGCTCTTCGCAGATTCAAGAGAAACTGTGCAAAAGCAGGAATTCAGCAGGAGATTCGTAAAAGAGAACATTACGAAAAGCCAAGCGTAAGACGTAAGAAAAAGTCTGAAGCGGCTCGTAAGAGAAAATCTAAATAATTTTTACTTGATTGAAAAGATAAGCATCATTTACCTGGGAACAGGTATATGATGCTTTTTTTCGGCATATATTAAACCAAATGCCACAAAAGGAGTTTTGCATGAAGAAGAAACCAAAAGAAGTGATTGCTAAAGGACTTTCTCTTCCAAGAGATGTGGTGTTTGGAGATTTCATTATAACCTTGACAGGAAACTGTGAAGCATACATAGAAAATTACAGGGGGATCGTATCATATGATGAGAATAAGATCTCCATTCAGGGGAATCATGTTATATTAAATATCTGTGGATGTGATCTGGCAGTTGATTTTTACTCACAGGAATCAATGAAGATCAAAGGAAAGATCAAAAGGCTGGAATATGTATGATATTCTTTGAAAGGAGCATGAGAAATGCTTAAAATTCTGCACTTTATATTTGGAAGGCTGTATTTTCAAGTCAAAGGATATCAGACAGAGCGTTTTTTGAATCTCTGTGCAAAAAATCATCTTGTATTGTGGGAATTAAAACCAGTATCAGACGGCTATGTGTTTTTTATCAGACGAAGTTCTTATCAAATGTTGGAAGCATTAGCAGAGAAAGCAAATGTTGATCTTGCGTTACAAGGGCAAAAAGGACTGCCATATTTCTTAAAAGAACATAAAAAACGTAAAATATTATTTTTTTCCATGTGTTTGTGCGGTTTAATGATCCTTTCGCTGAGTCAGTTTTTATGGGAGATTACAGTTTCTGGAGGAGAAGTATATTCAGAAAGTGATATATTAAAGTATGTTACGGATAACTACTACCATATTGGAACATTAAAATACCAGATTGACTGTGATGCATTGGAAGACCATCTGAGGGAAGATTATGCTGAGATTGCGTGGGCATCCTGTTCGATTCAGGGAACAAGACTGCATATTGAGATAAAAGAGACCTTAGATCGCAAAACAAAGCAGAATCCAAAGAAACCATGTGATATCGTGGCAAATAAATCAGGGATCATTACAAAAATGGCGGTCAAAAGTGGAACGCCGCTTGTAAGTGTTGGGGACAGTGTCAAAAGCGGAACAACTTTAATTTCTGGATTGATCTATTACTACAGTGATGATTTTACTGTGACACAGACGGATAAGATCAAAGCGGACGGAGAGATCGTGATGCGCACTAAAGAGGTGTACAACAATTCAATTCCCATGGAATATTACGAGAAGCTGATCACAGGCAAGAAAAAGAGTATCAAAAATTTATATTTTGGACAGTATCAATTCGATTTTCCCGAAAAGAAAAGACAGGATCATACAAATGTTATGACAAAGAGAAGATCATTAAAGATAGGGAAATCTTTTTATCTGCCCATTGGGATCACGATGCAGATAACTGAAAGATACAGGCCAAAGAAGAAAATCTTGACAAAAAAAGAAGCACAGTTAAAATTAAAAAAACAGTTGGAACGATATCTTATGAAGAAAGCAAAAGCAGGAGCAAAGATCGTTCACTGTGAAGGAAATTATAAAAAAAAGAACAACCGATATGAAGTTAAGGCATCGATCATCAAAGAAGAAAGTGTCGGAAAGATCCGAAATATCAAGAAATTAACAAAGAAACAAGAAGAAATGATCACACCAACAACAGCGCAGCAATAAATAAAAGTTATGAATCAGGCCATATGGATTTTGCCACTCAGGTTGAAAAACTTTGTAACAGATGGTAGAATACATAAGGAATATACACAAAGAAGGAGACTGAGAATTAGATGAATCCAGTTGAAATAGAAATGAATTTTCCGGCAGAACATGGCGGGAATGTATTCGGGCAGTTTGATGCCTATATGAAGAAAATCGAAAAAACACTGCATGTGAGTCTGATCCTGAGAGGTGACCATTTAAAATGTATTGGAACACAGCAGGCAGTTAATCATGCAATCTCCGTGATCGATGAACTACTCGAATTATCCAAACGAGGAAATGTGATCACAGAGCAGAATGTAAACTATGCGTTATCGTTATCAATGGAAGAGAAATCTCCAAGTCTTTTGGAGCTTGATAAAGATGTCATCTGTCATACGATCCAGGGTAAAGCAGTCAAACCAAAGACTTTAGGACAGCAAAAATACGTCGATGCGATCAAGAATAAGATGATCACATTTGGAGTCGGTCCTGCAGGAACTGGTAAGACATATCTTGCAATGGCAATGGCGATCACAGCATTTAAGAATGATGAAGTCAGCCGTATCATTTTAACAAGACCAGCAATTGAGGCAGGAGAGAAGCTAGGTTTCTTGCCTGGAGATCTACAGAGTAAAGTTGATCCATATTTAAGACCATTATATGATGCATTATATGAGATCCTTGGGGCTGACGCATTTATGAAGAATATGGAGAAAGGCTTGATTGAAGTCGCTCCATTAGCTTACATGAGAGGACGTACACTGGATAATGCATACATTATCTTAGATGAGGCACAGAATACGACACCTGCTCAGATGAAGATGTTCTTAACACGTATTGGATTTGGGTCCAAAGCGATCATCACGGGTGACTTAACACAGAAAGACTTGCCATTTGACAGTATTTCAGGATTAGAAGAATCTCTAAGAGTGTTAAGAAAAGTTAAGGAGATCGGGGTCTGTGAGCTTACCAATAAGGACGTTGTCAGACATCCATTAGTACAGAAGATTGTTGCAGCATATGATCAATATGAAGCAGCCAGATCTGCGAAAAAGAATAAGAATAACAATAACAAAAAGAACAGAAGATAGGAATGTTATGAGTATTATAATCGAGAATGAATACGAAGGGGAGATCAATATCCCTTATGAAAAGATCGCACATGAAGTGATCGAGGCAGCAATTGATTATGTGGACTGCCCTTATGAGTGCGAAGTGAATTTAATGCTAACCGATAATGAAACGATTCATGCGATCAACAAAGAACAAAGAGAGATCGACCGACCAACAGACGTACTGTCTTTTCCAATGGCAGAATACGAAGAACCAGCGGATTTCTCAAAGATTGAAGAAGATCCGATGGCATTTGATCCGGAGAGTGGTGAATTTCTGCTTGGAGATATCGTGATCTCCATGGACAAGGTATGGGAACAGGCCGAGAATTATGGACACAGCAGGGAGAGAGAATATGCCTTTTTGATCGCTCACAGTATGTTACATCTGTTTGGATATGACCATATGGAAGAGGAAGAACGAAAAGATATGGAAAAACGTCAGGAAGAGATTTTGACAAAGACGAAATATACAAGAGATGAAAGAGGTTTAGTATGAGTAAAAGCAGCAAAAACTCATTTTTAATGCAAGGAATGATCTTAGCCGCAGCATCCATTGTCTGCCGTGTGATCGGATTATTATATCGTAGTCCACTGTTTGGGATCATCGGCAAAGAAGGTATGGGGTACTATTCTTATGCGTATAATATCTATAACATTATTCTGCTGATCGCATCCTTTAGTATTCCACTTGCGGTATCCAAATCAATTTCTGCAAGACTTGCGAAGAAAGAATATATCAATGCTCAGAGAATCTTCTATGGAGCATTAGTTTATGCAGTTGTCGTTGGTGGTATCGCGTCCATGATCGCATATTTTGGAGCACCAACCTTTGTCGGACATCAAAAAGGTGCAGCACTTGCCCTTCAGGTCATTTCCCCAACGATCTTTTTCTCTGGGATTCTTGGAGTACTTAGAGGATATTTTCAAGGACATAATACAATGGTGCCAACATCCATTTCCCAGATCATTGAGCAGATCTTGAATGCGATCTTTAGTATTTTGATGGCATATGTACTGATCTTACCATATCTGCCATCTAACAAGATCACATATGAGATCGCAAGACATGGGGCAGCAGGTAGTGCGATCGGTACAGGAGTCGGTGTTTTAACAGGATTGATCTTCTGCTCTATCATTTATCGTGCATACCAGCCAAAGGTCAAGATTCAGATGAAACATGACCGTACAAAATATATTGAATCTTATGGGAATATCTTAAAGATCTTATTATTAACGATCACACCGGTTATCTTTAGTACAGCGATCTATAACTGTAGTGCAACGATCGACCAGACGATCTTTAGTAATATCTTAGTAGGAAAAGGAATTACGGCGAAAGTAGTTTCAGAATTTTATGGTTTGTTCAGCGGTCAGTATAACGTGTTGATCAATGTTCCAGTTGCGATGGCATCTGCACTTTCCAATGCGATCGTGCCAAATGTTTCTGCAGCCTATGCGTTAGGCAAGAAGGACGATATGAACGACAGTATCCAGATGGCGATACGTTTTACGATGATGATCGCGATCCCATGTGCGGTTGGACTAGGTGTGTTAAATAGTTCGATCAATGGATTGATCTTCGGTGCAACATATGCCAAGGGATTAGGAGCAGCTATGCTTCGGATCGGTGCAGTTTCCGTTATTTTCTACTGTCTGTCAACGTTGACAAATGGTATCTTACAGGGAATGGGAAAGATGAGAGTGCCAGTCAGACATTCTGCGATTTCCGTTGTGGTCAATATCGTTGTATTATGGCTTTTATTAACATACACAGATTGTAAAACATATGGATTGGTATTTGCGACTATGGCATTTTCCCTTGTGATGTGTCTGTTAAATGCACACTCCATCAAGAAATACACAGGTTTTCATCAGGAGATCACAAAGACATTTATCAAGCCTGCATTAAGTGCAGCAGTGATGGGTGTTGTCTGTTTTCTGATTCAGTATGCGGTTCAAAGCGTTCTTCCATTCGGGCGAGTATGCTTTGCGGTCTGCGTGATCATTGCAGTGCCAGTTGGAGCACTGATCTATTTTGCAGCGATCATTAAGTTAAGAGTATTTACAGAAGAAGAACTTACTAAGATTCCAAAAGGAAATCTGATCGTCAGATTAGCAAAGAAATTACATTTGCTGTAAGGATCGTAAGGGCTTCCATTTATAAAAGGAAGAAAAAGTCCAGATCTGCTATGATTTGGGCTTTTTGTATAAATTCCCTTATCTTTGGTAACAATATAGCCAAAGGAGGGTTGCATTATGAAGAAGATCAATCGATTTTTGATGATATATATGGTTGTGATCACAGTTTTGTGCATCTGTATGTGTTATCTTGCATTCTCAGCAAATGAAAAGAAGGACAACCTCAAGGAAGTTCGTTCTCAGATAACAACAACAGCTGAAAAAAAACAGACCAAAGCAGTCAAGAAGGTTAAGGCAACGTACAGTCTGAAGATTCTTGATGGAAGTCTGGCTGTGATTAATAATAAGACCAAAGAAGTTTTTGAATATACAGATATGAAGAAAGAGAATCTGCCAGCAGACATCAAAAATATGCTGAAAGAGAATTTTATCTTTGAAAACAGAGAAGAAGTATATCATTTTCTGGAATCATACAGTAGTTAAAATAAATATTTGGAGAAAAATAACGAATGAAATATGATGTGATCATCGTTGGAGCAGGGGCTTCTGGTATGATGGCAGCGATCACAGCAGCTAGTCATCATAAGAAAGTTCTCTTGCTTGAACGGATGGATAAATTAGGAAAGAAAATATTAGCAACGGGAAATGGAAGATGCAATCTGTCAAATGCTTACATGGACGAGAATTGCTACAGAGGGCAGAGACCTTCCTTTGCCTATCCGATGATCGAGGAATTTGGATTAGAAGATCTCATTCAGTTCTTTGAATCTCTCGGAATGCTTGTGACAGAGCAAAATGGATATTATTATCCTGCATCTTTGCAGGCAGCAACTGTTGTTGATACATTGACACAGAAATTAAAGCATCTGCACGTGGATATTCTGACAGAATTTGAAGTCACGAAAGCAGAGAAACGTAAGTCCACATTTTATGTCTATGGAAATGACAAATGTTTTCAGTCAAGCAATCTGATCCTTGCAACTGGTGGATGTGCACAGCCAAACTTAGGAAGCAACGGAAGTGGATACAAGCTTGCCAAAGACTTTCATCATAAGATCACGGATACATTCCCGTCTTTGGTAGGATTAGAAGCAGAAGGAAAATATTTAAAAGACACCTCGGGAGTTCGAAATGTCAGTAATGTCAGCGTCTACGCGAATAATGAATTGATCGCCAAAGAACATGGAGAAGTTCAGTTTACAAAATATGGAGTTTCAGGGATCCCGATTTTCCAGATCAGTCATTTTGCGATCGAAGCATTAAGAAGAAAGAAAAAAGTAAAAATCTATTTAAATCTCATGCCACAGATGGTAACCTTAGAAGAAACAACAGAAGTATTCTTAAAGAGCTGCAATTATAAGACAGTCGAAGAATTCTTCCAGGGATTTTTAAATAAAAAACTGGTATATGCAATCTTACTGAGATTAAAGATTGATCCAAGAAAACCAGTTGCTCAGATATCCAGGAAAGATCTTAACAGGATCTTAGATATGATCCAACACTTTGAAGTTGAGATCAAAGGATATAAAGGATATGATATGGCACAGGTAACAGCCGGAGGCGTATCCACAAAAGAAATCATACAAGGAACATTAGAATCAAAGTTATTAGAAGGGCTTTATGTTGTTGGTGAATTACTAGATGTCGATGGAACATGCGGAGGGTACAACCTTCAGTGGGCATTTACATCCGGATACATCGCTGCAAGCCAGATAGGAAGACAATGATAAGAATCAACCAGATCAAGCTGCCGATCGATCACAAAGAGGCAGCACTTGAGAAGAAGATAAAAAAAGCATTACATAATACAGAATATAAACAATACAAGATCGTAAAACGGTCTATTGATGCGAGGAAAAAAGAAGAATTATCTTATGTGTATGCAGTTGATGTGACATTAGGTAAGGGTCAAGAAGAGAAATTCCTCAAAAAGAACAAGAATCGTAATATCATGGCAGTAAAAGAAAAGAAGTTTGAATTTCCAGAAAATCAGCGGGAATTTAAATATCCACCAGTTGTGATCGGAATGGGACCGGCAGGTCTGTTTGCAGCACTGATGCTTGCAAGAGCCGGATTACATCCGATCGTCTTAGAACGAGGGAAAGATGTCACAAACCGTATGAAAGATGTAGAACATTTCTGGGAGAGTGGCGAACTGAATTCTGAATCCAATGTACAATTTGGAGAAGGAGGAGCAGGAACATTTTCAGACGGAAAACTAAATACCTTAGTAAAAGACAAATTCGGAAGGAATAGATTCGTTTTAGAAACTTTTGTAGAACATGGTGCACCAGAAGAGATCTTATATGAAAATAAACCACATATCGGAACGGATCTTTTAAGAAATGTCGTTGCAGGGATCAGAGAAGAGATCAGATCTCTTGGCGGAGATGTCCGTTTTGAGGCGAAAGTGACAGATTTCGTGATCCAGGATGGAAAATTAACAGGGCTGATCATCAATGATAAAGAAGAAATTAAAACAGAAGCAGCGATCTTAGCACCGGGACACAGTGCCAGAGATACATTTAAGGTCTTATCAGATCGTGATCTGGAAATGAATCCTAAAGCTTTTGCGATCGGACTTCGTGTGGAACACCCGCGTGAGATGATCGATCATTCGCAGTATGGAAAGGGAGCAGATCAATATGATCTTCCAGCTGCATCATACAAACTAACATATCATGCAAACAATGGAAGAAGTGTGTATTCCTTCTGTATGTGTCCGGGAGGTTTCGTGGTCAACGCGTCCTCAGAGCCAGAACGATTGACGGTCAATGGAATGAGCAATCACGATCGAGCAGCAAAGAATTCCAACAGTGCGATCATCGCAAGTGTTACACCAGAGGATTTTGATGGAAATGACGCATTAGCAGGCGTAAGATTTCAGCAGAAATGGGAAGAAAAAGCTTTTAGCGAAGGAAAAGGAAGAATCCCGGTTCAGACATTAAAAGATTTCAGAGAAGGAAAGATCACAGAATCCTTTGGCGAGATCACACCAAACACCAAAGGATTGACAAGTTTTGGGAACTTAAGGAACTGCCTTCCAGAACCGGTCAGTGAAGCAATTTCGGAAGGAATGCAATATTTTGATACAAAGATCAAAGGATTTAATCGAGAAGATACGATTTTGTGCGGAATTGAAGCAAGAACATCTTCTCCGTTAAGAATCGAGAGAGATCAAGGATTTGAGAGCAATATCAAAGGAATCTACCCATGCGGAGAGGGAGCAGGTTTTGCTGGCGGCATCACTTCTGCAGCAATGGATGGAATTAAGGTTGCACAAGCCCTCGTTACAGTGTAAAATACCTTTCAAGGAGTGAATGTAAAATGAATAATCGTGAAAAACTAAAAGATAAACAAAGAATTGTCGTCAAAGTAGGTACATCTTCTTTGATCCATAAAGCAACAGGAAACATCAATTTATTCCGATTAGAGAAATTAGTCCGTGTTTTAACAGACTTACATAACAGCGGAAAAGACGTGATCCTGGTATCTTCAGGAGCGATTGGTGTAGGATTTAAAGCCCTGGGATTAGAAAACCGTCCGACATCCCTTCCAATGAAGCAGGCATGTTCTGCTGTAGGACAGGGACAGTTAATGATGATCTACCAGAAACTGTTTGCTGAATACAATCAGGGATCTGCACAGATTCTGATCACAAAAGAGACGATGCTCAATGACGAGAGAAGATATAACGCCAAGAATACATTTGAAGAATTACTAAAACTCGGCGTGATCCCGATCGTAAATGAAAACGATACGGTATCTACAGAAGAGATCGAGTTTGGTGACAATGATACCTTATCTGCAGTCGTAACTGCAGTTGTACAAGGTGATCTATTGATTCTCCTGACAGATATTGACGGACTTTATACGGATGACCCACACAAGAATCCACTGGCCAAACTGATCCCAGAAGTACCAGTCTTAGATGAAAAGATTGGAAGAATGGCAAAAGGAGCTGTAACTAAGGTCGGAACTGGCGGAATGGAAACAAAGATCGCAGCAGCCAATATCGTAACAGATGCTGGAGCAGATATGGTGATCGTAAACAGCAATAATTTAAATAATGTCAATAAAGTTGTTGCAGGAGAAGAGATCGGAACATTATTCTTAGCACACAAACGACCAGACTTTGATTTCAAGAAATATTTAACAGAACGCCCATATTTTAAGGCATAATAAGATAAAATAATGTATTATATAGAAAGGAAATATTACAGATGAAAGAAAAAGATATTCAAAGAATTAATGAATTATACAATCTGGATAAATCCATTGGGTTAACACCAGAACAGAAAGAAGAACAGAGAAAGTTAAGACATGAATACATCCAGTCTGTTCGTGCAAACTTAAGAGCGCAGCTTAATAATGTAAGTATTAAAAATGAAGATGGATCGATTACTCCATTAAAACCAAAAGGATTAAACTAGAGCAGATTAGATAGAACATATTGATGATAGATGCAAACCGCACCGAAAAGGAGGCATTCATAATGTTGGAACAACTAGGAAAACAGGCAAAAGAAGCATCGATAATTCTTGGAAAAGCAGGGATTGAAGATAAGAATGAAGTATTAAGAGAAGCAGCCAAATGTCTGGTACAGAATCAGGAATATATCTTAAGTGAGAATTATAAAGATGTAGAGAATGCAAAAAGCAATGATATGAGCGAGGCGTTGATCGATCGTTTATCCCTGAATCCTGACCGTATCGAAGCAATGGCAGAAGGACTTCGTCAGGTAGCTGAACTACATGATCCAATTGGTTCTGTAGAACATATGCAGAAAACACCGAATGGACTTTTGATCGGTAAGAAAACGGTACCATTAGGAGTTGTCGGTATCATCTACGAATCAAGACCAAACGTAACAGCAGATGCATTTGCACTATGTTTTAAGACAGGAAATGCATGCCTTCTTCGTGGTGGAAGTGATGCGATCAATTCAAATCTTGCGATCACAAATGTGATCCAGAGTGCACTAGAATCCTGCAATATGCCAAAATACAGCATTCAGCTGCTGACAGATACAAGCCGTGAGACAGCTACAAAGATGATGCAGTTAAATGAATACTTAGATGTTCTGATCCCAAGAGGTGGTGCAGGACTCATTCAGAGTGTTGTAAAGAATTCTACAGTGCCAGTGATCGAGACAGGAACAGGAAATTGTCATGTATACGTAGATGAATTTGCCCAGAAAGACATGGCAGTTAACATCATCATCAATGCAAAGACACAGAGGCTTGGAACATGCAATACATGTGAGTCTCTAGTATTACATAAAAATATCATAGAAAGCCATGGTCCAGCGATCATTGAAGCTTTATTAGCCAAAGGTGTGCAAGTACGTGGAGATGAGAGAGTTTGTGCTTTAAATGACCAGGTCATCCCTGCAACAGAAGAAGACTGGGGAACAGAATACTTAGATTCTATCATTTCTGTGAAAACTGTCGACAGCTTTGACGAAGCAGTGGCACATATCAATCATTACAATACGGGGCATTCGGAAGCGATCGTCACAGATTCTTACCAGAATGCACAGGAATTCTTAAATGAGATCGATGCAGCAGCCGTTTATGTTAATGCATCCACAAGATTTACTGATGGATTTGAATTTGGATTTGGAGCAGAGATCGGAATCAGTACCCAGAAGATTCATGCTAGAGGACCAATGGGATTAGATGCACTGACGACCAGCAAATTTATTATTTATGGAAATGGACAGATCCGTGAATAATAGAATATAAAAGCCAGAATTGTAAATTATTTCAGAATCTTAAGAAAATCTGAAGAAAAACATAGAATTTTGTATGCAAATGCAAAGTTCAAATATTTCCTTGATTTTTAAATGATGGAAACCCGCATAAAATAAAGGAAAACTGCAATAAAGTAAAATTATAATTTTAGACAAAACACTTAGTTACACCAAATTTACACCAAATTATAAAAATAAGCATTTAAAAATATAATTGGAACAAATAACAAATTAATTATGGAGTTTTAATGCTATAGATTCTCTTAACCACAGGTTTATTATAATCTGTGGTTTTTCTTTTATAACCTTTACACCAAACACATGTTCGTGTTATAATATTCGAGAGGTGAAATAAAATGTACAATACAACAAACATTCCAAAAGCTACTAAGAGAGTAAACATCTCAGGAGACACACCTCCTGACATCTGGATGTCTATGTTAGATTCTTATGGTAAGCTTCAAAAATTCCACATCAGAGAACTACTCCTACAGGGTACTAGAAAAGAAACCAACTCAGCAAGACAAGAACGTGAAGTAGAATACTATAAAAGCAGAATAGAAGTGTTAGAACGATTCAACATTTCTACTAAGACAAAGATACTAAAATACATTCCATCATCTGGCACATGGTATATCTGCGGAGAATATGCAGACTTATTACGATCACAGAGTTACTTGAACAGATAAGGAGATACACAATGAGAATATACGAATACAACGAAAGCACTCAGACACTTAACACAGAGTGCGGATTATTCCATATAGGTGACACAGTACAACTTACAGAGATCGACTCTCAGACGCCTATAAAAACAACTCTATATGGGGCTAGAATTGATTCTACAGAATACGTCCTTTCATTCTTCAATGAGAAATGTGGAATGCCTTTATACTTGTCTGAGCATGAAATAGATGATATGTGTAGAGTAGAAAAATCGTAAAAAATAGGGTACACCAGAAATTGATCTGATGTACCCTTAATTTTTTATTCTTATTGTAATAAATTCCCTTGCAACAAATGATGAACACATTCTGGAATCTCTTTGTTTTCATTCTTTACCAGAAGAGTTGTATACTTTCCAAGGCTTGCGTCTTTTTGAAAAATGAAGTCAACTTCTCCATAATCATCACCATTTTTCGTTGAATTTCTTCCTGCTCGTAACGACATTGGCAAGAAGTATTCATTAATTTTTTCTCCATTAGAATCTCTGTTCTCTGTTAAGCACAAAGTAAACTCTAAGTTCGATATGCCAACTTTATAAACAACACTGGCTGTTTCCATATTCCTAAGAATACGAACCTTCGTGTTTGTTAATTCATATAATCTTTTGAGACATGATAGTTTCTTTTTAGAGACTTCAAAAGGATGTCTTGGAGAGAAATAAAACTGTTGTGTAGTTAATGTTTTTTCTCTGGCATTTTTATAAAATTTTTTTGCAAACAATCTAGTTTCTACGCCAGCAAGATGCAAAAATCTATTGACTGGGAACATCACTTCAAAATATTCATTTCCATATACATATAAAAATGCTTGGCCAGCTAGGTATTGTTCATACATGGACGCTGCCTCTATAATATCTTGTCGTATTTTATTTTTCTTTTGTGTTTTTGATGCCATATTTACCTCATACGTAAAAAAGAGTGGGACAGAAGCCACACTCTTCGATAATTCTTTATTAGAGTTTTCTGCTGGTTGTCAGCCGTGATATCCAGTTAAAATATCTTTTCGTTGCAGAAATCCTTAAGTCCCCTGCATGGACTACGACTTTACTCCTAGTCGCAAGACGTGATATCCAGTTAAAATATCTTTTCGTTGTGGAAAATTACCCTGCTCCACTTGCAGCACAACTTTTAACGATGCTCTTTCATCGAGAATATTACTATTCCTACTTTCATTATACACAAATTCAAAACAAATACAACACTTTTTGATAAAAAAATAGAGGCAGAGCCTAGTTTATTCTGCTCATATTTACCCTCTCCGCAGCAGAGAGTAACAATTCTTTATCGCTGACAAAGAAAACTAATAAAGAAAATACCGACTAATTGCCAAATTAATCATAACTGTTTCTTGTGTCTTTTCATATCCCTTAGCATTTCTTTGTATAAGACAGTTTAATCCAACCATCTTTAGTTTTACCCCAACCATTCTTAACAGCTTTGATTGTAACTGTTGTGCCTTTCTTATAAGCGTCTCTGACAATAGCAGCCGTTGTAGATGGAGACTTACGTACATTAAGAGCAGAAGCAGTTACTTTTACTTTGTATGATTTAAACTTAGAAGATGCTTTTGGTTTTACTACTGTAGAACCAGAAATGTCTGCTTTGAATTTAGCAAACCCTTTGCTATTTGGAGAAGCCCAAGGTTCAGGACAAATTTTTCCGCAAGTCCGAAAATGCGTGGTAATATGAGAAACAGGGACTCCATATTTCTTCATATAATATTTTGTCAATTCAACAGTTTGCTTATACACACCATTAGGCACTTTACCAACAGAATTACACATCTCGATATTCAAACTGTTTGCATTTGTGCATTTGCCCCAATCAACAGCATATTTTCTTTCATATAATTTACCAACGCTCCATGCCACATTAGATAATGGAACAGATTTATATACATATTTACCGCCATCAACAAATACATGTGCGCTTGCATTTCTATTTGGAGACTGGAAGTATTTACAATTTGCCTCACTAGTATCTCCTTTGTTTCCTGTGTAATGAATTACAATCCATTTAATATTTTTTAAGCTTCTCTTGGCACCATAGTTGTCAGAGTTGCATTTTAAAGTTTTAAATTTTAATGCCATAATATCAGGCTCCTTTCTTTTTCTTTTCTATATAACAATTATTAGGTTCATAATTTTTATCCATATCTTTACGACATATTCTGTCGCCATCCTCAAATCCATTGTCTAATGCCCATTTCTGAAAAGCTCCAAAATCATGTAGCCATTCCTCACAAATAGAGATTCCTTTACCACCATATACGTGATACCGAGGTCTATTTGGATTTGTACAATTTGACTTCATAGTTCCCCACTTAGAATAAAGTTTGTTACCAGAATGAGATTGTCCATGCTGAATGGGTTTACAACTTTCACATTCCCCACATGTATGTCTTGAATTTTTCTGTAAAGTTACTCTTAAGCGTGATACGATATTTCCACAATCGCATTTGCATATCCATCGTGTCCCTTGCTCGCTACATGCAGAAGACTCGTCATATTTCAGCACTGTTAATTTTCCAAAACGTTGACCTGTTAAATCAATAAATGTAGGACTTGTAAACCCAGATAATCCTAAGCTCCCTTCTCCGCCAGCAGACAAATTATATCCAAAGTGGTAATCATTGCTTTTCAACTCTTTGATAAGTGTCTTTTCCATTTCACAAGCTTCATCCTTGGTAAGATTCTCTGCTATCACTTCATGATCAAAATTGTCCCATCCGTACTTTTGAATAGCTCTATAGAAATGATCGTTCTTAATATATCCACGTCCGTTTCGCCATCTTTGTCTTACATCCCTACTTGTTATCCCAACATACATCTTTCCACTAGGACTGGTATGTACATAAACTTTCCACTTAGCTTCATTACGGAAATCAACATTTGTATCCCAAAAATTACCCTCGATAATATTTCCTCCAATCTAAAAAGAGCAGTCACCATAACAGCAACTGCTCAATAACTAATTATTCAATTACTAATTACTCACTTAGCAAATTATCCAACAATGTCGTCAGATTCTTTACCTTCAGTAACATCATCTAATTCTTTTTCAAATAAATCCTTATCAACTTTTACGATCACGTCTTTTTGACCAATCTTATTCTTGATTTCCTCAGCCTCTTCAAGAGTTAATCTACCGTCTCTCAGAGCGTAAGCAATTTCATCTGCAAACTGAGCTGTCCATGTAAAACTATGATTTTTCCAATCTCCATACAGAGATGTTCCAACTACAAAAGCAATACCAACTACTTGGTTAATTACATCTTCATGTACGTCAATCACTGGTTTGCCTGCCGCAGTTAATCCCATATTGATCCACGCCAACACCTGTAAAATCAGACTTACAACAGTATGTGGTTTAACTTCACTCCAATTAATACTTGCCAAAAATTCTTTAAATTTGTTCATAATGCAATCCTCCTTTGCAATAAAAAAGACCTACAAGAATGACTCTTCATCCTTAATAGGCAATGCTTTAATTTCGTTATACATTTTTTCTCCAACGCCATTTTGATGTAATTGGTCATGGTATACCTTATAAATAGCATTGATGTTTTCAAGCCCCGTAGGGGAAATACAACCTTTTTGCTTGTAATATCTGTGGGCTTGTTTGATTCTATCTCTTAGCATTGCAGCAACACCTTCAGATAAAGCAACGTCCATTGCGCACGCATCATCTAATTTTTTAGCCAGTTCAGCTGTATGTGCAAATAGTCGTTCCATGCCTACCTTTTGGTCTGTTAATAATGCGGCTTGCTCTCTCATCATGTCTTTGATAACTTGAATATCTTTATTCTGATTGCTCAAAATCTGTGTTAGTTTATCCAAAGTTTCTGTATGCTTATCGATCATTAAGCGTTGTTGTTCAATCACTTCTTTTTGATGTTTCTTTTCTAACGAAGCACGTGTCTCAAAACCAAACTTTTCGTTTAATTTGGAAGTGACATCAAAAATTTTATCTGCAAACAAAAGAACCGCAAAGACAAACACTGTCAATGCAGCCCCATGTTGAGATAAAAAATTAATTATAATATTCCAATTTTCTATCATGTAATTACCTCGATTATTTTATAAAAATCACTCCTTTAAGTCTTTACCAAACATATTCTGGTTTTTCTTCTCCAAATAATAAATATCTAAGCCAATCATCCACGACAATGCACACTGCACTCAATAGAATCCATAAGATTGTGTAAGGTAAGCAAATCTGCCCACATAGATTAAAAGGCATCTGAGAGTAATCCCAAATACCTAAACCTAACCATAAATTTAAAATACAGCCTGCTATGAATTCCATTACAGTAACAATCAATCCTCCGAGAACCATCTGCTCACGAAAGGGCATAAGATGGTAGAAGAAGCGACTGTTATTGATCAGCCCAATAAGAATAAAGCAAGTACCACCTAACACTCCCATTGTCCAATGTGTATATCCTCGCCAGATGATTTCAATTTCACAATAAGCAAATGCTCCAATAAGGAACAAGATAAGATATTTACATGATTTTTTTACATGTAGCATTTATTCACCTTCTTTTTGATCTTCGTTCTCACTTTCATCTTTACAAATAAGCTGTAAAATCATGATGTCTCCCTCAAGAATTCCTTGACAATTCTCAATAACATCACAAACTTCGCTAAAAGTCATTCTCATCTTATGGAACTCAACCCCTGAGTTTTCCATGCTTAAAGGATTAAACTCTGCTAAGAATTTCTGCCCGTTCTCTGTACCATTGATCTGGGCATCAATAGTGATATCATATTTCTGTAAGAGTTTGTGTTTTTCTTCAAAATATTCCTTCAGCTCTTCTTGAATCTTTCTAATATTCTTGGCAAGCCCAGCACTTAAAGTACATGGTACTAATTCACTGTTTTTCATAAGGAATGCATAAATTGTATTTAACTGTCCTAAGATCATATCTGCCTGCATATTTGTCATTTCCATATTAAAATTCTCCTTTTCTCTGTTAAACTAATTATTCTTCAGTCGTAGCTGAATCTTTTCCTGTTTCATCTGTCTTATCAGTCGTAGTTGAACCTTTTCCCTCTGAAGGAGTAGAAGGTTCTGTTGACTGCACAGGAATTACTTCATATTTAATTTCAATCTTGTCCAATTCTTCTCTGCTAGTAGAACTAAAAATTTGCGCTTTTGTTACATTCATCTGTTGGAAATAAGGATAGATAAATGCTTTGATCATTGCTGTTAATTGCACAAATTCCTCAGCAGTGAATGTTTCACACGCACTCTTCTTACTATGCCATTCAAGAGTTACTTGCTGACCAGCAGTAGTAAGAGCTTGATATTGCATAAAGTTCAGAGCCATTTCATTCTGATCTTCTTCAGATACTCCATAAGGCTTACCATTGAATTCTACACTCTGACTTGCTAAGAACTCAGCGAGAGCAGCTTTGTTTTTCTCCTGTAAATAGTTCTTGTACTCGTCAAGAGTCAAGGTATTAATATCAACCACCTGATTGACTTTTTCATCAAGTCGTTGTACCTGTTCTACAATATTTGCTCTTGTAAGAGATACGATCAGCGCATCTTCCCATTCTCCATTTGTGTTGTTATATAATCCTTGCTGTAAAGAGATTTCTTTATAATTGTTAAAACATGTATAGGTTGCAATCTGCGCATCATCTCTGTAGATATCTAATGTTTTAAAGTTTGTAAATGCTGATTTAACCGCTTTTAGATCATCTGTGCAAACGACAAGTTTACATTCCATGTCAAAAGTCATACTGTTAAACTGCATAAGATTAAATACTTTGTCGTCAGAGCTGTCTAATTTAGCTGTGTATACCATATGTATTTCACCTTTCTTTCTGTTTTTGGCATACAAAAAGAGCAGTCCGAAAACTGCTCTATGTACGATCAAATTTATGTTTTATTTAGTTGTTTTTATCCGTTCTTAAAGTCCAAGCTTTGCTTCGATTGCTTGTAATCGAACTTCTAGGTCGGCTTTTTCTTGTTTGACTTTGGTAAGTTCTCTTCGTGTCTTTTGAATCATATGGGTATTTAATGCAATAAATTCTGTATAAGAAACACCATATTCCGTTTCAATATCGACCTCAACATCTTTGCCAAAACGCTTTTCAATATCTTCCTGTACAAGAGGTCTATGTGTTACTACAGCAAATTTATCAGCATCATAACCCTCGGATTCTAAGACGTCTTCTGTTTTATGAGCACCAAATCCAAAATGAGTTTTCTTACCATCATAATCTCCAATGTAATTGAACCCTATAGGATTTAGATTCATATAGAAATTTTCATATTGATCAAGAGTAGTAAAGTTTTCTTTAAGATTTTCGTCTGAAGTAGAAATGCTGTGTGATGCCCAGATAGACGAACCATAAAGTCGCAATTGTTGACTATCATCACCGACACATACACCTCCCCACGATGTTCCACGTGCAATTTGGTACCCATGCGCCCAATAAAAAGATTCGCTATCAGCACCAATGACAACTGCACCAGAACTATGCACTTCTGAGCAATAAAGCCAACCGTCCGCTACAAAATCTGTTGCATACAAATTTCGATAGCATTTGACTCCTTCTGAAACTGACATTAAATAATAGTCCCCATCAATACCAAATTTAAATCCAGTTGAATAAATTTCAACATTATTTGACGTACCTTGTATTCCTATATGTCCGTTTATTATAGAGACAGTATCTCCTTCATCTCCTAAATTTCCAGTTTCGATACTTCCTCTTATGGCGGCATTTTCTGCCCACAAAACTCCATCATACCCAACTCTAAAAGGAGCAGAATTGCTATCTTCAGCACCAGCCCAGAAAGCCTGATTTCCACCAATACCAGATGCATTACTTCCGCTGTTTGTCATCAGATATGTTGACGTAATATCATAGCGACCAATCTTACCATTCGTAGCAGTAATTGTTCCCGTAATATCTGCATCTGTGGCAGTTAATTTACCAGTGTGACCAACCTTAAATACGGCACTATTTCCGTTATCATTGCTTGTTGCACCCGCCCAGAAAGCATAAGCACTTCCGTACTTACCAATACCTGTATATTTACCAGATCCTGTCGTATACATCTTATTGCTAATTATAGTCCATCCCGCAATACTACCATTCGTAGCTGTAATCTCACCACTCAGGTTCGCATTCTTGGCAATCAAATTACCATTTGAATCCCAACTCAAATTAGGACTTGTAAAGCTACCATCACCCAGATTTAAGAATGATCCCTGCGTACCACCAGAAGAGATGTAGTTATGAGATTTAATGGCATCTGTTGCGATTTTATCGGCTGTAATGGAGCCTGCCAAAATTTGATTACCAGTGATAGTGTCAGCTTTAACACTCCCACCATCTATAATGGTTTCTTTATCGAGTATGTAAGTACCAGGCTCATTTGAAATAGAATCAACTTCTTCCAACATAATGCAATCTACCCATACATTAAAAGTTTGAGGCACATTAGAACTGCTTGGCTTCCCCCAAATAAGAGGAACTACAGACCAGTATAATCCAGTTGCATTATCTGCGACTTTTATTGCACAAACAGCTCGTTGCCAATCCGTACTTAGATTAACACCAGTAGAACTTCCTGGTAATTTTCTCGGATCAATGTTAGATAGATAAAGTCCATTTGTTTTAGTGTCTGGGGTATCATGTCCCTGAATATCTATCATGAACATTCCCGTAGTAGAATCTGATTTTACATAACAAGAAAGTATGTATTGTTTGCCTGCTTGTATTTTTACACAACCGTAATTATTTGTAGAACTTCCTAAATACAATGGTGTTGTACTTGAGTTTAAATTTGCAGTAGTATAACTAATTTTAAGAGACTTATCTCCATCATAAGATACCGAACTATCAATGCCAACAGAAGTTACACCGTTATCTTTTGCGTAGCATATAGCATCTTCTTGTGAGGCAACATTTTCAAAACTAGAGTAATCTAGATTATATAGATTCTTTCTGCCATCTCCTTTAGCAGTATTCATAAAGCTTACAATACCATCAAGATTAATGTTTGTTGATACAAGATTCATGAATTTATCAGTAATTTCAAAATTACTTGCGCTTGTCCCACTTTTGACAATCCAACTGAATTTATTAGCGGTCTGATTAGCAATAGTTTCTACATTTACGATCTTTCCATTTACATCTTCTGGTGCTAATGTGAAAGGCGTGGCAGAAGTACCACGTTCGATCTTTAGGCAGATTTGTGAAATGTCGGAAGGTGTGATAGCTGTAGAGCCAGAACCCCAACGAAGAATGATTGCCATGTATTTTGCGTCACCACAGTTGATTATTTTGGGACTTGTTAGTGATTGCCACGTATCGCCATGTGAAATTGATTTTTTATTTATATCAAACAAAACATAATAGAAGTTCAATTCTTCTTTGGATGAATTTGTAGAAGTGCCAGCAGAAATAGTGATGTTACCAGACACAGGAAATACATCTTTCGTGCGTAAACGTGATACCAGAGTTGATTTTAGAGAACCGTATGCTAAATTAGCGGTATAATTAATTGATCCTTGTTCCCAATTAGAAGGAAGATTACTTACTAAGTTCTGACCATTAATTTCATTGTCTTCAGGAGCTGGAGTGTAATCTGTGGCTTTTGTTCCACGCTCAAGTTTAGGACATGCATAATAAACCTTATCGTCTCCAGACATAGAAGCTGTTTCTTCGAATCCAATTTCGGTCATATATGTATCAGTTGCCAACATATTTTTTGTAACTGTAAATGTGACAGAATATCTTGTCCAACTTGTACCAACATTAAAAGCCGAACCATTGAACCAATAAGCATTTGCCTTCCCTTTGAATCGGTACGAACAGTTAATGCTTTTTCCAGATGCGTTATTTGTTTTGGCGTATAGGGAGTATGTCAGTGTATCTCCAACTTTAACTAACCCTCTATCAATAACATGTGATTTGAACAAGCATACCAACCTTCCACATTGATTTTTAACCGACCATACAGGGCATCCGTTAAATGTTTCGACTTCATCTGTTAACCAACCAACGTCATAATAATCTTTATGTGCTCTAATAGTTTGAGAATACAGCAATAAATTCCTGCCACCAATTTCCAATCCATTAAAATCATCCTTAGTCACATAAGTCTGACCAACAGTAGTTTTAAATCCATTCATTGTTTGCTTAAAATCACTGTAGTCATTCTTAAAACTTGTGAAGTTCTCACCATTGTCACCAATTACGCTCGTGACCTTACTGACTTTCGTACTAATACCCTTAATATCAGTAGTATTCTGGACTAACTGATTTGTAATGTGTGATTGTCTGGCAACAGGAGTACCGTAGTAACAATTCATGAGTTGACATTCTGAAATAGCAGAAATAGTAGTGCCTAATTTAAATCCTTCTGTACTAGCGCCTTCATTTACAACAACCTCAATGCAGTTCCATCCTTTTACGAAGCCTAACGTCAAAGATTCACCATTTTTATTGTACGCATCACTACCCCCAATCAATTTACCATTCAGATAAATATGCGCCCCATCATCATGAGCAAATGTAATTGCAACACTTTTAGCAGCAGAGAATTTTGTAAAAGTAAGAGCGTAGCCAATATAGTTTTCCGCAGAGTTCCATTGGATACTTAAATCTGTATCATTAAATAATACCGTTCGACTAGGAGTTAAATTCTTATTCTTTGCAAAAATATCAATTGTACTTTTACCCTGATCGGTACTATCAAACAAACTCTTAGGATAAATCTCATATCTCCACTTATTCAGTCCTTCATTCGCTTTGCTAATATCACCCTTAACCAAGTTCAAATCTTGCTGATAAGTAGTCTTTTCCACTCTTTGTTCAATGGCTTGCTTGTTTTTATCTACCTTTAAACTCACGTCAGAGATCTCTGATTTGGTAGATAAAATCGCTGTTTGAAGATCCTCTGGAGCAGCTGACCAGCCAGTAGGAGAAGAGCCTTTTTCAAGTTTAAACTCAGAAAACCAAACAGTTCCAGCTGTTAAAAGCTTAAAGATAATGGTTATACTATATGCACTTGTTGCTTGATGTAATTTGATTTCATACTTTTGCCAATTGGTTGTAAGTGTTCTTGTAGTATCCGCACCATAGGCATCATATCCCCATCTAACAATAAAATCAGTCGTAACACTCGCCTTTGCGTAAAATGATAATGTATAATTTTGATTTTTGGAATGAAGATTGTCAGAAGTCCTTTCAGAAATACCCCATGCAAACCATTCGAGGTCATTACTTGAATTCTTATCGCCATTGGCGGCACTAACAGTCTTTAACGTGTTGAACCCATTATGCTTTGTTGAAGTGTCAATTGAAGCAACAAGATTCGTTCCTCTAGTATGTAACCCCCAATTATTCGTTGTTCCAGTAATGACTTCATCAGTCTTAGCAAAATTACTATTCCAAAGCAAATTCCTACCATCACCAATATCACTCACATCATAAATCTTAGCAATACTACAAGTATCATAAAAACTACTATCATCGGCAACCGCTCTGAAAGTAATCATAGTTACAGCATCACTGTATAAACTACTATCTTTGCTAACAGTCAACACATTATTACTGACCGTCAAGCCTTTCTGTCCACTCACAACATCAGCAAAGCTAACGCCACCATCAATACTGTACTGCCATTTACCAAAACTGATTTCTCCTTGGCTAGTAGGTTTGATTGTGATTGTGTTTGGTGCAAATGTTTTGCCACCATCTGTAGACTTGAAGTATTGAGATGAAGGTGTGATAGAGAGGTTTTTGGCATTATCACCCTTATCTCCGTATACACCAATAACCTTAGGTGTGCTAATAGGTTCACTCGTGCCATCTGAATATTTAGTCTGATAACAATTCCAAAGATATTTTTTATCCGCAGTGAGTTTTTGAGTTGTAATGTCTGTACTCCAACCAGAAGTAGAAGAAGTTACTCCAGAGGCTTGAGATGTTGCTAAGTAATATTGAACTGTTTCGGAAACTCCACGACCTTCGAGGTCTTCTGGGTGAGGTGCCCAAGGTGTGTCTACTGTACCTTCTGTGAGTTTGAGATTTTTGATGATTGAATAACCAACTTTTGAAAGGGCGTCACCAAACATATATATTACCTGTCCATCTAAGTTTGGCAATGTTGTACCGCTTGTCATTTTTAATGAAACGTGCTCCCATGTTTCATTCCCTAAAACTTTACAAGCAATATCATTCGCAAAGAACACTTTTTGTCCACCGCCAGTTTTGATATTATGTAAAATTTTCCCTGATCTATTTGCTTTAATATCGTAAGATAAAGTATAAGTAGTTGATGCTTTTAAACTCTTAAGCATCTCATAATCTGAAAAATCGCAAAATTGCCATTCATTAGACGCAATTGGTTCTGTACATATTAATTTTACAGCATTTATACTGTCCTCCGTAGTAATAGATTCTACAGAATATTTTCCAGATGCTCCCATATTAACCCAGTGCTTACTACCTTGATTGGTTTCTCTCAGCATATTGAAAGCAAACTTCTCACCATCAACTCCCTTATAACTAACGCTATAAGAAGTAGTATCTTTTCCATCACTATACTTAACGTAAGTCTTAGTCCATAAATACTGCCCTTGATCGCAACTTGGCATTGTTGTACTCCATGTACCTGTAGGAGCAGTAGTACCGCTTGTGCTAACTTGATAAGTAACTTCCGTTTTACTTACAGTCACAGAAGCTCCGTTCGTACCATTCGTACCTTTGTAAGATACAGAATACGCTTCAGTTTTATTACCATCTGAGTATTGTACTGTAGTTTTAGTCCAGAGATATTGCCCATTATTAACCGTAGGAACAGTAGTTGACCACGTTCCTGTAGGTGTTGTTGTACCAGAAGTTGACGTTTGATATGTAACTGATTTAGATGTGATTTTTATAGATGTACCATCTTGACCTTTAACACCTTGAGGTCCTTGTTTCCCACAACTCCAAGAAAACTGTTTCTTAACAGTCTGCCCATCAAGCGTAATAGGAATCTCAATTACTCCTGCATCGGCACCGATAGTAGCACCTGCACTAACGCTAAACGTAACTCTTTTACTGCTCTTACTGACAGTAATCCCACTACTAGAAGTGATATTCCCGATTGTGTAATCAGTTCGCTCCTGACTACCACGAATAACAATAATGTCTGTATAGTAACTTTGTGCGGAAGTTACTTTTCTATTTGAATCTGTGGCAAATTGCTGTGCTTCGTTTGTTAACATGACTGTAAATGGTTCTGTCATATTAGCAACAGTAATCTCACCATAGCCTAAAGTTTTACCCATTCAAATATTTCCTCCTTAACGATAATTAGGCGTACATTAAAAAAGACAATAATGTACGCCCTGACATTATTGCCTATTCACTATCATCAACGACTTCACAGCCGAAAATCATTTTCCCATTTACAACAGATGAATCTAAGAAAATTGCTTTTCCAGATGCATAATTAGAAGCTGTGTCTAATTCAACCCCTTTTTTATCTCTTCGAGTCCAATTGTAAGTATATTTTGGAAGATCGTTGCCAGTAGCTGCTGACCAAGCCGTTCCATTATATTTCATTAAAGTAACTGTTTTAGCAGAAGCATCTACCTTATAATAAAAATCCCCGCTCGCAGGCTTTGTAGGAGCAGAAGTAGAGAATGTTGTAGATTTCAATGTATCAATTTCTTTTCCGTTTCTTGTAACGATTACATATAAAGCACCTGCACCCTGTCCATTAATCAATTGATCTCCTAAAGAACTCAGCACATTAATTGAACATGGATCACTCTGGTCAATAACACTAACATACGCAGAATATGTTTTACCGCCATAAACAGCATTACATCTGAACGAAGCAACAGAATCTACCATACTAGGCGTTACTGTTAAGCTTGCAGACGTAGCACTTGCGATATTCTGATAAGCTCCGCTAACATATTTACTCCATTGATATGTAACACCAGAAGTGACAGTGGTTGTACCATTTGTTAATGTCGTTTGTAATAAAACCGTGTTGCTATCATTGATAATATGATTTCCATTAGGTGCATAAGCTTGGAATAATATAGCATTTACGCCATTTGTAGCTTTCGTATTTTTGCTCCAATTAAATTTATGCGTAGATGTTAATCCTGCTGCAACTATAGAAATAGTAATATCTCCACTCATAGCACTTGCCAAAGAAGCACCACTAGCAACAGCTAAGATAATTGATCCTTCGGCAGAAGCAGTTGCATCTGTATTGGATTTTACAGTTATTCCACTTGGTAATGTTCCTACAGTAGCTTTACCTGCGATTCTTGTCGTTCCTTTATAGCAAGAATATGGAATTGTAATATCTTTAGCTGCACTGGCAGTTCCATTAGGGTTGCAAGGAATTACTTCGCTGTAATTTCCAAGAACTGTACTTACAGCAGAAGTACCGTTTGTACCATTTGTACCATTTTTACCATCAGCAATAATTGTTACGGTCTGAGTATCCAATAATGTAGTTGTACCACCAGAAGCATATAATTCTGCTTTGATTGTCTTAATACTCGTACTAGAAGGTGTATAGTCAACACTGGTCTGATCAGAACTTGATGTGTATTTCACTGTATATGTATTTCCATCTGTGCTTTCAGAAATCTTAAATCTTCCAGAATAAGCTGTAGCAGCTGTAGTATTTCCAATTCTCTTATAGGCACTGAACTTAGCCTGTGCTGGACTAAGTACATTAGAAGCATTTAGTTTAAGAATATTACTTTCAGCTGTTACCTGATAAATAGTTGCATCACTACCAGATCTGTCTTTATTTAAAGAAAATCTTTTTGTAATATTTGCCTGACCTGATTTAGTACATACAAATTCAACATAGCCAGAATCAACAGTAATTCCTGTAACAGTATATTTTCTTGTGTCTCCATCCCATGTACCTGTGATACCATTACTTGGAGTAGCTTTGATAGTCCAGTTTGCTGAGTCGTCAACTCCACCTTTGTAGATAGTAATTGTAGTATCAGCACCTGTAAGAGATGAACTATATAATCCGCCATTGGCGTTACAAGGCACAGATTGTGTATCATTACTTAATACACAACTATAAACATCCTTACCTGCCGCTCCGTCCCTTAACTTAACAATCTGATGAATATCATAAACATTATCATCATTTGTAAGTAATTTAATAACTGCCACATCATTTACAAACACTGCATCATTGTGATTTACAGTAAGAGTAGTAGTTGTGCCAGCGCTAGGATAAGCAGCGAATGTCCCATCTGATTTTTTATATTGCCATTGTTTTACAGAAGTATTTGTTAACACAGCAGTTAATGTGATAGAAGAAGCAGAAGTAATTGCTCCATCTCCATTGTATTTAAATGTCGTATCTCCAGTAATGCTACAGTCGGATAATTCAGTAGCTTGTTTCACCAGAGTAAAGGACATCTGACATCTTGTTTCTGCTTTAATTTGTGTGTCTGGATCGGTATAAGCGATACTACAAATATAAGTGATCATTTCTGAACTATTCGGTACTAACATACTTTTGCTAACACTTAACACTCCACTAGATACATTTTCTCCTGTGACAATATTTGTAGATGCTGCTGATCCAACCTTTCTCTGCCAAGTAATGCTTAGCCCAGTCTGAGTTAATGACACCTGTTTATTATCAATAAAAATGACTGGCGTAAGTACCAATTTACTTGCTGACCAGTCAGGGTTATATTTTGTAGTTGTATTGGGATCGTATGATACAAAATTTGGTTGGTTCGATGTCACATATGCTTGTATCTGCTTCCCATCTGTTAAGTCTGTAATTGTAATCTCGCCATAGGCAAGTACTTTTCCCATATAATTTTCCTCCTTAATTTAAAGTCGTTGCTAATGTTTCCCCATCAACAACAAAAGAGCAACCAAAAGTCGCTCCATTCATAATATCTTGTCTATTTACAACAACACTTTTCATACCAGAGTGCTGTTCATTCCAATAAGTATCCCCATCTAAATCAGATGATTTTCTGCACCATTCAAAGTGATCTTCTGACCAGTCGTTTGTTACATCTGTACCATTTTTTGTTAATGTGATACTTAACGTAGATGTTCCGTCTGCACCAAGTCTTGCTCCTGTAGAAGAAGTAAGAATGATATTATAACCCATCTCATTCATTTGAGAATCAAAATCATCCAATGTACTATTTACACTGTTCTTAAAAGTTGTGTACTCAACTCCCCACAAACCGCCTTTGCCATCATAAATCTGTGTGATATCAACTCCGCCTTGTGCGTTCGCTTCAACGATAGGAAAGTTTAGCTTATCTTTAGAAACAGATTTATCTCCAAGCATATTGTTTACAATCAATCCATCAGCAATCGCATCCTTAGTAATGCCTTGACTTGTCATGATCGTTGCACCTTTATCGTCTTTGATAATAATGCTAGGATTTTTGTTTGTATCATAACCAATTTGAATTCCAACATTGCCTTCAGTGTCTAAGAATTGCATGGCAGACCCGTTCATTATAAAGTTGCCGTTCTCAGATAGGATACGCATTGTATCAGAGATTGTAATATCGCCTGCGGCTAAGTCACCGATTGTCATTTTCCCTGCGATACCATTAATGATCCATGCACTGTCAAACTTTGCATTTGCTGAGGAAAGGTTAAATACGATACCTGTTTCTGTAGAGGAAGTGCCAATGATTGCAGAGTTAATATTGGCAACGTCTGTATTTAACTTTTTAATATCAGCCGAATTAGCAGCAATATATTCTGAGTTAATATATTTGCTAAACAACTCATTAAACTCAGCCTTATCACCTGTGATGTTCCCGACATTAATTACTTTATAACTCAAGTAATCGCCAAATAATTTATTGATCGTTCCTTGATCGCTTAATACATTTTGTACGCTATTGTTCACTGCATTTCCAAACAAAGAACTGTTCGTCATTCTCTGAAGCATATTAGTCATATACTCAACAGAATCTTTGGAGTCGCCTGTCCCGACAGAAATACTATTTTTCTGCGAAGCAGCAGTATCATCAAATAGATAAGAAAAATCATCCCTACCTGTTAGACTCGTGATCATGTTAGTATACGTCACACTAATTTCCGAACTTTTTGTGCAAGGATTATATGCAATTGTCAATAATCTCAACTTAACTGCATAATCATCACGCACACCAACTCGAATAAAGTTACCGACCGTAAACTGATTATGCCAACCTTGTTTATTGCCAGAATCCACATCTGCATATTCATTTAATGAAAGAATGTTATCGAGAGATGTTTCAATCTGATATTGTGGTTGAGAAGTTTCAGAGATACGTTTTAATCCATCTTGATATAATTCTTCGCAATGCTCGTAAGATGTGATTGCGTCATCAAGAGAAGTAGTAAAGATATTATTGTTTGTATAATCACCCATACGAACAATGTTCATGACAGCAGTATATTCTTTATCTGTCAATCCAAATTGCGGATCATTAAGTTCAGAATGAGTATTCATATCTGTCATTACATCGTCATATGGTTTCTTCTTAGTTTCAAGTTCATCAACCTGTGCATTTAACTCTTTTAATTTATATAAAAGTGAACCTTCTGTATTTTCATCTCCAAGCCAATTTTTGTACTTAATAAAATTCTTATGGAATACATTATAGGTTTTTTCATCCTTTACACCAGCTTTGCTAATCTCTTCATCAGTAAGGTCTTTCCATTCTTTTTGATATGCAGCAAGAATATCCATAATCTGTTTCTTATATTCGTCACGCTTACCTTCAAGTTCTTTGATTCCATATAAATCCCAGTTTGATTCAAATTCATCATTATAATCAATCTTCTTATCATCAGATAAATGCAAGTTTTGAATTGCTACCTTAATATTTGGAATAATATAATCTCTTAATTCTTGATATGTATAATATCCTTTGTTGCTTTCTTTTAACAAAGCAAGATATTTTTCATGATCAACTTCGCCAGAAGGAGTAGTCCAAGGTTTATAGACACGATTCTGAATATCATCTGGTTTATCCCATTTTGTATAATTTCCGCTTGAATCTTTCTCATGATCATCTCTTGTGTCTATACTGACTTGGATTGTAGTAAGCATCTGCTCATACATTTTTAGAGTTTTTTCAAGAGTTTCTTGATCCATTGTTTTATATTGAGCAATCTGGATTCCATCATTTGGCACACGATAATTAATCTCATCAATCTTTGCTTGATATTCCGCAGACTTCTTTCCATTCTCAATATATTTAGCGTGGTTATCAATTTGCCACTTTTGCCATATTTTGACCTTATCAATAGTTTCTTGAGGAAAATAGTTTGTAGTCAAATAATAATCAAGATTATAAATCTGACTTCGACCATAATTGACTCTCGTAATATCTAACTCTTCATCGCCTTGAATTGTCAGAGCATTATACATTGTATCTGCCTGCGGAGTCATTTTGAGCATATTAAGTGCGTTACGCCATCCAATGAAGATATTCGTGTCTTTTCCTATGTTTTCTTTTGCATATGCACTTACTGTTCTATTGATTGTATCGAAATAAAATACGCATTTTACAACATTGGCTACTGTTGTGTTAAGGAACGCATAAGCGTTGGTATTATCTGCCTCAAACGAATATTTTTCGTTCTTTATTGCAGGATCGATATAACCGACACTCCATCCTGGCACTCCTGGAGCTTTTTCTAATACCAGATGCATCAATGATAATTCATGGTTTCTATCGTTGCAAAACGTGATATATTCTTTCGCATAACCCATATCGTCTACGTTATTTGTAGCCTGCATTTCCATAGAGTCTTTTGTACCTTTGTTAAAAGATAAACCTTTCATATCCTTATCTTCAAAAGTTTTCTCATCAGAATATGCTTCACATGCCTTGTATTCGTATCTACCATTATCATTTTGCAAAGAAGGTTCTTGAAGCTGAAAATAGTCAAGTCCTTCAAGATAAATTGTCATGTGGTCTTTTAATTTCTCATAGCCAGCAGATTCAATGTATTCGCCATCAACATCTATATATCTGTCTACATTAAATGTAAGATGGTTAAAATCTTTTAATTGCTGTTCATATTCAACGCTTTTAATCTGTACTCCATTTAAAGCGCAAATAACAGTTCTGTCAGGACGACATAAATAAATTTTTGCATTGTGTTTAATCATAACAGATCACCGATCCGTTTCTGTGGCACATCAAACTCAATTTTATAAGTACACGCACCTGTAATACTTACAACATTGTATCCATCATGAAGTTTAATCCATGAAATATTTCCAACATCAGCCCATCCAATATCTTCAAAATTAGTTAGTCCCGTTACTGTACCGTCTGTCACCATGCAATGCTTACAATCAATACACACTGGTAAAGTAGGTCTGCACAGTACCGACATAGAGTTTTCATCACGCACTTCGATTGTTACCGTTTGACTTGTTTGGGAAGTGATCGTTACCTTTGGATAAATCTCATACTCCGTATCGTCACTATCTACAAAAATGTTTGTTGAGAATTTATTACTTGTTGCAACTTCGCCAGAAATCTCATAGTGTTTCCATATAAATGGGGTGTCACAAACGAAACTGCATTGAACCGCATCAAGCTGACCAAGTTTGCATGTGATCATTTTCCATCCGATGTTCTGGAAGATCCCCTTGTAAATTACAGTTTCTTTATCATCTGCAATTCCTGTCAATGGTTTTACAAGAGTAGGAGAAGTCAGCCACTTATTGATTTTTCTCTGCTCTGAATTTGTGAACCCATGTCCGTTTTCTTTTACGAGGTAAAATTCATATGTGCTCTCATCAGAATACATTGCACCATAATGATTTGTCTCCTGACGTAACATTGTTTTTTCACCTTTAACAATCTCTCGTGAAAATCCTGTGATGTCATTTGTCACATCAAACTGTACGACCATCAGTGGCGTATCTAAGATTGTTTTTGTAGATTGTCCATTATATTCAAATGACAACATATATGTATCTCCTTTCTGTATAAATTTTTGCACAAAAAATAACAGGCAGGAGTGCGTATTTCTACGCACTGCTCAACCTGTTTCTTCCTTATTATATAAGGTTTAAACTGGACGTTTGCGACCAAGTGTTTTTGCAACATCACGAGCAACTTGCTGAGAAGTATACTTATATGATTCTTTAATGATTCTTTGTAATTCTTCATCAGATACTCCGTTAGGAATATTAAGATTTCCAATAGCTTCACCAAAGTTAATTGCAATTTCCGTTGTTCCAATTCCATCCATAGTCATTCCGTTCAGTGTATGTCCATTTGCTAAGGCATTTAATACCTTATCTTGTCTTACTTTGTTTGCCAGATTAACAACATCGACAGTAGCAACTTCCTCACCTACTGCGAGAGAAGCGAGACCATCATCTCCGTTCTTATGCACAGATTTAACTAATCCACCTTGTGCATAGCCTGTGACATTGCTATCTGTCAGTCCAAGATCGCTTGGTTTGACACCATAATGTCCCAAGATGGTAGTAATCGTACTATCAATTTTTGCACCCTCTGAACTGATTGTTCCAGATAAAGATGTAAACGTCTCTTCAATCTTATCAACAGAAGAAGATAACTCTTTACAGTATTTCTCATAATCATCATTCAGCTGTGTGCTTAACTTGTCAAGTCCGTCAATCTGAAGATTATAAATATGATCTTTTACTGTATCATCAAGTGCATCTTGTTTCTCTTGGAGTTCTGCTTCAAGACGTGCTTTCTTACTCTTCGATGCTGCATCAGCCACCCCATTAAGTGCATTGATCTGTGATTTTAGTATCTGAATATCCTTGTTAGAGGATTTTAATTGCTTGTCATATGTATAGTAGTCATGAGAAGTTTTTATAGCTTCTTTATAAGCATCTATAGTTTTGTTAATCGCATCTAATTTCTGCTTTGCGTTATTTTTCAGAATAGTTGTTACACTATCTTCGGCAGACTTAATACTCTTAACTGCATCCGCAATATCTTGATCGCTCTTTTGAATTGCGTCAGCCCATTCTGTGTCAGAATATTCATCACGATGCTCAGCCATTTTGGCACGTTCTTGCATTAATTGATTCAATTCTTCTTTTTCAGATTTGACATTAGCAATATTTGTTGCAATGGCAGCAGTACCATAATCTGTCAGATTTCCGTCATCATCAAACATCGCATCTTCATCGATCAGAGAAGATATTGTTGTAAGTGAATTTTGTAAATTCTGAGCCGCTTTAATAGCACGTTCAAAACCACGATAATAAATATCGTCACGCATACTATTTTTAAGTTCTTCGTTAGAAGTTCTTAAGTCATCTGCGCTACCTTTACAAGCGTTGATTTCGTTTTGCATTTGCATCCATTCTTGAGAACCATATTTAATAGAACCATCGTTCAATTTGTTATTCAGGTTCTCTTGCATTTTTGCAGCTTCTTCATCAATAATCTGTGCTTGTCTCTCATTAGCATCCATCTGATTCTGATAATCTGAAGCATCAAGGTCTTGACCTTTTGATTGTTTCAACTTTGCGGCAGAAGAAGCATTGCTACTATTTGTGGCTTCCATATTAGCTTTCGCATCATAATATGCTTTAATATTAGCCTGAGATTGCACAGCAGCATTTGTCTGTTCAGCAGCCCAATCCGCAGCAGCATCATTTGCATTTTTGTTTGCTGTCGCCAAAGCATTTGTAGCATCTGCCTCTTTTTGTTTAGCTTGCGCCAATTTATTAGAAGCGTCTTTTGCTTTTTTGACTTGTTCATTATATGCTTTAAGCTGTTTTAATAAAGTCTTATCTTTGATTCCTTTTAAAGAAACCTCTTTTCCAGACTTAATTGCGTTTTTCTGGGAATTAGATAACTTCTTAGCTTTCTTACCACTAAGAATACTATTACCCTTGGTCTTAACTGCACTATCCGCCTTATTCTTATTAGCTTGTGCATTTTCACGTTCTTTCTGATATTTAGCTTGATTCTTACTAGCTTCTCTTACAGCAGTCTGACTATTTTCGTACTGTTTCTTCTTATTTTTGACTTGACTGTCCAACACGTCATTCTGATATGTGTAGGCAGGCTGACCTGCATAATTACTCGCAATTGCTTGAGAATCTTGCACATTTTTCAGATATATCTGTGCATCATATAATGCACTGTTAGCATTTGATAGATTTGCACTTGTCTTAGCAGCGGAGGATTTTGCAGACTTTGTACTCTTAACCGCTTTATTATAAGCAGTAGCTTTTTTCTTCGCAGACCCTTTGAGTCCCTTAGTAGAGATTGTCTTACCTGCTTTAATACTCTTGTTAAGAGATGCTTTCTTTTTCTTAGATAATCCAGACTTATTGACTGCTTTTGTAGCAGATTTCGCCTTAGATTTCTGACTCTTTGTCGCTTTTGAAACCTTCTTTTGTGCTGTTTTATTAGCAGAAGAGGCACGACTCTGAGTAGATTTTGCAGAAGAAACATTAGATTGTGCTTCAGACAACTGATCGTTTGACGTTTGAACTAATCGTGCAACACCAGACTCTCCCGTAGATGCAGCAGAAGAACGATTAGATAATGTATCATAGGAGTTTTGTAAGTTTTCAATTGCTTTCTGCGCCTTTTCAGTAGGCATATTCAACCATTGATTGAATAAATCACGCTGAGTGTTCTTTAACTGTTGAGCAGCAGAATTAGCTTGAAGGTACTTCTCATATAAATTCTGATAGGACTCCACAGCAGAACGCATGTTATCATTCTTGATAGTATTGATATTCATACTACCGTTACGCACACGTTCAAAGTATGTCCGTAATCGTTTCTGATTCTTTTTCTTAGAACTGTTCTTTGTCTTAGGAACTGTCTTAACTGCCTTACTTGCAAAAGAACTTGCCTCAGATTTATATTTGCTTGCTGCTTGCTGATTTACAGAAATTTCTTTTCCAGTTGATTTATATTGATTCCAAAGCGCACTTTGCTTAACTTCTGGTTTCACATAATCATTGATCATATTAGCAAATTTTTCTGTAGCAGTTGCAGCTCGATCAATAGCGATTGCAATAAAGTCAAATTGTTTACCCATATTGTCAAGCAATGTGGCAAATTTTGACTTTTTCTTTGTACTCTTATCTGTAGCTTTGCTGTCTTTCTTCTTAGAATCCGTATTCTTTTTCGTTGCTTCCGTATTCTTTTTAGTGGATTCTGTATGCTTTTTGGTAGAGGAAGAACCAGATTTCTCAGCGATACCACCACGCCATCCACCAGAAGCTGTCGCAGACTGACCAGAAGAAAGAGCAGTACCATGTGCAAATGCTGACATGCCACCTTTAATAGAAGCACGACTATTTGTAGACCCTTTTGAAAGTAAATCTGCTGTCTGCTGATGATTAAAAACTATATCTCCCCTACGTATATCAGTGAACTCCGCCCCATTATCTCCCGTAGTAAACCATTTATTACCACGGACGACTAATTCTGGCGCAACTTCCCCTGTTAAAGATAATCCAGAGAATTTAGCACCTAATGTTCCACTCGCTAATGCACGTCTACTATTTGTAATTCTTGGTATAGTACCATGAGCAAAAGCAGCAGTACCGTGAGCAACGCCACCACCTTTAGCAGGTTTGCCACTTTGGCTATAATTTACAGATACATTAACAGATTTATCATGTAAGCCATTGATCGCTGATTTTGCAGCTTCAACATCATGTAATCCACTTGTATTGATGGTAACTTTTGGAGTCGGATGCATCTTACCTAATGCATTCAACTTTCCTTTAATGCTACTGATTTTATGTGAAGCATTGTCTTTTACTTTGACGGTAATGTTCTTGTTTTTCAGTTTCTTTAAAGCACTAGCAATCTTCTTAATGACAGAAGAGGCGTTGCCTTTTGCTTTAATAGAAACGCTCTTAGATTTTAATTTCTTAAGAGATTTAGAAATAGAAGAAATTGTTTTCTTTGCATTTCCTTTAGCCTTAATAGAAATGCTTTTGGATTTCATGCTAGATAAAGATTTTTTGATAGAGTCAATGGTCTTTTTAGCATTACCTTTAGCATTTACTTTAACATCTGACTTAGATGACTGCTTTTTACTAGCATTTTGACTAGCAGAAGCAGAAGACTTTGAACCACCAAATAATCCTTTTATTCCATTTCCAATACTTCCAAGAATACTTTTGGCACCGCTTAAGGCAGAAGATCCAAGATTCTTTGCACCAGAGACAACATCTCCACCAAACTTTTTAGCACTTGACACGGCTTTATTATATTTAGTGTTATCTGTTTGCCAACTTTGAGTTCCTTGAACTTTTGGTCTCTGATAAGAAGTAGAAGCTTGTTTCGTCTGTGCATTTTTGAATAGTCCATTTAGATTAGAAGGAATACTCTTAAACCATGATTTTACAGATTCATACTTTTTATCTGTATCACTAGTCTTTTTACCAGAACCTTCGGCAGGTTTCTTATAATCACCTTTGGTTTCTTTGGTTTGACTACCCTTAATCCAATTATTAAATTTGTCTAACAGAGAAGGAGATTTATTTCCTTTTTCAAATGATTCAGGCTTTTCTTGTTTCTTAGGCTTTTCACTCTTAGTAGAAGAATCATCTTTTGTCTTTTTTGTAGAGCTTTCAGATTTTTCATCTTTCTTAGGTGCTTTTCCATCAGCCCAAGTAACTTTGATTTCACTACCTTTATGATTCTTATTGTAGGAATCAATAATGGTTTGGATATCTTTTTTGTTGTCTTTTCCTGCTGTGACATTACCATCTTTGTCGACAGTTGCACCATTACGTTTTAACTCTTTGTTTACTTCGTTACGATTTTTAAACTGAGTTTTAACATAATATTTTTCGTCAGTCGCACCTTCACCAATTAAATCATTACGATCTTGGACAGTCTTCTGATAAGCGTCCATATCTTTAGCAGAACCAGATTCTTTCGCTTTTGTTAATGCATTTTGGACTTTTTTATCAGCCTTATCTCGTTCAGTTTTATATTTTTGATTAGTCTTTAACCCATCTTCTTTTAAAGTAGCTTTTTGGGCTTTTTCGGCTTTAGTAGTTGCGCTTGATCCATCATCAAAAATTTCTTGACGAGCCTTTTTTGCTTCACTAGATTTAGCCCAACTGTCACCATTATCTTTAAGTTTCTGCTTGTAATCATCAACAGCATTGGTAAGTTTTGTTGTGGCTTCGGCAGCATTAACTTTAATAGTAAGAGTCTTCTCCCAATTATCAGGTAATTTTTCACCTTCTTTTCGGAACTCTTCAAGTTTCTGCTTATAATCCTCGATTTCTTTACCTTGAGAATCGCCTAATGATCCACCGTTTTTCTCCCAAATCTGTGACCATTCATTCAGTTTTGTGCTTGCATCATCCCATTGTTCTGTCAAAGAAGAATAATCTACTTTCCAACCATATGTTTTTAGGTTGTCTAACATAGATTCGAATGGAACAAGCCCCATACCCATTTTCTTGGCGGCTTTGGCTGTATTATCAATATTGACTTTATAATCACCAGTCTTTTTGTCTAATGTTGCCATAGCTTCACCAGAAGCATTGGTCATGTTCTGTAACTGACTAACAAACGCTTTAGGACCTGAATCATCAGAAGTAAAATACTTCATGATATGATCATAGTTTTCCTTAAAGTTCTTATCATCCGTCTTTCCAGTAGGAGAGATAAGACCTGCCATTTGCTTGAATTGGTCGGTTCCGACTTTACCTTTATCCCATTCGTCTTTAGAACTCTTTAATCCAGATACAAAAGTATTGTAATTAGCATCATCGTCAGCAGATTTTGTAGCTTGAGTGTATGAATCAAGAGTATAAGATAATCCACTGTCTTTGTATTTTGCAACATTATCAAGACGTTGTTTTAACTGATCGAGAGAACCTGTGAAAATTTCATTCTTATCAGTAATTAAGTCATAAGCTTCAGATAATTGGTCAAGACTAAGATTTTCAAAATATCCTTTACCAAAGATTTTATCAAAGTCTACAGAAGAGTTGAGTTTTTCACCTAATTTGGCGTAGTCTCCACCCTGTTTAGTCATGTAATCCTTAATCTTTTGTAAAGATTTAGCTTCTTCAGTATATCCGTTTTCATTGTTTTTATGGAAATCTTCTGTCTTTTTATTTGCTTCATCTACAGAATTTGCCACACCTTCAATGACATTTTTTACCTTCTGTCCGCCAATTTCCAGACCTTTAGAATCAAGTTTTAGTAACTCTTCTTTACTTGATGCTTTTGATGTGATTTGTGTAATATATTCCTGCATCGTTTTCTCATCAAGTTTCTTTCCAGAACTTGCTAGAACAGGAGTATACATAATCTCCTTGCCTTCAAACGCACTACCGTCGGCACCAGCCATAGAAGAAGAAAGTAATGTGCTATATGATTTGTCTTTGTTTAATAATACAGGTCTACCATTAAGATCTACATTGCCTTGTTTAGATGATCCACTGGATAATCTATTAGCATGTTGTTTCCTATATGTAGAAACCATATCACTCAAAGTATCTTTTTTAATAAGGTCTGTTAAGCCTTTTTGGTTCTTAGTAATATCAGAAGAGAAACTATTATTTAGTTTCTTAATCATCTTTTGTACATTCTGTCCATCAGATGTCAATACGTCACTGCCAGATAAACTTACTCCTAATGCTCCAGACAATTCTTTGCTAGACATTCCTGTTTTTTGCTTAAGAGTTTTAAACTGTTTATTTATTGAGTTTTGCCAATCTGTAGCGTTTTTAGACGTATCACTCTTTAAATCTGTAAAATTCTTATAAGCATCTTTAAAAGAACTATCAGTTGCAAGTTTGCTTGTAAAACTACGAACTTTCTGTTCTTGTTCCTCAAGATATTTTGTTGCACCTTTACCAGACATCTTATCAGAACTTAGATCCATATTACTTACATAATTCTTGGCAAATTCCTGTGATGTCTTGTCTAATGTTGCGAATCCTTGAGATGCCTCAAGTGTGTTCTCAAGGGTAGTAGACTTAAACTCTTTGAGCTGATCTTGAACTTCTTTCAGATTACTCTTTGTAGCTTCAACATATTTGCTCATAGTGTTGTCTTTAACACCGAGTCCACCGCTATCAAAGTTTGCATTGTTTAATAATGTAGATAACTGTTGATCTGTTAAGTTGTCAAAGTCTGCATTTTTACCAAGAATACTCTTTGCTTCTTTCTTATAAGCCTTTGTGTTCTTGATCATACTAATGAGATTAGATTTGTTAGAATTTAATCCATCACTTGCGATAGATTTCTTGCTTGCAAAGATACTATGCAATACACCTGCATCATTTGTTCCAAGCAGAGAAGAACCGATTAAGTTGGCTGCACTTTGTAAGCTATAACCAATACCTGCACCAACAGCTGTACCTGCACCAGGAGCAATAAGTGTTCCAATTGCTGCACCAATACCAGCGCCAGCTAAACCTACGCCAGATTTACCACCAGATAAGATACGTCCGACATTACCAGCAAGGCTTCTGTCGCCAACTTGGTAACCTTCAGTCGCTTTATTCATATTTAAAGCAGCAGCTTTGTTCTGAATAGCTAAATTCTTCTTACTGACAATCGCCTGTTTATTTTTCTGGATTTGACGTTCATATTTCTTAATAGATTTGTCAATTGCAGAATTATTGTCAATGATAGCATTTCCTTCACTATCCATTGATTTAACAAGATCTTTGTTGGTTTTAACAAGTTGTTTCTTTAATTCAAGATAACGACTGTAATCAGATTCAGACAGTCCTACATTCTGATTAGTTGTATTGTCTACACCTTTGGCAAGTCTGTTGAATTCTGCTTTGATATCATTTACAGAGTCAAGTTTATTCTGACTCTTATTGATTTTCTTATTGTATTTGTCGAGGTTCTTTGTGCCAGCGTTTAATGCTCTGCTACGAATATTGTTAGCCAATGCATTGACGCCAGCGGCAGCAGCAGTACCAGCAGCAAGTAATACGGTAGGGAGGTTTTCAGAGATTGTTTGCTGAAATCCTAATAACGTGTCTTTAGCCACAACTTTTAATGATGATAATTTTGTTTTTGCCTTATCAAGACCGTTAGAAAATTTTCCATGAATGCTATTTCCAAGTTCGGAAAAAGATTTCTTTGTATTAGTAAATTTACCAGACTTATCCATTTCTTTCATGGATGTGTTGGTTTTATCAAATGCGTTGCTTAAATCTGCTTGTTTAATTGCAGTTTTTAACTCTTTCTTTGAGGCATCTAGATATCCTGCGCCCTTGGCATCTTTTAATATTTTTTTTGCTTGTTTTTTATCGACTCCTGAACTTATAAGAGTGTTTAAAAATTCATCTACATTTTTACCTTTGGATGATTTTAAAGCATTTAGGTACAAATCAGGATTTTCTTTTCTTATTTGTTTTGCTTTTTTGCCTTTCTTTAGAAGTTCGGCAAATTCATTCATATTTCTAATGTCTTTTCCTAATTTTTCAAATGACAAAAGTAACTAGATAAAATTATATATAAGTTGCGTTCTTTTATATAATTAATGTATAATAAACATATAGAAATATATAGATAATGAGGTAAAAAAGTGATTTATAAATGCAAAAAATGTGATTATATCACAAAAGATTCTGAGATTAAAGCATGTCCTTTATGTGGAAATAAAATTATTCCAAAAACAGAAGAATCTACTGACGGCTATTGTGACGTTTATGGTGTAAAAATTAATCTAGAAAAGGAATTACAAATTGTTTTACAAGAATACGAACAAGATGATACTTGGTTTGATTATGACAATATTATTAAACATAAAATTAAAAAGGAGTGCAAGGCATCAAAGAAAAAAGATAGATGGTCTATAAAACAATATTGCAAAAAATATCATACAATTCCTAGTACAATTCCGATTGAATTTTATAAGAAATATAATAAAAAGAAGAAAGAAGAAAAAGAAATTCAGCAAAGAATTGAATTAAGAAAATCTCAACAATTACATTGCCCTAATTGTCAAAGCACCAACATTAAAAGAATTAGCATGACTTCAAGGGCAATTAGTGGATTGACGTTTGGAATATTGAGTTCAAACATTGGAAAAACATATCAATGCAATAATTGTAAGTATAAATGGTAGGCAACAAAGGAGAGTTATAAAATGGCTATAATTAAATGTCCTGAATGCGACAATGAGGTTTTTGACAAAACCATAACATGTCCTTATTGTGGATTCTCAATTGAGAAATACTATGAAAATTTAAAAATGCAACAAAATAATACGCATTGCAGTTTTCGAGGCAATGTAGTTGATTTTTCGGACATTGTCCCAAGATTTAAAGATAAATATTCTTTTGATGTATTTAATGATTTATGTGCAAAATTTGAAGAATATAAAATTGATATTGCTTATGGGAGTATAATGAGTTTCGTAATAGCAGTTATGACAACTCATATAATACCAGAAAAATATGATAATTATGACACACAGACTGATTTTGAAAAATTTAGAAATGCACGATTAAGAAAAAACACTAAATGCGTTATTAAACATAATGATGTGCCCTATGATTTTTACCATGTAAAACGAATACTAAAAGAACACTATCATTGTACAAAAGAAGTAATTGACTATATCAAACAAATTCCAGAGCTTTCAGAAGAGGAACGAAGACAATTTATAAATGAATTAAATTATTTTAATCTGATTCCATTTACTTTCCCGTACGATGAGAAGAAAGTCATGCAAGTAGATGCAATAAATCGTATTACAAATTATTGGGGAAGAGATACAGAAAGTAAACCTCATCCAAAATACCAAACACCTACAAATCAGGTTTTTTGCCCTAATTGTGGTGGAAATAATATTAATAAAATCAAACCAACTTTATATTCGCCCACATTGTGTAATGTTGGATTATTGCGAAATAGTTTTATGAAAATACGACAATGTGACAATTGCGGATATAAGTGGTGATATAATAATAAACAACAGAGGAGCATAAAGTATGAAAAATAACGGAAGTAACAAAGTATTGATATGGATCTTGGCGATTTGCTTTGCAGCTAGTTTGTGTGGAAATGTTGGACTATCAAATAGTAAAGACAGATTAACAACACAATATAACGAGTTGTATACTAAATACCAAGATTTGAAAACAAAGTATAAAGATTTATCATCTGAAAATGATGCGAATGTGTCACTGTATAATGACAAAAGTGATGAGTATGATTCTCTTCAAGAAGACTATGACGATCTTCAAGACAAATACGACTCCCTCAAAGAGAAGTATAAGAAGAAAACCGCCAAACCTAAAGCGGTATCTGCCAAGGCAAAATCTTCAAGTTCATCATCTAGCAGTTCATCCAACTCATCATCAGACGACGACTCATCAACGTCTGCCGATGTGATTGTACATATTACTGATTACGGAAGTAAGTATCATGCAGCAGGATGTAAATATTTAAAGAAAAGTGATATTACAATATCTAAGTCAGAAGCAGAGCAGAGAGGATTAAGTCCTTGTTCTGTATGTAATCCTTAGTGTATTGATAAAACATGTACATATGCAATAATTGCAAGTACAAATGGTAAAAAAGAGAGGACTATCAATCCTCTCTAATTTCCAGATGATTTATTTTTTCGACCAGGATCTTCAGCTCCATCTGCTAGATCATCGAATGTCATGCCATAATGAGTTACAGTGTATTCGGCAATTCTGTCAAGATCAATAAATCCATCGGCTGAATCGTTGTCAAGAATAAGTTCAAATCTACGAACATTTTCTAAAGGTTTGCCGTCGACTTCAATAATATAAGGAAGTTCATGCATTGCACTGCAATGTACGTCAAACCCTTCGGCTTTAGTTTTTTGACGAATTGTTATAGTTTTCATTTAATCACCTACTTTCTGAAAGGAGTATAAATTTATGAAATTAAATCATGATTGTATTAGAGATGTAATGATTTACATTGAAGAAAATTGTATTTATGAAGATGATGATCGTGGTAATCGATCTATTCATTCTCGTGTTTTTTATGAAATCACACACGATGAAAAATTATCGTCACGATATACCGAAGACGAAATTAGATATGTAGTTGCTCAATTATATTTTGAAGATATGGTCATTGCTACAATGACTCCAGAAACATTAAATTTTAGACGATTTAATGTTGATTCCCTATCATTTAAAGGTCACGAATTTTTGGACAATATTAAAGATGATACAGTCTGGAAGAAAGCCAAGAAATTTGTTGGAGAGCATCTTACAAGTACATCATTTTCGATTATTGCCAATGTTGCGAGTAAAATAGCAATAGAAGCACTAGCAAGTGGAGCGACACCTAAATAATTTTGTACATAATAAAAGAGAGTGCAAGCAACACTCTCTTTTTATTTATATGTAATTACTCAAGATTATCTATAATTTCCAAAATATCAACATCGAGCAAATTGAAAAATTCCATAAATTCATTGAATACATCTTGATTCATTTGTCCAATTACTTTATATGAAATTTTATTCTTATCAAAATAATATAACTGTTCGGCTTTAACATATCCATCTTTGTCATTATGCGGATTTGTTTCAGTATCATCATGTGATATTGGGAAATTACCAGGATATGATAACTTATGCTTTTTATGGTCTTCGTTTTTAAAGGACGATAATACGTTACAAATCAAATCATAAGAATATCCTTGAATTTCTCCGCCATCGTCGTCTACAACAACAAAAGAATGTTTGTTTATTTGCTTACCATTATGTTTATACTTGTCTACTAAAATAATATCTCCAACACAGCACATTATAATATTTACCTACCTATTGTTACTTTTTTTCTTCCGTTAATTACATCATCAGACCATTTGATAGGAACAATATCTTTCAGTGCTTCATTACTAGATATAATATGACGTTTTTTATTTTGCAATATATTCCTATCTAGTTTTTTATAACCTTCTTTCATATTAATCCCTCCTTTTTTCTATCTTTTGATGCCTATAAATTATTAATTTCTATATACATTATAGTAGAAAAATAGTAGAAAATCAATAGAATAGTATTTATTAATTCTATTTACGCAATAAATCAGCTTATTGCAACAAATTATTGACAAAATAATATCTCTGTATTAATATAAAAACATCCCATATAACTTATTTATCGTCAAGTTATACGGTTAAGTTTACAAGAAATGCAACGAGTTATCTTCCAAGTTCGTCATTGCATTTCCAAAGGATCTACAGTCTATTAGTTGCCGTAAGTGGTTTCTGATAGACTGCTTTTTTGTTATGGATATTTATTCCATTGTATGATATAATTTTGTTGCTGAATGATCATGCTTTATGATTTGCACGTCATTCAGTGCCTTACGGCAGATGCGGAACGGAGGTGACAAATGCTCCAAAGTGTCATTCACTTATTACAGAATATTGACTGGCAGAGTGTTTCTAAAACATTCAATATTGCAAGTTTGATTATTCAGTTATTGCTTGCAATATTTAGATAAGACTTGAATTAACAATGCAAACAGTATTTTAATGTGTAAAAATATCGTATTATCTATCTACCACAAAAGATAACCGTTTAAGTAAAAAGTATCATTGTATGATTGGGCTACATATTAAAAATACTTGCATTTTATTAGAAAATATTCTATAATACAAGTGTAATAAGAAATGATACAAAAAGCGTTTGTACCAACAAACAGTAATTAAGGGTGGTAGCTTAATTACAAAACATCATAGAGGTGATACAAAAGGGCATCCGTGTGGGTGCCTTTTTGTATTGTATTAATATATTAAACTATTCCACAATATTTATACCAAGTTAAAAATAACTTTGGCTCATATGTACTAATAGAAGTACAATTTGCCAAAATACCAATCGTCCAAAATCCTTATAAAATAAGGACTTTTTGATGGTCGTTTTTTACATAAAATTTGAATTTTAAGTTCCCTGCTTAGAGATACAATATCTCTGTACGCAAACGATGATAGCAGGTAAAACATCGACATTAATTTACACTTTTGGGCTATACATTACCAGACAATGATCATAAGGTCGTCATTATCTGTCAGGATCGGTAGTCTCTGAACATCCATTCTTATTAAAATATCTTAGCTACTGTGCCTTATCCCGAAGCACGTTTCTTATGCGGTAGTTTACCGATACTTTCCTATATGGTAAGAATGTGTGCGGCTGATTAGATACAATCGTATAATACAATATGAATATCAAATTCTTAAACTATTCCGTCTATTGTTGCCAATTCCGTTTCAGTTTTGATATCCTTTTTCGTTCCAGCAATTACTCCTGATACGTGTATTTTAAAACCCCGTATCCTATATATTTGTTCGAAACACCATTTCTGTTTCTTCCTTATATATAGTAGGCTCACTGTCACCCTAATGATTTTGAGATAGGGTCAACCTAGGTTTTTAAAAAGTTTAATGCCAGCAAAGCCAGCGGCAGCAGTTTGCAATAATCCAAAACTACTTACTAATTTATTAACTACATTAAGAACATTTGATAATAAAGTAATTCCTCCACCAAGAAGGTTTTTATCAGCAAATGTTGTTGAGATAGATTGGAATGAGTTTTTAAGATCTTCTGTTTGTCCTTCCAAACTATTCTTATAAACTTCATACTTTTTATCTGTAGATCCAGCAGAATTTTCGGATACTTTCTCGTATTCTTGAGCTTTACCGTAATTGGTCATAAGTGTAATGAACTCATTCATATGATGTGTGCCAGCGAAAGACTGTGCGATTGCACGTTGAGACACGTCACTATAATTAGTCCAATTGCCAGCAACTTCATCAAGAACATCACCAAAATTACGGAACTGATCTGTTTTGTCTCGCAGATTAATACCTTCTCCACGCAAAACAGTTTCCACGTTACTAAGATCCTCTCCGTTATTCTGGTAATCTTTTAATCTTGATAATTTAATATTACCCATACGTGCAAAAACAGCATTTAATCCAGTACCAACAGAACCCATACCTTCCTGAGTTACTTCACCGATTGTGGCTAAATACCCAAGCAATTTATCCATTGAGATTCCAGCAATTTTTGCTGTATTTGCAACTTCTGACATACCTTCTGCCAAACCACCAACATCAGTAGCAGAAGCCATATCTACAGAACTTAATTTATCTACGATTTTTAAGGTATCTTCGGCACTTGTAACACCATAACCTTTTCTCGCAGAAGTTAAATACTTTGTAGCATCTTCAGATGATAGTCCGCCAACCTTACTCAGTTTAATAGAACTTTCAGCAAGTTTATTAGACTTTTCAACACTTTGTCCCTGTTTCATCCACTCAGTAGAAGAAGCAGCAACATCTGTACCAGTAGCCTTTAATTGATGCCCCATATTTGAATATGTTTTCATCAAATCTTTGGCTTTATCATTTGATACACCAGTAGCCATCTGAAGCTGAGTCATAGCACTATCTACATCATATGTATTTTGCACCATTTCCTGTGCTTTGTTCATACCAGATTGCAAGATACCGTATGTTCCTACAAACTGAGAAATCTGACTAAATCCACGCTTAACTTCTGAAAACATTGAAGTTCCAGTAAGTCCTTTCGCAGAAATTTCAGCCTGCATTTGCTTAAAGTCTTGATTTGCTCCTTGTAATTCACCTTTGGTTGTTGCAGACTCAGACTTCTTTGCAATATCTTCTAAGACATCGCCGTAATCCTTTGCAGCTTTTGTATTGTTCTCTAAATAAGTTCTGATCTTATTTGCTTGGATACTACCTTCACCAGGATTAAGTGCTTTTGTTTGAGTTGAATTGAGAATCTTCATCGCATTATTTAGTTTTTCATATGATTGAATTACTTTCTCATTCTGCTGAATGATTGCATCTTGATTTGCAGTAGTTGGTTTTGCCTGATACTGAGTATGTAACTTTTGTAAATCTTGTACATTCTTTTCATATTCCTTAAAAGATTTACTTGCATTTTTATATTCTTGAGTACCTGCGTAATAGCTATTTAATTTATTCTGCTGTGCGGCTAAATTAGCATCATACGATTTATTTCCAAGATTCCTAGAAACATTTTCTACGTAAGAGTCTTTTTTCTCTTGTTCCTTGAGTGCTTGATTAAACCAGTTACTATATTGTTTTTCTTGTTCTTTGTGTTGTTTTTCAACTTGTTTTTGAACATCGCTCTGAAGAACTTTATTAGGAGAAGCATTTAATAAAGATAAACTACTTGCGGTGTTTTTATCATATTGTTCAAGTTTGGCGTGTGCCTCAATTAACAGATCACGATTCTCAGCGCTTCGATTCTTCTGAAAGTTGCCATACATTCTGTTTAGTTCTTTTCGCTGTTTATCGTAATCAATGACGTTCATTCCAAACTCATTGTATTCTTTGCTGTTATTGTCAACATACCCAGAAAATTGTTTTTGATATTTGCTTGATTTTGATGCAAATTTCTTGGCTTGAATGTCGGATTCAATTTTGGCAGCTTTTTCGTTTAAAGCTTTTTGCTTTGCTTGAAATTTAGCGTTGTTTTTCTCTTGTTCCTTGAGTGCTTGATCCTGCGCTTTTTCTTGTATTTTTGAAACATTTTTTGCATATTTTTTAGCGTCTTTATCTGAAATACCTTCATTTTTTGCAATGTCAGTAATTACAGATGCCATTTCCTCGGCTTGTTTCTTCTGACGACTGATAAGCCCCTTATCAATATTAGTTTCACCACTAGAATAAAACGTCCCAGAAGCATGTTTCATCTGTTTTTGAATTGCAGATTTACTATATTGTACATATGATTTTGCTTGAGCATTTGCCTGTCTTTTAATTTGGTTATTAAGTGTTGTATTTGTTGATCCGCTTGTCCCGACAGTAGGATTAATATGAACATCCCTGTCTTTTACAAGATCAGCCAATTGAGATTCAACATCACCTTTATTAAGTATTGCTTTAATGACGGCTTGAAAATCCATTTACTCACCTCTTTCATAATTTTGTGCATAACAAAAAAGAGCCTAAAAAATAGACTCTTTACGTTTCAGTATATAATTAGCAGACGGTCAGGGAATCGAACCCCGATCTCTGGTTTTGGAGACCAGTATAATTCCATTATACCAACCGCCCGTGAGAGCAATGATCAATTACTTGTTACTTGTTGTTTAACTAATTGCTGTCAAACATGGCTTAAGTACCCATGTACCAGTAGGGAAGTCATAAAGATGTGATAAAACATATTCATGTGCTTCGATAACTGAACCAACATTTACCTCTGTATGTATAACTATTCCTCCGCCATACATACTCCATTCAGCACAAATAAGTGTATAGTAATTTTTTCTATTCTCTATCATCATAACATCATCTCCTACTATATAAGTGGTGTTACGTCATAGATTTTGTTGTGTAATTGATCATTGCGAGTTTGAGTATATCATAGTAATATATTGTATGTATACAGGTATATTTTTCCAATACTATAAATCAGACAAAGAACCTTGTTTTCCTTCTTTAATACCGTCTTTTGTAAAGTATTTTCCGAAGTCATCTTCTGCGGATGAATCGTTGTAAATACCAACCAATTCCGTAGAAGACCATCCAAAGAATTCTTTGATAACATCAATCGGAATATTCTTCTTTGCGAAAGCAGTACAAGTATAATGTCTCATACAATGGTAGTAGAAGTCTACGTCCAACATCTTTGAAAATTCAGCTGTCCATTTGTCAAGATTGGATCTACGATGCCAACCATTTTTATCTTTCGTTACAAAGATATCATCAATGTCAACGCCAAGTTCTTTACGTTGTTTGTCCCATAAATCAATGTATTTTTTAACATCAACAAGGATAAATTTGTTTAACTGCTTACCTAATTTACCACGACCCTTGGTGCGAATCTTTGGCGTTTTATATAAAGCACCATCAAATTCAAGAGCATCTTCAGTAAAATAAGACATCTTCATCTGAATGATTTCAGATTTTCTCATTCCAGAATAAGCAGCAATAGCGATAGCACACGCTTTTTCATATTTCTCTTGTTCGACAAGAGTTTTTAATAAGTCATCAACTTTTTCATCTGGCAGAATCGTTTTCTCACGCACTGCCTCATTTGCAGGATTCTCAATCTTATTTACAATTTTTCTGAATCCTTCAAATTCTTCTTCCTCATCTAACATATTTTCGATATAATCAGATAAAGAAGCAAGACATGATTTAACACGTCTTGTTCGTTTAGGACTCCACCCCCATACGTTAATTGCATGATTTTGAAATTTAGCAATGTCACGTTTGGTTAATTTAGCAAAGTCCTTATTTTTATTATGTTCCAGATTCCAACACCAGAAAATATCTAAGTCATTGCGATAACCTTTGATCGTACTCTGCGCACGATCAACAGAAGCAAGGTAATCTAACCACTCATTGCCTAAATCTTTGTTATCTTTATTGACCAATGCTAGTTTTTCTGGAGATGTAATCTTGTTATATACCGTAAATCTAGCCAACGGTAAAACCTCCTATGTGTAAAATAAATACAACCACAATATATAGTGGTATTCGTAAAAATGAATCATATATATTGTGGTTGATAAGCATATAAAATCTTGGTTTTATTTTTGTAGAATTTACATCAAATTTGATGTGAAAAGAAATTATTGTTTAAATCTTTTTGCAAATGCCTGTTCAGCATATTGTTGAGCTTTTTGCTCTGTACGTTGCCAGAATCCAGAAGTTAATACAATACCAGATCCCCCAGATTCCGCTTCTGAAAAGACGTGAGGAGTAGAATAAGTTCCAGTGTTATAATTGTATCCCTGATCAAGATACACAGTGGCACTAACAGAATCTCCGCCACCAACAACGCCAGTTGTTCTTGCAGAGTTTTTCATCTGATTCGTTCTCTTATATTCCTTTGGTTCTCCACCTGCATAAGAAGCAGTAAGCTCTTGATTGGCTGTTAAGAACGTTTTACTCTCAGCTTCGCTTACGGCATCACGCATTTCGTTCTGGATTTGTCTCCATAACCCAGCCATTGCACCCATGTTTCCCATGAGATCACCTTACTTTCTGTCAATAGAAACTACATTATTATTGACTGCATCAGCGGCACCCTGTTTAATTGCTTCAAGTGCATCAATTCTATTTTTCTGAAAATCATCAGATTCAACAACAGCTTTTGTAATGTCTTCGGCAGTAAAGTCAAAGCCATGATCTGCAAAATACTGCATCATCTTCTGAGTTACTTCTGGATCAGCTTTGGCAAATACTTCATTAATATATTCAAGAGCAGGTGCTAAAGCCACGACAGATTCTACTAAATCGTCAACACCTTCGACCTTGAAATTCACATCTTTGCTGTCAAGTTTAATATCAACCGCACTTGCAATTAACTGCTGTTTGATGTAGTCACATTTTTCATCAATTGCAGTTAACATATCTTTAAACTGTACTTTGTTAATATCATTTTCATCAACAAATTCGTCAACATTAATATCTGAAGCAAGTGTATATAATTCATCAATACCAATGCTTTCTAAATCCACGTTTCCATAAAATTTGATAATATTCATCTTGATTCCCATAAGTTTGCTCAGTGGATCATAGTCCATACTAGATATTCCGTTTTCGTCCTGAGTTACAGGAAAAGCAGAGGCTACAACGGCTTCAACGAAATCATTTGCTTCAAATCTATTTAAAGACCCATCTTCATAATGTCTTATTTCAAAATCAATTTTACCCATAAAATTATCTCTCCATTTCTCTGTTTAACTTCTCAAGCAATTCAGATACATGATATCTGTAATTGACTTTTAATTTTCGACTATTAACAATGATTGGATTAAATTTTGCCAAATCCTTTTCATTGAATGATTTTTTATCTATAGAAGCAATCATCCTGTCAAAATCATTGATATGCTGAAAATATGTAGTTTCTGTGTTATCTCTCTTTCTAAAATTAAATAAAAACCCTGCGACCATATTTCTGTAACCAATAAATTCTCTTAAACCTTTAATCTGATGATAATGAATTACACCTTTCTCTTCTTTGGTACGTTCAAAAGAAATAGAAGAAGTGCCAACACTTTTCAATTCCAATGCATACATATAAGGAGAGGAAAATAAGAAACAATCGCAAGGATTCTTACTTGAAAATCTTAAATTACTACAACCACCAAAAGACTGTGCTTGATCTTTTAAACGATAGTAGAATACGTCTGAAGGAATACTGGCTTTCCAATTTTCTTCAAATCTCTTACCAACATTCTTTGCCAACCTATTCACCTACCTGATATTTATCGTTAATATATTTTCTATAATCAACATACAATCTATATGTATCTTTCTTTGGATACCAGAACGCCATGATATCTGCACGTTCAGATGGATAGACCAGAAGTGGTTGCACACCATGTTCTACATAGAACTTAACCTGTGCTAAACTTGTAACAGGAATGAGTTTTGTATCTTTATAGGCTTCCTGCAACTGCTCAGGTGTTGTAATTTCTGAATTCAATAAATACACCCTTTCTTTTAAAATCGTAAAAAATAGGGAAGAAAACAAAAAATCATATAATCCAATTTGTGAACCATATTAAAGTTTTGTTCTCTTCCCTATCTTCTAATTAAAATGTAAAACTATAATATGATTACTGCAATATTTTTTCATGTTCAATATTCCAAGTTAATACACTACTGATTAGTATAAACTAACCAGTAGTGATAAATAATGTCCTTAAATTAAGCTAAAGACTTGATCTGATAAATATCTACAAATTCATCATCTGCATCTGTCATCAGGTCAAATGTGATCTTCAGTGTAATAGGATCTCCCTCAGCTGCGAAAGCTAATTCGATATTTCTCTGAGGAGTAGCTTTGTAGCAAGTGATATGTAATGGTGTTACAACTCCCTGCTCAGATTTCTGATTGATTTCTGCGTCAACTCTGAAATCAGCTAATTCCTGATTATCGTTAATCTTAACTAACTGAAGTGTAGAATCATTTACGATATAAGATACATCGTATTTCTTACCAACAGCAATTTCGCTATCTGTTGTAGCTGTGAATACTTTTGTTGCTACACTTCCTTCGATCTGTGTTCCACCAACATCACCTTTTTCGTAAACGAATAAAGCTCCTGCTTTTGGATCGTCTGGTAATGTAAGTTTTCCTGCTTCTGTAGCAGTGATCGTCTTCATTTCTGCACGATCTCCACCTTCTGTAATTGTACCGTTACCAAAGATAGAGAATAACTCAAATGGATATACCTGAATTTCTGCTTCAAGTGTTCCTTCCATTGGGTTAGCAAATGTTACAGCATCTCTACCTCTCTTTTTAGCTTTTACAGAATCTGCTGTAATATTTAATGTTACTGTATTTGCATAATCAACTCTTAAAGCCTTTTTGCTTGTAGCTAAGTTAGTTAACTCAAATACACCGCAGTCACGGCTTGCATATTTCTTACTAGCTGCCATTTTGTCACATCCTTTCATTAGAATTTTTAAATTTTAGTATTAAAATAAGACCTATAAAGATAGGTCTTATTTTTCCTCGTTAAGGTTTTTCAAATATGAATCTTCTTTAAAGTCACTACCTTCAGTTCCCCAGACACTGGCATTAAGAGCCATGATTTGATAATTTCTATCAATTAAAATTCTTTGAAAGTTATCATATAATTGAGGAATTGTTAATTGCCCTACGTTAGTAAAATTAATACTTGGGTGATACGCACATACAACAGAGATAATATTTCCGATATCATATTTAGGATCTTGTTTATCTAAGTTTTTGCCACGAGTACGTTTAGCTTTTGCCTTATCACGTCTACGTTGCATTTGGATAACAACAGGATCTTTTTGTTTTGATAATTCTTCGGACACTGTGCGTTCATTGTTAATATTTGAAATTTGCATCAGAATATGTAATACATCATCAAAGATTTCTCGATCAATAACCCCGACAATCTGTGATTCAACCTCTCCAGTTTCTTCGTCCTCATGTTTTTTTAAGATCTCAAATCTTTTTTCTCTTAATCTATACACAACATCTTCGACAAAATAAAAACAAAATGCTCTCACATAAATCCGTATAACATCTGTGTTTTCTGATACCAAATCAAATAATTTAACATCTGTTCGTTCTTCATAAGGTAATGCCAAAAAAGCATCATATTTATCTGGCAGGAGAGCAGAGTAGTAGCTATCTACTGTCAATGTCATATAACTAGCATATTGCATCCATAGCCCTTCACCAATTCTCCTACGATCACTGATTTTAGGTGGCTGAATATGCCCGATTCCAACAGGTATTGGTTCGCTTGACAGTAGCTGTGAATAAGTAAGTTTTACGTCACTCACTTACAAAGCAACTCCATATTTATATCATCAATCCGATACACCATTGTCCTGCCATAAAAGTTAGTGTTCGGCTTAAAAGACTGTAATTGGCTTGTACGAGTATCTAATCTCATAGCCCCGATACCAAATGAGTCTTTTATTGATTCGTCAGTTAAGGCAAGATTGATTGCTTGGCAAATCATATCTAAACGATTGCCAGCGTATCCTTTTTCACGCCATTCTGACCTTTCATCATCATCTAGTTTGATAACATCCCTATGACATACGACATTGATAACCAATGTGTAATCAATAATAGATGTTGATGTACTAGGATATGTTTCCATTAAGATAATAGATCGTGTATCTGTAATGGTTTCATCCATATATGGGACATCTTTGCAATGTCCTAATAAACGATTGTCTTTCACTTGCCCATGTATATTTTCGCCAATTTTGCATCCAAACCAATTATCCTCGAAAGAATAATCCTCATCATCAAGATATGGCATAGCAAGAGTGTTGACATCGTCATTTGTCATTAAAATATTTCCTACGGCTTCTTTGATCAATCCAAGTGAAACCAGAGGATTTTCCATCATTTTTTCTGTTTTCGTCATTGAATTTCACCTATGTAAGACTTTCTATAGTTATTTCAATAGAAGCAGTAGAAGAAGTTCTATCTTTTGCAGATAATTTCAAGATGATTTTCTGACCAACTAATGCAGAATTTGACACAGAGATTCCAATGTTTGAACCAGTTTCTTCTATATTAATGGAGTCTTTTAATTCACATTCAAGATCCCATTGAGGATCTTTTGTAACTATGTTTCCATCTAAGTCTTTAAAAGAAGCGGTAAATGTAGATTTCTTTCCTACAAAAACTTTCTTGTATCTATACTTAATAGTAGCAGTACATGTCTGTTCTATAGTTGGAACATCTGGCTGTTCTGGTTTCTCTGGCTGCGTTGGTTCAGGATCTTTTTTAGGCTCAAAGTAATCACATAATCGCAAGTCTTTTCTGTCTTTCGCTGGGTTAAATTCATCTTTATCAACGATAAAAGATAATACACCACCATGTTCAGTACCAAAATGATATAAAACATTATCATCACGAGTGAATGTAAATACGTCATTTGGAACTTCACGAATATCAAGAAATACTCTTTTTCCATCAAGCCCAAGAGTATCATCGTCTTGCGGTACAATTACCGTATAGTTATTTGACCCAACAAATATAATATTGTTACCTGTTTTACCAACATCATATTTAGATGCCGATTGATAATAAGCCCATCTTTCATGGATATTACCGTCTGCATCTTGCCATTTTACAGTAGACTGACACAACTTCATTGTTGTTTTTTCAAATACACCACATTGTCCAGGTCTTCCGTCTATGATCCAGTAATTATTCTCAAAATATACATACATTCCTGCTTTGGAAGTATTACATGGGAATAGTACAGTTCTCTGCATAGTTTTTAATGCGGTATCAGAATCATTATCTTGAACCACACATCGGATAGTCGTTCTTTCTGATAAATCAGAGTTACATAATTCAACCGTAGAAGCAATGTCTGTATCTAAGATCTCTGCAAATTCATCATCTTTATAATCGTTATATGCATCATTTTCATAACCGCCCGTTAAGTTAGGTCGTGTATTAGGTGTTATTAAATACCAATCTTGCATTTATCGCACCTCCTATGTATAAGCGGTAGGTTTCTGATTGTTTGTCATTTTTTCAGCATTATATTTAATAGCATCAAGCTCATTCTTTGCTGAAGTTTTTGACCCATTATTTCCATCAATACTTAATTCTTTTGTTACAATACTCACTCGTTTATTTACAAGAGAGTAGTAACGCTCCTGATAATATTGATGCATATATTCTGCCATTGTATCTATGACATATTGATCAAGATCTTCTGAAAATTCTTTTGTTTCTACATCGAATGTAAGATCATCAATTTCCATAGAATATCTTGCAATTGCCTTTTTTAGCCATTGAAAAACTAAAGAGTCTGGCAAAGGCGTTTTATCTGCGAACGTAGATTCAAAACTTTGAATTACATCATCTGCGGTTGTCATTATAATCACCTACATCCTATTTCATTTTGTGTCCCGTATAGTTTTCAATGAATCGAATTTTTTCGTAATCGTTATAATTACCTTTTTTAATCATCATCATGACAGCTGATTTTTCAGCACTTGTAACAATATACTCAGAAACTTTGTCCTTAAATGTTTTTGACATCCCTTTATAGGCAAATAATTTTGCTACTAATTCAGGCGTTAAAATTTTCTGAACTTTCTTTTCTTTTTTATTGTCAAAGTCTAACTCTTCACGAGTATCAGCGTCTTCAATATATAATGTTGCATGAGAGCCAACACCATCAATTCCAGTAAAAAGCATATTCCCGTTCTGCACCTGTGAGATTACTTCTCCACGAGATAAACGGGTAGTACCATTTGGTGTGATTGTTACATCTCCTGTGGATTCAATTCGCTGAAATCCTGTTGTCCAATTGGCAAGGCTGCGTACTGTAATTTTTGTTTCCATGCTTAACTCTTTTACAACTTCCGTATTTTCCATCTCTTTCAATTATTTATCCTTTCACAACTAATTATCGTTTACTTGAATTTGTATTTTACAGAATTATACAATTCAATCTTTTCATCTAAATCTTTCGACTTTTGGAATGTCCAATAACGTACACCAGTATTTTTGTTGATGTTAGAAGAAATATAACTTTCGCCTAACCCCATTAAAAAATAGTGTAGTTTTTTGGAATAGCAAAAGTAAATATCGTTCATGGTCTATGTCCTCTATTTAACTAATTAATTGCAAAGATATACAGAATTACCATATATCTTTGCAAATAAAAAAGACCCATAAGGTCTACATTTCTTCAACTATTTACGAATTCTAGTAAGCACCAAGTTCTGTTGACAGTTTCTTGTCTCCAAGTAAACCAATCATATATTCTCTTCCTGGAGCAACTAAAGCACCAACTTCAAGGTCATATCTTGTGATTAACTGACCTGTTGATACGTCTGTTCCAGAAATAGATGTTAATCCGCCTCTTGTTACTGTATAGATTGGAGACTGTCCACCAGCAGGAATTACATATCCGAGTCCCTGTGGTAATACTGTCTGGAAGTCTGTTCCAGCTGCATTCATCAGAGAAGTATCATATGGGTTTGGTAATTCAGAAACAACTGCACCATTGTACATTCCCATTAATCCTGTATCGTGGATTTCTTTCATAACAGCTTCAGAGATACCTGTAACAGCAGGTGTTGTTCCCTGATATCCTGCGAATGCATTAAGCTGAGAAACTAAAGCATAATCACCAGTGATAGTTGGTTTTCCGAAACGTCTTACAGGTGTGATAACTCCATCAACACCAGTTTTTGTTAATCCGTCTCCCTCGAAGAAGTATTTAACTCCATCTGCATGTTTGATTGCTTTGTAGATTGTTTCTACAACATAAGCAGCAGCCTTGTTTCTGATCTGAATAGCGATCTGATTCTTTAACTCGTTTTCATCGCTCATGTCACCAATAGCAGCTTTTCTATAATCTACTGCATAACCAGCAGAAATAGCTACTGTAGCGATAGGTGTTCTTTTCTTTCTGATTACTGGGAAGTTAACATCCTGACCTAAAGCCTGTTTGCTTGCTGGGTTTCCAACAAATTCTGGGATTTCAACTTCGCAAGAATCATTATATCCGATTGCTTTGTAATTTCCATAGATGCTTAATAATTTAGCTTCCTGAAGAATCTGAGGTTCCATTGAGAAACGTCTGATTTCATTTAATTCAGAAACTGCTGATAAATCACCAGCGGAAGCTTTGCTATTTAACTCTTTAATATAGTTAGCAGCCTGATCTGCTTTTTTTCCGAAACGTGCTAAGTCTTTTCCATCTCTCATTGCAGAGAAAATTTCTACTACAGGAGATTTTGTAGACACACGACCGCTTGCAAAGTTTGCATCCTTACGTTCGTTGTTTAATTCAAATGTATACATTTATACTATCCTCCTTTTTAAATTAACTATTTTGATACTGACTGTGTAGCTGGAGCAGAAGCAGCAACTCTTACAACAATACCTTTGTGATTTCCAATGATTTCAGTTACTTCTACATATGGTGCAGCAGTAGCTCCCTTAACAAGATCACCCGTTACTGTAGATTTTAACTTATCACCTTTAGCCACCCCAGTAGGAATCTGTTTTCCATAAATTTCAAGTTCTTTTCCGTCTAATTTATCAAGATCTAAAACTCTTAAATCTGATCCTTTTGCGATAAAGTATCTGTCTAAACCTTCGTCGTCACCAACTTCAATATTCATTACTACCTGTTTAGCGTTAGCGGCTAAAGCAAATGTACCTTCTGTTACTGTTCCAAAATCGCCATTATAAACATCTGTTCCTGCAACAGCTTTTACATATGGGTATAATTTCTCGATTTCAGAGATATTGCGGAATTTAATCATTTTTATCTATCCTCCTTATTAAAAAATACTTACATCTTCGTCATCATCAACAACTTCGATAGATTCACATACCTCAGAAAAAATATCTTCAACTTTTTCTGAATTTGTTTCTGCTGTAGGCTCTGTGGCAGATGCCTGCTTCTCAGCTGCTTTCTGCTGTGCTACAATATTCATGCAAATCTTAGATTTGATAGAGTTAACTTCAGAAGCAATTTCGTTTAACTCGTCAATATTTTCGCAAGAGTTAATATCAGATTTTAATTTGTCGATATCTTCTTTTGCGACAGCTTTTTCGTCTTCATTGAACTCGCTTAAAGCTTCGTCAACTTCACCTAATTTTTCTGCAACTTTAGCTTTTGCAATTTCTTTTCTAAGAATTTCGATCTGTTCCCATGCTGTCTCATTCTCTGTCTTTGTGTCTTCAAGAGCTTTCTGTAATTTTTCGACACTTGCATTAAGTTCGGAAATCTTTACATCCTTTTCTGCGATAACAGAATCTTTCTGCTCAATCACGGAATTCTGCTCAGAAATTTTCTCTTCTAATGCAGATTCTTTAGAATTGATTTCAGAAATTGTTTCTTTGATAGCAGAAGTGATTTCTTTCATATCAATTGTTCCGTCCATTTTCTGTTTGTCCTCCTTGTTTTGATTTTCGTTTAATTCCAATACAATAGAAGAGGTATCAGCTGGGTTCATTACCATATCCCAACCAGAGTGAATGAATTCAACAGGAATTCTCCCTGTTTCTCTCCATCCATTCATATAAACAATTCCTGTATTACCTTTTGCTTTGAAAATTTCTACGCTACCTTCTACGGCAACGCCATTGTTAAGATCTTCTTCAAGATTTGCAACGAATTCTGGATAACACATTTCATCAAGATATCCTTCACCGCATACACATCTCTTTGTTTCACCTTCGTAATCAATGTCGTCAATATATCCTCTTGTAAAATGTCCAACAACACTTGCATTTCTAAATGTTATTAAGCCATCTTCGTTGACACCAGTTTCTCCGTGACCGCAGATTATTGTTCTGTTTTCATCTAAAAATTCAACACGAACACTCATATCTGTGATACTGCCGAGCTGTGGCGCACAATATTCCTCTAAAAAGGTAATTCCATTTTTGTTGTATTTTGTTCCGATACCATTTTCTACTGATTCAGGAGGCTGTAATTCGTACAATACGGCTTTAAATGGTCTACGCCCATTCTTGTATTTCTTTTCAGATAACTCTACGATTGCCATGTTGTATCCTCCTTTAAAAAGTTTTGTATAACAAAAAAGCCGATTAAATAAAATCGACCTTTCATTATTGATATTTATTTAGAGTCGCTTGGACTCGGGATGTTGTTCCCATCATTATTTCTACTTCGAATTGTATTTTCGGTAGGGTTGTCCGTAGTTGGACGACCGCCAACTTGGTCATCTTTGGAAATATTGCTTGAGGTTAAGTGAGGTAAGTAGCGTTCATATATACCATCTTCGATTTCTTCATCTAATACATTAAAATATGCTTCTGGATTTATTCCTGCGCTAGCGACAAGATAAGATAAAGAACCACTTGCCTCTGAATATAATGTTTTACACATATCAAAGAATGCTTTGCGGTTTACAAAAGAAGTAGGGAAGTAGTAAACTTCCACTGGGTTGTTTTGATCTTTAATGACATTTTTGTTAATGACGTAATTTAATTCTTTCTGCCATTCATAAACCCATGTATATACTTGGGCTGTGATCATTTCGAGGTTATTCGCTCCAGCTCCAAAATTACCTGATTCCATTGCACCAAGTAAAGAAGCGCAAATACCTAAATCCAAAGAGATTTGATTGCTAAGATTTGATTCATTTTTATCATTAAAAATATCTGTAGAAACATCTAAAGAATTAATCTTTGTTCCTGCGGCAACACTAATGAAACTTAATCCACCCTTGTTGTTTTTGTTAACTACAGCGGTTTTAACATCGTTATGTTGGGCTTCCTGTTGCTTTTTGGTTAAAGCACAAAGTCCTTTTTCTTTCCCTTCTGGAAATGTCTGATAGACAACTTTATTATTCATATCATCCAAAACATTTCGTTTTGTGTCTGTAAAATAGTCTTTGTATAATACATCCTCAAGGGCAGCAATAACCAATGATCTTCCCCAAGGTTCTGAGTCTTTGCATTTGATTTTTCTACACATTGTTTTATCCGAATTTAATATTAACCAATTGCCATTTACGCCATTACTTTTCTTGCGATCGTAATACCCTTTCCTGATTTCTTCTGGATACTTTTTAAGTTTTCTTTCTCGTGTATCGTCTGTGAAATCATCAAAATATCTCAAGTCAAAACCAACAACAAATCGCCCATTTTTCTTACCAACAATTTTACAATACTGCCAAGGCAAAGAAATAATAGAGACATTGACACCGATGTCATTTATCTCCATAATACGCTCAACATCAAAATCATTCATGTATTTTGTATTATCAATATCGGATGGTCTTACTTTGGTTTCGAAGTAATAAAACGCAATTCCGTCTAACATCTCGGTATGTAATGCATCTCTAATGAAATGTTTGTCGTCGATTGTCTCAAGAGTAGAGCGCATTAAGCGTTTGTTATTTTTTGCCTTGTTGTTATTTTTCTTTTTTGCTTTCGATTTATTGATTAATATACTATCAAGACATGGCAATGCAACCATATAGTCAACAGAATTTGTAACAACTCCGTTTTTTGTATACACAAAATTTGACAATCTAATGGCGGTTTCGTGGTTTTCAATTGGATTTCTTAAAACACTGCGTATTTCTTCTTTATTAAAATAATCATAAACACCACATTGAAAGATAGCGTTAAATATATCTGTTGTTGTATATTGATAACTGTTGTATTCATATGCAGTGTCTTGCTTTACATTTTCTTCCATTTTCCCTCCTTCCATTAGTTTACAAATGTTGCGTATCCGTATTCTTCATCTGTAGTTGCCATATCTAATTCCAACTGGTCTATAAAATATGATCCGTAACTACATGAAGAATATCTATCTTTTCGGTTATTTCCACGTTCCTTAATTCGGATACCACCTGTGGTTAGTTTTTCATATTGTAATTCTGCACATTCACTAACAAGCGCCTGAGTTTCTAAGAATGGTCGCTCAAAATCGAATACATCATCGACTTCGATAGCTTGTCTATATTCCTTGTTCTTAGAAAGAATTTCTTCTTTGGCGGTTTCAAAATTAACAAGAAAATCAATCTTTCCTTCAACCAGATTCTTTCTGAAGTTCATAGCAATATCACTGTTCAGGTTTTGTGTACCATTGATAGCATAGATGCATGGTTTTGCGTCTGGATCTTGACACAATCTACCGTATTCATCGTTGTTCATACATTTTAATGGGGCGTATTCAACACTGCGATCTTCATCGTATAGAACTTTTTGTAAAGAATACAAAATTTGCAAACCTCCGTTGCGCACGTCAATTACTATATAATCAGCGTTAAAATCTTCATATAGCTGACGTATCCTAATTGCTTGTTTTGTCGTATCTCCTATCTGGTTAGACTCAATATAAGGGAATTGTCTACGATATCCTTGTTCCATTTGCTTATCGCCATACGTCATTGTTTCTGGGATAGCACGAATACAAGAATAAACTGAATTGTCGTTCTGAGAACCTGCTACGAATGCAATATCGCCTGCGATAACTCTTACTTCATTGTCACGTTTAGGGATTGCATAGCGGTTTTTCTTATTGATTTGAATATCCAAATTATTTCTTGGATAAAAGACTTGTTTTGAAATTTGCCGATTCATCAGCATAGAATATGTAAAATATGCAGAATCAGATTCTTTGATTCTAAGGTTTAAGAACTCTACCTTCCAACTAGTAGGATCTTGCTTTTTCTTTTCTTTGACCAACTGTTGTCTTGTTTTGAATCCATGTTTTAGGCATATGCTTTCGTCGAATGCTAATAGCATACCTTTTCCGTGTTTCAGCATTAATTCATAGTTCATGTCTACAATTGTCCACATCCAATGTGTAGGGTCTTGCCAAGATGAGCTAATATAGATATCAACAGGGTCTTCTTGCAAGATTTTCGCTAAAACTGGATTATCTTTATATTGTGGAAGTTGTATATAACCTGGCTGACGTACCATCTGAAATGGGGAAATGACATTATCTTCAATATTTTTCTTGATCTGTCTAAATTCTTCCCTAATAGCAACATTTGAACGAATACCACGGGCGTTATCATTTGCTGTAAACACTTTAATTGTAGATCCGTTATAAAATTTTACAACAACGTCTTGTCCATTAGTCTTAACATATTCAATTTCTGCTCTTAAAACAGCCGATTTTACCATTAATTCACCTTGAATTTTTTCGGTAATAATCAATTTACTCTGTCCACGAGTAGCAGAACCAATAACAACTTTTGATCCTGGATAAAGAATAGCTCTAGAACATGCATATAGGGCAATTAAGAATGATTTTGCATCATTACGTGCTGCAACAATACAAATTGAGTTAGAAACACCCATATAATATAGTGCCAATTGTTGATATGTATATATTGGAATTTCTAAGTAGTCTTGTACAAATCTGTGTAAATTTTTCCTAAAAAACGTGCACCATGCCAATGTATGCATAACATTTGTTGGATTGCTTAAATAATGCGTAGATGGGAATTTTTTATACAATTCCTTTTGATATTTGTCGGCAGGAAACTGTTCAATCATTTTACTAAGACGTCTGGCAGCGGTCTTTTTACTTACTTGTTTATTCATCGTCTAAATCCTCATCATCAGGAATGAAATATTCCTTATCTCTATCAGAAGATCCATATTGTAAATTTCTTAATGGACGTAGCATAAATCTGTCCACATAGTCTGCCAAATCATCATAATCTTCATATAATGGTTTATCTTTATAAAATTCTTCAGGCGTATATTTTGATATAGTACCCAATGTTACTCCAAGAGTAGTATTTTGACTTTCATCTTTTTCTTCAACTGTTTTTAGACCTGCATCGTTGAATGTTTTAGAATACTGGCTACTAAGGTCGATATATTTCTTTGAATCGCCTGCCTGTAGAGCACGTATTTGTAGCATGTATAAATTACATAACGATTTTACGAAGATTTCTTGATTCTGATCAATGTTTGGATTGTTATCTTTCAGCATATTATAATGCTCGTCAAGATTTTTATAATCTGCTTGTGTAAATCCAGCACCCCATCTCTTAGTAGCTGAACCAGAAATAGATATGTTATCATCATTTACAGCTTGTTCTGCACTCATAACATGATCATATCCATCTTCATAAAATTTCGTCTTCATTCCATCAAGATATGTATTACCAACCTTTGTTGTCTGATGAAGATTACGCTTTGAAAGATATTGTGAAAATGTGATTGGTTGATTTTCAACCTTTGCATTTTTGTATGCGTCAACATGAAACACTACATCAAATTGCTGACACACATGCTTAATTGCGTGGACTTCATTTCCATTGTAGTAATTAATCAACTTCTGTAGATATAAGTCCATACAATCATTACAGATATTGATATACCCATCATTACTCTGGTATAAAGGAGAAGGAGATTTAGCGAAATGGCTTCTCTGATTATCCCAACTCTTACCACAGCATGTGCATTTATATTTTTTATCTACCCTAGTAGATCGCCTTGGCATCTCAAATTGCACGTCTCTATTGATGTACATTGGGGCTTTTACCAATTCTTCTGGCGTTAATTCTCTTGCCATAAGTCCCTCCTTTCCTTATATAATAGAAGAGCAGTAGATGATATCATTCACCTACTGCATATAATTCAGAATATTAAAATCTCCAAAGATCCTTTAATAGATATTCGAAAGGCAACATAGTTGGCAAAACTTCAAAATGTTTATCTTCCATAATTTTAGCAACGATATCTAAATCAGATACATCTTCTTTGTTGATCGAAATATCGTCTTCGTCTTCATATCCAAAAAGCCAGATATCAGAATCAGAGTAGAAGTTCAACACAAAATCTACAATATCCTGAGTAACCTCTTCTTGATATAAATAAATAGAAGTCCCCTGCAAAGAATCATTATATTTATCATATAAGAAAACTCTCAGACTTCCATCATCAAACATTTCAAGACAATATGTGGCATCGTCTTTTTCCATATTAATCTTATGTGGAGCATAGTCAAGTTCTGACATTGCAATGGACAACATATAACGAATTGTCTCAGCGTTTGCAATGATATCTACACAATTATCTCCATCGACCAACTGATCGTTAACTGTAAATAAAAGCTCAATTTGGTCTTCGAAATCTGTAATATTCAAGTCCTCATACTTGTTATATTTATCTTTATAAGAAATAATAATCACTCCAATCTTATTTGTTTACTGCATCTTTTAATGAAGCAGAGATTTTGAATTTTGGAGCTTTCTTAGCAGGAACATTGATTGTTTCACCTGTTCTTGGATTTCTTGCAACATGAGCTGGTTTATCTTCAACAGTAAATGTTCCAAGACCCATTAAGCGAACACCGTCTCCAGACGCAATAGCATCAACGATGCATTCAACAACTCTATCTAATTCTTCTTTTGCCTCGATCTGAGTTACTTTACGTCCTTCTGTTTCTGTTTTCTTTGTTGCGATTGATTTTACTAATTCTTTTGTTGTAATCATAATTCGATTCTCCTTTTTTTGATTAATGTTTTATTTTTAACTAATTTCTACGGCTACCCACTTTTGGGTACCCGTAAATATTTATAGAAATGGAGCAGAAGAAGTAACATCCTCTGCTCATAATAGGCAGTCTGTCCGACCTGTTTTGAGAGATTGATCCTAAAAAATGACTGCCGAATTGCTAATTTAACTGTATCTTGAATGATGCTGTATGTCCTTCACGTTCTGTGAACTCAAATAACTTGCAAGCACTCTTTGACCCTTTAAAAATGCTGTCTGCATAAGGATCACTACCTACAAAGCTTGGACACACTAAAATTTCTTTATCGCATGTAATACCTTCGCTTAGAGATTTCTCAAGCATTCCGTGGTAATGACCAACCAATAAGAAATCAATATCTTCGTTATATATAGATTCCATATTTTGAATGGCACTATCAGTTCCTCTTAAGGTATGTCCATGCATTGCAACCATATTAAAGCCAGCGATAGGAATGTGAATACAATCAGATTCCAGATCAAGATGTACTTCAACACGATCATTGTTTGCCAAACATTCATTGATATAATTTCCAATAATATATTCAAAGTCTTCCGCACATAATTCAGAAGCTCTTGTTCCTATAGGTCGTGTTTGGCTGTGATTGCTTCGACCTACGCAATAATATTCAATTTCAACATATTTGGATAATTCATTTAAGAAATGTGAAATGATTTTTGAGATATCAACAACTGCCTTAACAACGGCAGAGTCGTTGAGCTTAACGTCAGTAAGACGTAAGATACCCTGAATGTCATCACCTAATGTGACGACTTTGAGTTTAGAAATGCCAAGCCTATGTATCAGCACAATGGTCTTGGATAATAATTTTTGAAATCTTTCAATGCAAGTTTCTGGAGAGTATTCGTTGTTAACACTCTTAAATACTGCATTATAATGAATATCTGCAATAGAAAGCACATATCCTTTAGATTTATCTTCAACTCTCAGAGGTTTGAAATCTGGGTTTGGTAGCATCTGAATTGCTTCAGCCACATATTCATTGAACAGCTCAAAACGACTTTCTTGGCGAGAAATACGATTTCTCTCTAAATTAACTGTCTGTAATTTCTGTCGTTCCTTACGAATTTTTTCATATAATAACTGATCTTCAGATTTTTCATCGTTACCAGATTTTTGCTTGCTGCGAAAATAAGCATCTCTGAATCTACCACCAAATGGAGTAGAAGAGGACTTGCGAATTGTATCGCTTGCACATTGTACATGATGTTTTTCTTTAATTTCCTGCCAGTCGATATCAACTACACCGTCAAGTTTTGAATCAATATCTGCACAGACAGCCTCATATGTTTCTGGAGTTAATCCGATTTTTTCTAATTCTTGTTCAAAATTGATACTGATAAATCTTCACTCCAATCTATTCTTCGTCAGAAGGTACGTTTAATTCCAGATCTTCATCAGTCTTTTCTTTCATCTGGAATTCACCATATTTTCCATCAAAGTCTTTTAATAAATCTTTGAAAGATACATTTCCTTCTTCTGTTTCAATAACTCCTTTTTCAATGTCTACATAACCTGCCGCCTTAACTGTGACAGTAGTAGATTTTTTATAAGATAAAGCTTTTGCCATATCCATTCTCCTTTTCTCTGTTAAATTATTTTTATGGTTTACAATTATTTTTTTAAAAACCTATATACACTTGATATAAAATGTGATATAGTGTATATAGAGGAATTTTGAACATTTTTATGAACAAAAATTTAAACTGCTTTTGATAAAAATAACATATTTTCATCTATTTTATCTGCATTTGGATTGTATCTGAAATCTTTCCAATATTTTATTTCAGCATCAACTCTTGCTTTAACTGCATCTTTGACGTTGTCAAAAACTCCAAGTCGAATAACAGTATTGTTGTATCCAATACATGCCGACCATTTCCCACTTGATGTTTTAGACACTCCAGGAACTATATTTTTCCCTGTAGTATGTATTTCACTATAATTTTTGTTGGCTGCATTTTGTACGGTAGTACATCTCCTTAAGTTTGATTTTCTACAATCATATCGGACACAATTTATATGATCCACATCAATCTTTTCACGATCCTTAATATCCATAACAACTCTATGTAGTCTTATAATTTTTGTTGTGTATTTGTCATCTTTTAAAGTATGTGCGCATACATATCTGCCGTCATACCACCAACAATAATCTTTAATTTTATCATAGTCTTCTTTATCAAAGAAAAAATAAGTGTTATTTTGACAATATCCAATTCCAAAGCTATAAGAATCTAGGTCATAGGTACAATAATTTTTTGTTGCGATTCCTCTAGTTTCTTCGTAAATACAACCACATGATTTAGTTGATCCATTTCGAAGTCCTTCTCCAACAACATCGCATTCATTACCACAATCGCAAATACAATGATACATTAATTTTTTCCGAGTGCCAGATCGCTTAGTCGATTCTCTTAAAACAGTTAATCTGCCAAATCTTTTTCCAATCATCGGTACTTTACCAGTCTGTGGAACACCTTTGCGCTTTTTATTGTTTTCTTTTCTAATACATCCACAGCTTTTAGTTGGATTTGTTTTACGTCTTAATGACTGAGCAGCAACACTAATGATATTGCCACAATCGCACAAACATTTCCAATATGTTCTCTTATTCGATAATGGATGATCATAATCTTGTTCTAAAACTGTAAGTCTCCCAAATTTTTGACCTGTTAAATCAATCTTCATATTTTTTACCTTGTCCTTTCGTTGAATAATTTTAAGTAAAAAAATATAACTATCATTTAATTTTGACAGTTATATCTGTAAGATCTTTATTTAATTTATCTGTGTTTTCAAAAATAAAAACACTGGCATTCTTTAAATTATGATTTTTCTGCAAATCAACAATTACATTTCCTTTTTTTAATAATTGTTTTGCGATAAAACCATTAAAAATATGTTTTGTATTTATCTTTATCAATCCTTTCGATATATTAATCTAATAAATCCGCAAGAGCAGCAGTCTCGCTTCGTTCTGTAGTCTGTAACTGAACGTATCCAAATTTATTATGCCCTGCTAATTTTTGAACAGTAGATAATAAACCATTATTCATTCTAAATAATGTAGAATCTGTTTGTTTAAAATCTCCATTCATCCATAAAGCGGATCCTTCGCCAACTCGTCCAATCAATAGTTGTACGTGTTCTTTTGTTAAATTTTCTGCTTCACTAACATAAATGATTGAGTTTTTTATATCTCTACCACGCATATATCCAAGATATTCAATCTCAATATTTCCTTGAGCAATTTGAAATTCTAATCCTGTTTCTCCTCCAAGATGATCTGCTAACGGAGCAGCAAACGGTAATAATTTTTCAAATTTTGTTCCTGGTATAAATCCGATTTCACTTGCATCTTTAACACCGATAGCATTACGAACATAAATTAATTTATCAAATTTTCCAGCTTCAATTAATTTTAAGGCATTGGATAACATAATGTAGTCCTTTCCACTTCCAAATTTTCCTGAGACCATATTGATCGTGATATCTTTGTTCTGTAACATATCGAATGTCAAAGTCTGTTGTGGATTGACAGGTTTCACTTTCCCCATAAATGAACTATTAACAGTTTTATATGAAATTGCATGATATTCTTCGCCATTCCATTTTCTATAATCCACAATTTCTCCATCAGATTTACGAATAATTAAATACTCATTTACTAACGAATCATAGATATTTTCATTGGTATGAAGATAGAAATAACTCATTTCTTCGTCTGAAAGCGTAACGTCTTTATATCCTGTGTATTCTTCAATATTTTTTACAAGATTAATATCGTTTACACCTTTTGTTGTTAATGCGAAAATATTTCTTGCCAAAAATTTGCAATTTAAATCATCTGTACAGAATATAATCGGAGCAGTGTCTTTATTATATAAGTAAGCTGATGCCAGAATAATATTATCTGGTGTTTCTTCTAAATCACATGATTCAATCACATGTTTGGTAGAAGAAGTAGTTCTAACAACTTCATATTTCCCAAAATTTTCATCAAGTAAATGTGCGATCAATCTTGCTTTATACTTTACTTCTCCATCTTTTTTACCAGATGTTTTGATATTTTCGATTTCTTCAAGAGTCTTTTGTGAAATTACAAATGGCTCTTTAAATGCTGCCTGCTGTAGATTGAGCAGAGCATTGGTATCTAAGAATAATTTATATTCCAAATAAAGTTGATACCACCTTTCTTAAATTTTGTAAGATTATCTTTCTCTATACTTCTTTAGAGCTTTCATTACACTTCTTTTCTCACTTGCATAGTAAGTAGGATGTCCAGAATACGTCTGATGAATATCCGATTTGTCCTTGAATCCTTTTGAGCGAAGATAGAAAGCTTCATTTTTGGTGATCTTAATTATAGAAGATCCCTCCATTCTTAAAATATTTCCAGTGATGCTTGACGCTGCATATAGCAGTCGTCGTACATATATACTGGATAGGAAAGCTTCTAGTAGGATTCGAACCTACACTCTAAGTCTTAGAAGGGCTTTGCTTTTCCGTTAAGCTATAGAAGCAGAAAGGAGTAGTGGATGAATCAATGTCCATCCACTAGGTACTAACAATGAAAAAATCTTTGTTAAAAAAAGAACTGACCACCAAACAGCTCTTTGATTGTACAGGTAGGATTTGAACCTACGATCAATAGTGACATTACGCTTCTTTTACATACTGCCATTTATATCCATATGCAGTTTTTCTATTTCCTCTTGCACAAGCAGCTACATTTTCGTGCCTGAATCCTAATGATCGTTCAATTTCTCTGGTACTATTCCATATTTGTACTAATTCATTATTTTTATTGTATTGAGCAGTTTTCTTTGAAAATGTTTTCCTCATTGTATCGGAATATAATTTACTATAACCTAAAACAAATGACGCATGTTGTATTTGTTCATATACTGTAGCCCATTCTAAATTTTCAACATGGTTATTTGCCTTATCCCCGTCTATATGGTTAACTGTGCTTTTCTTTTCTGGGTTATCGATAAAGGTCGAAGCAACAGCTATATGAACTATAATATTTTTTATTTTTCGTTTATTATTGACATATCCATTAAATATGCTAGTTCTGCAATATCCCTTTTTATCAAGATAAAATTTTCTGTTGATTTTATTTATCTTATGTCTAATATTTCCGAAAGTAGATACTTCATATCTATTATATACTTGATCGTGATATTTTAATGTTTTCCAAATTTCTTCCATACACAATCTCCTTCAAAACACAATAGTAACTGTTTAGCTATCCTCTTATAATTAATTGTTAAAATAAAATTCAGCCATACATTGCTCTAAATAATTAGGTTTAGTTTTACTTTTAATTTTAAATAATTCATCTATTCGTTTATTTACCATTACGCCACTGCGCAAGAAATGGTAGGGACACGAATGTCTCAGCCTAAATGAATTATTATGATGATTTTTAATAGCAGAAGACGGATTCGAACCGCCGATCTTCAGGGCATGAACCTGACGAGATAGACCAAACTTCTCCATTCTGCAAACAGGGATACCTAGACTTGAACTAGGCTCGAGACAGTCAAAGTGTCTTGTGATACCGCTACACTATATCCCTTTGGGTATTTTTGTATAAAATACAAAATTCCTACAGCTGGATTCGAACCAGCGACTTTCATCTAATGTTATCCTTGCTGTGATGACCCTCTAGCCTCTGAGGTATGTAGGAAAGCTGGCTAGGCAAGACTTGAACTTGCAAACCGCACGGTTAACAGCCGTGTGCTCTACCATTGAGCTACTAGCCAATCGAGCTGACATGACAGGAATCGAACCTGCAACACCAACGTCCGTAGCGTTGTGCTCTGTCCAATTGAGCTACATGTCAATAACGAATATGTATTTGCCTCTCATACGTACACACTGGCGAGACAATACATATTTCTAAAAAGCAACAGTGTGTAAGTATTGCTTTTCTAGGGCGAACTGAAGTGATGAACTCCATCAGAATATCAGTAGAGGTACAGGTTACCAATATTCACCAGCCATCAGGGCATTCGCATATTTTTTTGATCTGCGCATCGTATGCCTCTCAGATCTAGTCGTCCCTGTTGAGGGAATCGAACCCACTCGTGACCGAAGCCATCTGATTTACAGTCAGATCCGCCTCCTTAGCGGGATAAACAGGGATATAAGCCCGTGAGCTCGAAAGACATCACAGGACAAACTAGCGCTGCGACTCAGACTCGAACTGAGACACCGTATCACTACGGCTACTAGTAGTTTTCAAGACTACTGCCTTACCAAAATTAGGCTTATCGCAGCTGAAACGTGCATGAGAGGCTACGACCCTCTGTTACGTGCATTCCCACGTAAGCCTGATTAGCAATCAGGTGCATTAAACCAGCTCTGCCACATGCACATTCTGTATCTGTATTAATTTCAACAAAACTAACACAAATTTTAGTGAGTGATTCCTCCTCACTTTTGGCATACTTATTCATACAATAAGCGAAATATAACATTTCCAGAATATGCCATACACTTAATTGTGTAATTTTTGTAGACAACTCCATCAAAAAGACACACATTTCTTGTGCGACCAAAACACCTTGGATTAGAGTATCGCAAGTTTCTACACGAGTTCCACCTTGTACTTCGGCATCACTCTTTCAACGATTTGTGTTTTCTTTTATCAGCTAATAGCATAAATCCACCGATCTTAGTCGGATCACTTCATTTCTTGTTGGGCACGCAAGGTGCAATGTTTTATAATATGGTAAATTACTATACACTTTCATCTTCTTCATCATTATCTGAATTCAAAGACTCATATTTTTCTAATAATCTGTCAAGATATTCATCAGCAATTTCTTGCATCTTAGTGAAATAACCAACAACATCCATGATGAATTCTGGTGGAAACCCGTGATCTCTTGTATAGATTGATTTTGATTGCTCAATGTCAATTGTCTTGCCGATTTCCGTAAGAATCAGATGATATAGTGTTCTGCGTTCGATATCCATGAGATCACATAGTTCTCTTATACGTTTTCTGTTTTTAAGATACCAAGTATTCGTTGCTTTCGGCAATTCGATATCACTCATTGGCTGAACAATAATAGAAGAAGTTGCACTCGGTTGAGTCGCCACTACTGTATATGTACCAGTCTTGCGAAGAGACGGTAAAACTTCAGATGTAACCCATTTCTTGAACTTTTTAGCGGATTCCAGTTTACTTCCAAAAATAAGAGAGTAAACGCCAGATTCGTTAACAACCTTCATCGTCTGTGTTCCGCCAAGGGTGCCCTGAATTGGGGCGTCCTTTTTATCTTCGTTATCAACATGGGAAGAAATAGCATTTCGTGCCTTAGAATATCCAAGACATTCTGCAATATCCTTGCCAACAAACCAAGGATCTCCATCAATTGTAAGAGTTCTCACATTACCAAATTCTTCGTTATTGAATGTTGTAATTGCTGTTGTATTCATAATTATTTTCTCCTTTAATATAATGTACAGATGACATTTCGCCACCTGCCAGAATAATAAATGGAGGCTCGGTATTTATCCGAGAAAATATCCATTAGTCGGTGTACACTACTTGATGTGTACATGAGTTACCGACAAATAATTTGCGTATGCACTAAAAGGCGTCCAACACATTTGAAATCAGAGTTATATTGCTCCTGTAAATTCTATGGTAAATGTCTATACGCAAGCCCCAAACATACGAGCTTTATACCTCTGTGTTTTGCATGGCGTCCCATGCTCACCAAAATATCTTCATTAATGCTCTATAGGCGATATTTCTTACGTGTGATAAAATTAGCTTTTTGTTACTTTACCACATATACTTTACGGTACTTTTTGCCGAATCTCTTGACCTGTGAGTGGGAAGAGAAGTACATGTCAATGTGTTTTCCTTTTACTCCGCCACCAACGTCCTGGGCGATATACCAGTGTCCATTAATTCTAACTTTAGTACCTAATTTAATTTTTCTCCTATCAACAGAAATGGTTCTGCCTTGTTTTGCTCTGCGACCTGAAGCAGTTCGGTTTCCCCAACCGCCAGAACATGACCGACAACCGCAATATGCAGTAATCTTGTATGTTCCCAAACATTTGACTTTTTTATTTTTCGCAGAGACAGCAGTAGAAGTAGAAGTAGTGAATCCTCCGACTGCCAGTAGCATTGCCATAACTAATGTGATAATTGAAATTTTCTTTTTCATGATTTCTCCTTTGGTTGCTTTTCAGTTTCCTCTGGAGGTCTACTATATTAATAGAACAGTTGCAAGTCTCGGATACCATCTCTGATTTTTTGTTTTTGATGACATAGACCTCGGAACTCACGGTGTGAAATTTCTTTAGCTGCAAGCAGCGTGAGCATTTACACGAAGTGCAAATTGGTATTTTGAGAGTTTATCTGCTCTGATTAATCTTTCTTCCTATAGTTCCATTTAGCAGAAACCCTAGACACCGCATAAACACTGGGTTTAGACGGTGTCCGAAAATAAAAAGGGGATAATTTTTGGCGTTTTTTTACTAAAATTCTTTCTTAAATCTCATACCATATAAGGAAACATCATATTCATTAGTTTCATTTTGAACACGTAGATTTACGTTACGCACACAAAGTTTATTTTTATATTCTTTGATTAAATCTGAATAATAAAACAAAAATTCAAATAAATATTTTTTTGCTGTAATTTTATCGTTGTCTATATATTTTAGTAATCGATACATAGTATGTTGATTAATTGTATATTTTTTTAACAATTCATATGTTTCAAATTTCTTATTTTGAATCATTTTACATTTTACATTATAAGAATAAGTATAATTATCTAACTTCATAATTTGAATCAAAGACGTATACAATGTATCAAGTTGTTTCAAAATTAAAGTTATTTGTGGTTTTATAATTAACTCTTTGTTAAAATTTTTAGGTTTGAATAAACTTGAAAGTAATATCTTTTTATTTTTACGTCTTGCTGGACTAAAATCATCAATCGTTTCCTCAAGGTAATCCATAGTGGTTTTACATAATTTATATACTACATTTTTCTTGTCTTCGTACCCTTTTATCTGAGAAATTACTCCAAGAAAATGAGCTTGTTGTTTTAATCCAGTTTCTTTATCTAATTTAATGTGCCTGTTTTGAATACGCTTAATCTCAGCTTTGGAATCAATTTCAAATTCTTTTTTTGCTTTATCAATTTCAATACAAGACATAACATCCAACTGGCAAATATCAAAATACAGTCTTCGAAAAACATTGTCAGTATCATATAATTCTTGAATACTTTTTTCACTATTGTTAGCTTTATCCCACAGCTGACTATTTAATTGTTGTGATAGATTAATAATTTCTCCAATCAAATTATTACTTGTACGAATGTCAAGGTCTGCCTGATCTTCTGGTGTAAAATATCGTTTAGCTTTTCTTGCATGAACATTCGATGTTGGAACTTTGAATACAGAATAATTTTTTTTGGCTGCATTCAACAAAATCTGATCATCTGTGATCAACATTTGATCTGAATCAAAATCGCATCCGCTTAACCGTTCTAAAATATTATCGTTAATTGAATTTAAGCAAACAATTTCATCAGTTAGATTAAAATAGGTATCAATTTCATTAACACGAGTATTCTTTGCTACAAGAATATTGCCAATTGTGACATGTGGACTTCTACAACACAACAATTCCTGATCGTTTAAAAATCTAGTATTATATATTTCTCCTTTGTTTAAAGTCGAAATAGTTGGATTAAATTCACCAATAGAAGATTTCAACATTTCGATCGGATTTCCAAATAATACAGAATAATTACCATTGACAAGTACATGTCCCTTTTTTAAATTTTTGCGGTATGCCTTTATCAACGATCTTTTGAAATTCAAAAATATTTCCGTACGTTCGAAATCTGGGCATATATTTAACATAGTATAAATAATGTCGTTCATATTTTTTGGGTTTTCATCTTTCAATGCCTGACATTTAATATGATATTTAAAGACATCAATATCGGTGTTAAGTTTGTTCATATAATCAAAAGATGGCTGTAAAAATTCTTCTACGTCATTTTTTGATAATTGTAATGTATTTAATAACTGATAATGACACTGAACCATTTGTCCGTCAAAAAAATGTGTTTTTTTCTCATGTTTTACAACTCCGAACATACTTGGTAAATTGTTTAGCCATTGTTCCATTGATCCAAATTTCAGATATTTTACGCTGTTTGGAGTCGTGATCATCTTAATTTCAGATACATCGGTTGCGAATGTAAAACCATTTAATTGTGAAATTTCCGTAATATTATTATCATGAAACCATTTTTGAATATTTGTATTGAAACAACATGATTTAAAAAATTTATTTCTTAAAAGAAGCATTCCGTAACTAGAATATTCCTCCATAACAGATTTATCAATCAAACTCTGTCCATCCCAAATTGAGTTATGTATTTCAATAGTTTTTTCATCTGTATGAAGCCAACCGTCATTGCCAATCGTTGTCTCAATCACAGTATCATTAAAAACACTTTCATAATCACCAATGATTAAAATTGATTTTGGATCGATTTCAATAACATCAATGATACTACTTGTTGGAAGAGCAATATATGCTTCAAGGGCTGCGAGATCAATTTCTTCTCCATCTTTTACTTCAAGTCCACACAGTCCCCATTTTTGCATATGTTTTGATAAATTCTTTTCAATAAACAAACACTTGCCAACACGGCTACTTCCTGACGATCTTTTAAATCTTACATAATTTCTACCATCACATTTAAATCCCTCTTTATATAAAATATTTCTTAAAGTGGCTACGTCAACAATGGTTTTATTAGTAGATGTTTTTAAAATATACATAATTTTATGAACAGAAGTTTCTTCATCAACTTCTTCTTTATAACAAAATTGTGGAGGCAAATTATTACACATGAGCCTTTTATCTATCCATCGATCTGTCCTGACACCTATGACTTCTCCAGTTGAAGTATCTTTACAAATACAATTTTTGAATTCATTTTTAGATAATTCGTATCCAAATTTCATATATGTATCAACTTTGATTCTGTTAAATTCTTTTACGCTATAGTTAAATGTAACATTTATTACCATATTACTGTATTCTTTGGTATTGTCATGTTCATCGAAAAATGAAAAAACCTTTTTACCAATTCCAAAATTTTTCCCGTTACTGGCAACATAGTTTCTTAATTCAATTAAATCTAGGCTGAAGTCATATGTGTTAATATATTTTTTCAAATTCGGTTTAAATCCATGATCCGTCTTTCTTAGAAGAGAGTACCCTTTCGCACTCTCTTCGTTCTCAGAAATTTGATGATTTGAAATATACAAATCTTTTGCATCAATGCTTGGGATTTGCAATGGATTAGTATTAATATTTTTTGTCATTCATAACTCTCCTTTGTATTCTTTTCGATGAATCGGATTGGCATCTCATCAGATGTGTTAATTTTTTCGATTATACAATTTGACAGTTCATTGGCAACGTATTGCTTCCAATTGGTATTAGGTAGAGGTTGTTTCCATTGATATAAAAAAGTATTTGTAATTTTCAATAACCCATCTGGATTAAACAAATCACTAGAAATCAAAGGAATGTCTGCATGAAAAGTCATTTCATTGCTTATATTCTGAATCTGCGTATCAATTTCGTACCATGGCAAATATGGTTTCTGTGTTTTGATATCGTAAATACAGTCATGGAGCACGTTATGCTTTACTTCAACATGCAAATAAATCATAAATGGCTCGACCACAATATTTGCTGTCCACAAATTGTTTGCCGATTTATTCAAATAATTCACGAGTTCTTCAAAAACACTATATATATTGTTTTCCATTAGATATAAAAATCTATCTTTGAAAATTTCCCATGCCTCATAAATTGAATCCCTAAATTCTTCAATATCTACAATATGATTTTCTAAACGAATTTTACTTATAATAAATTTTTTATATGTAAAAGAAATATTCACGCCTCTTGTTGAAAATTCATCAATGCTAAGTTGCAATGAATATGGTTCGCAATTAAATTTATTTTCATATACACGTAGTGTCTCAACGATATTTTTTACCGAAACAAACAATTTCTCATCTTTACTTATGTCTTTTTTTAGTTTTGATAATGATTTCCAAACACCATATCTTTGATCAATATCGTCAAGGCGTTGCAGTGTGTATTCTATATGTTTTGTAATACGCACACGATCTGTACGAATGATTCTTGCATCAATTAAGTCAGATGTGATTAACATATAGTCATTATTTTTATCAAAAAAAGACGTCTTTAATGATACTGTAAAATTCAAATTAGAAACTCGTATAGTACAAGGAAATTCGAATGTACACTTGATAAATTTACATTTATGATTTTTTAATGTTTGTAAACTTTCAAAAACTTCGCCATAAAAAACTTTAATCTGAGATAAATATTCAATATCTCTTGAAGATAATTTAATCTTATCTCTTAATGGATTATCGTCATCATAATTTCGAAACTTTAAAATTGTTGGGAAGTAGAATGAAGTATCATTTACTTTTATCAACATACTAAGAGATGTTATTACTTGATTTACTTCATTCTGAGTAATCAATACATTAACATCTCGAAACATCTCATCAATCTGATCGGTTACTTTATCTGCCAATTCGATATTTTGATTTTGATGCACTGTTAAAATTGGTACATATCCTGTGTTTGCCATTCTACTAATCATCCTCGCTTTCTTTAAAAATCATGTCTGTCATCCGTTCCATTTCAGTTCTTGGTTTCCTGAAAGCGTTTTTATGTAAACTTTCTGCCTTGATCTGACAATAGATATCTTCTGTAATCATTTCTCTGGTAGCAGCAGAACGACACATTCCTGCGCAAAACAGTACGGCACCGCCAATCAGAATCGTAGATAAAACTATCATTCTACTGCACCTCCACTGTATTTGACTTACCGCTTAGGTAATCGCCTGCACATTCAAGAAGCTTGTAGATAGCATCAGCAGATTCAATATGTATATCAAGATCACCAGCTGTTTCAAGCTCAATTACCTTAGCCATCAGAGCTGTTCTAAGAGAATATCTCTTTGCTGTGATCTGTAAATCATCTTCAAACTGATGCCAGATTGGGAAATCTCCTGTCTCTTTGGCAATTGAAAGCGTTACAGTAAAAGTTTCGTCCTCTTTACCATTTTCGTCATTATGTCGGGCAGTAGCCAAAATTTTATGCTTTCTGTGATTGATCGGAATCTCAATGGTTGTCCCAAGGCTTTTATAACTGCGTTGTGGACGATTCTTTTTCTTCATTGCCTTCTGTTCTGCGTATTTTTCTTTATTAAATTTTCTGGATTTCATTAAAAGTCTCCTTATTTATGTATTTGTTTAGTTTAATTATTAATTTGTGTTTATTATGTATTTCAATAATTCTTGCTTACTGTTCTGGTAAAATATTTTTCTCAATCTTTCGCCAATCGTTGGGAAGAGATACCTTGAAATAAATGCCACGGGCACTCTTGTTTTCTTTGACCATTTTGCATATCAGCGTGTGCTTGTGAAACCGCAGCAATTCTTTCACCTGATACCATTTGAAACAATAATCAATGCCACCTGATCGAATGTTACTCAAGATATCGTTGATGAAAATTCGATAATACTGGTCATGCGTTGGCTTATAGACCACGGCATCTGTTGTACTATCTCTTGCTCGAATACCATCATTTCTTTTTAATCTTTTCTTTGAAGAAGGAGTAGTGCGTAGTCTCTGTGCTGCTAGTTTTACTGCAAACTGTTCTTGCGTCATGTTCTCAAATGAGATACGGTCAGAAGTAGCCAATAAGTCTTTGAGTTCTGTATTTAATTGTGTTGTCATGAAAATTTGTTAGATCCTTTCGTTATGTATATTATTGTTTAGTTAATTTTTAATTTGTGTTTGCTTGATTACTCACAATGCTGCCAACAAAGCGATTAATCAAATGGAAGTTCCATATCATCTTCCGTATCTATAGATAAATCTTTACTATCTTTCCCTTGTAGCTTCATTTCACATTCTTTGATTTCTTTTTTGAAATCATAAGAACTATCCAGATATCCTTTTTGCTGTAAATCATATTTATACTGGTTTGCAAAAATGGTTCTTCCTGCAATTGTTTTATTATAATTCGTAAAAATTTTCGTATGTTTATAAGCGATAATTCCCATTTCGGTTAACGCATCAATACATTTTGAGATTGCTGTTTTATGCAGATTTAAATCATCGGCAATATTTCTGAAATACTGATGATAAGTTTCGGGATATTCTTGCCGATTCTGTTTTGTATTATATGCGGTTCCATATCTGACGTTAATATTCAACCTTAAGTAAGCTAATACTAACAATAGTTTCCAGCGCTGTACGCCATTCGGCAAAGTATCTTTGCTTTGATTTAAGATGTAATTAATCTCAAAATCATACAGTATCGCAAATTGTTCGTGCGGATAAAAAAAGTCTGATGCTTTGTTTACATACAAAGTCGGCTGTTTTATCGTTGTGCTTTCATCCAATATAAGGTCGTTTGATTGGATTAACTCTTCGACAAAATGCCGAAAATGTTCCAAGTTTGCGTTTTTATGTCTGTCTGGGCAAATATTAATATGTGATAACGTCCTACTATAATCCATGAATATCACGCAATTATCTTCCCATGAATTTGACATCATATGTTGCTGCAAAAGCAGATAGAATAATACTCGATAATCGTTGAACCTGATAAAATCGTATATTAGACATCTTGGAATTCTTTTAAAATAAGGTCGTTTTGTAGGTGGTGTAATTTTCAATTGATACTCCTTTGTGGTGTTATTTACAGTTTCTTACAATTCACAAAATCTGTGAGTGTTTTAAAAATATCATCACAAATAATGTGAGATAAATGTATCAATTTCCATCATCAAAATGTGGGGAAAACAGCCTAATAATATAAGAGTAAACATTGGGAGAGGAAATTGATAAAGATTAAACCTTTACGGATAACGATTTTCATTTTTATTCATAGTTCACTATTCATAAAAACAAAAATCGTTATCCGTAAAGTCTAGGAACTGGTTGCACCATTTCCTTTAATCGCTGACGCTCATCTTTTTCTCTTTTGATCTTTCATCTGTCTTGATAATTGTATTGATCATCTTTTCATTTCTCCTTTCTTTGTTTTTTCATCATGTAGATCATATATGATAATTGTTTTATGTTTTCTTTCTGCAATGTTTGTAATCTTTTTCTGGTTATCTCATTGTAGTATAACCACATATATGATCTTGAAGATCTTGGATATAATATCTCAGAATGATCTTTCCAGTAATCATGAATCTTCATTGTAATTTCTTTTCTGGTATTTGCCAACATATATTCTCTGAAAGAATCTCTACACAGATTACCATGATTGATTATCTGGAATATCATATCTTGTGTGATACCTGATGGCAAATTGAAAGAGAGTTTTGTCTCTTCATCGCAATTATGTATAAAATCATTTGTATTCTTCATGGTATATATCCTTTCTTTCTTCATTTTCTTTTTAAGCATATTGGTATTTTAACATACTTTTTGCACCTTGTCAACGGGTGCAATGAGGGAAGTTAGTTATATTTTTATCTGGGTAGAATGTAATTTCCTTTATACTGGATTCTGTACATTTAGAAGAGCTTTTCGTGATGAATTTCCATTCTATGGGTAAATTGGTATTGTTGGTAGTGGAAAGGTGTAAAATTGATTTATGATCTCTCAGGTGCGTTTTTTCATAGGAAATATACTTGTACTTTTTCACGTACAATATATACTGGTGCAGACAATGATCTTTTCAATGTAAAGTGTGCCCCTATGCGGTATGAGTGTGCGATATAGGTCATGTGTGCAATTACTTAGTGTACATTTTCAATGTTTAGATGAGAAATCGGGTACTAATTTCCATTTTATATGTTTTGGCGATAACTTGTTAGGGTAAGATAGTAGAATTGAAATTTGCTCTCTCAGAGTACATTTTTTAAAGGGTGTAATGAAGAGATATTTTTGCCTTAGGTCTAAGATGAGTTGTGATAGATGTCTAATTTGAAAATCTGCTGCATGATGGTAGGTGTTGCTTATATGTGATTCTCAATGTTTAGAAGAGTATATTCGTCAAATATGAATTTTGCGGTATGTCATGGAGAGTTGTTAATGTAGACAGGTAAAATGGATTTATGATCTGTAGAGTGCGATTTTCTATAGGACTGAATGAGAGATAAATTTTTGCATAAAAATAATCCCTGCTTGCAAGGCTGAGTGTCTGATTGATAGATTGCTTGTGTTCACTATCTGTCACAAATCTGGTTGATAGTTCAAGGGATTCCATCTTATAAAATGTTTTGCCTTGCGAGGGATTGTTTTTATTGATACATGGAATACATTGAATGTTCTTGTTCAATGCCATATATATGATTATATCATGTAAGATATTTTATTGCAATGAGAGATTGTTAGTTGTAAAAAATATGCCCAGAGAAATTTCCCTGAGCATAAATTCTGATAATGCATTTGCAGATACATTATCTGGGGTACCAACTTGAATACCTTAATATCATTTTTATGTCTGTTTTGGCGTAGATGCCAAGGGTTGCCTAAGCCCTCAATGGAAGTATAACATGATCTGCTAAGAAATGGAAGCGGCATATTTTGATTGTAAGGTGTTTACCTGCGGTAGCAATGTCGAGAAGGAACGCTGACGCTTATCCTGTCTCTCCTAAACTGCGCAATAAATTGCTTGTTTGCTTGGAATAAGAGAGAAGAGGTAGTTGTTGTTTTCTTTAGTGTTTGTAAGTGGTTTTCTTGTAATTTATATATTTTTGTGCATATCTTTGTTGTGACCATTCTATATAGGGTGTCGCCAATTTCGTACGCAAAATGGTTAAAATTGTAGTGGTTATAAAGGGGAAGTGACGATTATTTTATGCGATTGATTGTGGAGATAAAATCAGTTTAGAGCATGATTGATCGAATTTATACATTTTTCTGGGAGTAATTTTGTGCAAAGGTTGAGATGTGATTTGTGTAGGGATTTACTGGGATTTGTGAGGGTATTAATTGTCAAAATCGTGCTTCGAGAAGAGCCAAAAATCATGTTTCGATAAATTGTGTAAAACTGTGTAAAATCTGATGTGAAAAATATAAGGAATTACTTAGGTTTTTGAGGGCAAAACTTGCATGAAATGGTGCAAAACAAAAACGTGTCGTCGAGAGAATTGTGGAAAATAAAGGGGAAAATGGTGCTGATTTTTTGAAAAAGTGCGATTTTTGAAAGAAGGGGTTCTGGGAGCGTCGAAAAAAGAGTAGTAAAATAAACGATTCGCTCGACGACGCCTCCGAAGACATGTTTTCGATTAGCAGAAAGTGTTTATCTAGGAAAGTGTAGGAAATTGCTTAGGAAAGTTGTGATTTTGTGGGCAGGGTCGAAAAATTTTTGTTGACACGGTGATTGAACACGTCTGTCTAAAATGACAGTTATTTCCAATTATGTAAATGTAAACCTACCCCCGCTTTTTGATCTGGTGGTATAAAAATTACATGGTTAAAATTGTAAAAATCTATTTGAAATACTATAATTTTATCAAATGAATTTTTGTAAATGATTGTAAATAATTTATAGGTAGATCAGGGTGCAGAGTGCAGATAATTCCCAACTATTTCCACGTAGTATAGGGTACTACGTGATAGTGTATCAGATGCTGTATAATATAATATGGTTTACGACGTGTCGTAGTATTCCAAAATAGGACTACTACTTTGCGACTATTTACACAACAGTTGTTGTTTATCATACACTTGTCTATTATCCAACACTTTTACATAATGTGTTGGATAGTCTATCCACGCCATCAATACAAAATAAAACTTCACGCCACACCACGCCAACCAACCCACCCATAGCTTTTATCTATACCACTTGACAGCACAATAAAACCATGCTACACTACTAAGCAAACAAGCGTTCGATGTTTGGCAGACTTCCAGCACTTGCGATAACTACACAAATTAAAATACAAACTAAACAAATAAATATATAGCAATCATACAAGATCAAGCTATCATACATAAATAAATACATATACAAACATAACATGGTAGTATATCTCATACTACCACGCAAAACTAGATCCAAACTACTATAACTATATAAATACATATAATAGTATAACATATTACTATATATCATGTATAACCATAATACAACATATAGATATACTACATATACACCACACTATACAAGAGTACACCTAAGGCATAGGCAAGTGATATATAATGTGATATATCAGATATACTTATACATTATATTAATAATACTGTTATATACGTGTTCCTTCTATATAATACAAATAATCTTTGCATACTTATATTCTAAAGCATTTAAACGACTGTATAAGTGTTTATAGGTGCATACGGCAGAGTAAACAGCATTATTGATCTTTGCTGGTGTTATCTGTATTATCTTTTTGTTTTGGTATAATGTCTAATACTATCTGACCATCAACAGCATTTACATAGTTTAAAAGGGTATTTATAGTCATACTGTTTTTTCCTTTTAATGTACGACTTACTCCGCTATCTTTTAAATTTAATGCTTTACAAATATCTACTTGTGTATGCTTAGTATTTTTCATATACATTTTAAATAGTGTTAAGATATCATCTTGTGTATTAATAATCATATATTTTTACTTCCTTTTCTATATAATAAGTAGCTAACAAAAATGTTAAGATTTTTCTTGACTTATCCTAACAAATATGTTAATATAATAACTGTGATAAGGATATCACATAAATAAATATTGATTATATCTTAACACAAGATATAAAAGGTTTCAAGATAAAACAAAAAAGTTCTTGACAAAACCTAACAAATATGTTAAGATATAAACAAGTTAAGAGATAAGCCACTAAGGGCAAGGATAACAACCGATACTTGAAACCTTGACTTAACCGCTAATCAATTAACAAGTAACTTATAATCAGACTTTTAAAGGAGCTGATAAAAATGAAAAAAATCTATACAATTTAATACATTACTCATTAAGATATGAGTTACTTAAGTAAAGAAAAAAGAAGATTGCTACAGTCGTGATGATTGCAACAACCTTCATAAGATATTGATATACCTTTACTTCGCAACTAAAGTATATCAAAAATCATTCTTTGGTGTCAAGTTTCTTTTGGCACATTTCCCAAACGGCTATACACAATTCCAAAGGTTGGTTACACAAGAAGTGACCAGGGTTGGTTGCAATACCCTAAAGGGTGAAGCGAAATACGTGTGAACCCTATGATTAATTAGTTGGATCTAAGCCAAAGTATTAACGGCATTCATAGTTCGTTTGAGAAAATCACGCCACGTTGAAAAAGTAGACACTTATCAGAAGCAACATAGACTTAACATTGTACGGAATGACTAAGCACATAATAACAAGACTTTATACACCTTGTATGTGCTGATTAAATCTTTTTTGAATAAAACATCATAGCCAAAGATTAACAATGATTCAACCAGTGATCCACTGGTTAAGATATCATAATTCTTTTATAGGTCGATGATGGGGTACAAATTAACGCCTTGCATGGTATGCACTCGAAAGACAAGCCACTGTCCATGACACTGTTATTTGTATCCATTCATGAACTTATAACTGAAAATCCAGCCTTAAGAGCTGGTCGTAGTATAAGGAGGTAAACAACTATGAAAAGAATGAGATACTATATTGACTATGTCGATAAAAAAACAAATATGGAACATTCGACTAGTTTTGAAACAAAAATTGAATGTTGGGCTTTTATTCGAAAGAATGAAAAGGATATTCATTTAACTAAAAAACCATATACGAGTGATTTTCTTGATTGGTTTTTTAGTGAAGGAATAGCGTAAACCATAAAGGCACAATCTAAAAAAGATTGTGTCTTTTTTATTGTAACTATTTAAAATCCCGCTTTTATGAAATGTAAGTCGGGTATTTCAAGAAAGAAGGTATATTATGAATACAAATACAAACGGTTTTACAGCATGGGTTACAAACTTAGGAAAATACAATGAAGGAGAAATCATTGATAAAGCTGTAAATTTTCCACTTATTGATGAAGATGAAATTAAAAACATCTTAAAAGAAATAGGTATTGGTGCAGAGTATGAAGAATATTTTGTTGCTGATTATGATGCAGAGTTTGATACAACGGACTTAGGAGAATACACACCACTTTCAAGACTCCAGGAAATTGGAGAACGGTATTCAGAACTTTCAGATGAAGAAAGAACGGTATTTAATGAAATTAGTTCAGAAACATCAACTTTAGATGAAGCCTTTGACATTGTAGAAGATGGCAATTATATCATTTATTCAGATTGTGACAGCATGAAAGACGTTGCTTATCGTTATGTTGATGATACTGGACTACTCGAAAACATTTCAACGAGTGTATCAAATTATTTTGATTATGAAAAATACGGTCGTGAAATGGATATTCGTGGTTGGTATGTTGATTCTAAAGCATTTAACGGCTACATTTCAATTTTAAATTAAGGAGGTATATTATGAACTATTATGATTTAGATGGAATTCAGACAGAAATCAAAAGACAGATCGAAAGAACAAAGTGCTTAATTGAAAAATGGGAGAAAGTTACATATCCAACCAAAAAAGATGGTGCACCATTCAAAAATATGTCAAAGAATTTTGACGGAGCTACATATACGGCAAAAGATAATAGTGCAGAATTATCAATCTGTGGATGGTCTGAGTTCAGCGGTTATGAACACGACTCTATTTTTTGCCATGAAACAAAATACGAGAATAGGCAATATATACCTATTCTTTATGACGTAAATCAGATTAAAGAAAAGATCAATAATAGGATTGACGATTTAAAAGACAATCTTGTTTCATTAGAAAAACAGTTAGAAGTATCTAAAAAAGCATATACAGAATTCCAGGAAGTATATGAAAATATGAGAAATCAGCTAAAAAAATTAAGTGGTTGTGAAAATGAAAAGTATGAAAATACTTTGTTCCATGCAATCTATGGAACTATTGTTAAGCCATATTAGAGAAATAAAAGGAGTGTTTGAACGATGGAACAATATTTATATGCTGATGAATATGATGATAATGAAATTAAAATTCTAACGGTTGGGCAACTGTTAGAATTTTTTAATAAATCGGATGATAAAAAGAACGGTTCAAGTTTAGATGATTATATTAAAGACAATATAAGAATGGATCTTATTGAACCGTTTTGCCCACATAAAGAAGCAGAAACGGTTGTTTGTGATTTACAGCCATTAGCAAAACAGTATATCTTGCAAGAAGCTGAGAAAGTATTCAACGGTATTTCATGGGTAAATACTCAAGAAGAACTTGATAACGTGTATCATGAGAAAGTCAAGAACCTATATGATACAGTTGATTTTTCAGAGTTTGTGGCATATTTATAGATTGAATATCATAGACAAGTCAAAACACGGCTTGTCTATTTTATTGAACCTATAAAGAGAAAGAAAGTCCCGTAAAGGGCAGAAGGAAGGAAGAACAATGGAAAAAGCACAATTACATAAACCAAAACTAACAGATATAGTCATTGCACTTGTAGGAATCGCAATGGCTATTATTACGTTTATCAAGATCCCGCAAGCCTTTATATTAGAAGCGTTGTTGGTAATGATTACCGCTGTCTATATGCTTGCTTGCGTTGGATTTTTTGATGATGATACAGATACAAAATAAGAAAGAAGGTAAATGATTATGAATTTTGAAAAATATAGAGAACTTGACACAATTAAATTGCATGGGATTTCTGCCGACATATTTCAAGAGAATGAACACGGAGAACTTATTGATCCTTTACGTGGAAAAGATGCAGACTGGTTAACGGGAAAATCCACATTGGCAAAAGCGGAAAATTTCAATTTTGAACAATTCGTTATTAATGAAATCAATCAGCATTTTATTAACAATTTAGAAGCAAAAGATATTTGTATTTGTGGTAGTTGCTTTTCTTTTTGGAAACAAGAAGATGATGATGGTTTAGAAGATGATAATGGAAAATATTTTGTATCCTATGCCGTTAGTATCACAATTAATGGAAAATACATAGATGAAGAAGATTTATACGAACTATTTCCGAATTTTGAATATTAAGAAAGAAGGTAAAAACACAATGAGAACAAAACAGAACAAAACAATTAAGATCTTATTAGCCGTAGCACTTATGTTTACGGCTTTTTTAATGATGGAAAATACAGTACACGCAAAGACAAAAAGAAGCACGTACAGAACGATAAACGGCATTTATAACAGTGACGGCACAATTGATACGGCAGATGGCTCTTGCTGGAAAGTACGCAAGGAATCATATGCCTATCCAGAGACTACCGTTGTAACTGTAAAATTCAATACTCACGGCACTAGAAACAAACTCGATGATTCGATCGTAAAGATCAATGCAAAGAATAAGAACATCCAGCTTGTAAACGATTATATACGCCATGAGTACGACTTAAAAGCCTATAGAGTAAAGTATATCAGCACTGGAAAATTAACCGATAAAATGATCCGTGAACGTGCTGTAAAGCATACGATTTATGTGGAAATTATTAAAAGTGTTTCTGCCGGAGGTAAACATGGAACGTATGGAAAAGGTTACTACCTTGCGTATAACAAACGTGTACGCAAGGGAAAGCACGTAACAAGCTATTGTGTATGGAATCCTTGTAATAGTTACTGTGATGACGTAGAAGCGATCGCAGATAATGGAAAAATCAGATAGAAAGAAGGTTAGAACTATGAGAAAAGAAAATACAATGTACACTGGATTTTATGATATTCCTTGTCTTACTGGAAGAAAGAGTTTTTACGGTAAAGCAAAAGAAAGAGTTATCGACAATGGTTACGAGCTTAAATCATATGAAACTATTGTCTGTAAGTTAGTCAACGGAAAACTTATCCGATTGTGGAACGATTACAGCCCAACAACTATGAACCATGTAAACGGCTTCTTAGTGTTCCACGGTATGGAAAAAATCAAGAAAGCTGATTGGATGGCAATGGAAGTTAAGGAAGGAGCGTAAAACTATGACAACGATTACTATATACAGAAACAAAAGGAACAAAAATAAATATATAGAAGTCCATAATGATGGACACTATCATAACTCAGTAAAACAGTTTATGCAATGGAAGAAAGATCACAATGGAAATCAGCTTGCCAAACCGATTAGAAATGAAATGGGTGATCGAGTGTTACATAGATGGAAAAAAGCAAACCTGATGACGTTACTGGAAGATTATGAACTGATTACAGCATAGGAGGATGGAAGATTATGAAAGATGTAACAATGATTATTGAATCAGAAACAGTTGATAAATTTTTTGAAATCTTTTCTGATAGTTGGGATGATACTTTTGCTGGTTGTCTATTAGACAATCATTTTTTTGACATTGGAAAGAACAATTATAAGATAGGTAGGAAAAAGATTAGATCCTACGTTATTATACGTGAAAAATACTTGAACGAATGGAGTAGTTGTTACGAACTGTACATGACAGACAGTGAAAAGAAGTATAGAGAACTGTTGGGTATGTACTATAAGGATCGTGAAGAGTATGAAAAAAGAAGAACTAAAAACGGCATAGGAAGAAGGTGGAAATCATGAAAGAAAGAGAATTAAGAACAGCAAAGAAGTTTAACATTTTAGATAAATGTAAATCGTTGGAAAGAGAGCTTCTGCAAATTAATAGAGTTGAAGCGATAGAATTTGATCTTAATGGATTTTACAGTGATATATATCAAGTAATTATCTTAGCAAGATATGATATTCCAATAACTTTAGAAAACTATTTTGAAACACGGAAGGAAGTTGTGAAAAATATCATCAAGGTTGCTGGAAATTATGGATTAACAAGAACAGAAGATCGTATTGAGGACTATGGAACGACATTTTATTTTGTATTTCGTTGTTCTAAAGAATGGAAAAATAAAGAAAACTAAAAGGTAAAGGAAGGTGTATAGAATGGAAATTTTAAAGATGACAGAACGCAAAACAGTAGTGATTCAGACAGTAGAAAAGACAGAACGTAACACTTTTGACATTGGAAAAATCAGAGTCGCAGCATTGCCACCGATTGCAAAGAAAGATCTTATCGCAGAACTTAAAAGCAAAGGCTTCTGCGATGGAATGATCCATACGGCTATGCAATGTAGGTTGGAAGATCTAAACGGATATGTGAACGTATGGAAGTATGTAGCGTATATCTTAGCTGTAGAACTGATGGAAAGATTATAGAAGGGAGCTGGAAATATGGAAACTTCTTTTAAATTTGTAGATAGTGTAGGCAATATTTATTGGTATAAATTTAATTCAGTTGACGAAGCGCGTCATTTTGCATATGTTCATGGTTTATGTTTCTTAGGTAGTTAGCAATGGCATAGAAGGAAGGTGGAAATTATGATAACAAGAAATACATATCCCGATGGTAGAACGGAAATTTTCTGTACAAATCCAGATGAATACTGGGATCTTAGTATTGAGTACGATCTTGAAGATTGCGGGATGAGTGGAAAATATTATGGGTGGGGCTGGAGTCGTGATAACAAACGTAATGTTGATGTTTATTCTAAAAATTTAGAAGAATAGAAAGTAGGTGGAAAGAATGAGTCGCAGAACAACTATAACAGCATTAGCGTGTCACGTAGAACGAAAGTATAATACTTTATACTTCACAGAAAATCATCCGAACTCTGGAAAAGATGATGACTTATATGGTTACAAATACTTCTTATTATTCAAGAACACGTTCGGAATTTTTCGGAAATACAGAACGCAAGAAGAAGCAATAGAAGGTATGACGGAAATTTTAAAAGAAGATCCGTCGGAACTATTCAACTTCTCTATGTGCTATACATAGCCAATTAAAGGCTTTTATTGTCTGTAGTGAAGCAGACTACACCATAACGGAAAAACTCGACTATTGAAGCTAATAGTTACTTTAAATGAACGGAAAGACTGTACTACTGGTTGATGGTAGTGACGTACTGGAACGGAAAAACGGTGGCGTATGGTAGATAAAAGAGTGCTTTTATCGGTGGGTTCGATTCCTATCCCGTCACTTTTCACGATGGAAATTATCGTGTATAATATAAGAGAACAGTTAATATTTTAAAGTCCTAAATAGGCAGAAAGGCTGGAAATTATGTACGAATTTAAAGAAATGATCTTGCCAGAACATTTTAACCATGCTTCATACGCTGGATTTTGCGTGAAGCCTGGAATGTTTTATGGAGTAGAAAAAGAAAGTGGAAAATTAGTTGCTACAACGGGCTGGAATATAAATGGATCAACAAACATCTACATACAGCATGAACCAAAATCAAAATGGAATAACGACTTATGGGAAGATCTTTATGATGATTATGGAAAACCTTTGATCACAATTGAAAAAAATGACTTGCAACGAATTAGTAGCAAGGTAAAAGAATTCCAGAGAACAGCAATGGATTTTGAAATGTGGGCAAATGCAAACGGATATACCGACGAATACTATGAAGATCTCACTAGAGAAGAAATGGATCAGATAGAATCAGCTTATGAATGGTATTACTTTATGGAATATCCAGAATTTGTGATCCAGCTTTTAAAAGAACTCTGGGCTATGGAAAAAAATGTGGAAATTTTAATGGAAGATGGCTGTACTAGAAAAGAAGCAGAAAAGCATTTAAACAATGGCACAGTTGTTTATACATTAGAAGATTTTACAGAAAATTTTGAATTTATGAAAAATTTTCATGAAGATGCAGATGAAATTAAAGCAGATAAGAAAATTAAGAAGATGTTGGAAACAAAAATTCCAATGGATGGGTATAGTTTTGTAAAGTATGATGGAAAAGAATGGTTGATTAGTTATTGTTTATAGAATAAGGTGGTGGAAATTATGAAATCATATAAAGAGTACGAAAGAGAGTTTATTGGAGATAGTGATATTGCAGCTTTAATTTTTGTAGGTACAACAAAAAACGGACTAAAAGCAAATATCTTAGATTTTGGCTGTGATGGAAGATATAATGCTTATGTCGTTGATGAGAACGCAAAGATCGGAGATCACTATACCTTGGAGATGGAATTCGAAACATCATCAGGATTCAGAGCATGGCTTAAAATCTATGACGATGAAGGATTAACGGCAGACTATAGTGCAGACAAAATTAGAGTATATCGTGCTGGAGATTTTGGCTGCATTATTCAGCTTATCGGAAAAAAAGAATAACGGAAAATTAAATAAGAACAAAGTAATCTAGGAAGATGCAGAAATGTATCTTCCTTTTTTGATGGAAAGAAACGAGGTAAGAACAAATGAAAGTTAGTAGAGAAGAATATGAAAGATTAGACTTTGAAGACTTTGTGGAAAAATTAAAACCACAATACAGTACATTATGTAGCCTTGAGGATATGAAGAACGCTTGCGTTCAGGCGGTAAACGTGATGGAAGTTAGCCTTGCAATTCATATCCTGGAACCGATTGAAGAATACGGAGTATGGTATTACGACTACGATAGAGAAAAGGGTATGCAGTATGTACCGCAGCCATTATCACAGAAAGAGGATCTTGTGAAGGCTGGATACTTAGAACTGGTCGGATAATAAAATGCAGATTTAATTACTTTAAAATAATTAAAAAAGTTATTGACGAGCAATTAAAAAAATGATATTATATCATTGTAAGGAGTGAAAGAAATGGCTAGAAAACCAATGTCGATCCAAATCGAAGAAACCTTACAAGAAAGTTTTAAGCGGAAATGCAAGTGTAACGCATTAAAATATAGTGATGTTGCAGAAGCATTGTTACAGTCGTACGTTGATGGAAAAATTGACGTTCAAGTAGAAATGAAATACACTGTAACGCCTAAAACCTTGTAAAACAAAAAAAGGTGGCAAGCTGGAACTTACCACCAAAGAATGTGTAAAATATCTTCCACGAATGGAAAGATATATACCCAATCCGAACAAATTGAGTATATATCAAATTATCAATTCTTTCAAGTGGAAATATTCATTTTCACATATTCCAATTTGTTTTAATAGCACATTGAGAATTGAATATCTTGTATTTAGTAGGTACCTGAGAACGGAAGCTACGAAAAGCCGAAACATCTAAAAGCTGTGAAGTATACAAGAGTGATGGAAATTATATTTTTACAGAAAGGACTTAGATAAGATGGAAACAAACAGTATTAAGATCGGAGAAAATGATTTACAAGTCAAAGAATGGAATGGGCAGAGAGTTGTTACATTCAAAGATATTGACAGAGTTCATCAAAGACCTGACGGAACGGCAGGGAGAAACTTTAGAAAGAATAGAAATCATTTAATTGAGAACGAGGATTACTTTAAAGTTTGTCCCGACGAAATTCGTCGACACAACATCATGTATGTTTCTGAGAGATTACATCAAGATATTGTGCTTTTGACGGAAAGCGGTTATCTGTTAATCGTGAAATCATTTACCGATGATCTTGCATGGGATGTGCAACGGAAATTAGTTAATACATATTTTAAGTTCAAAGAAACAATGGAAAATTTACAGCCTGTTGAGAATGGAATGGTTTTATCAACTGGAAAATTTGAAGAAGCAGTAGAAAGCATTGTATCTTGTGCAGACACATTTAAATCTATAATTGATTATTCAACGATCAATTATAAGCAACAACAGATTTTACTTAAGACAGCCAGAATGAGAGTTGCGGATCTTTTAGGTGGTGCTAAATCACCTGAGTATAAAGAAAAGAGTCGAACGTACTTCAAGAACTTATGGCAGAATTTTTGTTATAAATTTGGGTGTGGTTCTTATAAAGACCTTAATCCGCAATACATGGTTGGTGGAATTGCAGAGTTATGGATTTTACAATGGGAATATAAACAACATAAGTAGAATCGGAAACAATTAAATAAAAATACTTAGAAAGCGGTATCTATTATAGGTATCGCTTTTTGAGTTAAAAGAAAAGTTTTATCGCAGATAGTGGTGGAAATTATGAATACAGAAACAAAACAGGAAATTATCGGAATTAAGAAGCATGGAGGAAATATTATGATATTGAAAGAAATGATTTTTAAAGGATTGTGTGATGGAACAGTGGAAATTATTAATAATTCAAATGATGATTGTATTGCTTGCCAGATTGGAGAATTTTGGTTTTACTTTATTTGAAGCGAAGATGAAGATTTAACATCTGATGAAGTGTATGAATCATATACTAAAGAAGAACTTGCAGAAATGATTTATTCAACACTGCGTGATATGGCAAATAATGGATTTGATGAAGTTGAATATTATAAGGCGTTTTTGGAAGAGAAATACATGAATAAACGATAACTTAATTAGATAGGAGAGTGATTAGTTATGGAAAATAATGAAACAAAAATAATCGCAAACATCTTATTTAATATGTCTTTAGGAATGGACTATGACACGTTTGTAGATGATTATAAAGAAGATATGGAAATGTTGACTGAAAGCATTGGAAAATTATCTAAGGCAGATGATCCACTGTATTATGTATTACAGAATGTCGCAGGCAACAACGAAGAAATGGAAAATAAGCTTGTCAATGCAGATGGATCTATTAACTAATTAAATGTCAATTTTATCGTAGGAAGGATGGAAAATAATCAATGGAAATTTTAGAACAATTTGCTGAGGTTGAAAAGTTAAATGGGAGCTTTTCTATGATTCCTTATAAATCTGATCAGATATTAAAAGAGATGAGGATTAATAATGGACAGCAATATATTGACTGGACAAACATATTGCATGAAATGTATGAACTATTTTCAGAAGAAGATCGGAAAATATTATGTGATAAATTTCAAAATATTGTTGGAATGTCACTTGAATTATTCCTTGCTGGATGTATCTCAATTATGAAATATGAGAAGAAAGAGAAAGATCAATGCGGCATGATGCATTTTAGTGATTATGGATTGTAGGAAGGATGGAAATTTACATGAAAAAATACATAATAGATGTTGTAGAAACATATAAGAGATCAGTTGAAATTAAAGCAGAAACAGAGGATGAAGCAAGAAATATTGTAGCGGAAAAGATTAATACAGGAGATATTGATATTCCTTGTGATGGCGGTGGTTACGACTATGAGTACGAGTTATTTGCAAGTGAGGTAGAGGAAAGCGAAGTGTAATTTTTATGGACTGTTTACTACAGTCAGAGAAGATGATAATATATACATATTAGTTGAGATACAAGACAAACAAAAAACTTAAAGAACAGAGCAAAGGAGAGTAAATTATGCCATTGGTTTTATTATTAATAATTATATTTATCGTTCCAGAGGACACTTTGGAATATATGTTAGGAGCTATTTTAGGTGGTGGTTATGGAATTTTAATGGTTATAGCATTTGTTGCTATTCTGTATGGGATTTATAAGTTCTTTTCCGATCTTTGGAATGGAAGATAGAATGGAAAATATTATTTGATAAAGCAGATTATATATGGAAGGAGTTATGAATATGAATAAATTCAAGCATTATGGGAAAGATGTATGGGTTCAGACATTCACAGAAATAAACTGGGTAGATGGACTAAAGAAAAACGGATTAGAATATGTAGCACTTCCAGATCTTGAACATGAAGTATATAAATATGTTAAGAATGGAAAAGAGAGGTATGCTCTAATTCATTATCCTGATGTACCAGAGGAAACTTTACAGGAAGTGTATATAATAGAAAAGATCCCTGATGATCTTAGTTGGGATAACATAATAGAAGATTACAGACAGCAGAGTATAGGATATGAACCGATGAAACTGCCAACACGAGCAAGGCTATTGTACGATAAAGCCGATCACATAGCATATGAATTGGAAAAAGAAGATCCAGATTTTGCTAAAAATTTTTGGCATAGACCTACAGGATATATTGATTCTAAACGATTTAAGTCGGCTCTTACTTTGCTTGGAACAAGTATCGAGGAACTAAGGGAAATGGATCATTCCGATACGCCAGAAATTGATGAACTAGAATTAGAGTGAATACAAATTAATATAGGTAACTAGGACACTTATGGAAAATTCCAGAGTGTCTTTTTTAATACAAATTTTTACATAAGAAAGGTGGAATTAATTATGAATCTAAACGAAATGGAAATCCCTTGCGATCCAATTTTGGATAAAGCAAAGAGGGATGAGTTAGTGCAGAACACAGAGCTTTTGAAACAAGTAACAATCAAACCGATCCCGTGGCTTCCTGGACGAGATTATATTACTACGGAACAGGTAGCACGATTCTTTGATGGAGATGTTGATGAAGTCAAGAGGCTGTGTACGAAGTATCGTAAAGAGTTTTTGGAAGATGGAATGGAAGTTAAGACAGTGCAAGAGATCATTGATGGTCAGGACGCAGCAACGGAAAAACAGAAGGGAAGAATCATGGTAACGTATCCGAACGGATTAAATATCTCATTCGGCTATAAAGGTGCTAAGGTGTTTACTCTTAAATGTTTAATCCGACTTTCACTACTGATGGAAACTTCAAGCCTTGCTGAGAACGTAAGACATTATGTTTTTATTAATGACTACATCACGATGGAAGAACGAAGAGAACAAGAACAGGTAGAGGCAGGTGTGCAGCTTGTTGACACAACGGAAATTTTAGGCAGAAGAATTGATCTGTATAGAAGCATTGAAGATCCGTTGTTCTTAGCAAGAGATGTTGCAGAATGGATTGATTATAGTAAACGTCCTGATGGAAGTTATAGAACGGATAAAATGTTACAGGCGATTGATTCAGAAGAAAAATATAAGACCAAAATCTTAACCGCTAATAATGTTAGCGGGTCAAATTTAGGTCAGATTGATTTTACGGGAAAGACTATTAATCCATTTTGGTTTCTGACAGAAGATGGACTCTATGAAGTATGTATGCAGTCACGCAAACCGATTGCAAAACAGATGAAGAAACAGATTAAAGAGTACCTTAGAAACATCCGTAAGACAGGCGGTGCAGTTGACTTTGGGAAAGAGTCACAGTTCATTGAACACTACTTCCCATCATTTTCTGAGGATGTCAAGCTTGCTATGGTAACTGATTTACGAACACAAAACAAAGAACTCAAAGAAGAGAATCAGAAATTGCAGAATGATAATAAGCTATTAGCAGCGGAAATTTTAACGTGGGATGATCGAAACAAGATGAACGCTGGGATTAGGAAGTTAGCTGCGGTTACAGGAACACAATTCTCTGTTATGTGGAACGAGCTGTATAAGAACTTACAGTATAAATATCAGATTGATGTTAAGAAACGTGGAAAGAAACCATTTCTACAGTGGATTCAAGAACATGAATGGGATAAGGTACTGAAAGTCTTTTGTGCAATGTGTGAAGCTAGAAACCTATCCCCAACAGATATGTTCCAACAGACAGCACCAGTGGAAAATTTATATGATAATGAAGATGAGGATGATGAAGTATGGAATTAGAACAGGTTGTTCATTTCTTTGAACAGTTCTGCGGAATATCTTTTGTGTTATATGTGATTGTTTTCCTAGCTTGGTTATCGCTAAGAAAAATTAATCGTGAACATAATAAGGTATATTTAAGCAAATATATAGACGTATTAGAGGAAATATTAGAAGCTATTATGAAGCCTATGAAAGTAATTACGACATTATGGGTTATCGTAGCTTTCGGAATGCTTATTTATCAGCTGATTTAATTCCATATAATAATTTTGGCAAAGAACCGAGTGGAAGGTTCTTTTTATTTTACGGGAATATTTGACGAGAACCGATTTGGCAGGTCGGTTCTTTGTCAAATTTATTATACACAAACTAATGATTCACTAAGCATATAATTGTTAATGGAAAGGGTGTTGATTACATAGAGAGCTAATAGGAATAGAATAGGTTTCTATTAGGATTGGCACACTAATAGTTGGAATTAAATGTTGATTTTATTCCTATTGGTTTACGGAATACAGTTATACAAAAATAATGAGTGTAGAGAAAAATAAGACAGTTTAGAAAGGAAGATGAAGAATGAACCTACAGTTAGTAAAAACGGAAAATTTTAATGATATAGCGTGTGATTTTTATAGTGCTGAGGACGATATTTGGATGACAAGAAAGCAGATCGGAGAGGCACTGGAATATGGAGATCCACAGAAAGCAATTGATAATTTGCACAATAGATATAGAGATAGACTGGATAAATATTCAGTTACCCTCAAACTGGGGGCTACTGATAACAAGAAGTATGACACTACACTCTATAATGAACGTGGCGTGATGGAAATTTGTAGATGGAGCAGACAGCCAAAGGCAAACGCCTTCATGGATTGGGTTTGGGACGTGATTGGAGCGTATCGTCATGGAAATTTAAGAACAGGAACTCCTGTAACGACAGTAGAGCAGTTTCTTACAGAACAGACAGAACTTATGAGACAGATGGAAAGAAACAATGAACGCCTATACAATGTTACTATCAAAGGTTTCAATCAATTAGCAGACATTGTAAAGGAGATGAAAGCCGAACGGAAAGAATTGTATAAGCAGATCGGTAAACCTACAAAAGATATTCCAGTAGTGGATACTGAAAGTGTTATTGCAGAATACAAACTCAATGAATGGAAATCCAATGTCTATTCTATTATTGATGATATTCTAAAAGAATCTGACGAACTAGGAACAACTACTAGAGATATTCTCAGAGAAGCATACAGGTATCTTACTAACACATATGGGATTGTGTGGGAACAGGATCGAAAAGAATACAAAGAGAAGTATAATATTGGAGAAAGAGGTAATGTCCCAACAATTGACCTTTGTTATGATAAATACCCTGATCTGCTAGTTAATTCATTGGAAAAACTTCTGCGACAGTTCAGAAAAGAAAATGCACAGCCTGATTGGGAAGAAATGAAGATCAAGATTACCAATTATGCTAATCATATTGGAAATAAGTCTAAAGGTGGAACTTCTGTTTATCGGAAAATCTATACTAAGATGACAGAGAATGGCGTTAACTGGGATGAGTATGCTCATGGACTGTCTAAATCTCAGCTTATTAAAACAAATGCAACTTTATATAATAGATTTTATGAAGCTGCGGTGGAAATTATTTCAGAAGAGTAGGAAGGTGTGATATAATTATGAAACAAAACAGAAAAGGAGCTGTTTCGGATGGATAAATTAGAAAAGAGAAAAGAAGAAGCTAAAGAATATAGGAAATTAGTTGATAAATGTTTAGCTTTAATGGATAAATACGTGGGAATTACATTTGGTATTCCTGTATGGGTAGATCGTGGCTCTCATACACTAGAGTTTAAAAAGAATGGAACTGATGAATGGAGACTCCTAACAAAAGAAGAAGTATCTAATATTATTGAAAAATATGAGGTATTAGATTCTGTAGCAACAAAAATTACAAAAGAAACCAATATGGGATATTGAAATAAAACAAATATTTGATTAGAAGGAGTGAGAGTAAATGGAAGATAGATATATGTATGAAGATATGAGCAAAATTTTAAAAGATAGACAGATTGGAGATTTTAAATTGTCTCATTTTACAATAAGCAACCAGGATGGATACGCCATGTGTCATGGAATTGCACCAGGAGATTATGTGAGATTAGAACATAGAGGAAGTGTCTTAATGTCTAATACACCAATGGAAAAAAGAACAAATGAAGATTTTGTAACAAATGCTCATGGGAAAGTTCTTATTGGTGGACTTGGAATTGGCTTGATTTTACTTGCGATTCAAGATGATCCAATGGTAGATAAGATAACTGTAGTGGAAAAGAATCAGGAAGTTATTGATTTGGTAGCAAGTCAGTTGCCATTGAGTAATAAGGTAGAAATCATCTGTTCAGATGTATATGATTATATCCCAGAAGATTGGTATAATACAATTTACATGGACATTTGGAGTTTTATCAACGAAGGTGTTTGTTACGATGAAATGTATCCACTCATGGATAAATACGAACAGTATTTAGATGTTAATGATGAAGATAGATATATTGATTGCTGGTGTAGATATGAGGCAGAGCATGGTATTAGAATTTAGAAATTGAGGTGATGGAAATGGAAATATTAACATTAAAGGGTAACGGAAAATCTAAACTGTTAACACGATTATTAAGGCAATGCCCGCCAGAAAATTGTATGATTACATTTATCCAACTTGCATTGTAGCTCGTAAAGAATAATTAGGTTAGAAAGGAATGAAAGAATGGAGGATGTCAAAATTAATGAAATGATGGCAAGATTTATTACTTGTGCGTGCAATAAAGATTCAAATTTAATGAAGAAGGTTTTAGATCAGCAAAATAAAGATGGAACCTTCCCAGTGGAATTTAAGATCGGAAATGTGGAGCTGGATTTTAAGGAGTTTGTTGCAAGAATCAATGACGGAATTAAAGCAGAAAAATTATTGTTTGCCGAACAAAAATATAATGAAACAATTAGTAAACTTAAAGAAGCAAATAAGACAATTCCAATGGAGCAAAGTGGCAAATTGATTGATTTGGCAACATTAATCACTTATACTGGTGGATGTTCGAAAATAGTAGTATATCTTGAAGATAGCGATTATAAAGTGCTTTGGGAGGGTGTTGTTGATGCAATGCCATTTCCTAATGTGCCATATGGAAACTATATTGTAACACATGTTACTGTTTTAGAAGATGAAGACATTATGAATATTACAGTCACGCCACAAGATAAATATAGTTCTATGTGTGTTGAAGATTTAATCGTGTCAGCAGAATCAGTTGAAACTGGGGAAAGACTAATAGGATACGTTTGTGGGTGTGACGGATGTAAGACTGCGTTTGAAAATGAAGGATACGACCGTAGTAGACCTATTGGTTTATTAACACACCCTAATGAAGAGTATGGAAATGTAAGAGTTTATACTGATACAATGAGATTCGTTAACAAGGCATAAAAGAAAGAGGTATTTATGAGTTATACGTGGAACAAAAACAAGGACAAATGGAGTTCATATGACTTTGAAACCATTGAAGAATGTGTCAAAGATGCAAAATATTGTGGCTGCAAAAAAGGAGACATTATTTACATTGGACTGGCAGAACATGTGTCAATCAAAGAGATGATAGATTTTCAGTCATTATTAGTGGAACTTCATAATGAAATGTATAAGAAAATAGGAATCCCTGCATACGATTGGAATGTTGATTATATGGATCATAACAGAGGAAAATTTTTAGAATATGAAAATAAATTGCAGGAATTAGTAATAGATTATCTTAAAGAAATTGAAATGGAACCAAAGTTTTGCAAAATTCTTGAACCAAAAGAATTTATCATAAGATAAAATGAAACTTTGATGGAAAGGAAATGGGATAAGTATGGCTAAATATGAAGGCACTTACGCTTGTGGGCATGATGGAGTAGTAAATGTTATTGGAAAAATGAGTGAAAGACAGAGAAAAGTTGACTATGCTTTTTCTCATCTATGTCCACAATGTGAAAAAAAAGAAAGAGAAAAACAGATTACAGAAGAAAACAAAAACTCTGAGGCACTATCAAAAGAATATGGATTTCCAGAATTGACAGGAACAGAAAAACAAGTAGCGTGGGCTAATACAATTCGATTGGATGTTTATAATGAGTTTGAAAACGACAGAACAGTACAGGAAATTATAGAAAATGAAACGACAGCCTCTTTTTGGTTAGACTTAGATCGATTTATTAGTAAACAAGATTTTCTGCGAAAATATAAACGAACTAAGAGGGAGAAAGAGCGTCGAGAAAGAATCATTAGTATTGATGCTGTGGCACCAGAAAGACTAGAACATGAAGGTGTTGTGGAAATTGTTAAAAAACTTGATAAAATATGCTTGTTTTACCTGAAAGATCAGGATTTCATTAATTTGGTTAAATCAAAAGATTATAGATGGAATGAAGATGATTGTTGTTGGTGTCGTTGTCTGACCGAGAAAAGCGGAAATTATGCTGACAGAGCAGCAGAAATTGGACACAGTTTATTACAAAATGGGTTTGCTATTTGTATTCATGATAGCGAAATCACAGAAATGGCAATCAGCGGTAACTATAAAAAAGAAAACACTCGTTGGATTAATTACGATTCAAAAGATAAAGTTCTAACATTGCGTTGGAGTGCAAGGAGTAATGAAATTTACAACGCTTCAAGGAAAATTGTGAATAATCGATATAATCGAGACAAAGGGTGCGTGGAAGTACCTATAGTCAATTACAGGTCTGTAAATAACTTTGCGAAAAAGTATGATTTTTGTTATACTGAAAATGCACTTGATGCTATCGAACAGTATAAAAAAGAAGTCAGAGAAATGAGAAGGGTTAAGGTGGACAAGTAATGGAATATATTAATCATTATACTCTGTTGACAGGGCATATGAGAAAATCTTATTCAGAGGAAATCAGTAGTGAAATAAGAACTAGAATGAGAGAGCTTATTGAATTTGATAGGAATGTATCATCTAATTACACAGTACCGTTTATGGATGGAACTAAATTGCATATTACTGCGGATGGAGCTTTCTATTGCGCAGAAGTTATATTAGAGGCTGAAGGCGAAAATATTGTATTGCTGACAACAGTAGGATGCAAAGATAGAAGCGGATTATCCCTTGCAATGAAATCAATAGAGTGTGCTTACAAAGATTTGTTTGGAAAATCCTTGGGTGAATATCATCCTGAATTGCCATTTATTGTGGATATTCCAACGCCATTTTGTACCATAATTTCAAACTGGTCAGGAGATTTTTGCAGAACCTTAGCATGGTCGGTTTTTGATGACAAAGATGATCAGACAGCAGAGGAAGAAGTAGAAACAAATACAATTCGTAGAAGTGTAGCAGATCTTCATGGAGTAAAGAAAGATAATTACGAAGGACTTCCAGAGGAATTAAAAGAATTCAATTATTACTTTGTGGATTGTGGACATTCTATTCTTGCAATTCCAGAATGTAAGTTAGACGAAGCAATTAAAGATGGAGATTTGGATATGTTTGAATGTCCATTTCCTGTTAAATATGTGCTTGAAAAAGGATATAGAATGTATAAAGATCATGTAGTTTGCGAGGCAGAATATCATCCTGCATTTGGGTTAATAATTGATGAAGAATGGGATGAATTTTAGAGTAACTTAATAAGATGAAATAAATTAAAGCATATCATTTTTTGGTATGCTTTAAAAATACAAATAAAAATATAGGAAAGAAGAGGAAATAAATGGAAAAAAATATTAGGAAAGAAGGAGATTATATAATATCAGAAGATGTTCTTGGAACATCATATAAACACCCATCATTTGGAATGTTATCATTCAATCGTACTCATGGCGGGCATAGCAATTTATTTGGCAGTAGCATTCAGCATAACGATACAATCCATATGGTATTAAAGGAAGGTGTGGTTATAAGGGGACTCAATGATGATAGGTATGTTGGAGAAGATGAGATTCTGGAAGTAGAAATGTCGCAATCACAATTTGCGGAATTAATTACTTCTATGAATGTTGGAACAGGTATTCCATGTACTATTAAATATTTACGTGGTAAAGGACGTATTAACGAAGCGGATTTTATCAATAAAAGACAGCAGATAACAAATGAATTTAAAGAGTCTATGAACGAGCGTATGAGCGATGCAAAAGAATTTTATGATGAAGTCAAGGAGCTTTTTACTACGAAGAAATCTATTGGAAAAGGCGATCGAGAAATGATCCTGAGAAGACTTGCCAACGTGACTCAATGTATTGAATCTAGTTCAAAATTTATCTTTGATCAATTCCAAAATCAGATAGACAAAACAATTACAGAAGCTAAAGGAGAAATCGAGGCTTTTGCACAGAATAAAATTAATGCAATAGCCCAACAAGCTCTTGTAGAACAGAAAGAAGATATTTTAAAATTAGAGAATCCTGTTGATGTAAATCATATGGAACTTGATGAAGAATAAAACGAAAATTTGATAGGTGGTTAATATATGCGAAAAAAAATCAAATGTCCTCATTGTGGAAGTGAGTCAGGTTTAGAGCACAGAATTTATATGAAAGGAGAATTTTATCTCCATATATAGAGGGGAGTGATGCCATGAGTAACACAGGATGGATCAAACTCCATCGGAAAATTACAGATCATTGGCTATGGGAAGACAAACCATTTGCCAGAGGACAAGCAATGATTGACTTACTTATTCTCGCAGGTTATAATAATCAACCTAAGTATATTGATGGAAACTTAGAAACAGTCGAGCGAGGATCGATGGTTACTTCGATCAGAAGATTGTGTGATCGATGGGGGGGGTGGAGTAATTCAAAGGTTATCAAATTTTTAAAGACACTGGAAAACGACAGTATCATACATGTAAAAAGCGACACTAAAAAGACGGTCATAACCATAGTAAATTACAGTGTTTATCAAGGTTTTGTAGACGAACAAGCTACACAGAAACGACACCAAAACGACGCAGAAGCGACACATAAAAAGAAAGTAAAGAATAATAATAAATATAATAATAATAATATAAAGCGATTCACACCGCCTGATTGCGAGCAAGTCTCCAGATATTGTCAACAAAGAAACAATGGGATTGATCCAGAAGAGTTTGTGGATTATTACACAGCCAAAGATTGGATGATGGGCAATAGCAAGATGCAAGACTGGAAGGCAGCAGTACGAAACTGGGAACGAAATCAGGCTAAGAAGAACGCTAAACAAAAGCCAAAGGTAACGAACCTTGCACACTTGGAATGTGATCGTGATTATGATTTTGGTGCGTTGGAAAGACAGTTGTTTGAGAAGCAGATGACAGGATAAGTTTGACGAAAGGATGGAAAAATGTCAGAAAATATTTATATTCACTACGGAAGTGATAAGTTTGAGAAAGAGTTGTTTATGTCAATTGTGAACAGAAACATGATTAACAAACCATTTGGAGGTTTATGGGCATCGGATATAAAGGCGGATCAGCCGTGGGAGAAATGGTGTATTGATAATGATTTTAGAATTGATAAACTAGACAAAAACTTTAAATTTACATTGGATGATTCGGCAAATATTGTTGAATGGACAGCGAAAGCCGATTTAAAGCAGGTTCCAACGCAAGATCTATCGGGATATCTCCCAGAATATTTATTTGATACAATGGGCGTTGTGCCAGATTTTGAGAAGATGGTCGAAGATGGAGTTGATGCAATTAAGCTTAATTTATCCAAAGGTGATTATGAGTTATATTATGAGCTTTACGGTTGGGATTGTGATAGTATTCTGATCATGAATCCTGATATTATTAGACCATTGTAGAAATTGAATAACAGAATGAGATTGAGAAGCTTATGGCTTCTTTTTATTTTGCCTAAATTTAGAGAATAGGAGTAAGAATTATGGAATTAATCGAAGTAGAAATTAGACCAGAAGTACGTGAACAGTGCAATAATTAGAGAGGAGATTGGAACAATGAAATTATACGGAACAGTGAATACAGAGGTTGATGTGAGTAAATATAATATATTAATAGCTGCGGCTCAAATACTATACGATGGACATCTATATGATAGTTGGGGAATTCATACAGAGTTATTGGAGTCAGATCATAGAGAAAATAACACTGGTAAAAGAGCATTATTTAAGGTTGAAGATATATCATATCATGGTTCCCCAGTATGGAAATATACATTGATTACTGACGATGAAAATGCAATAAATGATTTTCTGTTGGCACAGGAAATAGAAAAAGTAATTAAGAGAGTGTAAGAATAATTAAGAGAGGAGAGATTATCATGGCAGCAACACAGTTTGAAGTTATTAAAACAGCAAACAATAATAACGCAGAAGAACCTGAAGCAAAGATCAAAAGACGTAAGGACGGAAATCCTAAATGGACTCGATCTAATAAACAAAAAGGCGTATCATCTTTAGTGTATCCAATTAAGAACAAAGAAAAATTTGCAGCCTTTAATGCATATTTTAGAGACCAGATTGATAAATCGTACACAGAGTACAAACGATATGTAGCTGCCAGAAACAATCTTTTGGTTGCAGTTGGAAACAATACAGCATATCGTATCTCTGATATCGTCAGACTCAAATGGGGCGATTTATTAGACGATAAGACTCGTAAGCAGGAAAAGAAAACAAAGAAATTCAGAACTGTATACTTTAACGATTTGGTAACTGAAGCAGTGGATATTTTCTTTGAAGCTGTTGCAGGAACTAAATATGATGTCAAGATTGATGGCGAAGTGCCAATGGATGATTATGTTTTTGGAACATGTAAGTCTGGATCAGGACACATGACTGAAGCAAATGCTTTGGATTTTGTTAAAAAAGGTGCTAAAGCAGTTGGAATTGAGGACAATATTGGTACGCATACATTACGAAAGAACTTTGTGTATTGGACACTTGTCGATCATAAAGATGATCAGAACGTATTGTATACACTTATGAGATTATTGAATCATAGTAGCCCTGCAATGACGTTTTTATATGCTACAATTACAGAAGAGGAAACTCATGTGTTATTTGATGATATTGCTCAGACGTACAAGGATATTATCAGCGGAGCATTTAACGGATTAAAGGAAAATGTTATTAATGTGAGTTATGATAGAGTTATGGAGATTATCAAGTGTGCTTATGAGACTGGTAAGGATGATGCAGATCAAAATGATAGGGTACATGAGGACAATATGCAGGCACTAAAAGAGCTGCTGGAAGGAGTTATTTTATGATATTTGTAACAGGAGATACGCATGGGGATTGGATGACTCGATTAAACAGTCATTCTTTCCCAGAAGGAGTAGAGTTGACTAAAGATGATTACGTGATCATTTGCGGAGATTTTGGATTGTGGCATGACACAAAAGAAGAACGACATAATCTGGAATGGTTGGACAACAAACCATTTACTACTTTGTTTGTATGTGGGAACCATGAAAATTATGATCGGCTGTACGAATATCCTGTAGAAGAATGGAATGGAGGAAAGATTCATAAGATTCGTGATTCTACCTTCCATCTCATGCGAGGACAGGTATTTGATATTCAAGGCAAGAAATTCTTTACGTTTGGCGGAGCAAGTTCCCATGATGTTCAGGATGGAATTTTAAAACAAGACGATCCAAGAATTAATGAATGGTACAGAGATTACGACAAAATGTTTAGGATCAATCATACGTCATGGTGGAAAGAAGAGCTTCCTTCAGAGGAGGAAATGACAGAAGGTATGATGAATCTGAAGCAGAATGGATTGCAAGTGGATTATATAATTACACATAGTCCATACGCATCTGTATTATGTCAAATGGATCAAGGATCAGGAGTGTATAAAACAGATATATTGACGGATTATTTGCAAGAGATTAAAGAATCTGTTGAATATAAAAAGTGGTTCTTTGGACATATGCATGTGAACCAGAACTTTCCAGGAGATAATGCGATTGCAATTTACGAACAAATTATTAGGATTTTATAGGAGAATTTTGTATGAAGATAAATACGATTAGACAAAATAAGGAAGAAAAGAAAGCAAACCAGAATCTTATGTGGATTTCAGCAGAGATTCCACCACTAAAACCAGATAACGCATCACGTTATATGAGATATAAAACATATCCTGTAATCGTGGATTACAAATATAATGATGGATGTGTAGACGAAGTGCTTGATTTCTGTGACTATGATTTTGAAGAAAAGAAATGGAAACTGGATAATTCTCATAAAGTTAGACAGTATTTCCCACTTCCAAGTAAGCACAAAGTAAAGTGTTCGAACAAAAAGAGAACATTTGTTCGAAAAATATCTTGATTTTGTTCTATGGTAGCATTATAATAAGAAATGTAGAGATTCTTTGTTCACAATAAAAATTAACTTTCTTTCTTGCACCTATTGACAGGGTGCAAACAGTATGGTATATTTAATTCATGAAAATAAAAAATGCAACTGGGGAAAGTTGAGGGACGTAAAAATGAACGGATATACTAACAAAGAAAGAAAAGGAAACGATAACAGAAAAAGAAAAGACTATGTATATGGCAAATATCAAAATCCTCAAGTTTGGGGAATATATTTTGCAGATTTGCCGAAAATTGAAGGTAGTCACATCTTGCATGGAAAAAGACCAGTTATTGTATATTCTAATAATATTTGTAACAATACGAGTACAGAGATTAACGTGTATCCAATTACAAAAAAATTAAGGAACTGGATACCGACACATGTAACCATTTATCCAAATACCAGTAATGGATTAAAAATGGTATCACAGGTGTATTTAGAGCAAGGAAGAACAATTCCAAAGAATAATCTTTTAGAGTATTGGGGAAGAATATCTGATCTATCTTTAATGTTAAAAATAGGACATGGCATTTTAATACAAAACGGCATGTTATCGTACATGAATGCAATGGCATCCTAGAAATGGAGAATATTATGAATAATAAAGAATTGATACAAAATTATATAGATTCTCACGTATCAGAATCACGTCGCCCAACATGGAATTGGTTATTAGATTCTGATATTGCGGACGACAATGAATCTGGGTTAACGTATGCACCAGGTACAATCCAAGAGGCTATATTATCAGATACTAGAGGTAAAAAAACCAAAAGTATGAATTCTATTAAAAAAAGATATGACCAGCTCGTTAAACTATATACTTATGCATATGAACAAAATTACATTAAATATAATCCATTTGTTAATGATAAATTTATAAACTTGCAATTAGCAGTTGATATATATTTTTCAAATAGAGTTAATGTTAATTATGTTACACCAGATAAAATAAATGCGTTTATTTCGAATCTGATGTCGTGCAATGCATCAGCCGATACCAAATTGAATACTAGATTTCACATTGTGAGTTTATATAATGGGATAAATGGAAAGGAGTTAAGAAATCTAAAATTCTCAGATATTAATCAAAATGATTTAACAATTTTTGGGAAACCAGTCTCCAAAGATTTTATCGAGACATTGAATGAATATAAATTGAAAATGGGAGATACGAATATATATGATGATTTTGTATTAATACCACGAAAAAAATGTAATAATATAGAAGAATATCAAGCAGAGCAAAAGAGGATATATAATAATGTGCAGTCTCAATTAGAATTAACTGGTAACACTTTATCTTATGAAAAATTGACAACCATTGATGTTATTAATTCTGGTTTTATACAATATTTAAAATCTAAAATGGATATCAAGGCAATTGCAGATTTATATTATATTAAATCAAAAGAAGGAATCGCACGATCTGTAATCGCACGTCAATTTAGTGATATTGCAATTGATTTTTATTATAATTATTATATATCATATAGAATAAAAAAGAAACAATTTAGCGATCGTCAAACGGTAATCGGTAAAAGTATTGGTTACCTATATAAAGACGAGGACTATAAGAATTATCGTGCACATCAAATAATGGCAGAATAAAGGAAGGTATATGTATGGACAATCAAATATTAGAAATGTTAGCAGCGAATCAATCAAATCAAATGCATATTGATGTACTTGATTTACACTCATCAGAAATGTCATCGTGGTTTCTGAGCGAATATAAGATTCGAGCAGATGATAGAAAGATGAAGATCTATGGCAAAGATAAAGATCTTTCATATCATTGGATCGAATTTATTCAAGATGAGAATTTGTTCTCTCATATTAGGCAGGACGACATATTTGACATAATCAAATGCCTGCAATTTACATACAAAGAGAGATACAATGTTGGCATAAAAATACAGACAATAAAAAAGAAAGCAGAAGTCTTTGGTAAAACTTCTACTTTCACACAAACTAAAAATTTCAACTAAACAAATCATAGATAACAAAAAAAGATTTTTTGAATCTACCGTGTTGGCAGCACGATAGAAAATCGAATTTGATATTTAGAATTGTTTAATCTGAAAGGATAATAATATCCTTTAAATCATTATAACAATTCTAAACATGTTCGTCAACATGAAATTTTTTCCAAAAAATACAACTAAATATAGGAGTGATGTATGAAATACATAATTACGAATGAAGAGTTCTATGTGAAAAGAGATCATGCAAGAAATAAATACGTTCGTGATAATCGTAAGTCTGAAGCTACTCAGTTTACCTCCAAGCAAGCAAAGCACATTTTAGGTTTGAAGCATAAATATACGTGGATGAAAGACGGATTTTATGCCCGAGAAATTGAGCTAGGTAAAGTTGGAAAACCCATGGAATCTAGCGAAATAATGCGAAAAGGTAATGGAAATTGCTTTATGGACTGGGAATGTGATAATACATTGATCGACAACATAGAGACTGAGGAAAGAGCTATAGTAGGGCTTTTAGCATATGACTCAGATCAATTAGGAGAAAAGAAGTTTGAATTAGAGCAGGCGTTATCATATGCCGACTCTGCCAGAAGTGATATTCTTCATGCGATTGAGTTTAAAAAGATTGATGCTGCGAAACGTGCAGTGATTGTTGGGTATCTTAAAACCTTACAAGAATTACACAGAAAGATCAAGAATTGTATTCGATACATAGAAGTGATGCAAAATTGCATGGATAATCAGAAAGACATATGTACTTTGAAGAAAGAATTAAAAGATGCAGAGCATAAACCTTATGTCGGTAGAACAAAGTATTATGAGCTGATCCAGAATATAATCGGGTAGAGTTTCTTCCTTATTATATATGATGACTCGCACAGGCATTTGTGCAAAATTAAAATGTAAAATTATAACTTAGGAGGTATTTAATGACAGAAGAAAAGAATATGGTAAATGAAGGATTAAACACATTGGTGTTTAATAATGATGAATTTGGGAATATCAGAACGGTAATCTTAAATAATAACCCGTGGTTCGTAGGGAAAGATGTAGCTGAGTGTCTTGGTTATACAAATTCGAAGAAAGCAATTCGAGATCATGTTGACGATGAAGATAAAATTATGGGGGAACGAAACGTTACCCCATCTATAACAGACAAATTAGGGAGAGTTCAATACCCAGTGTTTATTAATGAGTCAGGACTTTATGCATTAATCTTTGGAAGTAAGCTTGATAAGGCAAAAGAATTCAAGCATTGGGTAACATCAGAAGTTCTTCCGCAGATTCGTAAGACAGGCGGATATATTCCAATTGAAAAAGACGATGATGATTTAACTATCATGGCGAAAGCATTGAATATTATGCAAAACACTTTGGAACAAAAGGATGAACTATTAGCCCAGAAAGAAGAAGTTATCAGTAAACAGAAGCCACTTGTTGATTTTGCCAATACGGTCAGTGCCACACCAACAATGGTTGATATGAAAACAATGGCAAAGCTTCTTGAGAAAGAAAATCAAGATATTCATATGGGCAGAAACAAATTATTTGCGTGGTTAAGAAAAGAAGGGTATCTCATGTCAGATAATACCCCATATGAAAGATATGTTAAGCAGGGCATTTTCAAATTAACAGAAAGTGAAGTTGAAACTAAGAATGGAAACAAGTTGATCACCAAAACATATGTGACTGGCAAAGGGCAATTATACTTGGCAAAGAAATTAGCACAATACTTTGCCTCACAGAGTGCATCAGCTTAGAGAGGAGACAAAGAATGGACGAAAATAAAACGGGCGTTTGGGTACGCTGTACGAATGGTAAAAGAATTAGATATAACCGTGGCAGCCATTCATCATTTAATGTAGGAGATATTGTCGAAGTAGATAATGATGATGTATATACGAAATTTAAAATTGTGGTTGTTGAATTGAAAAATCTTGCGACAGTTACTGCTACTTATACAATAAAACCACAACTCAGAATTGATCGAACAAGACATCCTTATATGACTACTAGATTTCATGATACTAAGCCAATTGAAATGGATGTGTATGGAAATGATAGAGCGTTGATCATTGTTCCGCCTTGGTATAACAAAGAACAGTATAGGAATCAAAGCATACGATCAACAGAAGCTGCAATTACGGTTACAAGAAAAGAAGTAACAGAAACAATGAATGAAAATCCAAAGATTCAGGCAGGTACGATTCCAGCAGGCAAAATAAAAGTTGGAACATTAATACCGCCACTTTCAGAAAGAAGAGTGTCTGCTCTGCCACACTATCAGCAAAAACCAATTACCGCAACGTCAGAAGCAGAAAAGAATTGGTTTGGTGGATTTTCAGCCCCAGGGGAATCAAGGATGATACATGACGACCATGGGTTGAGTCCTTATGCACCAACACATATTGTTTGGAATGGTGAAACGAGTGCGACTTTAACGTTTTCGTCAGAAAAATTGGATGAAATCATGAGTGAACTTACAGAAAACGAAGAGGAGAAAGAAATGTATACGAAGAATTTAAAAGAAATGATTAAGAAACCGATTTATGTTGATAAAGAAATTACAGTAAAAGAACCAATGTTAGACAATAACGGTAAACAGATTGAAAAAGATGGCGAACCAGTGTTTAAAGTAAAACATTATCATGGAATGGTTAAAATCTTATGGACTTCTGGATCGGAAACTGTTGCGTATGTAGAAGGAAATGATGTGTATGACAGAGAAAATGGCTTCAAAACCTGTGTATTAAAATACCTTTGCGGCAACGCAGGTGCTCATGATGCAGTTGACTTCTGGACAAACAAATATGTGAAATATCCAAGCAGCTGTATTGAAGTAACAGAAAATTTATGCAAATTAGAAAAAATTCTTGAGAATGACAAGCAGAGAGAAGAAGAAAGAAAAGGTTTGCCTCATGCAAAATTCTTTGTCGTAAAGAAAGAAGAATTAATGTTTGATCCACTTAAAGAATCATATGAGGACGAGAATGGTCAAAAGATTAAGGAATTTAAGAAACTTGCTAAGAAGTATTTCCCAGAACTCAAGGGCAAAGAAATTTATATCAATGACAATAAGAGTTATGAAATCTTCGTAGCAATTAAATAATACATGAAAAGGAGATAAATTATGTGTACGCCAATGAATGAAAACTGGAGCAATTTTTTAAACAAATTGTCAGAGCGTTTAAATAAAATGCTCGACTATGTAGAGAAAAACAATTCTACATTGTATGAAACTGATATTGATAAAGATGTGCTGTGGGAAGTATATCTGAGTAGTTTTCCTGAAGGAACAAACAAAATGTATCGCAAACGACGAGAATATGACTGTGGTCATTGCCGAAACTTTATTAAAACAATCGGTGGAGCTGTGGCAATTGTTGACGGCAAGATTCATACAATCTGGGAGATCGACACAGATGATGTAGTATTTCAGCCAGTAGTTGATGCCTTAAGAACATATGTCGAATCAAAGCCGATCAAAGATATTTGGAGACATTTTACAAATACAGTTGGTACAAAAACCACAAATGAGTATACAGAAGATAAGCAGATTATCAAATGGACTCATATGTATACACCGATTCCAGAGAGGTTATTGGAAAGGAAATCTGATATTCCTACAATTAAAGCAAAAGTGAGAGATCGAAAGAATGTGTTTAAAAGATCACTTGATGAAATTACAGAAGAAGCTGTTGATACAGTATTAGAACTGATTGCTTCAAATACTCTTTATAGAGGACAGGAATGGGAAAGAGTATTAAAAGATTTTAGAAAATATCAGCGAGAATACAACGGTTTGTCAGATGAAGAAAAAGATACATACACATGGACAAAAGCCATGACGATCGGAGATGTAATTGGTCGTATTAGAAACCATAGTATCGGTACATTACTTGTGAATATCAGCGAAGGTATGGATTTAGATAATGCAGTAAAAGCTTATGAAAATGTTGTAGCTCCTGCGAATTACAAACGACCAAAGGCAATTTTTACGAAGAAAATGCTTGAGGATGCAAAGAAAACTGTAACCGATTTAGGATATATGGATTCATTGCAGCGTAGATTTGCAAGACTTGACGATATTACGGTAAACAATATTCTGTTTTGTAATCGTGATGCAGCACCACGTATCCAGGGCGGCTTAGATATTTTTGATGAGATGAGTAAGGAAGTCGCTGTAAATCCTAAGAAATTCTCTAAAGTAGAAGAGATCAGTGCAGAGAAATTTGTATCAGATGTTCTTCCAACCGCAAAAGAATTAGAAGTCTTGTTTGAAAATCGACATAAGAAGAACATGGTTTCACTGATCGCACCTGTAAACAAAGATGCCAAGAACATGATGAAGTGGAGCAATCCTTTCAGTTGGGCATATTCAGGAAATATGACAGATAGCGAGATGAAAGAACGAGTTAAGAACGCAGGCGGAGCAGTTGATGGTGTCTTAAGATTTTCAATCCAGTGGAACGCAGGAAAAGATTGGAACAGAGATGACTTTGACGCACATTGTAAAACACCTTGTCAGCATATTTTCTTTAGTCATATGTTTGATTCTGGAACACGAGGCAGACTTGATGTTGATGTGATTAATCCAGTAAAGGGGAAACCTGCTGTAGAAAATATTACATGGGCGGATAAATCCAAGATGGTTGATGGAGATTATGAATTTTTCGTACACAATTATTGCCATAGCAACGGTACATCAGGATTTACAGCAGAGATTGAATTTGATGGTCAGATTTATGAATTTGAATACGATCAGCCTTTGCGACAGGGACAAAACGTGCCAGTGGCTACAGTTACATTAAAAGATGGAGTATTCACAATCAAAGAGAAACTTCCATCTACAACATCTTCAAGAGAAATCTGGGGTGTCAATACAAATCAGTTTGTGCCAGTAACAGTAATGTGTTATTCGCCTAACTATTGGGATGAACAGACAGGTATTGGACACAAACATTATCTGTTCATGTTAAACGGATGTGTAAATGAAGATACTCCAAATGGATTCTTCAATGAGTTCTTGAAACAGGAATTAGTACAGCACAAGAGAGTATTCGAGGCTTTAGGAAGTAAGATGCATGTCGCAGATGATCAAAACCAGTTATCAGGAATTGGTTTTAGTTCTACAAAACGAGATGATGTGATCGTCAAAGTCAAGGGCGCTACTGAAAGAGTTCTTAAAATTAAATTTTAATATAAAAAGGAGATTGAATTATGACAACAGAAAATTTATTCGAAATGGCAACAAGAAGTAAATTGAGATTCCCATCAACAAAGGGCGAATTATCCGTAGAAGATTTATGGGATTTATCTGATAAAGATTTAGACGTGGTTTATAAAAATCTGAAAGATCAGGAAGTTAAATCTTCAGAAGAAAGTCTGTTGGATGATGCAAATGTTGATCCAAAGTTAACAGCTGCGATTGGTATTGTGAAGTATATCTTTATAACAAAACGTAATGAGAGACTTGCTGAGAAGGAACGTATTAATAAGAAACTGACACAGAGAAAATATATTGATGCTCTTTCCAAGAAACAGGATGAGGCTATTGAGAAGATGTCAGAAGCAGAATTACGTGCGATGATTGATTCTTTAGAAGATTAAGATGATATACCTGCTCGTCATATTTGACGGGTGGGTGCCTAAAGAAAGGAGACTGGAATGATTTATAAATTAGAATTAGGCGACTGGTCGGAAGATGGGCATAAAATATCAGAAAGTTTTTTATTTGATTGTAACTATGATATTCATAAAATTCGACAAGCGTATAAAGACAGCTGTAAAAAGCTAGGAGTAGGTTTTAATTGTAATGAAGATTATACGGGGCTAGGTCTTGGTTGTAGAAGTGAGAGACTGATTTGGACAGAGTATCAAGAATCAGAAATTAGCGAAACAGCATTTGAAATTTTAAATAATTCTGGGTGTTTTAAAGAGGTTGATTTCTATAAAGAAGATGGCGTGTATTATATCGAAGAAAGGAAAGACTGTGCAAAACTTATTATGAATTTTATCGCATTGTCTATGCCTAAAGATTTTCGATATAAGCTTGTCAAAGAGCGAAAAGTTGAATCGATTAATAGTTGGAATCATGAACTGAGACAGCACTTTGGGTATGGATTATTTGATTAATAAAACAGTAATTTAAAGGAAGGAGAGAAAATGAGACAGATTACAGACACACATACAGGAGAAATTATCTCCGATACAGATTTAACATTGGAATACTTATTTGTTGGTGATTATGGCAAGGAAAACAACATTAAGGCAGATTTTCTTGGGTATGATAAACGAATTGAAAAAGTTGAACATAAACCAGTTGATATTAGAGAAAAATTAGTTGTGACTGTTTCGTCACAGAAAGGTTGCCCGATGCATTGCAATTTCTGTGATTGCCCTAAACTTGGATTTAAAGGAAACGCATCGTTGCCAGAGTTAATGATGGAGATCACTTCTGGAATTGCTTTATCAGGAATCAGACATGGAGAACGATTAAATGTACATTATGCAAGAATGGGAGAGCCTACATTTAATCAAAATGTAATTGCTTCGGCTAAACAGATTGCACATATGTTAGCAGATCCAGACAGTGATATACATTTCAACACATATCATCCAGTAATTTCTACAATGATGCCAAAGGCAAATAATAATTTAAAAGAATTTTTACATAAATGGGTTAAAACTGGATTCGAATATGGTGGAGAAGATGGCTTTGGTCTTCAGTTCTCTATCAATACTCTTAATGAAGAACAAAGAAATGAAATGTTTCGAGGATGTTCATTATCTTTAACAGAGATCGGAGGCATTATTGATTGGTTGCCAATGCCAAAGAAACGTAAGTATACATTGAATTTTGCTGTTACATCCAAAAGTAATTTAGACGTAGATTTGATGAACAAGTATTTCGATAAGGAAAAATGCATTGTCAAGATTACTCCTATCCATGAAACAGTTGAAGCAGTTAACGAAGGATATGAGATCGTAACAGATTTTGACGTATATGAAAAATTTGAACAACCACTTGTAAAAGACGGTTGGGATGTAATTGTATTTGTTCCGTCGAAAGAAGAAGACACAGACAGAATTACATGTGGAAATTCATTAATTGCATTAGGAAATTAAATTGAAGAGGATGATTAAATATGGAAGTTAAAGCAAAATGGACAGGTCGTGGTTTTGCACTCTGTATTGGGGAATGGAAGCTTTATGTTGATGGCAAAGATGTTACCGATAAGATTCCAGAAGACTTACGCACAGAACCTATGAATACATATAAGAAATATGAGAGATGGTATTTCAAAGGTTGGGTTGAAGAATGGGAGTCATATTATGACGGACTGAAACAAGATGAATGGATTGAGTCTAATAAGTATTGGTTAGATGAAATTACAACAGATATTGATGTTCAGCGTCAGATTTTCAAGGCAATCAACGAAGAGGATTTTCGCCCTAATTCTTGTGGCGGATGTATTTAGCAACTAGGTTATGACATCTATATATGGTGTTGTAATAAATAAATTTTATAAACAAAGGAGATATTTATGATTGAAGTAATTGGAACAGTGGTACCAGTGGTTATTGCGGTAGGTGGCGTAGGAGCTATTATCGGTAGCGGTTATGTCAAAGCAAGTCCAGATAAAGCTTATATTATTTCTGGACTTAGAAAGACACCTAAGACATTAATTGGTAAGGCAGGGTTAAAAATCCCATTCTTTGAAAAAGCAGATCATCTTAATCTTGAGTTAATTCCAATTGATGTTAAGACATCAAGCTCTGTGCCTACAGCAGATTATATCAATATCAATGTAGATGCAGCGGTCAATGTAAAGGTTAGCAGTAATCCAGAAAGATTAAAACTTGCAGCAGAAAACTTCTTAAATAAGCCAGTAGGCGATATTGGACAGGTCGCAAGAGAAGTCCTTGAAGGTAATATGCGAGAGATCGTTGGAAAGATGAGCCTCGAAGAAATGGTTTCTGATCGTCAGAAATTTGCACAGCTTGTTACAGAAAATGCGAAGCCAGACCTTGCTGCAATGGGATTAGATATCATCAGTTTTAATGTGCAGAATTTTATGGATGATAATGATGTTATTGAAAATCTTGGTGTAGATAATGTTGTTAAAATTCAGAAGAAGGCTGCAATTTCCAGAGCTGAAAGCGAAAGAGATATTGAAAAAGCAAAAGCAATGGCTGAAAAAGAAGCGAATGATGCAAGGGTTGAGTCAGAAACAGCGATCGCAGAAAAGAATAACAATCTGGAAATTAAAAAATCTGAACTTGAGAAGATTTCAAAAGCAAAGAAGGCTGAGGCAGATGCAGCATACAAGATTCAGGAAGAAAAATCACGTAAAGAAATTGAAGTTGTAACTGCGGATGCTAATATTATGCGTCAGGAAAAGGAAATTGAACTGAAGCGTAAAGACGTTGAGGTAACAGAGCAGACATTAGATGCGCAAATTAAGAAACAAGCAGAAGCTGAAAAATATGCTTCTCAGCAGAGAGCAGATGCAGACTTATACAAGAGACAGAAAGAATCTGAAGCTAATAAATATGCTAAAGAAAAAGAAGCTGAATCTACAAAATATGCTATGGAACAGGAAGCTGAAGGTATTCGTGCAAAGGGTGTAGCAGAAGCCGAGGCAATCAAAGCTAAAGGTATTGCTGAAGCAGAAGCAATCGAAAAGAAAGCAGAAGCTATGAAACAGATGGGTAAAGCTTCTATTGTAGAAATGATGTGCCAGATGTTCCCAGAAGCAGTTAAAAATGCAGCCGCACCATTAGGAAATGTAGGAAGTATCACTATGTATGGAGAAGGAAACACAACAAAATTAACAAAAGATATTATGAATGTTGTGAATCAGGTATCAGATGGTGTTAAAGGATCTACAGGTGTTGATCTTGCAAAGATGCTAAAAGATTTTGTTTCTGAAGATAAAGAAGTAGAATCTACAGATAATGAAAATCTTGGAACACCAGAGCCAGCAGATTACCGTGAGTTCTAATAGGAGAAATTATTATGACAATTATTATTATTTGTGTAATTGTAGCGATTATCGCATATTTACAATTTACTAAAAATGGAAAGCAGATTAAAAATGTGGCATCTGGAACAGTTACAGAAAAAATCAAAGAAAATGCAATGACTCCAGAGGGAGCAAGAGCCAGATATAATACTGCAATTAAAGATAAGCAGGATTTCTACCAGAAAACAATGGGTACATACACAATGGTAGCTGGTCGATTGGCAACAATGGAAGATAACCTCAAAGAAACAAAAGAAGAAATTTCTAAAACCGAGGCAATGATCAACCAGTATATTGATAACAATGATGATAAAAAAGCAATGTATTATGCTCAAAAATTAGCCACGCTCAAGGCACAGAAATCAGTGTACGAAAAGAAAATCCCAGAGTTGCAAGCAACAAAAGATAAACAAGAAGAAATTAAAAACCAAGCATATGATCAGCTCATTAAGTTAAAAGGTGAAAAAGATACTGTGGTTCTCCAGATGGAAGCAGATCAGCAGATTGCAGAATTGCAGAAAAATTTAGACCAATACAATAGTTTAAATGCTGCTCAGGAAGGTTTGGAAGAGGTTCGAGAAGGAGCAAAGAAACTTAGCGAACAATCCAAAGGCGTTGCTATTGCGTATGAATCTAGTGCAGAAACATTGGATTATCATATGGAGCAAGAAGAGCGACAGCAAGAAGCTAAAGCCATATTAGATCAGATGAAAAATGCTCGCAAATAACGAATAAATTCATCTACAAAAATTAATTTCACAAACATAAAACTGGCATTTTATGACTCTATAAAACACAATATATAGTGATTATCCAATTATTGAACCACTATATATAGTTGTATAAAGTGCCAGTCATGGAAACATAGCTCAGTTGGTAGAGCAGGCAATACATAAACATTCATTTTTCTACCTCCATATAAGTATTTTTATTTATTTACATTTAATTTTCATCACATATAAATTGCCGACACAGGTTCGATTCCTGTTGTTTCCACTAAAAAAGACCTCAACCTAAATGGTTAAAGTCTTTTTGGTTAATCGTTTGGTATGACCTCGATAACATCTTCAACTTTGCAATCAAGATATAAGCAAATTTTGTCAATGTTTTCGAGACTGATATACTGATTCTTTGCCATCTTGGCAATTGTACCAGACCCCATATTTAAAGCGGTTCGTAAATCAGATTTTGTCATACCCTTTTTCGCTAAAGTTACGAAAAGCGGTTTATAACTTATCATATGATATACCTCCACATCTATATTGTAACATATTATATACAGGATGTAAAATAAAATATTCAAGAAGTTGAAGATTTTGTATTGACACTATGTGCAAGAAGTGGTATATTATATTCAACAAATGAAAGGTAAACTTCAAGAAAATGAAATATGAAGGAGTGAGAAAATGTCAAATAAAATTTACAGATATTATCAACCAAACGATAAAGATACAAAAGACAATCATTCAGATTGCGTGATCAGAGCATTAACAAAAGTGCTTGATAAAGAATGGTTAACAACATTTGATGATTTGTTACCATACGCAAGGGATATGCAGTGTATGCCATCAGAGCGAAAATGTTACGAAGAATATTTATTCGATAATGGGTTTGCTTATCAAGGTATTAGCAACCGAAAAGGATCTAAACGACCAACAGTTGAAAGTTTTGCAAAAGATCATAAACAAGGCAATTACTTGGTAAATGTTGCGAATCATGTAGTTGCAATTTCAGACGGTTGTTATTACGACACATGGGATTCTGGAGATTGTTGCTTGTATGGATATTACTATAAGGAAGAAGGAGAGAAATAAATGAGAAAGAAAATTTTGGCAACGGTTCTAGGAACAACGATTTGCTTAGGATCAATGACAGGATGTACCGCAGGATTCAAAAGAGGAGTTGTTGATATGAAAAGCAATTGGAATGGTGGTATGAATAGAGTCATTACAGTATACACGGCAGACGGTAAGAAGATTGCTGAATATAAAGGAAAAATTGATATTGATACAAATGATGGTGGATATGTCAAGTTTGACTACAAAGGTAAGAGATATATTTATTATAACTGTTTTGTAGAGAGTATCGCAGATATTGATTAGAGAGGAGAGAAACAAATGAATTTAGAAGAAACTATCAAATGCGCAAATGATATGACAACAAAGAAATACACAGAAGCCATGTTGTGTCATGCGAATCCAGACGATGAAGAACTTGATGGATTGATTGACTGTGCCTTAAATCATGAGCAACTTGCGAAGTGGCTGGGAGAATTGAAAGAGTTAAAAGAATATAAAGAAAAGTATAGATGGCATGACTTAAGAAAGAATCCTGATGATCTGCCAGAAGATATTAAGTACGTTTGGGTTTTTATAAAAGGTGAATGCACTCATAGGTCATGGCACGATTCTCATGGATGGAGAAGGCGTAACAGTAACATTTTATACTATAACGACGAAAGTGTTTTGGCGTGGAGAGAGATTGAAGAGTTTAAAAGTGAGGGGAAATAAATGAGTACAACAAAAACAATTGATATTTCAGTGCTGCCAGAGGCAGAACAGGATCTAATAAAAGCATTATTTGATAAATGTTGTGAAAGAGCGAAACCAAAAGAAAAAACTAATTCAGGGTCTAAAGTTTGGAAACCAAAATACGGTGAAAGATATCATTACATTGATGGTAGCGGATCTATTTATAGTGCAATATGGTTTAATAGCATTGTCGATAACGGTAGATGGGTATTAGGCAACGTATTTAAAACACAAGAAGAAGCAGTATTTGCTATAGAGAAAAGAAAAGTAGAAGTTGAACTTGAGCGGTATGCAAAGGAACACAATGGCACAGAATTTGCCAATCGTTGTTATTGTATTCGATGTGAAGAAGACGGAAAAAGACTTCTTTGCGATACATGGGCTACAACAAAAATACAGGGTACAGTTATGTTTACATCAAAAGATGTTTTAGTTGATGCAATTGAAGCAATCGGAAGAGACAGAATCATTAAATACATCTTTGGAGCATAAAGTGAGGTGAAAGAAAATGGGTATAGCAAAGACAATTGATATTTCAAAATTATCTGAAGCACAACAGAATTTATTCAAATCATTATTTGAGCAATTTTGTGAAAGATCAGAAAAAGAAGAAAAAGCTAATTCATGTGGTTTAAAGAATGGGGATACGTATTATTTCATCACTGATGATGGGCATATCTGTATGGCAAAATGGCAAGGTAGAGCATCAGATTTTAGAAGATTAGCTTTAGGTAATGTATTTAAGACTGAAAAGGATACAGAGTTTGCTATTGAAAAGCAGAAGGTTAGGGTTGAATTGCAAATATATGCTGATGAACATAATGATCCTGATCAAGAAGAATGGGATGGAGCGAATTTTCATTATTATATTGGATATGATGTGACTGAGGATGATTTGGCAAAAATCCCTGCCGTACAACTTAGACGCCTAAATGAGGTATATTTTTCTTCTAAAGAAATCGCTGAGGATGCCGCCAACAAGGTTGGAGCAAAACGCATCATAAAATATCTATTTGATGTTGATTGTGAGGTGGATGAATAGTATGAAAGTTTTATATAAAGGTAAGCCATACAAAGTGTATGGGGTAAGCCCTAGCCCATACACACAAGGTTATTACTATGAAAAGGGTGCAGATTTCTTAATCTATATAAAAAATAGTTGGGTATGGGTATCTTCTGATTATTGTATACCATATAAGAAGAAAAAACATAAGAAGAAAGGGCGTAAACAATATTAGATATGCACTTAGAGATGTTTCGCTATTTGCACTTAGTGACGATACAACTGATGAAGAAAAAATAATATTTACAATTCAAGGGAGCAAGGCTGATATGAATTACAATCTAACATTCCCTGTCGTAGTTCTGAAAGATGAAAATGACTCAGTTCCATATATGGCATATATCCCATATTTTGATGTGATGACGCAGGGATATGATGAAGAAGAATTGCAGATGATGATCAAAGATTTGTTGAATCTCTGCTTAGAAGATAAGGAATCTTACACAATTCCAGGTTGGGCATATCATTATTTCAATGAAGACGATGTCAAAGAACGAGGCAGAAAATATTTTAAAGAACTTGATGACGGAGACGATACATATTTTCAAAAGAATTTTTACACAGTATGGTGGTTCGATTTCAGGCGATAGTAGTAGATAGAAAAGGAGAAAGATAAAATGGACGTTTTGTTTTACATAATTTGGGTATTGGCGTTTATTGTAATCGTAGCAATTGGTGTTGGAGTACCATACATGACTTATTACAATTACAAAAGGATTAAGGCAATGGATAAGAAACTTACGGGTATGTGCACAGGTCTTGGCATTATGTTAAGACCAGAAGAGGATGATGAATAATGAGAGAGCTAAAAAACTATGAAGTTCTGATTAGTGGCGTTGTCACAGTTAGCGTTGTTGGTAGGACACAACCAGAAAAACGATATATTTTAGAGACTGTTTTAGATCATTTGCCAGAAATACGTGCTTCTTTTGGTGGTTGTATGAAAACCCATATCATTGAAAAAAATGGCATAACAGATCGTTCGTATCAAAATGAATTTGGACAGAATATCGATAAAAGCTATTCTACGCAAGATTCTTATATGATAGTTATTGAAGGAAAATATCGAGATGCACTGTATACCATTAATGAAGTCTACAGAGGTTTTCAAAAATGGATATGTAGATTGGCAAAAAGATTGTATGTTGAAGACACCTTAGTTAAGTTGACCCAATGCTGTGATAAATGGATTAAAAAAGAAAAAATTATCACAAATGCAAATAATCAATATCAGAATATGTTTGAAGAATATTCATGGGTTGATTCAAGAAGTATGAATTGGACTGAATACTTATTATGGGATCGCACAGAGTTTCCACATATGCCAAATGGCGTGAAAGAATATTATCAACACGGAAATGAATCTCATGAATGTACACATCATTGGCACAAGCTAATAGAAGAATCTCATCCACATGCTGTAACTCCGTACATCAAAAAAAGGTTTATCGATGTTTAAAATGTCGGAATATGAAACAAATTAAGATATCTTTGAAAGATGGGAGAATAATTAAATGAGAAGATTAATTTGGTATATCAGGTCTTGTTTCTGCAAACATGATTGGGAACAGATATTTGATTCAGATATATATTGGAGCAATAAATCAACTAAGCCTTATAAGTGTGAAAAAGTTTATCGCTGCAAGAAATGTGGTTGTGAGAAAAGATATGTAATAGAGTAAAATCTGAGTTTTATGTAAAGAGAGGATGATGAGAAATGAGTTGGTGGACATATGTAAAGGGATTTGTTGAAGTTAGACCATTTGGAAGAACACAAGCAGAGGAAAGATACATACTTGAAACTGCATTGAATCATTTGCCTAGAGTAACAGGGTCTGAAAGCGATATGAATATACATATAGTTCAAAAAGCAGGATATGATATGAGCGATTCATGTAATGAATTTGAACAACGAACTCATTTGGGAAATGGTAGAAGAGGAAATTTTGAAACACAGGGAACATATTATTTGTTAGTCGAAGGCAGTTTGCGAGACAGAGAATTTCAAGAAACATATAGAGAATTACAAAAATGGCTATGTCGGCTTGCTAAAAGAGTTAGTGTCCAAGATGTAATGATTGAGGTCAAAGCATGGAACAGAAATAAACTTATTAGAAATGATAAAGGAATTTATACTCAAATGCTCGAAGATGTTAGTTGGATAAACAAGAATAGCATTAATTGGTGCGAATATCTAATGTGGAAACCTTATGGAACACATAGAATGGTTGGTTATCCTGAGAAGCTTGTAGAAAAATATTATCCAGAGATATACAAGAAAGAAAAGGAGTATGAGGAATGATAAATATAGTTGCGATTATATTGGGAACGATTGTTGGTAACATTATTGGTAACGAAATATTTGATAGTTTGTATCGAAAAGATAAACGTGTTAGTGATTTTCACAAGGATAATGATGTATCACTGCATACTCGGACAGAAAATGATATGAAGCAATTAGATATGATGTTTGATGATCAGGTTATTAGGATATTAAGAGATATTCAAAACCATTGGTTACCTGAAAGACCAATAATATACGGAGATGATCGTATGTATACAGAGTCACAATACCAGGCAGAAAAGATGCATCAGGCTATTGACGATGCCGTTACTGTGTTATTAGAAAAAATGTAAAGTGAGGTAATTAATATGGGAGCTAATATTGAGTTTGCCATTGGCTATGCGATCGGGTTTTGTATCGTTGGAGTGATTGTATTCCTGAGATATGAAAAGAAGTTAGATCGGATGAGGCGGGCAAATGTAAATCTGATCTTAGACAAGATGTCGTTTATGTCAGATGCAAGCGACAAAGAAAATGGTACATACAATAAGGAAGAAACTCGTTCAGATGTTAAGGATGCAGTGAAGTATGCAATGAAGAAAAGTCATCCAGACAATGGTGGTAGTGCGGATGATTTTCGAAAATTCAGAGAGTTATATGAAGAAATGGAAGGTAAGACTCATGAGTAAACAAGAATCATTGAAGTTTTTGCAAGGTTTGATTGACGAAGTAGAAAATTGGACAAAAGAAGATATTGAGCGAGGTCGGAAATTGATGGAGAAAATGAAAAAAGAAGAACCAAAAGAAGTTGAAAATAGTGATGGATATTGGGAATTTATAATGCCAGATGGTAAGGAAGTGAAGTAGATATGACTAAGAAACAAAATAAAAATTTTAAAATATTTGGTGTGTTTTGGAATATAAAAATATTCTGCTCAAATAGTTTTTGAGTACGCCAAAAGTGATGTTTGTTATAGCACTCACTAAAATCTATGTTATTTTGTCGGATTTATGTTATTTGGGGGTTTGGCAACTATAAAAAATAACAGAACTAAAGGAATTTAAACAAAAAATGAAAACAAGACAAGAACGTAAACAGGAAATAAAACGATTCTTTGATCGGCTGAGTCCCAGTGAATTGGACAGGCTGTTAGAAAGAAATGGAATTAATGATAAAGAGTCTGATGAGGCTCTTGCATATAGAATTATTAAAGAAGAAATTGAGAAAGGAGAGATATAATGAACAACTTCTTATATATTGAATCACGGGAAGAAGAGAATACATCCCTCGATTCTAAACGTGTTTTATTGAATGAAGAAAATTACAAACATATTATTTCATCATTAGATCATTATCCACCGACGGCAGACGAAGTTAAGAAAGCAATTTGTATTTTGACTGGACGATTGATCTACAGAAGCGTTTGGAATATGGAATCTGATATTGATAGTTTAAATATGAGTTTATCACCGCCAAAAGAAATGACGGTTGCAGAAATTGAAAAGGAACTTGGTTATAAAGTTAAGATTGTAAAGGAGAAATAATGCCAATGGCAAAAAAGAAACAAGGAATGTCGTTTGAAATGATGATGCAAAATATGGAAATTAATCCAAGGCAATTGTATCGTCGTAGTTCGTGGAAGAAGACACGAACAACTTATGATTATGTGTTTATGATGTGCGAAGAAGAATTAAATGAGATTATTCCATTTGATAAAAAATATAAAATGAAACCACTCTTATGTAGAGACCAAAATGGAGTTATAACATTGGGATGGTTGCCTACACAAGAGGATATTTTCGCAAATGATTGGGTTGAGCAAGGATGGGATTTTAACAGTAAAAGGAAGAGGTGAATAATTAATTGAATTTTATAAAAGCAATGATCGCAATAAAAAAAGACAAAACTACTATAAGAAGAGGCATTTGGGGAAAGGAAAAGTATTTGAAAATTTATTCGTCAGAATTAACTAATGTTTATTTTGAGTGTAATGATATGGGTGAATATAAGCCAGATTCAATTATTTTTTTATTTGATAAAGAAAACGCAGAAGTTTGGATACCTCTTGCGGAAGATGTATATGCAGATGACTGGGAAATATATGTTGAATCGGTTAAAAAGCCAAATCAATCAAAAGCAAAGGTGAAGGAGAAAGAAGAATGAAAGTGTTTTTAGGCGGAACATGCTCTGGATGGAAGTGGAGAGACCAGCTACAGAAGATGTTGGATTGTGATTATTATAATCCAATCGTAAAAAATTGGAGTGAAGAAGACCGACTGCGGGAAGTCAAGGAAAGAGAAGAATCTGACTATGTTCTGTATGGCATTACGAATGGTATTAAAGGAGTATACAGTATTGCAGAAGTAGTTGATGATTCTCATAAGCGACCAGATAAAGTGATCTTTCTTAATCTCTATCAGGAACAAAAGAATAAAGAATCTAAGCAGATGAGCCACAGTTTAAAAGCAGTCGAAAATTTATTGAAAGAAAATCGTATTAAAGTATATTCTGGCGTACATGCTATGCAGGATGTTGCAGATTTTCTTAACTTAATGAATAAACGAAAGGGGTAAAGAAGAATGAAATGTTTTTATCATGTTGATCAGGACGGCATCGTATCTGGTTTCTATGTCAGAAAAGCTTGCGAACAGCGAGGTTTAGAGTTTAAACCAGAAGACTTCCGAAAAATTAATTACGGCATGAAATTCCCGTTTCATGACATTAAACAGGATGAATTTGTATTCATTGTAGACTACAGCATTGAGCCAGAAGAGATGTGGCAGTTGCTTAGTATCACAAAGAATGTATTTTGGATCGACCATCATCAATCTACGATTGAAACGTATGAAGATTTTAAGTGCGATGTAAAAGGAATTCGAATCACTGGAGAAGGTATTTCAGGAGCGAATTTGACATGGTTGTACTTTAAATATATATGTGACGAAGATTGGGAGCAAATTGAGAGGACGGATGAGAAAAATGTAAAAAGATTACTCAATATATATAAATATAAAGCAGATTATCCAAAACTGGCAGAATATACAGCCATGTGGGATACATTTTATTTTGGTGAAACGTCAAAACAATTCGTAAAAGCATTTCACTATGCATTTGAATCGTATGATTTTGATGCGTTAAGTCCATTGCTAAACACGTTAAATAAAGATCAAGGAATTTATGAAGCAGCAAAAATTATTGGTGATATGATAGCAGATGGCTTATCAATTATTGAGTATTTAGCAGCAAATGCAGAACAATATCTTAGAGCATATGGTTTTGAAGCCATATTTGAGGGACATAAAGTCTATGCAATCAACCGAGCATTAATCAATTCTGATTTCTTTGAATCTATTGATGCTTCTAAATATGATATGTTCATTGGTTTTTCGTTCAATGGAAGTATGTGGGAATATCAGTTGCGATCCGCAGAACAGGATAAAGTAAATGTATATGAACTTGCTGTGAAATATGGTGGTGGCGGTCATCCGAATGCAGCTGGATTTAGAAGTGAGAAATATGTGTTAGGAGTGTGATGTATGTCAAAGAAAAATACAAGAGAAATTGAACGTGCTTTTAGTAAAAGCAGAGATCCAGATTGGGAAGCCGATGTAGAAATTTATGGAAAAAGGATTTTAAAAACAGTACGTGGTATTTGTCTTGGTGATGAATGGACAGAAATTAATTCATTGAGAAATAAGGATCGGATTGAGTTAGCGGAGATGTTTTGTAATTTTGACGATCATAATCCACATTTTAATCTTAGCCCTCAATATGTTTTATTGGATAAGTTTTCTATAACATCTCCTGCGATATTGTGTAGCAATGAAATAGTTATGAAAAATGGCAAAGTTTTGAGTGTTGATAATATATCAGCAAATCTATCAGGCGAAAATGAGGTATACAAGATTTATTCAAATACGAAATATGATGATTATACATATTATGATGAATCAAAAAATTTAGTATTTGAATTAGCATCAAAAGATGTTGATAAGATAATCCGATTTATGAGAGATTTTATGGATGTATTGCGTGACAGTAAGTTAACAAAGTATAGAAATAGTAGTTTTTTATGGAGACTATTTAACACTCTTGATATGCCATATTTTAAACAAACATATTCCATGAATGATTTGAAAAAATATACAAACACATTTAGATCTGAGGTTTGTGGTCAACTAAAAGAAACTATTCCTAATTTTAAATATACTGGAGTTCCAATGGGCGGGTATATTGAAAGATATTTTGAATTAAGTTATGTAGAGGAAGTACAAAAATTCATTAAAGAACAGGAGGCTAAGAAATGTGAAGAAACTAAATGATGAACAGCGAAAGCTGATTGAAGATAATTATTCTTTGATTTGGCATTTACATGAAAAATATTTTACAAAGTTTACAGATTTTGATACATATATGGATCTTGGTCGTATGGCAATTTGTAAAGCAGCATTAAAATGGGACGAGTCTAAAGGAACTTTTGGTACATATCTCTTCTGGGTATTACGTTCAGAAGTGAATCAATATTATACAAAATGGCACAGACCAACAGAAAAAATGAATAGGAATGCTGAATCGTTAGATACGCCATTGGCAGGATATGAACCAGAAGATGATATTACAATCGGAACAACACTGATGAGTGGGGATAACGTAGAAGATGAGGTACTTACAAAGGTACATTTTCAAAATGAGTTTGATAAATTGGCACCGAGAAATAAAAAGATTATTGTTTTAAAGCAGAAAGGTTTAACACAAAGACAAATTGCAAATCAACTTGGAATCACTCATCAGTGGGTTAGTCAAAATATTGTACAGTTTAAGAAAGCATTATGTGGATAAAAGAGGTGAGATCATGACAATTGAAGAAGTAAAGGATTACATAAACTCGTCTACAGAGTATGACTTTTTGCGAGATTATCCGCACAAAATCGCTTTTCTCACGTTAGGTGGAAGTTATGCCTACGGAACAAACACAGAGGATTCTGACATTGATTTGCGTGGTGTTTTCCTTAGTGATAAAAGAGAGATTTTGTTGAATAATAATCAGAACAATCTTGAGAAGACCGATGATCATAAAGACATTGATACCGTGTTACATTCGCATATTAAGATGATTAATATGCTTGCCAAGGGTAATCCTACATTTTTAGAGTTGCTATACTTTGCACCAAACCGCTATTTGTATGTATCCGATATTGGTATGGAGTTGATCAGAAATAGAGATATGTTCTTATCTAAGAGAGTTTATCATGCATATAAAGGATATATTTGTGATTGCCTGACTCGAACGAGTTTTAAGTATTATAAAAATAAAGATTCAGAGAAAGAAAAGCAAAAGGCAGAACGATACGCTAATAAATCAATGATGCACGCAGTTCGATTATTGTTACAGGGCATTGAATTATTACATAACGGAACAATGTTAGGATCTATGGATGACATAGGAAAAGATCTTGTAAAGATCAAAGAAGGATATAATAGTACACATAAAACATATAGATTTGGAAAACACAATGAACATACAGAATATTTCCCAAATAAGTCATACGATGTTTTTATTGAAGGATTACTTTATCAATTTGATTATGATTATATGAATACTGATTTACCAGACGAACCAGATTGGGATCGTATCAATAACTTCTTGATGACAACAAATGAACGAATTGTGAGAGGAATGGTGTAAAAATGTATGTAAAGATTGGAGACGAAATTGCTTTTCATCCTGGCGAATGCTTAGAAGAATTTGTTGAATCTTGCAGGATGACTCCTTATCAGCTTGCGAGTAAAATTGGCATGGATGTTGATTATGTTCAAGGGTTGATTGACGGATCACAAAGTGTTACAAAAGAATTTGCAAAAGCAATGGCAGACCATTATGGGTTTGCTAATGATGGACAGTTCTGGTTAAATTTGCAAGAAACATTTGATAAGAAAGTAGGTGGCAGAGATGTTTAAATTAATAAAACGCCCACGTTCTGATAACGATAAATATACTAAATATGATGTTGTGCTTGATAAAGAATATACTGTAGAAGAATTTATTGATGCAATTGCAGATGGAAGAAATGGAACGCATGGTCAAATCACAATAAAAAATGATAAAGAAGCCATTGAATCACTTGTCTATAATATCGAGAGTATTGATTATAGACATTGTGTACTTCAAAATGCTGAAGAAAAAATTAAACAAGTATGGGCAAATGGTAGCTGGTTAAAAATCAATTATACTATTTTACTTGAAAATAAAAAGGAAACACAAAAAGGTGCGCTCAGATTTATTGTTAAGAAACCAGATGGAGAAGAATCAGTGGTTGTTATTTTTAGGAACAAGTCAGATGGCACATATTCATTTGTTAATTTGACCAAAGAGCATATTTGTTCATGTAAATTTAAAACAATCGATGAAGCCATTCAGGATATGAATGACCGACTAAAGAAAGGATTGATTGAGTCCTATGTTATGAAAGGAGAAAGAAAATAATGGATGTACATATTGGAGATTTTTGGCAGAGTAAATGTAATCCACAAGTAATTCAACATGTAGTTAATTTTTCATTTAGAATGGGTGGATTTCCAAGTAGTAAAGATATGCTACTGATCTGTGAAGAATTTCATTATACAAAGATAGGTGAGAATCCTGCCTCTGTCGAAGAAGATTCCAGATTCTTCTCACATATTACAGTGGATAATTTTAAAAAGATGAATCAATGTATTCTAAGTGCTGAGAGGATTATGAAAGATACTCAGGCATTTAAAACAGATAAAGATATTTTGGATTATTTAACAAAGAAAGTGGAGGAGAAATTAAATGCAAAATAATGTATTTCAGATTTATCTTGCAGGCGGTATGCAGGATTTATCATTTGAAGAGCAGAATACTTGGAGAGAAAGAATTTGCAATCAAATTATTGCTATGCGTAGAATACTTAATGTTAATATGAAAGAAGTCAACATTATTAACCCCGTTGATTATTACAATTTTCAAACAGAGTTACATGATACAGAAAAAGAAGTAATGAGATTTGATACAAATTTTGTTAGAAATAGTGATCTTGTTGTGGTAAATGCGAATGATCCGAAGAGCATTGGTACATCTATGGAGATTGCAATTGCATATGAACGTCATATTCCTGTACTGATTTTGAATACAGAAAAGAAAAGATTGCATGCTTGGTGGGTGCAAATGTCTGACAAGATATTTGACGATGAGAAAAAATTATGTACATATATATATGACTTTTATCTCAGGATGAATCATAGTAGTTTTCGAGCATGGGTGTAAATGCAATGATATAAAATAGGAATTTGATGTTAAAAATAACCACAATATATAGTATGTCTATAAATATTATATACTATATATTGTGGTAGAAAAGGAGTTGAAACACTATTACAGCAGAAAAACAAGGCAAGTTTATTATTTTCCATCTGGATGATGATAAAACTTGCAAATATGATTTATCAAATGGTGATTGCTATGGCAAGAGCGGCAAGAAAGTGAAAGCTTTGAACAATATTCTGTCTGGACATTCAGCTGATGAATTGGATAAATTGTTTGTGTCCGATCCACATTATGCAGAGTTTCTAAAATATGTAAATTGGCGAAGAAATTGTGAAATGGGAAGAACTACATGGGGCTTCATTGATTATAATTTAGGAACTTTGTTTGAATATGCAAGTAAGTATTCTATGTGCGAGCAGTTCTTTGCTATAGGTTTTACACACAAACAAGTCACAGAAGATTTTAAATATTCAATTAATGAAGTACCAAAATGGTTGAGAAATTATTGTCTTGGTGTGAAGAATAGACGATTGTTAAGTAATGATTTTGTTGATTTTTATAAGATGTATCCAGATTATGTACAAACGATTTTACAGACAGAGTATATGACATTAACTAAAGAATATTTAATAAATTTCTTTGAGGATAATCATAGATATCGTTTTACGAAAATTTTGGAGGCTTTAAATCAGGATTATGGCTATAATCTTGCAGATGTGTTTGTTTATATAGATAGAATAATTACATTTGAAGCTGTTACCAATAGTATAAATTGGTTACTCGGAGAATTGCGTGATTATGCCCGTATGATGGACGCAATCAGTCATAAATTTGATAGATATCCAAGACATTTCAAAACAACAATGGATATTGTCACAAGAAATTACAAAAGATTACAAAAAGAATTTTCGGAAGAAGTCTTTAAGAGCCGTATTAATAAAGAATACGAATTTACATATAAAGGACTGAGATTCTTTTATCCAGACTCCACTCAAGACATTAAAGACGAAGCGGTGCAGCAAAATAATTGTGTGGCAAGTTACATAGATCGAGTCATTGATGGCGAATGCCATATCATGTTTTTGAGAAACGCAAAAGAACCAAACAAATCCTTAGTGACGATTGAAATACAAAATGGACGAATCGTACAAGCACTGCAAAGATTCAATGATCCTCTAACTGCCGATCAACAAGAAGCGGTCGATGCATGGAATGAACATTTTAGTAAGAAAGGTAAGGTGGCAGCATGATTAATATTAATGAATTGACTATAGATCATAAGATTAAATTAAAGAAGCCAATGGGATGCTTTGATAATCTTGGAGAGGTATGCGAGATTGTTAAGATTGATACAGATGAAAATGTTATCAATTTTAGATTTGATGTAGATGGAGTGCATCTTGGTGTGATGTCTGGAGATGAATTAGAAAAATATTTTGATGTTATTGAACCTGCTGTTGTACCAGATGATTATGAGTGGCATCCGTATGGGTTTATTGACGGATATCAGGTTGAATATCAGGCGCTTAAGAATGGTGGTATTTTGATGGAGACTGCATACGATAGAGATGATGGAACAATTTCTGTGGAGTATTGTCATCCTGAAAATCCTTATCGGCAAATTAAAAATGGGCAAAGAGGTAAGTTTTATGAAGATGATTTAAAAATGGCATTTTTCAAATTAAAGAAAATGTATTATGGCACATTATACGAAGGTATGCAAAAAGAAGTCATGTTAGATTTTGTTAAAAATAAAGACAAATTAGAGCCAGTTGAAGCAGATGAATGGTAGGATGCGATGATAGATAATGTCAAACTAGCAATTAGAATATTTTCAATTACTATGTGCGTATTGGTATATGTAATTGTTTGGGTTTGGTTCATAGTTACTGGTTGTGATGATTCATATAATTGGGATTTAACTGAATATAGGATATTTTTCTTATGGGTTATGCTCCATGTATCATGCTTAATTGGAGTAATTTTGTGGGCTTGGTGTTAGAAAGAGGTGATAAAGATGGGCAATGTCAAAGTTGGAGACGAAGTGTATTTTGCTTGGTACGATGAACCATATACTGTTAAGTCTGGAATTATTACCGAGATTAAATGTCTTGGCGATCTAACATATATAATGATACAAGATAGTATAACGCATGGTTTATATATGGTTCTTTTAGAAGAGATATATCGCACTGAATCAGAAATAAAAGCGGTTCTAAAACGAGAGTTTTATGCCAAGGTAAATGAAGTCAAAAAAGATATTCATACCTTAGAAGAGTTACTAAAATTCATGTACAATAATGATCTTACAATTGATGAAGATGATGGATATTGTGTTTGTGAAGAACGTGTTGCGGTAAGAGAACTGGCGAAAGAAATTTGTGGGATTGAGTTAGGAGAGTAATGTAGATGGAGAAGAAACTTTTGTGCGCATATTGTCGAAAGCTAGTTGATTATGAACTTGAAACAAGGTTTACAATTGTTCCAATGATAGGTGAAAGAATTTCGTTTGCAGAGACATATGGTATTTGTAAGATTTGTGGAAGGGAAATTTTTATTCCAGAGGTACATGATCATAACATGGAAGCTATGGACAGAGTATATCGGATTACAAAAGAGCGAAAGGGGAATTTAGCAATGAATCAAACCTATCAAAATTGTGGTATATACTGCAAGGCACAGAATTATGATACTAATAAGTGGATTACTGGGACATACATCGGTAAAGGATGGTTATTATTCCCAAGATGTGAACCAGCAGACCATAGTGGTATGTATGGGTGTCAAGTAAAAGAAGATACCATTTGTCAATCAACTGGCAGAGAAAATGAATTTGAATATGATGTTGTACAATTGGTTGATGATGACGAAGACGTATATTTGATTATTTATAATGATGAAGATTTGGCGTGGCAGATGTTATCTGTTTATGGTTCTGATATGATTGATTTAGGAGAAATTAAACCAGATCAATATGTGAAACTTGGCAATATCAAAGAAGATGATTATTGGAGAAAGGAATGGGAAAGACAGAGTGAAAAAAGAAAATAATAAAGTATTTACATACGGGCAGTTAGAAGAATTAAGAAATAGTTTAGCACTTTCAATAGGCGAGGTTGAATCATCAAATAAGCAAGATCATATACTTCGAAAATATTATAATATATGTAGTTTTCTTGATACGTTTCAACTGACGAAACCGCTAGTTGATGAACTAAAACGTCATCCGATTGCAGCGAGATATTTTGTTTTGTCGTTATGGAACGAATTGGTGGATTCGTGTCTTAATGCGTGCGATACATTGACTGTGAATGATATAGAGAATCGAGATTCCGAAAAGCTACTATCTACTAAAACCAATGCGGCACAGTACATCCATGTATTAAATGATATGATTTCCATAAATGATTATACAACAATTCAAGATGAGGCGTTGCAGTTTGCAATTGATACAATTAAGGAGAAATATAATGGAGAAAGAAAAGAAAAGTAAATTACATACGCCAAAAGAAATTTTAAATGCACTGCATGTGATTCAGGATACGTGCGAATACCATCTTGATGGAGCAGACGAAGATTGTAAAGCCTGTCCTTTATGCACGATGATGGGCGAAGCCCCGACTTGTACACCTAGAGACCTTGACCCTTGTAATTGGGAAATTGATGATGATCCAGATACTATATGGCGAGCATTCAAGAAGTAGGAGGTGATATTGTGAGCGAGAAAAATTATAAAGAGTATACACCTGATGAGATATATGATGCTTTAAGCGTAGTTCAAAATATCTGTAAGGCAAACAGAGTTCATGATATGGGAAGTAGAAGTGTCGATTATGAGAATTGCTTAAATTGTGATTTTTATAATGTAGTTAGAGGTTGCAGGGTAAGAGTTTCATTACCGAAATATTGGAAGCTAAATGCTCCACCCAGAGAATGGGAACCATTTGTTCATGATTAACACATAAACACAAGTAAATAAAGGAGAAAATGTCGTTGAAATTAAATGACGAACAGAGAAAATTGGTAGAACAAAATCATAATTTGATTTACTCTGCTATGACAAAATGCGGTATCCGCAGACAAGATTTTGATGACTATTATGGATTCGCTGCCATTGGGTTGTGTAAGGCAGCAATTGATTATGATGAATCCAAAGCTAAATCATTCTCTACATATGCATATAAATGTATGCAAAAAGAAATTATAGCATATACTCGATGGAGATTTGCAGATAAAAGAGATGAACGACTTACCTTATCGTACAATCAGTTAATGAATGATTTAGATGAAGACGAAAAAGAATATTCTTTTTTGCTAGCTGATAAAAAAAATAATGAAAAAAAATTAATTTTCTTTTTGTGTTTTGATGAGCAAATGCGAATACTAAATAATAAGGACAGGTTAATTATTAATTTAAAGGCAAAAGGGTATACGAACGAAGAAATAGGAAATACCATTGGTGTTACATATCAAGCAATTCAATATCAATTGAAAAAAATTAAAAATAAATTAATCCCATCCTTATAATTTCAAAAAAGCTTTTTGCTTTTATTATTTTTTTGACGCATTTGTTATAAACGTACTAGAACGATTATAGCAATATAAGCCGATCAGATAAATTTATTTTTTGTTCCTGTTGGCTTTGGCAGAGTTGACAGTGGATATAAATTGATGACTTATTTACAAACTAAAAACTAACTAAACAAATTTAATAACAAGAGGAGGAATTCTATTTAATGAATTTTGAAATGACAGGAAAGCTCAGCATTAGCAAGGACACAGAAAAATTTCACCCTTACAGTGAGACAAAATATGAAAAGTCAGGCTGGGTACGAAGAAGACTGTTATTTAATGTGACATGCGGTGACAGTAGACATATGTTAACTGTTGACGCAGGAAGTTTCGAAGATGGACACGGTGATGTCTATACATATTCCAAACCAGAATACGACTCAAGTGGTAAGAAAATCAAAGATGGAGAAAAAATTCAGATTCCTTTTAAAGACAGATTAACATCTCCAAAACTGGAAGAAGTATCAGATTTCAGAAAATTTGTTTTTGACCTAGAAAAACCAGGAAGAAGATACAAATTAAAAAATGCCTTAGAAAAAATTAAAGAAGGTAAAGATGTTACGGATAAAGATCTTGCCGAAGTTGGATTAACGTCCGTAGATGAGCTTGAAAAAGAGTACGAAAAGAGCAAAAAGAGACATCATGAGTTTATCTCTGAATGGGATTACGCAGAATTTATCAAAAAAGTCATTGATAGTGGCAAATATGATGATTGCAATTTTCATATCAGGGGGCGTGGAGATTATTCATATTCTGATGACAAAGAAAGATTTTATGAGAATCTAATTCCTAACAGAATTTATCTCGCAGCAGATGATGATGAACCATATTCTACAGCAACAATGAGTTTTGTATTTGGAGCTGAGAGCTTAGACGAAACAAGTGTTGAGGAAGACGGTAAATATTACGTTAATGGATTTGTCTTTGAATACATCCAGAGCAGAAAGAAAAAATTAGCCGTTCCAACAACAGTTGTTATTCCAGTTCCTGATAAAGAAAAAGACGAAAGCGGATACAAGAAGGCTAATGGCTTAAAGAGAAAATTCATTGTCGACGATGAAGACAAATACATGGAATACGGCATTGTCGTAGATATGATCAATGGTTCTCAGCGTGTAGAACTTACAGAGGACATGCTCTCAGAAGAACAGAGAGATGATCTTGAATGTGGAATCATTACTATGGAAGAGATTCAAAAGGCGATTGGCGGAAGTGCTTATGGAGATAAAGTCAAAGAGTATCAGTTAATTAAGCCATCACGCAACGGTATTAAAGAGGGCGTTCAGGACACGGTTTATACAGCAGAAGATATGGAAGTACCTGCATTAGAGATTGACGAGAACGAAGATTTATTCTCAGAAGAATCAATCGATAATGATAATGATGACGATGATGACTTATTCGATTAGAGTTTAGAGCTTTTAGCTCTTTACTCGCTTGATGATTTATAAAACAAAATACTGTCTTTAAAAGGAGAAATTATACATATGGAATTACCAGTAATTAACGAAATTAAACCAGATATTAAAAACCTGTCAATCTATCTTAGATCAATTAAAAAGTTCGGAAAAACTACATTGTTCAGAGATGTAATTGTTGCAAAATATGGAGATCCGTCATATGGACTTCTCGTACAGTGCGGATTCGAAAAAGGAACAAGGATGTTAGATAATATTAACACTCTGCGTATTACTTCATATGAAGATGCGGTAGAGTTAAAAGAATACTTAATTAACAAAAGAGTATTCAAAAGAGATAAGTCTGGCAAAATTGTTCGCAATGAAAAGAGAAAACCAGAATATGTTCCAGTAAAACACAATATTCAGATGGTTTGTTTTGATACCGTTGATGAAATTTGTCCATTATTTGAAGAAGAGACAATCAGGATCAGCAATAAAGAAGGACAGAAAAAGTGCAAAACTATCAACGCTGCTATGGGTGGCTATCAGGCAGGACAGAGATATACAGCAGACATGATCAAAGCTTACATGAGTGATATCGAAGATGCTGGCATTGGTGTTTGGGGAATTGCTCATACAAAATTCAAAACTATCAGAGAAAAAGGTGGCTTAGAAGAAGACGGATACCAGCAGTTAACATCCAATCTTGTAAGTGCTTATGAATCTGCTTTTGGTGATATCTTTGATGTAACTTTCACTGGTGTAATTGACAGAAATGTTGAAGTCAGAGGTGAAGGTGATAAAGCTAAGAGATATGCTACAGATGAAATTAGAAAACTTTATTTCCGTGGAACAACATTAATTGACGCTGGTGGTAGATTTGCTTCTGATGCAGTTCCTGAATATATGGTATTTGACAAAGGAAATATGGGAGAAGATTTCATTGAAGTGGTAGAAGACGGAATGGAGAAATCTAAAACAGTTCTTTCTAAAAAAACTAAAAAGCCAACTCCTCAGCCAGAGCCAGAAGATGAGATCGAGGAAGACATCGATGATGTTATTGAAGACGATATTACAGAAGCTGACGAAGATTTAATGGAAGATGTCGTTGATGATATTGATGAAGATACATCAGACGATTATCCAGAAGATTTAAGAGAACATGTAAAAGAGTTATGTAAAACTTGTGAAGACGCAGAATTAAAAACAAAAGTCAAAGGAATCATTAAGCAGTATGGAAAACTTAGTGAAGTCGACGATGATGGGTTAAAAGAAATGTATGATCTGCTGAAATAGGAGTCTGAGCAATGCTTGTAAAATGTAGAATTTGCGGCAAAAAAGTAGACAGAAACGAAGCTTTTAAAGTAGCAGTAGAAGGTAAACCAAATGCCTACTACTGCTCAGAAGCTGAGTATAACAAAATGATGGAGAACCGCAAAAATAGAAATGATACATATTATTGTATTTATGATATTTTCGGCTATACGGTAACGAACACTGTATTAAATAAGGAAGTAAATGCTCTTGGCAAGATTTACGGATTTAAGCTGATATTAGAATACTTGCATGACAATCAAGAATATTTAACAAGAATTGTTGGGAGAGAATACAATAGCGAATTTGCTAAGATTAAATATTTTTCAGCAATTTTAAAAAATAGTCTGGTTGATTATAGGGACTCAGACGATGGAGTTCCACAGAGACAACAGGCTATTGTTAAACATCATGTTGTAAGCAAGCAGATCAATGAAAATATCGGAGCTGAAAAAACTAAATACAAGAAGAAAAAGAAATCTCGTAGATGTATTAACGATATTTTGACGGAAGTTGGTGAGAAAGAATAGCAGATTTTGTTGCAGGAGTTAAAGACAAATATCCGTCAAAATTATTAAAAGGTCGTATGGAGGCAGAGGGAAATGTAATTAGTTGTTTCTTTAAAGATATGTTGCTTTTGGATGACACTACATTCGAACAACACGATTTCATTACAAAAGATGGACTTTTTTACTTTTCTATGCTTAAAAAATTACGTGAACAGGGTTTCTATTCTCTGGATGAAATCACGATTTTATCCAACCTGTCTGAGAACGCTATAAAAAGATACACTGACATGGGAGGATGGGATTCTATTCAACATCAGATAGATATTATCAACACACAGAATTTTGATGTGTATATCGACATTCTGTATAGAGAAAACACTATGCTGAAGATGTATGATGATGGATTTAACCTGTTCAAAGAGATAGACATTGACGGCAAGAAAATCGTACCAGTAACACTTTTCAGAAGAATGACTGCCGAGGAAGTTACGGATTGGTATGATGCAAGACTAAGTACATATGGTACGGGATATTCCAGTAAGATTCTGGAAGAAGAAGAAATTGATTTTGATGATGATTTTATTGATTCCTGCGTGGAAGGTGAAGAAAATGGAGTTCCATTTGATGTGGCAGGGATTGATATTAATGGCGAAGAAATGAACTGCTTTCCGTTCTTATCCAGACAGATCATGGGTATTCTTGAGGGAACACTTACTATGATGGGTGGATTCAGTAGTGCAGGTAAATCAACATGGTTTATCACTTTGCTTATGGCATTGCTGAATTATGATAGGAAAGTATTGATCATTTCAAACGAAGAAAAAGTAAAGAAATTTAAAGTCAAGTTTATGATTTGGCTTTTGGCGAAGCATAATCGTTATTTTAAGTTGACAAAAAAGAAAATGATGTCTGGACAGATTGATGATGCAAGCCGAAGAGAACTAAAAGATGTGCAACAGTTATGGCGAGAACAGTATAAGGGTAGAGTGAAATTCTTACTTATCAACGATGCTGATATGACTGTTGTCAAGAAGAAAATTAGAGAACATGTACTTCGCTACGGATATGACACAGTGTTGTATGACACTTTTAAGATTCAAGAAGGAGATTTTAAAGGTAATCGTACTGATTTATCTTTGGTTCATGACAGTCGAGAGTTAGATAAACTTGCAAAAAAATACAACATTATCATGCTGGCATCTGTGCAGTTAGCAGAGTATATGAGAGGAAGGCTATTTCTTGATAGCTCTGTTCTTTCAAACTCTAAACAGATCAAAGAAGTATTAGAGAATCTTTTCTTGATGAGGACTGTATATGACGAAGAACTTGATGAAAAGAGTAAATTCTATTGTCGTCCATTTAGGCTAAAAAAAGTTAATGATAAATGGATTGAGGAAGAATATCATCCTGATCGTACTGCGGTGTGGAGAGCTTTATTTGTTGAGAAATGTCGAAGCGGTTCAAACTCATCAGATACAGGAGTTGGTTATCTACTTAAATTCGATGGTGATCATTGTATCTTTAGAGAGGTTGCGCAGGCAAGATTTAAACATGGAGAAATCAAATAATTAAAATGTGCGGTGTGATATATGTTAGACAATATAAAAAAAGAACTATTGTCTAATCCTGAAAAAATAAGAGAAGTCTTGGAGCATTTTGATTATTGTCATGTAGTGATCAGAAACACATATATGTCATTTGGTCGAGATGAGGTCTCTTCAAAGAAGTCCATAGTAATCAATCTGAAAAATAACAAAGCGTTGTTTGTGCATGATTATGCTAGAGCAATCCAAAAAGATTTGTTCTCATATATTATGCAGCAACGTGGAGTTGATTTTGCAGAGGTTTTAAGAGTTGTTAAAAACATCTTAGGGATTACTGATTACTATGATTTCTTTGATAGACAAGGTATTTTTGGCGGATTTTATGAAAGGATTAGAAATCACAATGTAGTTCGAATCCAAACTTATGATGAATCTATATTAGATAAATACAATAATGTAGGGAATTTAAGATTCCTTAAAGATAATATATCACTTGAAGCACAAAGAATTTTTGGCATTCGGTTTGATACATCATCTCAAGGAATCGCAATTCCGATTAGAAATCAATTAGGACAATTAATTGGTGTAAAAGAAAGATTTAACTATGACGTTGAAGATGGTGAAATGAAATATTTCTACGATGTTCCGTGTCAAATGTCTCAAACATTATATGGATATTCTCAGAATTATCAGTATTTAGCCAACGGTGTTGTGTTGATATTTGAGGCAGAGAAATCTGTAATGCAGTGTTTTACATATGGAATTAGAAACTGTGTGGCACTTGGCAGTGGAACAATCAGCAAGAAACAGGTGCAATTATTATTGGAATTAAATCCTAAAAAAGTAATATTTATGCATGACGTTGGCTATGATATTGAGAATATCATGAGAAATATTGACATGGTAAAAGGATACTCAAGATTTGCTGAGATTGAGTTAGGATACTGGAATTTTAATTTAAGTGAGTATTCCAATAAGGTATCACCGTCCGATATGGGAAAAGAAAAGTTAAATTACATATTAGAAAACGAAATAAAAATGATAGGGGATGAAGACGTCGAAGAAGAAATATAACATTTTGAACGATTGCAGAGGACTTTTTGAAGATGAGGTATTTGAAATTATCATGCAGGAGCGTGGTATTGATGATCCAGAACATTTTCTAAATCCTACGGAAGATGATTTACTTCCTCTTGATGACTTAAAAAATATTGATAAAGCATATAAGCTTTTGGTAGATGCAGTATACAAAGATAAACGTATTGCAGTACATTTTGATACAGATACTGACGGAATCACATCTGGTGCCATTATGACACGATATTTAAAAAACATGACAGAAAATCCAGTAGATGTATACATTAACCGAGGCAAACAGCATGGATTAGTAAATCAGGACATTGCTAAGTTTTATGGGTATGATTTACTGATTGTCGTTGATAGTTTAGATAAAGACGAGACTCAGTATAAGGATTTAAAAGAAACAGGAGTTGATGTGATTGTGTTAGACCACCATGCCATCGATCCAGATGTTCCTTATGACAACTATTGCACATTAGTTTCTTCTCAGAGAGAATATGAAAATCCACAGCTATCTGGCGCAGGTGTTGTTTGGAAGTTTTGCAAGTATATTGATGAGCAGAATGGTACAGATTATGCAGATGATTTGGTCGATCTAGCAGGCGTTGGGCTGATTGCAGATATGATGGATATGAGAGTAATGGAGAATCGTTACATTGTATCCGAAGCTTTGAAAGAAATTAGAAATCCTGCGATTAAGAAGATTATTGGTGGATTTGAATTCAACAGCACAGCAGTTGCTTTTAGTATTGCACCGTTGGTTAATGCTGCAAACAGAATGGATCAGAATGAAATTGCTCTAAATGCTTTCCTTGAAGATGACAATAAAAAGTTACGAGGATATATTAAACAGTTAAAGCAATGCAAAGAAGACCAAAATGAAGAGGTCGCACAGCTGATGCCAATGATTGCGGAACAGTGTGAAGCTCAGAGTGATAAAAAGATGATCACAACTTTTATCGACACTGATTATGGTATTTCTGGGTTAATTGGAAACAAATTGCTTGAAAAATACCAGAAGCCGATTCTTGTGCTAAAGAAAAATGAAGATACATATGCAGGATCTATGCGAGCAGTTGGTGTAAAAGACTTCCGACAGATATGTAATAACAGTCAGTTGGCTGAAGCAAATGGACATGAACTTGCCAGTGGTATTGAAGTTCCTAGAAAGAACTTCGCTGAGTTCACCTCTTATATAGAAGAAACTCTTCCAGATAAGCCAGAAGATACAACAGTTGATGTCGATATTATGCTTGATATTTCAGACATCACAAGAAAAATGGTTGACATGATTAAGAAAATTGATCGTATTTCTGGACAAGGATTTAAACCTGTAAGAGTTTATATTGAAGAGATTGACGACTATGACATTGGTCAGATGAGCAATTATAAACATCTTGTCCTGAAACCATGTAACAATGATAAATTGTGGATCATTAAATGGAACTATGATGGATCGTTTGAGGATATGGAAGACCATTCTATGATGAATGATGAGTTTTGTGCTGTAACTACTCTTGATTGTGGATTCTTTGGCAGAAAGTTTGTGCTGAAAGCTGTGTGTGATTCACTTGAAGAGGTGGGATGATTATGGCAGGAAAAGAAGTATTTTGTTCAGTCTGTGGTTTATCATCTACTTTGGATGGACATTTTTGGAAAGAAAAGAAGTTGTGCAACAGACACAATATGCAGTTAGAAAAACATGGAAAACTGTTAGATAAAGATATAGTGATCCCTAAAAAGAGACATAGATGGACTCCAGAAGAAGAAGTCAGATTAGAAGAGTTGTATAAACAAGGAGTTTCTTTTGAAAAAATTAGTAAACAAATGAATCTATCCGTGGCAGCCATAGCGGCTCGAAGTCGTCATTTGAATCTTGGCAATAAGTATATGAGGTCTAATAATCCTAATTTTAAAGCCACATATCAGGATTATGATTGGTGTTATGAAAGATATGTTGTTAAGGGAATGACTCATCAAGAAATGGCAGATGAATGTGGTGCCTCGTTAAGAGTTATTCAGAAATGGTGTTCTGAAGTTCATAAATTAAATTGTTGGACTTTCAAAAACAATAAGACATTAACCGATAAACAGTATCAAATTATTTTATTTGGCACATTAGGAGATGGGCATATTGATAAGAGAGAGACGCAACCTTTGTATATTGAATGTCATTCTATAGCAGAAAAGGATTACGTGTTTTGGAAATATGAAGAATTAAAAGATTTATGTAACTCTGAGCCAAAGTATTATGAAGGTGGCTATAAAGATTTTGGTTCTGGTACAAAGTATTGGTGTAAACCACATTACAGATTTGAGACAAGAATTATTAATCAATTGAAGGACATTCGAGACATGCCAAGAATCAATAAGATTTGGCAATTGAATGAATTTGGATTATCTCTTCATTGCTTAGACGATGGATGCAGAGGTAAATCAGCGTGGGAATTATGTTTGGCAGAATATACTCAGCAAGAAATTGATTTATATATCAAGCTGTGTAAAAAGAGATTTGGGTTATATGCTAAACAGCAGACAGATAAAAGATATATAAGATTTGATTCAGATTCAAGTAGAATTATTGATCAAATTATTTTAAACAATATTCCTAATTCGCTTGACATTATCAAAAAGAAGATATTAGAAAACGATAAAATTTCTAAAAAAGTAAGATACATTTATGTTGTCATGCAGAACGGAGAACAGATTGGTTTATCTACATATTGTAGATCTCATGGTATTCCATATGAAAAGACAAGAAAATATGTTATTGAGCACAATATCTCTCGAATTCAAGAAGCTGATCTACTAAATAGATTAAAAGCTGGAGGATTAATGAATGCGGTATAACAATTATCATAAACACGATCATGTGTCAAATATCTTTACCCCAGATACAAATACTAAACAAGAAGAGTATATTCTTAAAGCATTGGAGTATGGGCATACAAGTTATTATAGTACGAATCATGGCAGTTTTGGAGATATCTTTGAAGCCAGAACATTGTGTAATAAGTATGGATTGCGTTGTATTGCAGGCATCGAAGGATATATTGTCCCAAATGCGTCGCAAAAAGACAAAAGGAACTATCATATTATAGTGATCCCTAAAACCGATGAAGCCAGAAAGAAGATGAATTATGTATCAAGTATGGCAAACATTAAAGGGTTTTATTATAAACCAAGATTTTTTTTATCTGATTTATTAAAACTTGATCCCAATGATGTTTATATTACAACTGCATGTGTAGCAGGATTATTACGAGATGAGGATTCAATTAATGAGATTTTTATGCCTCTATATAAGCATTTTAAAGAAAATGTAATGCTAGAAGTTCAGACTCATGATGATCCGTTGCAAATTGAAATCAATAAAAAGGCAATATATCTGTCTGATCAATATGGGTTAAGCTTAATTGCTGCAAATGATTCACACTATATTGACGAATCAGGCAAAGAAGAACGTCTGGAATTATTGCGAGGTAAACATATCAATTACGGCAGTGAAGACGATTTTATATTAGATTATCCTACTGCCGAAACAATGATTGAAAGATTCAAAAAACAAGGCGTTTTGACAGATAGACAAATCTCAGATGCATTAAATAACACATTGTTGTTTGATGAATGTGAAGAAATACAACTCGATTATTCAATTAAAATGCCTACGATTTATCCTAACTTGACTCCCGAACAAAGAGTGGGTCTTCTAAAAAAAGAAGTAAATAAACGGTTCAAGGAGATTCGAAAAGAAGAACATATTGAAGGAGAAGAGTTTAAAAAATATAAAGATGGAATTCGATATGAGATGAAAATCATCGAGGATACTAATGATGAAATACATACAGCGGACTATTTTTTGTTTAATGAGAAAAATGTAGATCTTGCAGTTAATAAATATGGTGGTGTATTGACTCGTGGTGGAAGAGGTAGTTGCGGTTCCTTCTATATAAATAGGATATTGGGAATGACACAACTAGATAGATTTAAAATTAATCTTCCGCTTTTCCCAGACAGATTTGCTTCTACTGCCAGATTGCTAGAGAATCGCTCATTGCCCGATATAGATTTTAACGTAAAATCCCAAGAACCATTTATTAAAGCTTCAAGGGAATTGCTTGGTGAACACGGGTGTTATCCAATGTATGCACCAGGAACCATGCAAATATCTGAAGCATTTAGAAATGTATGTAGATCTAAGAATATGTCATTTGACGAATTTAATCATGTGGCAAAAAATCTGGAAGAATATCAAGATGATCCGAAATGGAAACCGATTATCGAAGAGGCAAATCGCTATGTTGGAACAATTATATCTGGTTCTGTACATCCTTGCGCCCATATTTTAAGCAACACTAATTTGCTTTATGAGTACGGTGTTACTCGTTTAGGTGAAAACGTATGTGTTTTAATTACTTCATCTGAAGCAGATGAATATAAGGTACTTAAAAACGATTATCTTATCGTCACGGTCTGGAAGCTTATTGACGAAACATTTAAAGAGATTGGAATTCCGATTATTAAGGCAAATGAATTATTGGATAAAATTAAAGATGATCAGAGAATATGGGATTTATTTAAAAATGGTATTACATGTACTTTAAATCAGGTTGATAGCGACAATGGATGTAGACAAGCAAAACAGTATGGTATTTCGTCATTTGAGGATGGCGCCCATATTGCAGCAGCCATAAGACCGTCTTTTGATTCATGGAGAGAACAGTTTTTAGATAGAAAACCATATACAACTGGTTCAGATCAGCTTGACGATGTTTTGAAAGATACTCATGGATACATTTTATTTCAAGAATCATTAATGCAATATTTTGACTGGTTGGGGGTTAGCCCAGCTGAATCTATTGGTTTAATTAAGAAAATTTCCAAGAAAAAAATTAAACAATCGGATTTTGATAATCTTGAGGAAAGAATCAAAAAGCAATGGATTATTAATACTGGCTCAGAAGAAATGTTTTCCGAAACATGGCATTTGGTACAAAGTTGTATGAGCTACGGATTTTGTTCAGCCCATGCAGCAGCAACCTCATTGGACATGTGTTATGGAGCATATCTAAAGGTCAATTATCCTTACGAATACTACAGTGTTTGCTTCAATAATTACGTTGGAGACAAAGAACGAACGAATAAACTAACAAATGAGTTAGAGTATTTTGGTATTAAATTAAGCGACATTAAGTTTAGACACTCTAACTCAAAATATTCTTATGATAAAGAGGGTCATACAATATTCAAAGGCATGTCGTCCATTAAATTTGTTGGAGATAATGTTGGAGAAGAACTGTATGCATTACGAGATAATCAATATGATTCTTTTATAGATTTGTTGCAAGACATATCTAATACATCTGTCAATTCTAAACAGTTAGATATTTTAATTAAATTAGATTTCTTTTCTGAATTTGGAGACATTAATTATCTACTTAAACAGGTTGAGTGCTATGACAAATTCTATGGCAGAAAACAGTTTACAATTTCGAAGCTCCAAAAAGAAGGCGAAGATATTGAATTAATCAAAAAGTATTGTCAGAAACAGACAGAAAAAACATTGAAAGAATTTGATTATATTGGATTTTTGAAAGATATGACATCAAGTATGGCATATTCACTAGTTTCAATAACTGAACGGATGGATTATCAGAAAGAATATATTGGTTACATCAGTTACATTAACCCAAACGTCGGCAAACGATATTACTATGTTAAAGATTTATCTGTAACAAAATCCATCGTTAACATTCAGTTATATGAAATTTACTCTGGAAAAACACAAAAAGTAAAAATGTGGACAACCCAATATAAGAAGAACCCATTCGATGAAGGAGATATTCTATATCTGAAATCAGTTGAGAAGAAACATAAAAAAGAACCAACTGAGGAGATCAATCCAAAAACAGGAAAGAAAATCTACAAAGATGTGCCAGATAAATTTGAGTTTTGGCTTAAGAATTTCACTATTAAAAATGACGCAGAGGAGGAATTAGTATAATTCAATTTTACAAATATACCGACAAGGAAATCAAAGAACTCATCAGCTCGATGACAATCCTGGTCGACACAAGGGAGCAAAAGGCTGATCATATCATAGGTTACTTCGATAGAAAAAGCGTAAATCATAAAAAGAAAGCATTGAATTATGGAGACTACAGTTTCATGATTCCTGCAAATGAGAAGCTTGGTATTCAGAGAGATATGTATTTTGACAGCAAAGTATGTGTTGAGCGCAAAGGAAGTCTTGAAGAAATCAGTGGCAATTTATCAAAAGATCGTGCCAGATTTGAAAAAGAGTTAAGTCTTGCACCAGAGACAAAAGTTATTCTGCTTGAAAACGCCAATTACTCAGATATTGCAGATGGCAATTACAACACGCAGTATAACAAGAAATCATTCATCGGATCATTGCACAGCTTTTGGTTTAAATACAATGTGCCGATATTCTTCATGCCAGATAATAAATATTCTGGTCTGTTTATTCGATTGTATTTTGAATATTACTTAAAAAATTATTTAAAAGGGAAATGAGGTGCTGCCTAAATAATGGAGAGTCAGACATGCGAAAAGGTATGCGAGTTTGAAATGATTCCTACATATCAGATATTTTATAATGAAGAATCAATGTTTGGTATCTATGCGTTTTGTACAAAAGACCAGATACCACAATTCAGTCCATACAATGATAATAAATTTGATGACTCAGGAGATAAAGAATATGTTGCAAGTAAACTTGTTGGAGAAGTTCAACAGTTATATATTGGGACAAAGTATAATGTAAAAGCGACATGTATTTATTCTCAAAAATATCATGAATATCAATATAAACCGATTTCGGTTGTTGCAGATGTTCCAAAAACACAGACCGATCAGCTAATGTTTTTAAAAACACAAGCGAAAGAATCAATTGCTGAAAGCTTGCTTGCTGAATATCCAAATATCATTGAGGATGTTATGGCAGGAAAATGCAAGACTATCGATACATCTATGATTAAAGGACTTGGCAACAAGACATGGGCGAAGCTCAGAGAGAAGATCATTAATAATTATGTGATTTCCGAGGTTGTAGTTATGCTACAGCCTCATGGGATTACCTTTAATATGATTAAGAAATTAGTAGAAGCTGAGCCAGATCCAGAAAAGTTAAAATATAAAATCAACACAAATCCTTACATTTTAACTAAGATTAGAGGTCTTGGATTTAAGAAAGTTGATGATATTGCTTTAAAGATTCGTCCAGAGTTGAGAGATTCCAAGTATCGACTTGATTATTTTATGACGTATTATTTAACGAATCTTGGCGAGAGTGACGGGCATACATATATGGCGATTGCCACGTTGCGATCAGAAGTTAGTGCAACGGTTGGGGAATGTCTACATATATTTGACGATTATGTTGAAAATGATTTTCCTTCAGACATCTATGTTAGTGGCGAGCTAATTGGTTTGAAAAAGTACCATGATACAGAAATGAATATACTGGCATTGTTGCAAGAACGCAGAGATACTAATTCTACCAAGAAGAAAGAGATAATCACTTTAAACGAAATTGGACAAGTTATTGCCGAAGTTGAAAAAGAAGAAGGTTTTACGTTCAGCGAAGAGCAAAACAAAGGCATCTACACTGCATTACAGACAAATGTTGTTTTAATTAGTGGTGAGGCTGGAACGGGTAAAACTACCTTATTAAAACCAATTATCAGATGTTATAAGAAACGAAATTATAGCATTGCTGCATGTGCGTTATCTGCTAAGGCGGCACAGAGAATCCAAGAAGCAACAGGATTAGAAGCGAGAACTATTCATCGATTACTTGAAGCACAAGGCGTAGACTCGTTTATGCACGATGCTAACAATCCATTACCAATTGATGTAGTTCTTTTAGACGAAGCAAGTATGGTTAATGCAAGGTTGTTCTATCAATTACTTTTGGCAATTCGTCCAGGTACAAAGATTATTATTAGCGGAGATCATATGCAGTTACCACCAATTGGATATGGTAACATTTTCTCTGATCTACTCAAAATGGATGAGTTAGATTCAGTGCAATTAACGAAGCCAATGAGACAAGCAGAAAAGTCTGGTATTCTTAGTGATGCTAGAAAAGTGCGTAGAGCAATTTCTCCAATTGAGGATTTTAGTGCTAAACAAGTTCATGGAGAGCTACATGATATGTTTTACATTTTCAGAAATAATCGTGAGAATATTTTTAATTTGGTTGTAAAGCAGTTCATGACGTGTGTTAAACAAGACGGTATGGATAATGTGGTTGTAATCTCTCCTCGTAAGTCAGGTTGCATAAACTCTACAGAAGAACTTAATGTAGCAATTCAGAAAGAATTGTATAAAAATAAATCCAATGCAAGGTTTGTTACATATGGCAAAACAAAGAAGTTTTATGTGGGAGATAAAGTGCTTCAAACCAGTAATGACTATGAAAGAAACACATTTAATGGAGATATTGGATACATTACTGGCATTGATTATGATAAGAAAGTTGTTCACGCCATGATGAATCCAGACATGGATAAGAAGATGATCGAATATTCTTTTGCTCAGTTAGGACAACTTCAATTGGCATATGCATTAACAACGCATAAACTTCAAGGATCGGCTGCACAAACTGTGATTGGTATTATTGACAACACACATTACAAATTGCTTGATAACTGTATGTTATATACGATGTTAACACGAGCTAAGAAAAGATTTGCGCTCCTTGCAGAACCAGAAGCGTTCAAGAGATGTATCGTAACAAATCATAATAAGAGGCGCACTTGGTTAAGCCTAAAAAATTAACTTTATTCTTTGCACCTATTGACAGGGTGCAAGAAGTATGATAAGATACCAATATGCTAAGGAAAGGAGATGTGGAAATGAGAAAAAGATTTTTAATGAAAGTTGTCTCGTTTAGTTTTTTAGCAATGTGTTCGGGCTTTATGACTCACACGGTTAAAGCAGAGGAGCGACCCTCGGTAGAGGCTTCAACCTTATCAACAGAGACAACTGTTGCAGAAAATAAGCAAGGCAATGTGATTTCAGACAATCCAATCAGCCAAAGCGTTGCATTAAAAGATGTTCATGAGCATTATCAGAAATGTAAGAAAGCTGATGAAGAGCAAGCAAGACAGATTCGATTAGAAAAACTTCAAAAGAAACGATTGCGAATTAAACGACAGCGGCTGAAGCGAAAGCGAGAACTTGAAAAGAGTTCGCTTGGAACATTTTTGATCACGGCATATTGTCCATGTTATGAGTGTTCTGAAGGATATGGATCTAAGATTTCTTGGAATCATGCAGGACATAAATTTGCTCGACCGTATCATACGATTGCGGTTGATAAAAACATTATCCCTTATGGAACAAGAGTTAAGATTGAGGGATATGGCGATACAATCTTTGTGGCAGAAGATTGCGGAGGTAAAGTAAAAGGAATGCATGTAGATGTGTTCAAATCAACACATTCCGAAACAATCAATGTGCAACAGCACAGAAAAATATATGTAGTGAAGTAATTGGCAGTTACTGAAAGACATAGAAAACACAAACTAAAATAATTAACTAAACAATATAAACAAGAAAAGGAAAATCCAAAAATTATGAAAACTGAATATGTGAAAGAAATGAATGTCTTGATCGACAGAATCAATGATGCTTCATATGCGTACTACGCAGAGGATAATCCGATCATTTCAGATAAAGAATTTGACGATTTATGCACTGCTTTAGAACGACTTGAGAGAGATTCTGGCGTTGTTTTGAATAATTCGCCCATCCACCACGTTCAAGGATTTGTAATTGATTCTCTGGCTAAAGTAAAGCATACACGCCCAATGTTATCAGCTCAGAAGACGAAGGATGTCAATGAGGTCAAAAAATTTCTTGCGGATAAAATTGGTGTTTTATCATGGAAGGAAGACGGTTTGACGGTGGTGCTAAGGTACGAAAAAGGACGCTTAAAACAAGCAATTACAAGGGGAAATGGCGAAATTGGAGAAGATGTGACTCATACGGCACGTATGATTTTCAATTTACCTCTTGAGATTCCTGACAAGCGTAGTATTGAGGTACGTGGCGAATCAGTTATCAGTTATGAAAACTTCCAGAAAATCAATGAAGCGTTGCATGGCAAATACAAGAACGCAAGAAATCTGGCAGCAGGTACAATCAGGCAGTTAGATGCGAATGTAGCAAAGGAAAGAAAACTTGCTTACAAAGCATTTGAGTTAGTCAAAATTGATGGCGTATCTGATGAAGAAATGCCAAGCATTGCTGATAGTTTTAAATATCTTGCAGAGCAGGGATTTGACGTTGTAGAACATCAGATTGTTAATCGAGATAATGTTGAAGAATATATTGAGAAATTTGATCCAGAAGAATATGAATATCCTGTTGATGGTTTGATTTTTACTTATAACGATTATCAGTATGGTAAATCACTTGGAACAACAGGGCATCATCCATTAAATATGATGGCATTAAAGTGGATCGATGACCTCTACGAAACAACAATCAGAGATATTGAATGGAATACATCTCGTACAGGGTTGATTAATCCAGTTGCAGTATTCGATCCAGTTGATCTTGATGGCGCAGAAACCACAAGAGCTACATTACATAATGTAAGTTACATTGAAGGGTTGGAACTTGGTGCAGGTGATACGATTCAGGTTTATCGTAGTAATATGGTGATTCCAAAAGTACACGATAATCTGACAAGAAGCAATACATTCAAGATTCCAGATACTTGTCCAACCTGCGGTGGCGAAGCAAAAATCATCAATGAAAATGGTAGCAAAGTTTTAAAATGCATGAATCCTGACTGCAAAGCGAAATTGTTAAGCAAGTTTGTGAACTTTGTTTCCAGAGATGCTATGAATATTCAAGGTTTATCTGAGGCAACACTGAAAAGATTTATTGATCTTGGGTGGCTGAAAGATTATACAGATATTTATAATTTAGCAGAGCATAAATCTGAAATGAAGAACCTTGATGGATTTGGTGCAAAAAGTGTTTCTTCCTTATTAAATAGTATTGAGGAAAGTCGCAGATGTAAACTGGTTAATTTTGTAACAGCACTTGGCATTGAGCTTGTCGGGAAGTCAACGGCAAAAGATATTTGCAAGCTTATTGATAAGATTTCTCTATCGAACAATGAAAATCCATACGATGTATTTATTAAAAGAATCAAACAGAGAAAATATTTTGGACATATTGATGGTATTGGTATCAATACTTCATTGTCAATGGATGATTATTTCAAAGAAAACCTTGAAATGGTCGAGAAATTAGCAGAAGAACTTGAATTTGAAATGCCAGAAAGTAAGAAAGAATCTGCTGTTGATCTTACAGGAATGACTTTTGTTGTAACTGGTAAGGTAAATAAGTTTGCCAATCGTAATGTTATCAAGGATGAAATTGAGTCCAGAGGTGGCAAGGTTGCAGGATCTGTATCAAAGAATACGAATTATCTTGTGAACAATGATGTGAATTCTACAAGCAGTAAGAATAAAAAGGCACAGCAGTTAGGAATTCCGATCATTGATGAAGATGGATTAATCAAGATTCTGAAGGGAGATACGAGTGAATAAACTAACCATTTACGAATGTTTTGTTAGACAGGGAATCCCAGAAAGCAAAATCGAAAGGTTTGTTGTAAAAGACAATTATGTAGAATATCGCATCTGGGAGCCGTGTTCAATTTGCTATAACGGAGAAACATACAAATATGGTAGATGTTGTAAAGTAAAATATCTTGCTACTCCAGACGAGATGGATCTAATTTTTGACGAGAGTTACTTCGTTAAAGATGAAGATGCAGAGTTTTGGACAGAAGATTATGAATTCTACAAACAGCAGACAGGTGTAGAACCTTCAGAAATTGATTGGTCAAAACAAAAAGAAATTAAACACCCTAAGATTTAAAAGGAGAAAATTGAATATATGAAATTAAACATTAAAAAACGAATGGCGGTTATTGCTGCAATTGGATGTATCGGTATTGGTGGTATCGTGACAGGATGCACTGAAGCCGATAAGGTATCAACTAATGTATCCAAAGAAGCAGACAATTTTAATGTCTTAAGACGATTTGCTGTAATTAATACACGAACAGATAAAGTTGAGTTTGAAATTGTTGGAGCATTTTCTTTAGAAGATGAAGGTAGTAAGAAAGTAAAACTTATTGTCGAAACAGCAGATGGCTCATATAAGAAACATATTGTCCACATGAACCGAGATAGCATGTATGTAATCGAAGATTTAGGTGGGGCTAAAGTTAACAAATATAAATATGAAGTTAACTATATTCCAGAATCAATTGTTCCATTTAAAGTTACAGAGAGTAAATAAGGTGCCGTGGTATGGTAGGTAAACTTATTGACGTTACAAATTTCAATCCGCAAGAGGCGGTTGAGTTTATAAGAATGAGATGTACAAATTGTGATATTTACTATTTTTGCAACGGAGCAGATGCCAAAATATGCAATGACAAAGTAGATTATCTTTTAGAAAAATTCAGAAGAAATAGTAAAGGAGAGAACGAAATGATTATTACAGGAATGGATCATTTTCAGAGTGTTTGCAAACGAAAATTAGTCGATTGGTATAACAAACATTGCGAAGAAAATCATTTGGCAATGAAAATTGATCTCAGTAATGTGTTTATCGTCTGGAGTTGTAAGACTTTACAGAACTATAAATGCTTAGCATCTACGACAGTAAGTGGTGATGGTATCTACGCAGAGTATACATACAATGGCGACAAGCAGGAGTTATATGAAGATGTGTATAAGAAATTAACAAATGCATGTCATACAGAAGAGTAAAGGAGAACTGAATGAACAAAGCACAGAAACATTGGGAACGAATACAGCAGAAAAAGAAAAGGGAAGCTGAACAAATTTTGGCTGCAATAGCCAAAAGAGATGCATGGATTATGGATGCGACAGAATGTTTAGTGCGACAGTTTAGAAGATAGGAGAATTTATTATGGATTTTGGAACAGCAATTGATGCAATGAAAGATAAAAGAAAAGTAGCAAGAAAAGGTTGGAATGGGAAAGGTATGTTTTTATATTATGTTCCAGCAGGAGCTTATGCGCCATGTACCGATATTGCAAAAAGCATTGTGAATGAAGACGGATTAGTCGAATATGGAGCATATATTGCAATGAAAACAGCACAGGGTAATGTGGTTCCTTGGCTTGCAAGTCAGACAGATATGTTGGCTGAAGATTGGATGATCGTAGAATAGATAAAATTAATCTTTGATGAAAGGGATAACAGATGAAGAAATTATTAACTTCGTTATTTGTTGAAAACAAATATCATGCAGGAACGATCTTAGGTACAATCTTAGGACTAATGGTTGTAATCGCTGTCAACTTTGCAATCGTAAATCTGTTTATTTGGTTACTACATTTTGTTGTGGTAAATCCGCTAATTGTTCCAACGAAAACAAAATGGATTATCGCAGTAATTCTTACAATTTTAGAAAACATTTTTAACAGGTAGGTGATTAAATGGCTTTGATTGGAGCAATTTTAGGAGATATTTGCGGTTCTCAATATGAGTTCCGCAGACCTCACAATTTAGATTGGAAGAACTGTGAATTGTTTACAGATAAATGTAAATACACAGATGATACAGTTCTCAGTATTGCAACAGGTATGTGGTTGTTAGATGAAACCAATAAAGAACCTTGGGAGTTCTATTTAGAATATGGTAAGAAATATTCTGGCGTAGGATATGGAGAAATGTTCGAAGACTGGTTGTACGATGATGGAAACCATGTAAACGAGAGTTTTGGCAATGGATGCGCAATGAGAGTTTCACCAATTATGATGTATTTTAATGGATTTTCAGACAATCCAGATGCATTTAAATTTTATATTGATATTGCACGATATACATGTGAGAAAACCCACAGCCACTCAGAATCTTACAAAGGAGCATCGGTTGTGACAAGTTGTTCTTTTATGGCTCGTTGGGGCAGATCAAAAGAAGAAATTTACAAATATGCCTTAAGGTTTTATCCATCTAGTCAGTATACATATGGTGTTGATCGACCACTTGAAGATTATAGAAAGAATTATGTTTGGTCTGCGACAGTTCAAGATAGTGTGCCTGTGGCAATTAGATGTTTCTTGGAAAGCGAAGATTATGAATCATTTTTAAGAAATGTATTATCTTTGCCATGTGACACAGACACGATTGCTGCTATTGGCGGTGGTATTGCAGAAGATTTCTACAAGAAGACACTTGATAACTCAAATGAGCTTTTAGAAAGATATTTGCCAAAAGAATTATTAGATGATGTAAGTAAAATTTACAATGAAATGCCATAAGGTAGGTGATTCAATATCATAAAGAAAATCTTAAAATTTTTCTTGTCGATGATCGTACTGATCATCGTCTGGTTTCTTGCAACATTCATATCTGTTGGTGTATTTGCATTTGCGTTTTGGATAATAACAAATATTGTAATACCAATTGGAGTAGTAGTAATTGTAACAATTGTATTAATGGCGATCGCCTTCTATGTGGTGACATCGTTCATGGATTGATAGATTAAAAGGAGAATATATTATGAGAATTAAAAAATTATTAATCGCTGGAGCATTAATGTTAACAGCAGTAGGATGCGTTTCAGCATATACTATTTATGCAGATACACTAAATAATAACACTGATAAACAGGTTTCTGCAACAACAGAAGGTAAGTCAACTACAGAAACTACAAAGAACACAACAGAGCAGAAAAATAATAAGAAAAATGCCGTCAAAGAAGATTCTAAAGATACAACAAATGATGTATCGGCAACAACAGAAGAAGAAAAAAATACTGAAAATTCTACCGCAGACGATACAGACGATGCAGATTATACAGAACCAGAATACCCAGATGACGCAGATGAAACCTGTGATCATGTGTGGGCAGAAAAAACAATTGCATATGATGAAGAGAATGGATATCATTGGACAACTTATTGCGAAAAATGTGGAACTGTTAAAACAGAGCCAGCCAAAGAAGAGGATTATGAAAGACTCGACCCTGCAACAAAAGTAAAAGAAGAAGATATTGAATATGTAGATGATGATTCTGCTGAGGTCGTAGAGGAATCGTCAGAAACAGCAACTGAAAACTAAAATATAGCCTAAGGAGAAAATGAGTATATGACAAAATTAGATCAGTTAAATTTATTAAAGGATAGAAAAGCCGTCTTAATCGCTAGAGGCAAAGATAACGGCAAAATCGTAACAAAAATCAATAGAAGAATCAAGAAATTAGAAAAGGACTTATAGAGATGGCAGGAGATAAAAGTAATGTTTTAATCGCTCTGGTTGGACGATCTGGAGCAGGCAAAAGTGTCTCAGCAAAGTATCTGGAAGACATTTACGGTCTGAAATATCTACGATCATATACAACCAGAGAGAAGAGAGCAGACAAACTTGATGATCATACATATGTAAATCTAGCCCAGTATTCCAGAATTACAGGCAAGGTTGCAGAGAATCATTATACTGGCAATTGGTATTGTGCTACAGAAAGTCAGTGTGATGATGCAGATGTATATGTAGTTGATGTTCCAGGATTAAAACAGTTAAAAGAAAATTATCATAAGAAACATATCTTGGCATTATGTATTGATACTCCAAATTCTACACGTATTCAGAGAATGAAAGATCGTGGCGATACAAGTGATGCAATTGATGAAAGAATGAAAAAAGACGAATCTGCTTTTGAAGAAGCTTATGATTTATGTGATGCAGTTATTAATAATGAAGGAAGTTTGTCTATGACTTGTTTGAATATTATGGCTGAATTAGAGAGATTCAAAAGACAGATTAGAGACACGGAAGGAGCGACAACAAAGGAAGTTGATCAGAACAATTAATCAGCTTAGGAATTTAGTTTCTAAACTACACATAGAAAAAGAGGTACTTGTTAAGGATGTAGAAACAGGTAAGACAATGATGATTGAGAGCGTATCAACCGAAAAGATTGATGGCGATGGTAATGATGCACGATATACGTTGAACTGCAAGAAAGCAGGAGACGGGTGCGTTACATATAGATGATGATATTATTACATAATTTATTGGAGGTCTTTTATTGAAAGTAATTAAAAGAGATTGTACTGTTGTAGATTTCGACAAGACCAAAATTTACACAGCGATTATGAAAGCAATGAAAAATGGATCTGGTTTAATCAAAGAGGATGTGGCTAGACAGGTCGCAGAAGAGATTGAGAACGATTGTAAACAATTATCTGAAGAGATTGATATTTCTGCAATTGAAGCAATGGTATTCAAAAAACTTGTTGAGAAAGGGCAGGAATTAACTGCTAAAGCTTATGAAGGTTATCGTAGTGTTCGTGAGTTCCAGAGAGAGAATTATGACTCTATTGACAGCGAAGTTCTTGGGCTTATTGAGGATGCCAACGAAGAAATTAAAGATGAAAATGCAAATAAAAACTCTGTATTAAATCCAACAAAAAGAGATTATATTGCTGGTATCGTTAGCGAAGATGCAACAGAACGCTATTTACTTCCACCAGAAATTGTTCAAGCACATAAGGAAGGTATCATTCATTTTCATGACAGAGATTATTTTTTACAGAAAATGCATAATTGTGGATTATTAAATATTGAAGACATGCTTCAGAATGGCACAGTAATTAGCGAAGTATTAATTGAAAAGCCACATTCATTTTCAACTGCTTGCAATATTACGACTCAAGGCATTGCACAAGTGGCTAGTTCTCAGTATGGCGGACAGAGTATTTCTTTAGCACATTTAGCACCATTTGTAGATGTGAGTAGAAAGAAAATTAGATCTGAAGTTGAATTAGAATGGGCGCATATTGATATTCCATATAAAGAACAGCATATTGAAAAAATTGTAGCCAATAGATTGTATGAAGAAGTCAAAAAAGGTATACAAATTATACAGTATCAGCTGATCACGCTTATGACGACCAACGGACAATCCCCATTTATTTCCATTTTTATGTATCTGAATGAAGCTAAAACACCGCAAGAGAAAAAAGATTTGGCTTTATTGATTGAAGAGATGATTAGACAAAGAGATGAAGGAGTTAAAAATGAAGATGGTGTATTTGTTGCACCAGCATTTCCAAAATTAATTTATGTCCTGGAAGATGATAATTGTGACGAATCTACAGAATATTGGTATCTGACAAAATTAGCAGCAAAATGTTCTGCGAAAAGATTGGTTCCAGATTATATCTCTGAAAAGGTTATGAAAGAGTTAAAAGGCGACGTCTATACTTGTATGGGGTGCGTAGATGGTAAAGAGATGATTACATATAAAGTAAATGGGAAATTATATGTTGAATCGTTTGAGCGAGCATGGAAAAAATTATCAGATCAGTTTGAAGTTAAGCATCAGTTTAATGACGATAATCCAAACCTTTACATGGATTTGCATGATGTCTTAATTTACGACACACGAGAAGGTTTCGTGAAAACAAATCGTATTATCAGAAATGTATCAGATGAATGGTTGGATGTTAATTTTTCTAATGGACGCAGATTATTATGTACTACTGATCATGTATTTACATTGAAAGACGGTACGGAAACTTATGCTAAAGATTTACAGGTTGGCTCAAAATTAGAAATTAACTCAATGCAGTATGGAGAAGATATGCATTTATTCCACAAAGATAAAGCATGGCTGTTAGGATTCATGTTGTGTGATGGATGTTACCAGAATAATCACATTTTTGCTTCAATTGCAGCAAATGGAGAGGATGAAATTGAAGATAGATTTCATAAGACATTTAAAAAATATTTTGGAATGGATTCTAAAACTGTTTTACAAGAAAGAGAAAGAAAAGGTACATACAAAGATCTAAATGTTATCTCAGACAATAATGGTGGAATGCAGTCTACGATCAATTATTTCACATCAAAATTTGGTGGCATTAATAAAGCAAATAGACGAATCCCAAATGAAGTATTTTCTTGGGATATTGAAGCAAAGCTTGCTTTTTTAGCAGGGATGATTGACGCAGATGGATATATCAACTCTCATAACCACGAAAAAGGCTTTTGTACTGTTCAGATTGGCTCAACAAACAAAGAACTTGCATTAGGACAAATGGCGTTGGCGCAGAATTTAGGCATGCCTGCAAAGATTTATCATAATCATTACAGCAAACGAAATCCAGATCTTATTAGATATAGAGTTGAATTTCGTCCATGTGCAGGATTAATTGACTATATTGTGTGTAAAAAGAAACGTGATAACTATATTGAGTCTCCGATGATTATTTATGCAGAATCAGAAGTTAAAGAAATTAAACCGATTCATAAAAAAATGTTTAGTTATGATGTAACGACTGAAAGCGGACACTTTGAAGTGAGTGGTATTTATAGCCACAATTGCAGGTCGTTCTTAACACCTGATCGTTTCACAGACAAAGGAATTGGCAATATCGCACACGCAAAAAATTATGATCCAAAGCAGCATAAATATTATGGCAGATTTAACCAAGGGGTCGTTACATTATCTCTTCCAGATATCGCATTATCTTCTAAAAAGAATATGGATGAATTTTGGGCATTGTTTGATGAACGAACAGAATTATGTCATAAAGCACTTAAAGAAAGACATAAACGTCTTCTTGGAACAAAGTCGGATGTCGCACCTGTTCTTTGGCAATATGGGGCGTATAGTAGATTAAAAAAACATGAGGTAATTGATCCGTTATTATTTGATGGATACTCAACTATTTCATTAGGATATGCAGGATTATATGAATGTGTCAAATATATGACTGGGCATTCTCATTCAGATGGTGGAATTGGTGAAAAATTTGGATTAGAAATCATGAAGCGAATGAATGATAAATGTGAGAAGTGGAAGAATGAAGAAAACATTGATTACAGTATTTACGGTACACCTTTAGAGTCTACAACGTATAAATTTGCCAAGTGTTTAAAGAAACGATTTGGCAATGATGTGTTTGAAAAAATTGATGGCAAAGATAGAAATTACATTACAAACAGCTATCATATTCCTGTGTTTGAAGAAATTGATGCCTTTGACAAGCTTCGTATTGAAGCAAAATTCCAGAAACTTAGTCCAGGAGGGGCAATAAGTTATATTGAAACTCCTAATATGGAACATAATGTAAGTGCTTTATTGGAAGTAATTAAATATATGTACAACCATATTATGTATGCAGAAATTAATACAAAGAGTTGTTATTGTGAAAAATGTGGATACTCTGGAGATATTCCATTAGTTGATGAAGATGGTATTTTGAAATGGAGATGCCCTCAGTGTGGTAATGAAGATGGGTCAACAATGGATATCGCATTCAGATGCTGTGGTTATATTGGGACTTCTAAAAATGGCGGCAATCAGGGACGATACGGAGATATTCATGATAGAGTTTATCATTTAGACGACAAGGAGTTAGATGAATGAGATACGCTTCAATAAGAAAAATGGACATTAGCAACGGAGAAGGGCTTGGCGTAGCCCTCTTCGTTCAAGGATGCCACTTCCATTGTAAGAACTGTTTCAATAAAGAAACATGGGATTTCAATGGTGGTAAAGAATTAACAACGTGGGATGTGTTGGAATTGTTACGTCCACTAACTAATCCGCAATATACAAGATTAAGTATTCTTGGTGGAGAACCGTTGGCTCCAGAAAATCTTTCAGGTGTTTCTGCAATATGTAAATTTGTGAAAGAATTTATACCATGCAAAAAAATCTGGTTATATACAGGGAATAAGGCAGAAGACATCGGTTTAGACTTGCATTATTTGAATAGTGATCCTCTAACAAATTATTGTAGAAAAGAAATTCTTCCTTATATAGATGTTCTTGTGGATGGACAGTATGTAGACGAATTGAAAGATATGTCATATCCATGGGCGGGATCAACAAACCAAAGAGTGATTGATGTAAAAATATCTATATGTGCCAACAAAGTAGTTTTGTGGAACGAAGCCGATAAAGATCAACCTTTGCCACCATACAATAATATAACAGAGTAAAATTCCACTTTTATCCCACTATAGAAAGGAGTGTACTAATTATGCCAAAATCAAAAGATTGTCTACAGGATAAAGACTTTTTACAATATGTTCCTACAAAATTTCAGCAGAATCGTAAGACAATGTTAAAGAAAAGAAATCGTAGGAAGAGTTATCATCAAAGGTTAGCGAGACTTAAAAATATCGGTGGGTATCCTGAACCTGTGCAATATGTAGACAAGTATTATTGTGGATTCTATGAAATACCTCGTAAGAAACCTTATTATAAAAGGTTATATATCAGCAATTGGGATGATTACAGATTTCATAAGAGACTGTCTAACAAGAAAGTTCGCAGAGTATTAGATGTGTCAAGTCGAGGTGGCTATAAGAAAGTACACGATCTATGGTGGGAGACACTTTAGAAAGGAGATATTCATGAATAACAGAGATTTACCAAAGAAAGACGATATTTACAAACATTTCAAAGGACATTTCTACAGAGTAATTGACCTTGCAACACATACAGAAACAAATGAGAAACTGGTAATTTATCAGGCAATGTATGGTGATTTCAATATTTACGCTAGACCAGTAGAAATGTTTCTGAGTGAAGTTGATCACGAGAAATACCCTGATGTGGAACAGAAATACAGATTTAAAAGAGTAGGAGAAAAATCATGCAGATGACATTGATCTGCAATATTTGTGAAAAGTTGGCATTGACGCTTGGAGCAATTGGGCTTGTAGGCTTTGCAGTGTATCTAATCATTGCAATTGTATTAAGTGTAAAAAACAAATTTATCGAGCCATTGTATAGTGTATTTCCACAAGAGCAGCCTTGGTATTTGAGTTTCATGTATATTTCAATTGGATTTTTATTTTTGATTAAATATTAAGGAAGGTTGGTGTAGAGGTATATTCAAAGTAATAATTATGGTACTGAGCATAATTGAATGGATACTGATTGGCTGGTGTGTCATTTCAGCTACTATATGTAATATTTTATTCTTCAAACATGAGAAAGAGATTGACAAGCACATCTCTTTCTGGTTTAAATCAGCAGTATTGGCATACTTAATGGGATTCTTTGTTTTAGGAGTTGCCGTAATACTAATAAATATATAATAATGTAACATTTCTAGTTACATTTCTGATGACTATTCGAGGAGAAATATCTATAGATTAGACATGTCTTATTTCTTCCATATGATGACTTTAAAATTTTGTTTTTATCTACGTTTCAATTTCTGTAGGTAAAACAATACAAAAACAAATACATAAGAAAGGTTTTATCAAGTAATCCTAGGTAAAACGCAGTGCGCTGCCTTGTAAATACAAGGTTTAAATGACAGAAAATAAAAACAAAACTTCAAGAGGTTTAAGAGTTTTGAGTTTATGTGGCGGTGTAGAAACAGGATTATATGCTTTACAACAACTTGATATTCCAATTGAAGAATATCATACATATGAAATTCTACCAGAAGCCATTGCGGTTTCATCGTATCATTTTCCATTTATTATACATCATGGGGATTTGTATAAAGCAGATTTTAGGCAGTTTGAAGGATTTGATCTGATTCTGGCAGGTACATGCTGTCAGAGTCTATCAAGAGTACGAATTGAAGATAAAGGCGTAAATGCTGGATTGAATGGGAAATCTGGGATTTTCTATAAAGCTGTTGAGGCAGTAAAGATTATAAAACCTAAATGGTTTATGTTTGAAAATGTGATTCCGTCACAAGATGATGACTTAAAAGAAATGACTGAGTGCATTGGTGTTGATCCGATCTTGATTGATTCGGCATTATTCAGTGCTCAGTCAAGAGAAAGGTATTATTGGACAAATATTCCACTTAATTCGTTGCCAACAAGGCAAAATTCATTGGTACTGAAGGATATTATGGAGTCGGATGTACCACAAAAGTATTTTTATAACAAACCATTTGAAATATTAGATATGGACAAACGTGTCTGTGGCGAACTAAAAGTCAATACTTTCGAAATGAATCGCAGAATATACAATCCAGAGTTCAAATGTTGCACACTGACTTGTATAAATGGTGGATATCAAGAAAAGAAAGTTTTGGATCATGGTGCGCCAAGAAAATTAACGGCAATTGAGTATGAGAGATTACAAGGACTACCTGATAATTACACAAATATTAAGATAGGTAGCAGGAGTTTAAGTTATTCAAAAAGATGTAGTTTGATGGGCAATGGGTGGACAGAGCCAGTAATTGAATGGATTTTGAGTGGAATTAGAAAGGACATAAATGATAATAAATAGAGTTTGGTCAATGCCAAATAAACACACATTTCTGATTAAACCAATTAAAGAATTGGTTGATAAATATATACATGGATATAGTATAGATCCGTTTGCTAATGAATGTAAAATTGCAAATGTTACGAATGATATTGATAATTCATACGACACGTCTTTTCACATGGATGCGATTGATTTCCTCAAAATATTTGCTGATGAATCAGTAGATACAGTATTGTATGATCCTCCATATAGTCCAAGACAGGTAAGTGAAAGTTATAAAAAATTAGGAATGTCTGTAAATATGAAAACAACTCAAGCTTCTTATTGGGCAAAACAAAAGGCAGAAATTAGTAGAATTGTAACACCAAATGGAATTGTTATTAGCTGCGGCTGGAATAGTGGTGGTATTGGTAAGAAATATGGATTTGAAATTCAAGAAATTTTACTTGTTCCGCATGGTGGAGCACATAATGACACAATAGTTGTAGTCGAGAAGAAAATCTAATCTAAAGATATTTGCGAGGAGAAATATGAGCGAAAAGAATAGATATTTAGACAATTTATATTCACAGTGTCAAAGTTGTGCTAATAGGTATACTTCTTTTGAGTGTGCTTTATGCGAAGACTTTGACATGTACAAAGAGGAATATAAAGAAGACAAAGAAGTAAAAGAACCAAATACAATTACGATCATTAAATATGACGACTGGCAATCTATTGAAGTCAATGGGACTAAAATAGAAAACCATAAATTAGATGTTGATGATTTTACAGATGTTTTAAAGGAATTAGGGTTCAAAGTCAACGTAGTATGGGAGGATTCAGATGTTTAAAATACAAGAAATTGGCAGGTCTCCAACACCTAAGAAACCAATCACTGTATATGCAGTTCGTGAAGACAAAGATAGTGACAGTTATTGTGATTTTGAGACAGTTGAATTCCTCATATACAAAGACGATAACTGGGTTTGGGTAAGTGGTTTATGTTATGAACCATATGGATTAAATGGATCGTGTGAAATATAAAAGGAGAGTTAATTGTTTCAGAAATTAAAAGAGAAAATTAGAAAATGGTTGTTAGAAATTCTACAACCTGATATTGATGCCTTAAAAAATGAAATTAATGAAAGTAACACTACATTAAGATTTGCCACAAACAACTGCAATGAGGCGGCTCGTCAGTGTCAAATTTCAACAAAGCAGAATAAAGAAATGAAGAAGATGTACAACCAGATTACAGATGTAGCAGTTGACATTGGATTTCATGATTCAGAGCGTTCGTGGGCAGTTGTATGTATTGCTGGGAGACCTGAATATGTAAAATTTATTCCTTTAAGCGGTGCAGATGCTAGAACTGTTATGAATTTTTTAAGACAGTTTCAGTATTCACATCCCATTGTTGATAGTCCACTAAGATTCAAAGATGGGCTTCAGAGATATTTTATATAGAAGGAGATTGCAAACTATGATAACAAATAAACCAACAACACTGATTATTAAAGACAGAGCAACGGGCAAAACAACACAGTTGCTTTACACAAGTGCTACAACACAGTATCCGATCATTGTACAGAATCATTCACAGGTCAATCTATTATTAGACAAAGCAAACGATCTTGCCTTAATTATTCCAGTGCCTATGACTGTAGAAGAATTTAGAAACAGAATGGGAAGAACATGTGATTGCGTTCTTGTTGATGAAGGATATGACTTAATTGGCGAAGCCCTTGATGCTTATATGGGAACGCATGTGATGGCAGTAACTTTGACTGATAGAGTAAAAGAGTTAGCAGATAAGAAAGTGGTGAGATTGTAATGGAAGAACCAAATTATATAACAGTTGGACAGCTTAAAAAAGAGTTAGAAAAATATTCAGATGATACGCCAGTTGTTGGCATAGATAATGAATTTATTACTACGACAGAACATGACACTATTGCACTTGAGGATGGTGTAGGATTATACGAATTTGGAGTTGTGAGAATTTGCTAATTGATGACTTTAATTAAATAATAAACCAGAAAGGAAAATGAGAGTGTAGCTACTGTAAACCATATGGGCTTTCTGGTAAAGAAAAATAGTATATCAAGGAAGTAAAAATAGAATTGCAAAATATATTGTACCGATTATTCAGAAATATATTGATGATAACAATATTGAAACATACATAGAGCCATTTGTTGGCGGAGCCAATATTATTGATAAGATTCAATGTAAAAACAAAATTGGCGCAGACATTAATGATGAATTGATTGCATTATTGAAATACGTTCAAAAAAATCCAACGATTCCAATTGCTCCAAAAATTTGTTCAAAAGAACATTATATGGATGTTAGAGAAAACCGCAAAGCAGGAGGAGGCAAATATTCTAAAGAGTACACTGCCCTGATTGGATATTGCGCAAGTTTCGGGGGTAAATATTACAATGGTGGATTTGGACAAGTTAGAACTGGGAAAAGAAATATTTATTATGAGAGAGTGATTAATTTACGAAAACAAGCGATTTCATTAAAGAATATTTCTTTTATGTAACTAATCATAAATTTGGAATGAATAGTTTTTCAGTTGCCTTTTGCCCGTTTGTACGATTAGCATCTTGACACACTGTGCGTTCTTTTTGCCAAATGCATTTAAATTCTTCACTTGGCATATCGTATTCGCTAATAATAACAAAGTTATTTTGTGCAATATCATGACAAAATTTATAAAAATGATCATAATTCATACAACTTTTAGCGTAATTACTTGTGCCTTTATATGGCGGATCAAGATATAATAAACAATTTTTTACATCCTTGAAATAGTTATAGTCGCATGACATAAAAGAAATATTTTATCGCAAAATTGACCGTCAAAAAACCTTTATTTTACAAGGGTTTTGGTCGATGCAATTTTAGGAAATTTGAGAAAAAATGAAGAAAATCAAGGAAATGAGGTCAAGATGATTGAAATTTTAGAAAAAGGAACACGCAAACAATGTACCTGTGAAAATTGTGGTGCGGAGTTGAGTTATGAGAAAAATGATATTAAAGATAAGCCAAAGCGAACGATTGATTTCAGAACTCTCAAACCAGTATACCCACCAAACTATATTATCTGCCCACAGTGCAAACATCCAATCGAAGTCGAGGTAGAGAAAGATGATTAAGATTTTGAAAGGTGGAACTAAACGCAAAGTGAAGTGTAATGGATGTGGCGCCAAATTAAGATTCGATGAATCCGATATTAAATCTGAACTTGTCGGATACAGCTACTGTAGTGGGTATGTGGAATTCATTCTCTGCCCTCAGTGTGGTCATAAAATTATATTGTAAAGTCAAACAACAGAAAGGTGGTGAAAAGCAGTGCATCCTAACCGATTTTTTGATGAATGTGGTATCAGAACAGGAATTGATACAGTTGAAATTTTTGATGAAGAATTACGATCTAAACTACATGATACACACCCAAAGAATTTTATCAAAACAAGAATAGAATTGCCAGTATATCAAATCAAACTAGCATATTTTACAGCAAAGGGAAACTATAAAAATGCATACAGATATGCGGTATTCAACTCAAAAGATGATAACGAGTATTCTGATTTTTGGCTTGATATATTTGTTCGGGACTATAACAATGAGAATCCAGATCATCCAATGAAAGATTGCAAAATCTTAGATATGAAATATATCGGAGACGCTGTGCTGCCGATTGGTTAGGCTTCAACCATCTGTGCTAATTACCTTTAGAACATAAAGGTTTTCACGAAGATATGATTCAACGGATCGTTGGTTAGATTGTATCGAAAAAGTAATGTGATAGTGATGTAAAAAGACACTCACCAAGTATGGCTTTACCTCACGAGAAACGAAATAAATTTTTCGTGAGGAAGTACATTTGGTTAAGAAACCTAAGAATATTGATGAATTATTAGACACATGCCCTGTAAACAAGACAATTTGTGACAACATGATTCGGGCATGGTCAATTATAAACAGAACTGATTATAAAAAGATTTTATGCTCAATTTCTGGCGGAGCAGACAGTGATGTAATGTTAGACATTATCTGGAAATGTGACATACATAACAAGGTTGATTACATGTGGTTTGACACTGGTTTAGAGTATCAAGCCACTAAAGATCATCTGAAATATCTTGAAACCAAATATGGTATTGAGATCATCCGACAGAAAGCAATCAAAGCAATTCCGTTATCGTGCAAGATATATGGGCAACCATTTATGTCCAAGTATGTCAGCGAAATGATGTATAGATTGCAAGGTCACGGATTCCAATGGGAAGACAAACCATTTGATGATTTATACAAGAAGTATCCGAAGTGCAAATCTGCTCTTATGTGGTGGTGTGATTCACACGGTACGTTAAATAATGGCAAAAGATTGAGTAGTTTCAACATTAACTACAACAGATTTTTAAAAGAATTTATCGTCCAGAATCCACCGCAATTTAAGATTTCTGGGAAGTGTTGTAACTATGCTAAGAAAGATGTATCTCATAAAGCAATAAAAGACAATGGGTACGATCTAAGTATTGTAGGTGTTCGGAAAGCCGAAGGCGGAGTAAGGGCATCAAGATATAAAAGCTGTTTTGATAAAAAAGTCGGGCAGTGTGATCAATATAGACCAATTTTTTGGTATTTGGATAGCGACAAATCAGAATATTGTGCATATTTTAAGATTAGTCACTCGGATTGTTATAGCAGATATGGGTTAAAAAGGACAGGCTGTTGTGGGTGTCCGTTCGGTAAAGATTATCAAAACGAACTTGATATCGTCAAACAATTTGAGCCAAGAATGTATAACGGTATCTGTAATATATTTAAAGATTCTTATGAGTATACAAAACAATATAGAAAATTTGTAAAGGAGAGAAAACTTGACGTTAGATAAAGAAGATATTTATGACATTGCCAAGGCGGTCGTAAAAGTAATTGAAGATAAAGACATGATGAAGTCGGAAGAAAATGATTGTACCTCAGAAAAAGTAGAGCTTCAAACATTAAATGTTGGTGATGCCTTTAAGGTAGCAGGGTATGAATGGATCGTGTTAAATCAATTTAAATATGCTCAAACTTGTTTTTGCATTATGAAAGATTTTTTGGGTGATACAAAGCCATTCGACACATATTGTAACAGATGGGAATCTAGTCGTCTTCGTCACGATTTAAAATATATCGGATGTGAAATTGAAGATAATTGTCATCATGATGTGTTGCAGTATATGGAACGTGATTTAATGGCACTTGATGGAACAATGGCGAATGAAATAAGTATTGATAAAGTTTCTTTACTAACTTTAGACGAATATAGACTATACAGAGAGTATTTAGAATATCCAAAAACAAATAATAAATTAGCCGAGTGGGCATTATTAACGCCAACAACGAATTGTGAAACTGACGGCATTTGTGGCGTTCGTATTGACGGATCAATTGTTCCATCATGCACTTGTAGCGGATATTTTAATATTCGCCCAGTATGCACATTTATATCAGACGTGGTAGTAGAGAAGGTAGGATCATGAATGCAAATGATAAGTTAAAGAAATGGATCAATCATAATTATTTGACAAAAGGAGATAGAAGAATGATTACAGATAAAACAAAATGGAATGACGAAAATTATTATAGCGAAAATTTCAAAGAAATCATGTACGACAAAATTACAGAAGGAATTGATTTAACGGAAAGCGAGCTTAAAGGATTGGCATGTGAATTTCCATTTTATGAAATTGAAAAAGATAGAGATAGTTTTACCGTGGATACGCAGTCGATTGTTAAACTCCGTGACAAGTATTTTGCTATTAATTGGCAGCAAGGTTTAGAAGATTTTGAGGATAGTAAATTTGGCGCCCAGCCATATGAAGTGAAGAAAGTAAATCGAATGACTACTGAATGGGTTCCAGTAAAACAGGATTCATAAAATAAATGTTTTGTGTACAAAAAAGATACCACCTCAATTAAGAAGTGGTATCTCGTATACAAAATTACACCGTTCTCAAATAACTTTTGATTCATGTGCAAATTAATTATAGCACAGAAGGGAGAAATATGGAACAGGTTTTTGCATCAGACTATGAGGATGTTTATAAAGTTAAAGATGGCGTAATGTTTCACGTTAAGAAATACTGTAGAGTTTATGACGAAAACGGATGTTCTAAGCAAATTTATTTTGAAGATAAACCAAAATTAAAATGTTATGCAAGAAAAGGCGATCATAGATATTGTACTTTAAGGATTGCCAATGAAGACGTAAGAGTCAATGATGGATTTGCATTGAACCTTAAATATGAAACAGTTAACAAAGGTTCAGTTTTTGAATATTCAACAGGTGGATATCCACGAAATGGATATTTAGTTGAGCTTGCTGAAAATGAGTCATCTTATAAATACGAAATCAAGACACAGGGTAATATGTTTGTTGGAGATGCAAGCGACCTTGTTGAATTTTTAAATGAAATTATTGATCAAATAGGTGTATATGATTGGATGGTTTAAAGAATGAAGACGACAAAAACAATTGAAGAATATTATTGTGATTTTTGTGGGGCTGAATGTACACACAATCACTATGACATTACACTCCCTTTCATTACATCCAATGGATATTCAAGCAGATTCTGTGCAGGCGAGCCAGATGATAATTCTATTATAATCCAACGATTAGATTTGTGTGGTAAATGTATGAGGATAAATGCTCGGATAAATACATTTCTTTCAAACGCTTGCAAAAATGAGGTTGGAATTAAACAAACTGCCAAACAAGATAAGTTTGCGATCCCATACATTGACACTATTGGTTCATTTGCAAGTCGTAATCGTTATCCAAAAACAGAACACACAATGACGATTGAATATGATGAATGATTAACAAAATGCATATAACAGAGGATGTAATTAATGAAGAAAACAGAAACAAAATATTATTGTGACTTCTGCCATGAAGAGTGTACCGACAAACATCATAAATTAACAATACCAACAGTTGAATGCCTTGGAACCAATAGCCATGATCGGTCAATGATTGAGTCTATCGACGTAGATGTTTGCCATAGATGTGCGGAGATGGCAGCTGTTATGTTAGATATGATAGCAACATACACACAGGATTCTGAAAAATATAACGGTTCAATAACAAGAGACGTTACCGAATACGAGAATTTACCTATAATCAAGCGGATCAAATTTACGATTGACTGTGACTATAGCAAAAAGAAATAAGAGAAATAAAATTTGACTTTGAAATAAAGAAAGGAGTATAAACATGTCCAAACATCAGAGAAGAAAGCTAACAATATATTATCAAGTCGGTGAGAAGAGACTAAAACAATCATTTCGAACAGTACAGGAGTTATTAGATTTAGATACCGACTCTCATAAACATAATAATCCTATGGCACCAACCAATGACACAAAGATTACCTGTGTGGCTTGGAAGGGGTGTGCATTATTTGATGAGACGTATAGTTTGGGCGAAGTAAAAAGACTCCTGAAAGGCTTTAATTTAACTAAAGCTAAACATAAACCTCGCAAACCAACTCACAAATATATCAGAAAGGGTATTTATTCTATTGATGAAGTTAGGGATAAAGTGAAAAATATTATGTTTGCGAGCCAAAACAATCAAGTAAAAGTTAAATTCGATGGCGATTTGATTAAAGGCAATAGCCAGAGATACCAGACATTCTTCACTAAAGGCTGCAAATGTGTTAAGTGTGGAATCGAAGGTAAATATTTTGCTAAAGAAAAAGGCTTGAAAGACAAGAGCTATCACTTGAATTTATATGCAGTCGATGATGATGGTGATGAAATTTTAATGACAAAAGATCATATTATACCACGATCTAAAGGTGGTATTGATGATATTAGCAACTATCAACCAATGTGTGAAATTTGCAATAAGGCAAAAGGAAACACGATAGAAGATTAAATTTTAAATGAAAGGAAAAAATTAGAAAAGTTCCTATAGGATAAAGTGCGCACTACTTACTAAGGTAAGAAGGAACTTGACAAAAGAAAGAGCATTAGCACATATTGAAGAAATTGCATGGATTAAGCCAATTGAGGGCGCAGATAAAATTGAATTGATTGGAGTTCTTGGTTGGGTGCTGATTGCCCAAATTGGGGAATTTAAAGTAGGAGATAAAGCGGTATTTATTGAAATTGATAGTAAATGCCCAGAAGATGATGAGAGATTTGCTTTTTTGGAAACAAAGCATTACAAGATTAAAACGATGAAACTAGGCAAATTTAAATGCTTCAGTCAGGGGTTGGCGATGCCAATTGCATTATTCCCCGAACTATCCGATAAACAAATCGGTGATGACGTCACAAAAGAATTGAGAATTACATATGCTTCTGAAAAGGTTGCAAAAAGAAAAGCTAATAAAGTAGATACAAATGCTAAATATCAGTCTATGGTAGCCAGACATAAAAAAGTTTTCTCAAAACCAATTATTAGAAAAATGATGAGATATAGCATCGGTAGAAAAATCTTATTCATGATTTTCGGTAAAAAACGAGACAATCCTAAAGATTTTCCATCATGGATTGTAAAAACCGATGAAGATAGAATTGAAAATTGCCCACTATGGCTTGAATCAACAAATGAATGGATTCAAACAGAAAAGATTGACGGAACGTCATGTACATATGCTGTTGATCGTAAGAAAGGCAAGAACAAATTTGACTTTATTGTATGCAGTAGAAATGTTAGACAAGCTGACAGAGATCAGAAATGTCACCATGATTCTAATATTTACTGGGAACTTGCCGATAAATATAATATTGAAAAAGTTTTAACTGATTATGCCATTGCAAATAAATATGATCGTGTTGTTTTACAGGGCGAAGGTACAGGTAATGTACAAGGAAATCCTTACAAATTTAAAGAGAATCGTTTATTCGTATTCAATTTGGTAGCTGAAGGAATTCGTAAAGGTACACAGGAAATGGCAAAATTCTGTGATGATAATAACTTAGAACATGTGCCAATTATCAATGAACACTACAAAACGCCAGATACAATGGAAGAGATTAAGCTTCAGGCTGACGGATTCAGTATTATCAATCCAAAAGTTAAAAGAGAAGGATTTGTATACAGAGATATGTCAGGACGGCAGAGTTTTAAAAATGTTAGCAGAGAATATCTGTTAAAACACCAAGATCAGGAAGAATAAAGGAGAATTATGAACGAAAGAAAACCAAGACTTACATTATTGTGTGGCTTATCAGCATCTGGTAAGTCACAATACATAAACACTGTTTTACAAGACAGTGGCAATGAAGTTATCACCATATCAACAGATGGTATTAGAGAAAATATATGTGGAAGAGTAGAAGATCAGTCCAAAAATAAAGAAGTATTTCAGACATTTCATAGTCTAATCGTTAAATATCTTAAAAATGGTATTGACGTTGTAGCTGAAGCAACGAATATTACTATGAAGTCAAGACGATCTATTCTCAACGTAATTAAAGGTATTGATTGTGAGAAGGTTTGTGTGGTCATCGTAAAACCAATTGGTGAATGTAAAAAAGATAACATTGACAGAGAACATCCAGTTCCAGGACATGTAATTGACAAACAAGCAAGAAAATTCCAGATTCCATTCCTTGAAGAAGGATGGGATGAAATTAAATTTGTTGATCATATTCACAATAAAGACAAGTATAACTATAGACTTGAAAATACATGGATTCCAGAAATATATAACGACTTTGACCAGAAGAATCCGTATCATATGGAATCTCTTGGCAAACATATGACAGATGCCTATGATTTTTCAAAAAAGATTCATAACGATTATTCAGTGTTAGTGGCTACTAAATATCACGATATGGGTAAATTATACACTCAGACATTCGATGAGAATGGTGTGGCACACTATTACGGACATGAAAATATTGGTGCATATATGATGTTAGTTTATGAGGTTGCAAATCAGCATTCTTTATTTGTAAATCACAATATAGGAGACATTGCTTTCTATATTAACTACCATATGCTGCCGTTCCAGTGGAAGCCAATCTCCGAATGCGACAATAAATGGATTAAAATCATGGGACATAAAAAATGTGAGAATTTATGGTCTCTGCATATCGCTGATTTAGTTGCTTCAAAGAGAGAGAAAGGTTTATCTGAAGCTTTAAGAGCTAAGAGAGGCTTTGATAATGAATTTGATCTATAACCAACCTAACACAGACGCTCAGTTGAACGACCCTTGTTATTACGATTCTGAGCAGTTTGAGTTAGAGGAAGAGTTTGAACTACAAAATTATCCAGATGACGAGGAGGATACAGATGATTAAATTACACTTATGGCAGTTTATGCTTTGCAATTTTGGAACTGTTGTCATTGGCGCATTTCTTGGTGCTATGGTAGCAGGCGGATTCCTTATTCGCAAACTTGATATTGTTAGACTCCAGGAATTGATTGATGACAATGAGGCAAAGATTGAATTTCTCGAACAGGAACGAGAAGAAATTGATGATGAGATCGATGAATTGGACGATAAGTCTGATGAAGATAATGATGACATTATTACAGGCGAGGAGGATGAGGAATAATGGAAGAACTTTCCAAAGCGGTTATTGAGTTACAGCTTTCATATGGCTTGAGTCTGCGAACAATTCAGAAGATGGTGCGTGATGTATACAAAAATACAAATGATGCACCGCCAACAGGTATTACACCTAAGACAACTAAATCAAAATCAACTAAATAAGGAGTGAATTACTACGGCTAATTTCTTACAGCGTAAAGAATATTTTGGAAAGTATCGTGTTGTAGCAGCATATAACATGGATACTAATGATTTTCCTAGAACTGATGCAGGATTAATAGATCCTAGCTTTGATGATTTGTACATAAAATGCTCATTTGGTAATCAGATATATTACTACGGAAAAGGTAAGCATAGAGGTGAATATACCCTTGTAGCTTACATCCCCTCATTAATAAGAGGGCGTAATGTTATAAAGGCAATTCGAGAGATAGACAAAGATATTCCCTATTATATAGAAGAAACTGATAAAGAAGTGCTGTTTAGATTTGATGTGAAACATCTGGATACTGTTGCCGAGTTGCTGAAGGCACAGAAGAGTAGAATCCGTGACGATGGAACTTACAAATATATCTCACCTTTTTCACCAAAAAACTTGCCAAAAACACCTTATAAAATTCCAGATGATGAATTGAGTACCTACAAGAAATTAACTGCAAATTTGAAGCGTGAGGAGATGTATAAGGTAGGGCGGATTGCAACTAGATTCTTAAAAGAAAAGATATGCTCACGCAAGTTTACATTCCAAGACTTGAAAGCAGAACAGAAAAAGATGGGGTTGAAAGGCAAGAACTATATTCATGCCAAAGGATTATGGGACGAATATTGCCGATACACAGAAAACGAACTACGCAAGGAGAATTTATTATGAGTACAAATAATGTAATGATGACCGAAAACGATAAAAGAAACGTAGAAAACACAGACTTACAGAAGCAGATTAAAGAAGAAAAACATAAGCTTAATTTCATTAAAGATGTGGACAAGCTGCTCAAGAAATATAAATTGCCAAAAGATTATCTGTATCTGGCGGCTAAAAAATCAAGTCTTAACACAGATCGCAAGTTATACATGATTGAAGTTGAAACATTTAATGACGGTGTGTATGACGGCAATGTGACCTTAATCGTACATGGCACTGAAGATGAAGTGAAAAAACAGCAGAAGTTATTGGTTGAAAAATTAAAAGAACAGTACAAAGACGAAACAGAAATGACTTTTGAGGATTCTTACTACAACGAAGTTGGATTGCCTCTGATGCTTTGTAAACGATAGTTTACATACCATAATGACGAAATATTAAATTTTGTGAAAGTTGCACAAAGAAAATGGAAAGGAAATACATATATGGGATTATTAACAGAAAGCGGATTAATGAAAGTTGCAGAGTTTGAGAAAGTATCGTTTGACCAGTTCGTACAGGACTGGGAAAAACAGATGGTTAGATACCCAGAAGAATCAATCTATGGTAGCTTAAAATTACCTTATCGTAAAACAATTGACTCCGCAGGGCATGACTTTATTAGTCCAGCAGATATTACAATTCGTCCAGGAGATGCACGAGTTATCCCAACAGGAATTAGATGCAAAATTGAAAAAGGATGGGTATTATTAGTATTCATTCGCAGTAGTTTGGGCATCAAAGCACAGGCTAGAATTGGTAACGGTACAGGAGTAATTGATGGTGACTACTATCACGCAGACAATGAAGGGCATATCTTTATCAAGGTTGAGAATCATGGCAATGAACCACTGAAACTCAAGAAAGGTGATGCGTTTGCGCAGGGAGTTTTCCTACCTTATGGTGTAGCCGATAAAGAAGCTGTAACAACTAAAAGAACTGGCGGAATTGGAAGTACAGGTAAATAAATGACAAAAGAATTAATCAGTGCTGCGGATATGAAAGCGTATTCGCAGCATGGAGAAACAAAACAACTTAATGAGGTTTTTGAGGACCTATATGATGATTTAGTGAAAGAAATTTGGAGAACCGCAGAAATTAATGGCAGATTAGAATGTAGACTTTCAACTGCGATAATGACGTGCGATGAGTGCAAATCAAGTGATAGATGTATTACAGAGTTACTACCACTGATCAATAGAGGGTATGCATATATCATAACGAGAAGATATACCACTTCTATCTCTTATTTTTATAATATCTATGTTAGTTGGTCAGGACATGCACCAAATATTAGTGGATATCCATCTCCAACGCAAGGTAAAGAAAAAGTAGTTTATTCATCTTATATTCAGTAAATTTTTGGAGGATTTATATATGATTAAGATTGAACACCCAGTATTCCCAAGTCCAGAGCAGTGGATGTTTGCTATTGAAGGAGCTAGAAACGCATACGATAGTTGGCACTTAAGTGATAGCTACATTGGACATACCACAGAATATGATAAAGAAAGAAATGTAGAAATCTGGCATCCATGTTTTTGTATGGGCGAAAAAGATTTAGGTTTATTTAAAAGACTTGCAAGAGCAGGTAAGGATCATAGAAAGGCTTTACGATCACTGCCAGTTGGATTACGAATTACATCTCATCACACATGGTGGGCGCAAGCAGATACATATAAAGTTGGAACAACAAGATGTAGTTGCTCTAAAATGCACACAATTCACAAAAAAGAATTTGACTTAGATAGTTTTTCTCATGAAGGTATTGATGTCATAATTGATAAATTTTCATTATCTGCTCACGAAGAATTTGAAAATGGATTTGACACTTTAGGCGTTGAAAATACGCTTGGGTATAAAGTTAAACGACACACAGAAAATACTATTCAGTTACTAAATGAACTTAAAGATGAGTACAATGCAACAAAGGATAAAAATATTTGGAATGCAATTCTTGAAATGCTACCTATGGGATATAATATCACAGCAAATCTTTCTCTTACTTATGAAGTGCTTTTAAATATGTATTTTTCACGAAAGACACATCCAGTAAAGGATTGGAGAATCTTCTGCCAGTGGATGTTAGACAATGTGCCATATTTCAAAGAACTTGTAGAACATATTGAAGGGCAGAATAAAAAAGTAGATTAAATCCTTATTTAATGATTGGAGATTATCGCATATGAAGAAAAAAGAAAAACCACAGATTCCAATTTGGGAGCGAGCCAACTTAACTATTGATGAAGCTTCTGTTTATTTTCACATAGGAGCTGCAAAATTACGGGAATTAGCAGATAATCCAACTGTAAATTTCGTGCTTGAAATTGGAACAAGACGTTTAATTAAACGTAAACAATTCGAACAATATCTTGAAAACAAAAGATATCTGTAAACCTTAAATTGTAAGGAGTTTTAGTATGTGTTATAATCAATATATAGTATTAAAACTCCTTTATTAAAGGAGAAACTATGGCAAAAACGAAAAAACAAAGTAGAAAGGATAGTAGAGGCAGAGTATTAAGAAAAGGAGAAAGTGAAAGAAAAGACGGTACTTATATGTATCGTTACATGGATGAGTGTAAAAATCGGAAGAGTGTTTATGCAAAAACATTGTCTGAACTAAGAGAGAAAGCTTCTAAAATTGAACGAGATAAATTAGATAATATCAAATTATCTACAAACTATACTGTTGATCAATTAGTAAGACTGAATTTAGAAATTCATAAAAATATCAATAAACTTGCTATTAATACATTGACATCAGATGAGAGAACTTACAATGCACATATAAAAGATAGCTGGTTGGCTTCAAAGAAAATAAAAGACGTAAAGAAAAAGGATATTCTTTTATTTTATGCTGAGTTATCTAAAACTCTTAAAAACTCTTCCATTCATACAAGCGTTCACAAGGTACTGCATCAAGCATTTGATTTAGCACTTGAAGACCAGATGATCCGTTTTAATCCAACGAAAGACGTTCTAAAAGATTTTCCTAGTGACGTAGAAGAAAAAGTTATTTTATCATCTCAGCAATTAGAAGAATTGGGTAAATATATGAAGGATCATCCAATTTATTATAAGTGGCATCCATTAGTAGTTATATTTACAGAAACTATGATCCGTGCAGGAGAATTATGTGGATTAACATGGAACGATGTTGATTTAGAACGTAAAATTATAAAAATAGATCATCAGATACAACGGAAAAATGAGAATGGTAAAAGCGTCTTATATACTTGCCCACCTAAATCAAAGAAAGGAATTAGAACAATTCCATTAACTGATGAGGCTTATCAAGCTTTTGTGACGCAAAAAGGTATTCAGCGTGCTCGTGGAATACATTCCAATGTTTCCATAGACGGTTATCATGATTTTGTTTTTGTAACAAACAGAGGAACCCCTCAACAACCAACGAATTTGGGTATTGTACTTAAAAGACTAACATCTGATTATAATTCCAATAACGATCTTCAGATTCCTCATTTGGCATGTCATGTACTACGACATACAGGATGTACTATCATGGCAAAAAGAATGTTTAGACTTGGTCTAAACCCTAAAATACTGCAAAATTGGATGGGACACTCTTCATTAAAAATGACATTAGAATATTACAATCACGTTATAGAAGAAGAATCTAAGAACGCAATGAGTGAGATTAATGTCTTTAATAACAACGAATCATCATTGCTTAGTATGAAAAACATTGAATTTTTAAATCGACTGAACAACTTATCTTCGCTTTCTAAATGTGTATAATTATTTTTTATTGTTAATGTTTTTACACCATTTTTTACACCAAAAAAGATTTTTTTATGAAAATTTATGAAAACTTATGTGTACTATACATTGATACGTGTACATTGATACTCTTAATTTACTATCTTGAAATTTAAAAAATATGTGTATAAGTTTAAAAATAAGCTTTTATTACCATATTTACACTGAAATAAGAAAAACATAGAATTTTGTATGCAAATGCAAAGAAATTGTTAAAAAAACATTGAAAAATAAAAGAGACTATGGTATTATAAGTCTTGTGTTCAAAGGAGTTTTCATTTTATGAGAACTCTTTTTTTTCGCAATGGAAAAAAATGTAAAGAAGAAAGGAAGGCTTAAAATGGCATTGTTTACATTTAGCGGCGGTGTTCATCCGGCAGATGGTAAAGAATTTGCAAAGAATTCACCAATCACCGAATACCTGCCAAAAGGAGATGTTGTTTTACCTTTAGGTCAGCACATCGGTGCTCCTGCACAGCCAATCGTTAGCAAGGGAGACCAGGTGTTAGTAGGCCAGAAGGTGGCAGAAGCTGGAGGATTTGTATCCGCGAATATTTTCAGCTCTGTTTCAGGAACTGTAAAGGCGATCGAGCCAAGAATGACTCCAGCAGGAGCAAAAGTTAACTCTATCGTAATTGAGAATGATGGAGAATTCAAAGAGGCTGCCTTTGAGGCAAAACCTTATGATCAGATGTCTAAAGATGATGTTTTAGCAGCAATCAAAGAAGCTGGAATCGTAGGACTTGGTGGAGCCGGATTCCCAACACATGTGAAATTAGCGCCAAAAGATCCAGATGCGATTGAATATATCATCGTAAATGGAGCTGAGTGTGAACCTTATATCACAGGTGACTACCGCATCTTAATGGAGACACCAGAACTTTTAATTGAAGGATTAAATATCGTACTTGATATGTTCCCAAAAGCAAAAGGTATCATTGGTATTGAAGATAATAAAAAAGATGCAATTGCTAAAGTAGAAGCATTAGTAAAAGGTGATGCAAGAATCAGCGTTGCTACATTAAAGACAAAATACCCACAGGGTGCAGAACGTTCTTTGATTTATGCAACAACAGGAAGAAGCATCAACTCCAGCATGTTACCAGCAGATGCAGGATGCATCGTAGATAACGTAGCTACGATCGTAGCGATCAAAGAAGCTGTCAAAGATGGTAAACCATTATACGAACGTGTTGTGACAGTTACTGGAGATGCGATCAAGAATCCAAGCAACTTTAAAGTACGTACAGGAACAAACGTACAGGAACTGATCGAAGCAGCCGGTGGATTTAAAACACAGCCTGAGAAGATCATTTCTGGTGGACCTATGATGGGTATGGCAATGTTTACAACAGACGTACCGGCTGTCAAAACATTCTCATGCTTCTTAGCATTCACAAAAGATGAAGTTGCTGCGAACCAACCAAGCAATTGTATTCGTTGTGGAAGATGTGTGAGCGTCTGTCCACAGAAGCTGATGCCAGCAAAATTATCTGTATTAGCAGATCATAATCAGTTTGACGAGTTTGAGAAACTTTATGGAGCAGAATGCGTTGAGTGTGGATCTTGTTCATTTGTATGTCCAGCAAAACGTAACCTTGCACAGTCCATGAAGACAGGTCGTAAACAGGTATTAGCTAACCGTAGAAAGAAATAAAGGAGAGATACATATGAGCGAAACATTATATCATGTGTCAGCCAACCCTCATGTCAGAGATAATGGCTCAACACAAAAGATTATGTTAGATGTTATCATCGCATTACTACCCGCTACAATTTTTGGTATCTATATCTTTGGAGCATCTGCGGCACTGACAGTTGCAATTTCTGTTGCTACCTGTGTTGTCGTTGAGTATATTTACCAGAAACTTATGAAACAGCCAATCACTGTAGGTGACTTAAGTGCGGCATTGACCGGACTGTTACTTGCATTAAACTTACCATCAGGAGCACCATTCTGGATGCCTATCCTTGGTGGAATCTTTGCGATCATCGTTGTAAAACAGGTGTTCGGTGGATTGGGACAGAACTTTATGAACCCAGCCCTTGGTGCAAGATGTTTCTTAATGATCTCATTTGCAGCAAGAATGACAACATTTACATATGATGGTGTAACAACAGCAACACCACTTGCTGTTATGGAACAGGGAAAAAGTGTAGATGTTATGAAATCATTCTTAGGATTCGTTCCTGGAACAATTGGTGAAACATCTGCATTATTACTGATCATCGGTGGAGCATACTTAGTATTTAAGAAAGTAATCTCTCCGATCATCCCATGTGTTTACGTTGCAGTTGTAGCAATCTTCGTACTGATCTTCGGTGGTCATGGATTTGATCTATCTTACATGGCAGCACAGATCTTCAGTGGTGGATTAATGTTAGGTGCGATCTTCATGGCAACAGACTACGTAACATCTCCAATTACAAAGAACGGAAAGATCATCTATGCGATCGTTCTTGGTATTTTAACTGGATTATTCCGTCTGTTCGGACCAATGGCAGAAGGTGTATCTTACTCAATCATCATTGCAAACTTATTAGTTCCACTGATCGAGAGAGTGACAGTACCAACTCCATTTGGAATCGTAAAAAAAGGAGGTAAGAGCAATGAATAAGAATCTCGTAATGGATTGTATCAAATTATGTGTGATCACATTAATTGCAGGACTCCTTTTAGGTATCGTATATAATGTAACAAAAGCACCGATCGCCGCACAGGAAGAAAAGACAAAACAGGAAGCTTACAAAGCCGTATTCAAAGATGCAGCGAAATTCGATACAGTAAAATTAGACCAGAAAGACGTAGCAGCTGTCTTAAAGAAAAATGATCTTGGACAGAACACGATTTCTGAAGTTGTAAAAGCAGTTGACAAAAATGGAAAAGAACTTGGATACGTATTCTCTGTAACAAACCCAGAAGGATACGGTGGAGATGTATCTTTATCTGTAGGTGTTAGAGATGATGGAACAGTCAATGGTTATGAAACATTATCCATCAGCGAAACAGCTGGTTTAGGTATGAAAGCCAAAGAACCAGAATTCAAGAGTAACTTTAAAAACAAAAAAGCAGACAAATTTGAAGTTGTAAAAGATGGATCTGGTAAGAACGATGATTCTAAAGTAGATGCCATCAGTGGTGCAACGATCACAAGCCGTGCTGTCACAAGTGCAGTTAACAGCTGTGTTGCATATTCAAAGAGCCTGAAGGGAGGTAATTAAACATGAAACCAAATCCAATGGAACGATTGATTAATGGTATCGTAAAAGAAAACCCTACCTTCGTCTTAATGTTAGGTATGTGTCCTACATTAGCAGTAACAACATCTGCGATCAACGGTGCAGGAATGGGACTTTCAACAACAGCCGTATTAATGTTTTCTAACATGATCATTTCAGCATTAAGAAATGTCATCCCTGATCGTGTACGTATTCCAGGATATATCGTAGTTATCGCATCTCTGGTAACAATCGTACAGTTCCTATTACAGGGATATGTTCCAGCAGTTAACGACGCATTAGGATTATACATCCCACTGATCGTAGTAAACTGTATCATCCTTGGACGTGCAGAATCCTTTGCAGCAAAGAACGGACCAATCAACTCCTTCTTTGACGGACTTGGAATGGGACTTGGATTTACTGTAGCCTTAACAATTTTAGGAGCATTCCGTGAATTATTAGGAGCAGGTCAGATCTTCGGAATGCAGGTAATGCCATCTGCATACGAACCAATCACAATCTTTATCCTGGCACCTGGAGCATTCTTCGTACTTGCATGCTTAGTAGCGATCCAGAATAAAGTTAAGAGCAAAAAACCTAAAAAAGCCGGAGAAGCAACAAGTGGTGGATGCGGAGATTGTTCTCACTGCGGAAACAGCGCTTGCGGTTCCAGAAGCTTTTTTGATACAACTGTAGATGACAAATAAGGAGGATTAAGATGAAAAGTTTACTGTTAATTGCCATCGGTTCAGCGCTGGTAAATAACGTCGTATTAAGCCAGTTCCTTGGTTTATGTCCTTTCCTTGGAGTTTCTAAGAAAGTTGAGACAGCAGCCGGAATGGGTGCAGCCGTTCTCTTCGTTATTACTATCGCATCAGCAGTTACAAATTTAATTTATACATTTTTATTAGTACCAACAGATTTAACATACTTAAATACGATCGTATTTATCCTGGTAATCGCAGCATTAGTACAGTTCGTAGAAATGGTATTAAAGAAATCTATGCCAGCATTATATGAATCTCTGGGAGTATTCCTTCCACTGATCACAACAAACTGTGCAGTTCTTGGTACAGCATTAACAAACGTACAGAACGACTATAGTTTCATCGCCAGCGTAGTCAATGGTATCGGTATCTCTTTAGGATTCCTAATTGCTATCGTTATCCTTGCTGGTATCCGTGAAAAGATGGAATACAACAACATCCCAGAATCTTTCAAAGGAATGCCTATCACACTGTTAACAGCAGGATTAATGGCAATCGCATTCTTCGGATTCTCAGGACTTATTTAGGAGGTAAAGAAGATGAATATATCAGCAATTTTACTTGCCATGGTTGTTGTCGGAGGAACCGGTCTGCTTATCGCAATCTTACTGGGAATTGCCTCAGAGAAATTTAAAGTTCCTGTAGACGAGAAGGAAGTAGCCATCCGTGCAGAACTTCCAGGAAATAACTGTGGTGGTTGTGGATATGCAGGATGTGATGCTTTGGCAAAGGCTATCGCAGCAGGTGAAGCACCTGTAAATGCGTGTCCTGTAGGTGGTGCAGCAGTTGCCGAAAAGATAGGAAATGTCATGGGTGTTGCAGCAGGAGACAGCGTAAAGATGGTTGCATATGTTAAATGTTCAGGAACTTGTGACAAGGCAGGCATCAAGGCAAACTACTATGGAATTTCAGATTGTAAGAGAGCAGCAGCAATACCGGGACGCGGAGATAAGGCTTGTTCGTTCGGATGTATGGGATTTGGTTCATGCGTGGCAGCCTGTAAATTTGATGCGATTCATGTAGAACATGGTGTTGCAGTAGTTGATAAAGAAAAATGTGTTGCGTGTGGCAAGTGTGCAGAGGAATGTCCAAACGGACTTATCGAGCTTGTACCGTATGATGCAAAATGGGCGGTTGCCTGCTCAAATAAAGATAAGGGACCTAAGGTTATGTCAGTATGTGATACAGGATGTATCGGATGTGGTCTTTGTGAAAAGACATGTAAGTTCGATGCGATTCATGTAGAGAACAATATTGCACATATTGACCAGAGTAAGTGTAAGGGATGTGGAGCATGTGCTGCTAAATGTCCTAAGAAAGTTATACTTGCACACTAATCCTGTTTTAAGCAGGCAGCAGAGCGGATTGTGAATAACCGCCTGACTATAATCGTATGAATTATTTAAGGTGTTG